>Ga0272441_10014128_pt1 | contig 11381 bp, 9 predicted proteins | sample SSMProp6N_FD_193582 | JGI IMG/M metagenome (GOLD analysis project Ga0272441, IMG submission 193582) | Marine sediment archaeal communities from Little Sippewissett salt marsh, Falmouth, MA, United States - SSM-Prop-6N | ecosystem: Environmental > Aquatic > Marine > Wetlands > Sediment ... | reverse complement strand
ATTTTGTCTAGTATGCTGGAAGGGGTTATCGCCGTCGATCAAAGCGGGCGGATCATGAGGCTCAATAACGCCGCCGCCGAACTGCTGGATATTGATATGGATCAGGCGTTCGGCCGGGACCTTCACGTTATCGTCCGCAACGCTGATTTTCTGGAATTCTTCGCTAAGACCCTTGAAAGCGACGAGACCGTCGAGGCCCGCGTTAATTTTTCCCGCGGCGAAGAACGTTATTTTCAGTTTCATGGCACCGGTCTGTATGACGGTGATAAACGGCGTTATGGCGCCGTAATTGTATTAAACGACATGACCCAATTGCAGCGACTGGAAAACATCCGCCGCGATTTTGTGGCCAATGTTTCTCACGAATTGCGGACGCCGATTACGTCGATCAAGGGATTTATCGAGACCCTGCGGGACGGCGGCGTCGATGAGCCCGAGCAAGCCCGCCGTTTTTTGGAAATCATCGCCAAACAAACCGATCGGCTCCATGCTATTTTAGAAGATTTACTAATCCTTTCGCGGCTGGAACAGGGCGGCGCCAAAAGCAAACTGGGATTTGAAAAAACCGATATTCACACCGTCCTGGAAGCCGCGGTGGAACTGGCGCAAGTCAAAGCAGAGCAAAATCAGATTTCCATCGAATTGACCGGTGAAACCCATATTAACCTCAATATTAACGCCGCCCTGCTGGAGCAGGCGCTGGTTAATCTCATCGACAACGCGATTAAATACAGTCGGGCCGACGATAAGGTTACAGTTTCGGCGGTGAGCAAACCCGACGCCGTCGCTATTGCCATCGAGGATGCCGGTTTGGGCATTCCCGTAAGATATCAGGATCGGATTTTTGAGCGTTTTTACGTGGTCGATAAGGCCCGGAGTCGCAAACTGGGCGGCACCGGCCTGGGATTGGCGATTGTCAAGCACATCGCCGAGGTTCACGGCGGCAAAGTCACCGTCGAGAGCACTCCCGGCGCCGGCAGCATCTTCACTATTCACCTGCCGAAAAATTAATCCATTTCTAATTTTATTCTAACACAACTCTAACATCTCCCTGTCATACTATTGGCGGAGGTTGACCTACAGAAGTTTAAGACGGATGTAACTGGCACAGATACCCTTTTTCTACGGAGACGGTACGGATATGAAGAAACAGATTATTTCAACCATTTTTGTTTGTTTACTTATGGGAGGTCAAAATGCTCTGCAGGCGCAGGATACTCAGGTTATGCAGGAGCAACTCGAAGAACAAAACCGCAAAATCGAACAATTAACCCGGCGTTTGGAAAAATATGAAGCGGGGCAAAACTCCTACAATCAACAAATCGCCCGTCATATTTCCGAATTAGGTTCTCAGGTCCCGCCGGAAGCGCCGGCGGCGGAATTTTCTTTGCCGGATAACCTTAGATGGCTGGAAAAACTAAATATTTCCGGCGATTTGAGGTTTCGCAACGAGCAGATCGACGAGCAAAGCGGCGGTGATTGGAAAACCGGTCGAAACCGCACGCGCATCCGGGCCCGACTGCAATTAACCGCTGACATCAATGAGGATGTCCGGTTAGGTTTTCGCCTGGCTTCGGGAGGGGAAAATCCGGTATCGACCAATCAGAATCTGACCGACGGATTCACGACGAAGGATATTCGACTGGATTTGGCCTATTTCGACTGGCATCCCCAGAGTTTCGAGGGATTCAAAATCATCGGAGGAAAGATGAAAAATCCCTTTCACAATGTGGGCAAAAACCAGTTGATTTGGGACAGCGATCTGAATCCCGAAGGGCTCGCCGCCCAATATACCAAGGCGTTTAATGACCGGCAGGCATTGTTTATCAATGGTGGGGGTTTTATGGTGAAAGAAGAAAAATCCGACGCCGATCCGACGCTGTGGGGTATTCAGGCCGGTTTGAACCAGGATTTTGATAATGACGTTAAGCTGACTGCCGGCGCCAGTTATTATGATTATGGCAATATCCAGGGAAGCACCACTATCAATTTCGAGGGCAAGACCAGCGGCAACAGCTTTGACGCGGCAGATAAATATCTGAATGACTACGATATTCTGGAAATTTTCGCTGAAACCGGGTTTAACATAAATGACCGTCCTGTAACAGTTTACGGTAATTACGTTATTAATACCGATGTTGTGAACTCCGAAGATACCGGCTGGATGGCCGGTTTCAAGTATAACAAGGCGAGTAATCCCGGGACGTGGGAATTCGGCTATAACTATCGCGACCTGGAGGCCGACGCCGTCCTGGGAACCTTTTGCGATTCCGATTTTATCGGTGGCGGCGCCAACGGGAGCGGTCATTTCTTTAAATTAAAATACGCTCTGTACAAAAATGTTTTTGCCGGCCTGGGTTACTTTCACAATGAAAAGGGCGACGACGACAGCGATTACCGACGACTGATGGCGGATATAGAAATAAAATTTTAAGTTATTGTTAATAAAAGGATTATAAAAATTATCTAATTTCTAGCAGAAATTTAACATAATTCTAACAATTCCAAGCTATGGTTTAGTAGAACAAGTAAGAATGGAAAGGAAATGAAGATGAAAAAAGCGTTGATTTTATCACTGACGATATTGATCGCCAGCTCAAGCATGACGTGGGCCCAACCCAAAATTCTGCAGATCGACGGTTCGACAACGGTAGGTCCAATCGGGGATGCCTTTGCCGCCGAATTTATGAAAATGCACCCTGAAGTGGCGATTACCGTGAAAAAGACCGGCAGTGGCGACGGCGCCGCCGCCCTGGTGGACGGTCGCTGCGATATTGCCATGATGAGCCGGTTTATGAAATCCGAAGAGTTCAAAAAATGCGTCAATAAACCCGGCGATACGGTGGTTTTCCCGGTGGCCCACGCCATCGCCAATGACGGCGTTTGCGTGGTGGTGCATCCATCCAATCCGGTCGCCAAATTAACCATCGCCCAGGTACGCGATATTTACACCGGCAGAATCACCAACTGGAATCAGTTGGGCGGACCTAATCGCGCCATCGTAGTGATCAGTCGCGATACCTCTTCGGGAACCTACGAGACATTTGATGGTCTGGTTATGAACAAAGAAAAAATGGCCGCCAATGTCGAATACGTCAACGCCAATCCCCAGGCCCAGGCGCGGGTCGCCTCCACGCAAGGTGCTATTGGTTATGTCGGGCTGGCGTTCCTGGAAGGCGTCAAAGCCCTGACCATCGACGGCGTTGCTCCCACACGGCAAACTATCGCCAAAGGGACCTATCCCATTAGCCGCCCGCTGTTTTTATTCACCAACGGGTATCCCAAACTGGGCTCGCTGGTTCATGAATTCTGCACGTTTTACTTAACCGAAAGAGGCCAGGAAATCATCGAGGCCAAGGGTTTTGTGCCGCTGACGGTTTATTAATTAGTACCTGTTGCGGAAAGACGCTTAGGTAACAATGGATTCCCGCTTTCGCGGGAATGACAGACTTTAGGCAACAGGAACTAACTGCTCAGGAAAATTTTTGAATCATCCGACGGATATATCACAATACCGCGGGGAGAAAACTGCAAGTGTTTCAGCATCGGCCGAGTTTAATCGGCCTTTGCTGCTTACACCGGGTGAGGATCTGCGGGGATATTTAGTCGGTCATGGCGGGCGGATATTCCTCTTTTTAATGACCTGTATATCTGTTTTATCGGTTTTGTTGATATTTATCTTTGTGATTCGAGAGGCCTTGCCCTTTTTGAGAGAGCAGGGCTTGAGGGATTCCATAACGAGCCGCAACTGGTATCCGGAACGCGCCGAGGGAGCGGGAGCGGAATTCGGCATGTTGGCGTTGTTTGCCGGATCGATGTATGTGACGTTAGCGTCGTTGATTTTATCGGTGCCGATAGGTTTGTCGGCGGCGGTTTTTTTAAGCGATATCGCGCCGTTTTGGCTGCGTCAGGTCAGTAAGCCGATTATTGAAATTTTGGCGGCGATCCCTTCGGTGGCCTACGGTTTTTTCGCCATCCTGGTCTTGGCGCCCTATATGCAAAAGTATTGGAATTTCGACACCGGCGCCAACGCCTTGAACGCCTCGTTGATTTTATCCTTAATGGCTTTACCAACGATTATCAGCGTCGCCGAGGATTCTTTATCGGCGGTGGGTCGGGAAATCCGTGAGGCGTCTTATGGTCTGGGGGCGACGCGCTGCGAAACGATGCTGAAAGTGGTGATGCCGACGGCCCACAGCGGGATTATCGCCGCGGTCATTTTAGGCATGATGCGGGCCATCGGCGAGACGATGGTGGTATGGATGGCGTCGGGCAACGCCAATCAGATACCGACTCCGTGGTGGGATATTTCCCAATCGGTGCGGACCATGACCGCCACCATCGCCGGCGAGATGGGCGAAACTTCGCAGAATTCGGTGCATTGGCACGCTCTGTTTATGATCGGTGTCTTCCTGCTGATATTCACTTTCGGATTAAATATGATCAGTGAATATTTTTTGGCGCGGGTGAAAAAGTCGGGGGGCAAGTGAACCATGAAAAACACGCGCCGGGAAATACAAGATCGCTCATTCACATTTTTTTCCAGCCTGTCCATCGTATTGATGGTGGGGGCGCTGGTGATCATTTTGGGTCCGATGTTGCGGCGGGGTTTCTCGGCGGTATTTTTTCAGGGGACGGTGGAATTTCGCCGGATGCAGTTGGCGCAATTCGGGCACGGCGACGAAGAAGCGGTCGCTGATGAAGTAGCGCAAGTAACCGAGCTGCGGCAGGAAATTTACGCCATTTTAAACAAGTTTCAAGCAGGAATCGAGCCTTCGGCTTTGATCGATCGGGTTCGCAGTATTAATCGGGAGTACGGGCAGGAGCTTCGAGGGAAAAACATTGTCGGCGCGGATTATACCGAGCTGCGCCGTCGGGCGCGCGATCTGCGTGACTTGCTGCAGGACGCCCTCGAAAGCACCGACAGAGAACTGGTCGAAGCCAATTTGAAATCGGTGCTGCAGCACCGCGCCGATCCGCTCTATACCGATTCGGTGATGGCGGAGATGTTTGTCACGGCCCGGCAGTACCAAAACGTAATTCAAGGCATAGATTTATCCCACCGCGAGCAGTATTTAGAGCCATTGCTTGAAGTGAAAGATCAACTGAGAAAATTGCTGGGACCCATGCCGGGCGAACAGGCCCCTTTGCTGATGGAGGAATATGGCGCCACGCGCTGGGATATAGCGCTGGAAACCCTGCATGACTTGCTGTGGCAAGAGCAATGGGTGACGGTCGAAGCCGGACAGGAGCTGCAAAAGCAATTGGTTCGTCGGGAGGAAAGTCAGTTTGCCGGCACATCCTTAGCGCCGATGTTTGGGTTGGCGGAAGACCATTTAACCGATTTATTGAGACCCAAACGAACGATCTATTGGCATTATTTTACCGATGACTGGAAAGAAGGTCATTTTTTTGGCGGGGTTGGTCCGGAGATTTATGGCACCCTTTTAATCACTTTATTGACCATGTTGTTTGCCATTCCTTTTGGGGTGATTTCGGCGGCGTTCCTGGTCGAGTGCGCCAGTGAGCATATCTCGGTGAAGATAATCCGAATTTGCGTTAATACGCTGGCGGGGGTGCCGAGTATCGTGTTTGGTTTGTTCGGGATGGCGTTTTTTGTCCTCTTTATTTTGCCTAACCTAGACCGGAAACCCCAGGGATGCATCCTGACGGCGGCAATGACTTTGGCGGTCCTGGTTTTGCCGGTGATTATCCGGGCCAGCGAGGAAGCGATTCGCTCGGTACCGGCGACTTATCGCGAAGCGTCGCTGGCGTTGGGCGCCGGTAAGTTTCGAACCTTTATGACGGTGACGCTGCCGGCGGCGCTGCCGGGGATATTAACCGGGATCATATTAAGCCTGTCGCGGGCGGCCGGCGAAACGGCGCCCATCTTGTTTACCGGGGCGGTGGATATGGGTCCTGTCCCCCGGTCTTTATTTGAAGGGTCGCGAACGTTGGCCACCAGCGGTTATTATATTGCCGTCGGCGACAAAATTGGTATGATGGCGCCACATAAACAATATGGCTTGATTACCACTTTGATAGTTTTGGTGCTGGGCTTAAATATTCTGGCGATACTTTTACGCTCCAGGATGTCCCGGAAACTTCGTGGTCAATAAAATATGATGGAAAAAGCGCAAGGAAAAGACGATATGACAAAGTTGAGTACGCCGGCAGCGTCGTCGCATCTTTTTGATTTCAAGGGGACCATAGAATCGAAGTCGAAAACCGTTACGACACCAAACCCGGAGCAAACGGACATTTGTGAGTGTTCGGTGGTGTCGGCGAAGGATTTTAGTTTTTACTATGGTAAAACGACCGGGGTAAAAAATATCTCTATGGAAATCTTTCCCTGTCGCGTAACCGCGATCATAGGCCCGAGCGGGTGCGGCAAGAGCACCTTTTTACGCAGCATTAATCGCATGAACGATTTGATTCCGGCGACCCGGGCGACAGGAATCCTGGAGGTGAACGGGCAGAATATTTATGACAAGCGGACCAACCTGGTTAATCTGCGCCAGCAGGTGGGGATGGTTTTTCAAAAGCCCAATCCATTCGCCAAGAGTATCTTCGACAATGTCGCCTACGGGCCTCGACTGCAGGGGATACGAAACCGAACGAAACTGGAAGGTTTGGTGGAAGAGTGTTTGAAATCGTCGGCGTTGTGGGATGAAGTCAAGGACAATCTGGATAAGTCGGCCCTGGCGCTTTCAGGCGGTCAACAGCAACGCCTGTGCATCGCCCGCGCCCTGGCGACCAATCCCCGCGTGTTGCTGATGGACGAACCCTGCTCGGCGCTGGATCCCCTGGCGACCGCCCGCATCGAAGATTTGATCGAACAACTCAAAACGCAGTACACCATTATCATTGTCACGCACAATATGCAGCAGGCGGCGAGGGTCAGCGAACATGCCGCCTTTTTTTGTCTCGGCGAGTTGATCGAGTATGATTTAACCCCTAAATTATTCACCAATCCGTCCCATAAACAAACCGAAGATTATATTACCGGCAGATTTGGTTAAATGACTTGGTATAAATTTTAAGGCTTTTAACCTATTTGGGAAAAATATTATGGCGCGACATTTACAGAGAGAAATTGAAAACTTAAAAAAAAGAATTCTCGCCTTGGGAGCGCAGGTGGAGCAGAGCGTGCGCGAGGCGATGCGGGCTTTGGAGGAGAGTAACGCCAAACTGGCCCAACATGTCATAGAAAAGGACGCCGAGATCGACGTCGTCGAAGTGGAGATCGAAGAAGAATGTCTGAAAATCCTCGCGCTGCATCAACCGGTGGCGATTGATTTACGTTTCATTATCGCCGTGTTAAAAATCAACAACGATCTCGAGCGAATCGGTGATCTGGCGGTGAATATCGCCGAAAGGTCTGCTTTCCTGGCGAATCAGCCTGAAATTCCGGTGCATCTTGATTTTACCCTAATGGCCCAAACCACCCAGATCATGTTAAAAGACAGCCTGGACGCCCTGGTCAATCTCCGCACCGAGTTGGCCCATGATGTGTGCCTGAAAGACAATCAGGTGGACGCTGCGCATCGGGATATGTATCGGAAAATTCAAAATGCCATTCTGGAAAATCCCCAACATATAGAGTCGCTGATTAATTTGTTGTCGGCTTCCCGTCACCTCGAGCGCATCGCCGACCACGCCACCAACATCGCCGAAGACGTGATTTACATGATTGCCGGGGAAATTGTAAGGCACCAGCCGGAAAAATTCCCCGATCAGCAATAACAAACTTTAAAGGTCACACCGAGTCGCTGTAGCGTAATTCGCCGGCTGACGGGCCAAAATATTCCGCGCAGGTTTTTTTCGTTTCCCACACCGCCACCCGCACCAGTTCCGCCTTGCCGAAGCGCCCCGCCAGCAAGTCCCAAAACACTTTAGCCATATTCTCGACAGTGGGTATCAATATTTTGAATTCATCAGTATCATCATTGAGATTTTTATGATCAAACCTGTCGATAATCTGCTCCCGGACCACCTTATCGGCCTCATCGAGATTCGTCAGTTCACCGGTGTTACGGTCCGGTTTACCGCGCCAAGTCACGGCCAACACATAATTATGGCCATGCCCGCGCCGGTTGCTGCACTTGCCATAAACCTCGGTGTTTCGTTTATCATTCCAGTTGGGATTATATAACCGGTGTGAAGCCGCCATTTCATATTTTCTAGATACCTGAATCATTTCCTGTCGTTCCCTGAGCCAGATCACCGATAAACGATCACTTAGCTCCAGCCTGATTTGTAATAGATTAAACTCCGGAAATTTATTTTCCAGAACCGCACGCGACCAGGCCAAAACTCCAAGACCGTTACTAATCTTAACGTCTTGCGTTTTGAGGTTTTGGCGTAAAGCGGCATCGATCTGCGCCACATGAACCAGAAATCCTTCATCCGCCGGCACCGGCCCTTCCAGCGTAATCCAAAGCCTCACGGGTATTTGCTCTAAAGACAAGCGCCCCACGCCCCCCCAAACCAGTCTCTGACGGGCCGGTTCACAGACCAAATCGACACCACGGATTAATCTCAACATAAGCTGCTCTGGTTCGTTCACTTACCAATATAAATCGGTGACAAGGTTAGCTCCAGAATCCCCTTGTCGCTTTGGATGTTTTCAATCCGAACCTGCTTATCATCGGTCGTACGCAAAACCGCATCCATCGACGCCTGACGGGTATGCAGCAGGTCCTGTAATAAATCGGCCCAATCATGCTCCAATCGTTTGTCATCCAAATAATAATGATTGAGCGTCCCCAGGTCGATCGATCCGGATGCGACATTTGACGCCACCTGCTGCAATCGCCCCAGCAAGGGCCCGGTCGGAACCGGCAGCGCGCCGGCCTTGATCGACTCCAGGTGTATTTCCAATTTGCCGTCGTTTGTTATGGTTGGTGCAAAAGTAATTGTCACCACGGCATTTATGTCATCCACGCGCGCCTGACCCAATAAATAAATCCTATCGTTATCAAAGACAAACTGGGCATGCTTAAAATAGCGTTCCGCCTGGATCAGTTGCTGTTTATATCCCGCCTGGACATCATCCAGCATCAATAAATCATTGATTAACTGCTGATTATAATTGACCTTAAACGGCTCCAGTCTCTGAATATCATTATACATAGTGGTAAATTGATCTTTTGCCTCTTTTTCAATATGTTGTTGGTATTCTTTACTTAATATCCGGGGTTGATAGGCTTTGGGTTGATGCAGCACCAGCAAACCCGCCGTGATCAATCCGACCAAAAGGATAAAAACCGCCGCCATGATTGCTAAAATAATGGTATTAAATAATTTACGTTTCTTTCGGGGTGCTTTTTGGGTCACTGTGCTGTTACCGATTGGACCTCAGGTCCGATAAACCGTTCTCATAATCATCATAACTCATACAGGCAAATCACTTACGGTAAAGATTTTACGTCAATTCCCCGGCAGTGTAAATTTTAAACCTTAACCTTTACCCCCTATTTGTGGTATGATGTTGTTGAGGTACTTTGATGTCCAGAAATTATCTTAAGGTGTTGCAACTTTCAGGGCCGACCGGACACGATAACTTAATAAACGCCTATAAACTAAGTCAAGCCAGATACTTACGGCTGACGCGCCGGGGACCTCTGAAATTTTATCGCCATGATTTATTGCAGGAAACCGAACAGGCCTACCGGGAATTGAAAAAAAGTATCTCTCAATCCGAAACTAAGGTAAATCCTTATCGTAAAACAGTTTATATAAAAGTTCCCCCCAGCATTCGTGCCCGCCAGGCGGCTTTAAACCCACAAACACCGCCCAAAATACCATCGGTAAAATCCGCCGTTAAGACCGGAACGATTCTGTCAGGCGCCCCGTTAAAGTTGAAATCGAGATCACTTAATCACTTGCGCCACAATACTTTAAATGATCAATCGACCAGCGCACCCTCAATGAACGAGCGGCAGCGGGCGTTATTAGAAGATGAATTTTGCCGGGAAGTGATTTATCGTCTCGAGGGCGATATGATCCGCTTTGATAGTCGGCGGGAATTATTGCAAATTGCTGAAAACAAAGAACTTGGCCTGTTTCGGGCGAATATGCTGATCGCCCAGATCGTCGAATCGGTCCGGCAAAATAAACTTTATGAACCAACTAAAAAAGAGCGCCAACTCCTCAAAAAACAAAAGAAAAAAGCACAGAATTCGCCCCGAAGGTTTAAGGCGGCCCTGGCGTTAATAATTATGGCCCTGGCCGTAGTAATCGACTTACTGTTGATTCGTTATTTAAGCAGGTAAATGAATCATAAATTCAGCGTTAATCAGGTGCGCCGAAAGGGGTTCCTGCGGAATCGGGTGGTGTCCTCGGTGACACCACCTGTTTTTAAGACAGCATACGCCGCCACGCCTTATTTATAGGATCCCTAGTCCCTAACCACATCAATATGCCCGGCAAACCTTTCATCGTCCCGCTGGGGAAAATCCTTACGATAATGCACCCCGCGGCTTTCCTGTCGCCGCCGGGCGCTATCGACCATCAGCCGACACACCGTCAGCATATTCTGACACTCCCACCCCACCGGGTTCTCCCACACCTTATCCATCACGTACCGCCGCCAGAAGTCGATAATCTCGATGGTTTCGTCCAGCCGTTTCTGGCTTCGCTCGACCCCTGCGTTGCGCCACATCAACGCCCGCAGCGAATTGGTCACATCCGCCACGTCCAGCGGCGTCCGATCCGACGGCGGAATATCATATAACACCGTCCGCCGTTCCAACTCGGCGCCGGTTCCGGCGTTCTCCCGCGCCACATTTCGCCCGCACACCTCCCCGAACACCATCCCTTCCAGCAGCGAATTGCTCGCCAGTCGATTCGCCCCGTGCAGTTCGGTCGCCGCCGCCTCCCCGCAGCAATACAAATTCTCGATATTCGTTCGCCCTTCGATGTCCGTCTTCACCCCGCCAATCATATAATGGGCGCTGGGTCGCACCGGAATCAAATCCGTATCCACGTTGATGTCGAACGACTTGCACACCCCGCTGATCGTCGGGAACCGCCGCCGTAAAAATTCACTTCCCAGATGCCGCACGTCCAGATAGACGTTGGTCGCCTTCGACTGCGCCATCTGACTGTAAATCGCCCGGCACACCACGTCCCGCGACGCCAACTCGGCCATCGGATGATAATCTTTCATAAACCGCTTGCCCGATTTATCGACCAAATACGCCCCCGCCCCCCGGAGCGCCTCGGTGATCAGCGAACGCGCCGCCCCGGCGATATACAGCGTCGTCGGGTGAAACTGAACCATCTCCAAATCACTCAGCACCGCCCCCGCCCGGTACGCCATCGCCAAGCCGTCCGCCGTGGCCCCGGCCGGATTGCTTGTCTCCCGGTACAACTGA
>Ga0272441_10014127_pt1 | contig 11381 bp, 10 predicted proteins | sample SSMProp6N_FD_193582 | JGI IMG/M metagenome (GOLD analysis project Ga0272441, IMG submission 193582) | Marine sediment archaeal communities from Little Sippewissett salt marsh, Falmouth, MA, United States - SSM-Prop-6N | ecosystem: Environmental > Aquatic > Marine > Wetlands > Sediment ... | reverse complement strand
CTGAATCTCGGCTGGTAACTTCTTTCAAAATTCGTATCCTCGTCTTCATCGAGGGTGATATTCAAGGTCTGCTGCGGCCTGAACCGGTTATTCTCCATTGCGCCTTTTGTTCCGTAAAGGGCGTACCAGAGGGAATAGGGTTTGTGGGTAAGATATGACCAGGGTATTACCCGTGTTACTGCACCGTTGTCCATTGTACACATTACGACACTTGCATCATCTCCCTTTCTGCCTAGTTTCCGTGATAAAGTATTGGGCACAACAAATCCGCTGACCTTAACAGGCCTCGTTCCGGTTATGGTTAATACAGGCCCTAAGGCGTGGGTACAGTAATATGTTGCAGGAATCCAGCTTCGCCAGTGATCTGATTTATCAGTAATACTGGCATATTCCGCTATATCAAATTTATGGATATATTCACAATCTCCGTACAGATACTCGCCGATGATTCCTTCTTTATAGATCCGTTCCATCTCCTGAATGTAGGTAAAATAACAGTAGTTTTCCGCGTACATATATACTTTGCCGGATTTTTCAACAGCCCTGCAGAGGGCCACACCTTCCGCCAAAGTTTTACACGCAGTTACTTCAGACAGAACGTGCCTGCCGGATTCCAGGGCTTTAACAGCCTGGGGCACATGTTCGTGCAGGTATCCTGCCACCATCACAGCATCCAGGTCATGTTCAAGGAACTTATCGTAATCTGAATATACCGTCGCAGTATTATTCCAGTTTTTAAATTTTTCAACCACACTCTCATTAAAATCACAAACTGCAGTCAGTTCTGTGTTCGGATTAGCAGCAAATGTTTTTGCGAAATCTGATCCCCGTGTTAACCCTATAATTCCGACTCTCAATTTTCTGTTCATAATGTTTTCTACTCCTTGTGACATCAGTTTTTACCTTTTCCATCAAACCGAGCTGTCGTATAATACTCTTCCCTCTTCTGAAGTCTTTGTTCCCTTTACTCTTATTTTTTCAATTTTCTCATATACTTCTTCCGGAATCTCGACATCTCCAAGTACGGAAGGGAACGGCTGCCCGGGGATATTCCGGTCGGCGGGGTCCGGTGACCATACATCATTTTCATATTTTTTCCTGACCTCTTCTTTCCGGAAGTCCGGCACTTCAAGAGGAATATTTCCTTCTACCGCGGAACGGTACCCGAGAATTCCAGGGAGCGTCATATCCATAGCTGTATATACATCAATGGGGCTGGGCTTATCATTAATTACCGCATCCAGAAAATTATTTACGACAAAATAATCACTCCCGCCGTGGCCCATAACTTTTTTATCATGCTGTTCTCTGAATTTCGGCTGGTAGCTTCTTTCAAAATTCGTATCCTCGTCTTCATCAAGGGTGATATTCAAGGTCTGCTGCGGCCTGAACCGGTTATTCTCCATGGCGCCTTTCGTCCCGTAAAGGGCGTACCAGAGGGAATAGGGTTTGTGGGTCAACTGTGACCAGGGCAGCACTCGCGTCACGGCGCCGTTATCCATGGTACAGATTAATGCACTGGCATCATCACCCTTTCTGCCAAATTTCCGGGAAAGAGTATTCGGCACAACAAAACCGCTGACCTTAACAGGCCGCGTTCCGGTTATGGTCAATACAGGCCCTAAGGCGTGGGTACAGTAATATGTTGAAGGCAGCCAATTCCGCCAGTGACTGGGAGAATCAGTAAAAATCGAATATTCTTCCATATCAAATTTATGGATATATTCACAATCTCCGTACAGATATTCGCCGATGATCCCTTCTTTATAGATCCGTTCCATCTCCTGTATGTAGACAAAATAACAGTAGTTTTCCGCGTACATATACACTTTGCCGGATTTTTCAACAGCCCTGCAGAGGGCCGCACCTTCCGCCAAAGTTTTACACGCAGTTACTTCAGACAGAACGTGCCTGCCGGATTCCAGGGCTTTAACAGCCTGGGGCACATGTTGGTGCAGGTATCCTGCCACCATTACAGCATCAATGTCATGTTCAAGGAACTTATTGTAATCTGAATATATTGTTGCGCTGGTATTCCATTTTTTAAATTTCTCAACCGATTTTTCATTAAAATCGCAAACAGCAACGAGTTCTGCATTGGGATTCGCGCAGAATGTTCGCGCAAAATCCGATCCTCTTTCAAGGCCGAGTATCCCTACCTTTACTTTTTTCATCCTGTTTTCTCCTGATTTTTTTATTCAAATTCATCTATGATATTATTCAATTTCTCTCTGTAGTATTTAAAATTTTCCCAGCTGATATTCGGAGGAACTATATGATCAACATAAGGAATATAACCGCCTGTCTTAAGCATTCTCTGTACCTTTTTTAATTCCTCATCAATAGCTTCTTTGCTTACCAACGCTTTTTTATCAATTCCTCCCAGCAGGATAATTTCCGGATGTTCTTTTCTAATTCTCTCGATATCATTTCCCGCTTGTACTTCAAAAGGTAAAAATCCGTTCATTCCGCAATCCATGAATAATGGAATTAAATCTTCCATATATCCATCCGAGTCAACAATGAAATACTTTACCCCTTTAGATTTAGCATAATTGATAAGTCTCTTATAATAAGGTGATAAAAATTCCTTGAATGTTGCCGGGCTTATTAAAGAACCATTTTTATATGCCATGTCTTCAAAAAATCTCGCATAATCAAAATTGATTCTTGAACTTAGTTCTTCAGCAATTTGCAGCCAAAAACTGCATAAATAATCTAATATCTTTTTTAATAAATCAGGCTTATCATAATACCAGAAATATAAATCCTTCTCACCAATTAATAATCTTAAAATACCGAAAAACCCCACAGGTGTTCCATACAAACACATTGGCTGTTTTCTGTTATTTGCCTTTTCTACAGCGCTTTTCAGATCAGAGTCCGATAATCGTTCATTAAAATTATCAAGGTTCAGTCTTTTTTCTTTTATCTCTTCCCAGTCTTTTTCATTCTTTACGGGATGTTCCAGCCACAGGGGCATACTTCTTTCATCCTTATATGCCAGCCTTCTTATTCCGTCATTGCCGATATACTCTACTTTCTCTTCTGTTTCCTGTATCGTCTGTACTTCAAATCTTGGACAGTAAAACCAGTTAAAGGGAAAAGACACGGGGCCTTTATCGAGATTAAAAAAATCACTTACATCAGATTCCATCAACAGGTCATCGGCCAGACTAGGCACTGGATATTCAAATCCCGGACCTAAAATAACATCACCGTAAATCAGTTCTCTGGGAAACCCTTTGACAGACGGCAATCCTTCCGTATACCATCTTTGTATTGCACCGCCCCAGTAACCAAATTCCCATTTCAAAGATCTTACATTGGTATTAAAAGCCAATGTATTTAAAAATATTTCTCTTGAATCCATTTTATCCTTTTACTCCGGTCATGCTTAAGCCTTTGATGAAAAATCTTTGGAAAAAGATATAAACGATAAGTACCGGCACTAATACCATTGATGTTGTTGCCATACTTGCTCCGGCGATTACTCCGCCCTCTGTCATAGCATACCGTCCCAAAATGAGAGGCAGGGTCATCATATCTGTATCACTTACAACAACGAGGGGCCACAGAAAAGCATCATACGTCCAAATAAATGTCAGAATACTTACAACTGCTATAGTTGGCTTAACAAGAGGTATTATTATTCTAACGTATATCCGCCAATCTGATGCGCCGTCTAATCTCGCCGCCTCTATATTCGAATTAGGAATACCGAAAATAAACTGACGCATAAGGAAAACTCCAAAAGCATTGATAAGCCATGGAGCAATCAGTGCAGGATAAGAGTTAACAAGGCCTACTTTGCTGATCATAAGAAACAGCGGAATTACTACAATTTGAGGAGGGATCATTATACTCCCTAAAACAATGAAGAAAAGCAAATCCCTTCCCCGGAATTTCAATTTGGAAAACATATATCCTGCCGCACTGGAACTTAAAACAGTAAAAAAAGTCGCTACAGAAGCAATAATCAAACTATTGAAATACGCCCTCCCAATCGGCATTTCCCTGAATACTTTTGCATAATTATCAAAAGTCCAGTTAGAAGAGAATAATCTGAATTCCACACTAATTATATCTATATTCGGTTTAAATGATGCGAGAATCATCCATAAAAAAGGCAATATCATGAACAAACCGCCGATAATCAAAACCAAATGTAAAATCGATCGTTTAGTATATTTCAATGTTTTATGTTTATTTAGTTTTAGTCTTTTCATTTTCTAAACCCTTTCGTTAATCCTCATAACTCTTATCAAAAGACTTAATCTCTATTAATACCAAGCCAATAAGCATTGCAAAAACAACCATGCTGATGGCAGCGCCTCTGCCGAATTTCGTGTATAAAAAAGCTTCCTGATACATTCGCACAACTAAAACCTGTGTTGAATGAACCGGACCTCCTGCAGGATTTCCTGTCATCATATAAACCTGGCCGAAAACTCTCAAAGCATTTATCGAATAAATCGCCGCTAAAAAAATTATTTGATGTCTTAAGCTGGGAATAATTATTTTAAAAAAAGTCTTAATATTAGATGCCCCGTCAATTCTTGCTGAATCAAAAATTGATTGCGGTATCTCTTCCATTCCGGCATGGAGAACCACCACTCTCAACCCAGTGTCTTTCCAAATATCCATTATAATAATGCATAATAAAGCTATCTTCGGGTCCTGCAGGAAGAGCGGTGAATCTACATGAAAAAAGCCCTGTATTATCTTGGCAAACAGCCCCACGTTCGGGTAGTAAAGCAGCTTCCATATCACAGCAACAGCAATTAATGAAGTTACAACAGGTGCAAAAAACATAAAAAGATATATTTTTTTTGCTATTCCCGACGTGTTGTAAATTAAAAAAGCTATTACAAGCGAAGTTGATATACCAACTGGTACAAGTATTAATATATAAATAAAATTATGAGTTAATGCTTTTAAAAATATCTCATTTTTAAAATTTAACTCATAATTCTTAAAACCGACAAATTTCCATTCAGACATTAAATCTGTTTTAGACATGGACATAATTACATTATAGATTAAAGGTCCTATTGTTATTATCAGATAATATGCGAGAACGAATAGACTCACAATTAGAATATAACTATTTACTTTTGATTTTCCTCTCGTTGCTAGTCCCAACTTAATTGCTCCATAATCAAAGATAATATAAACAGGGCTCCTTTATCAGGAGCCCTGCTTTTTAATTCCTGTTTATTACATCATTTTTTCTTGTTCGAGATTTGTACAGGTTTTTGTCAGATAATTTAGAACCTCATCAATCGTTTTATTTCCGATAAATAAAGCAGTCATTTCAGGAAAAATCGTTGCCCTGATCAGTTCAGGTTCGCTGATTTTTGTAGGCAGGAGATCGATGTTGCTGACATATTTAGGTGCAAAACTTGCGGTAATTGCTGCCTTTGGTGAAGGAATATTACCAGCTTTCACTTTTTCAACAAGATCATTAAGATATGCTTTACTGCCCGGAGTACCTACCCAGTAATTTTTTTCGAATGCAATATTAAAGAATTTTGGGTTTTCAAGGACTTCTTTTAAGAATAAAAGAGCTGCATTCTTTTCTGCTCCCTTAAGATTTTTTGAATACGCCAGGCTTCCCCAACTTGCAACGGTATGAACATTTTTTGTAGTTCCCGGGTATAAGGGCATATACATATAATCAAGTTCCAAATCAGGATACTGCTCTCCCCAGGCCCCAAGACCCCATGGTCCTACTTCCATCATTGCGCCGATCTTGTTCGGAAAAGCGGTAAAAGGATCGCCGGATTGAGGATCAAATATACCGTCTACAACAAAAGAATTGATAAGCTCCAGAGCCTCCCTGGCTTCCGGTATAGTGAAATCCCATTTCCCAGTTTCCGTATTAAGCAGTTTATCCGCAGCACCCTGGGCTGCTATCATATCCAGCCAGGTATAAGCAATTTCATGATAGGTAAACAGAACACCGCTTCTTTCTATTTTCCCACTAGCATCTTTCTTTGTAAGCTTCTTAGCCGCTGCTTTCAGATCATCCCATGTTTTAATGCTTTCAATATCAACACCCGCTTCATCTACCAGATCCTTATGGTATAATAATCCTGCGGCATTTGATCCGGAACCCCAGGGTATAGCATAAAGTTCTCCATCGCTCCCGGTATATCTTTTAATGGTAGACTCAAAAGTAACTGCTTTAACCTCATCATACGTATATAAATCCGGTGTTACTGCTCCAAAGAACTTTGACGCATCCTTGCCCAAGAGCCAGTCATCATAGAAGAACATTAAATCTGCTTCATTTCCCGCGGCAATTGCCGGAAATAATTTTGTATTTATTTCTTCAAAAGGCAAATAAGTAACATCAATGGTTATATTCGGATATTTTCCCTCAAATACATCAATCCAATCATTTGTCCATTTTGAACCGCCTTCCCAGTCCTGAAACCAGAAACTCAAAGTTACATCTTCTTCGGGTATAGAAAATTCAGTTACAGGTTCTGCAGCAGGAGCTTCCTGGCCGCCTCCAGCCCAGAGGGCTGTACTTAAACAAACTAACAGAATTAAAACAAACATTTTCTTCATGTTTTTCTCCTTATTATTGAATATTTTTCTTATACATCGACACACAATTCAGTCTAGAATCATTCAGACCCCCTATCGATTTTAATTAAATATATTGCTATTAAATCATGAAAATATTCACGAGTCAAGCAATTTAATCATTTGTTTGACCAGTATGATCATTTAGAGCTTTAATTATGGATCATATCTTGCTTTATTTTATCAATCTTGTGATTAAAATATATAGACTCCTAATGAACAGATGAAAAATATTTTCTCCATGGAAAGGTCCGGCAGATATATCAATCGAAATAACCCTGATATGCGTCCTGATTATCATGTATCAAGCTTCTATAAAGACGACACCTTTTCAGCAGAATCAATAAGAAGATTTTTCAGCCGATCGAGGGTAACAACTGCATTTTCCAGGGGGAGATTCATCCAATCGGAAATTTCCAGAATATCTTCCGGAGATTCCTCCATCAGAGTATCGAAATAACCGATCCCATCAAGCATCACAGCTCTTTCGTGACTGGGGAACATTTCATTAGCCATACCCCTGTCCCAGTCCTTGAAAATAAATTTCCAGTTTTTTATCCAGCCCGGAGTACACCACCAGACCCTGCTTCCCCCGGATATTTGTTCCCGTTTCTGAGCATCAGCAAGCATATCCACACAGGTAGTTGCATTAATTCTTATTGCGGCAGGATTCGTCTCTTCGATCAATGCCTGTGTTACCCTCATTGGGTCCTGTGAGTCCATATAGCAGCGTTCTCCATAGAGGATAATAATCTTTCCGGCATATGTTTTCGCCTTCTCCATTTGCCGGGGCAGCTGAACCGCTAAATCCCAGGGCCACTCATGCATTCCGGGTGCAGTAAAAAGCACCTTGGAGGCGTTTAGAAAACCTTCCTCCTGCAGGATATCAAGTTCAGGTTTCATGGTTCCGCAGGAAACAATACAAATGTCTTCGAAAGAAACTTTTTTCATGATTACAGCATCCTTTCTCTTATGATATCCCAGCTGATATGAGGACGCAAGAAGAATATTATCCTATAATAGCGTACATGCAAAACAAGTTTGATATTACAGCTTTTTCAAAGGACCAATTCCTCAGCATGGATTCCGCAGTTATTGACGCGAGTTCCATAATCTACTGTATTCAGGCTGGCTTTTTCTGGACCCTCGGAACTGCCTGCAGGCTGTTCAGTACCCCGGAGGTGATCGGGGAAACAAAATGGAAGGACCTCCCGGTAAACCAGGAATCTCCCATCCTGAAGAAAACAGGGAACAATGACGACACCCTCCTGGCCCTTGCTGCTGAAAAAAAACTGCCCCTTGTTTCCGAAGACCGGAAACTGCTTCTTAAGGCGGAGGAACAGCATCGCCCCTTTTACAACTCTCTGATGATGCTGATCTGGCTGGAGGCAAAACAGAAAATATCAGAGGATGACTACCGGGAGCATCTGGCACATTTAAAAGAGTACGCCCGGTACAGCCTGGAAATTTGGAACTATGGAGAAAAGGTCAGAGGAATAATTCTGTAGAGCTTCCCAGGAATATTTTTTTTTGATAGCCTGAAAGCTATGTCAAACACTCTGAAAAAAATTCTGTTCTGCCTCCTTCTTGCATTAATAATCACGGTCTCTGCTTTTTCCCATCCCCATCTTTTTCTTGACTGCGAGATCTTTTTGAATTTTAAGGATAAGGAGCTTCAGGGTTTCTGGCTCGAGTGGTCATTCGACAAGGTCTTTACCGCCATGATCATCAACGACTATGACATAAACAGCGACGGAACCTTTTCAGAGGCGGAAATTCATGATGTGCATGACAATGCTTTTATCAATCTTGAGAATTATCACTATTTTACCTTTGTTACCATGAAGGAGAAACGGTGGTCCCCAAAATCGGTAAGCAATTTCACCTGCTATCTCAAGGATACAATCCTGGTGTACCGTTTTTTTGTTTCCTACTCGCTTGAAATAAAAGACAAAATAGAAAATTTCCGTTTAACAATATTTGATGAAACATACTTTACTGCTGTCGCCTACGGGGAAAAACCCCTGCACACAATTCATGCTGACAGAATAAAGGTTTCCTATACGATTTCCGAAAACAAAGACAATCCTTATTACTATGATCCATACGGCGGGGTTAATGATGTTGTGGACAGCTCAAAACCCGGCCCGGGACTGCTCGCAGCATATCCGGAAGAATTGATTATCACCCTGACTCCGGATTAAAACAATGACTATCACACGGTTTTCCCGCAATTTTCAGCATATAAAGAGATATCTCATTCTCTTCTTTTTTTTGCTGGCAGCAGTTTCCTCTGGAATCCCTCAGCAGAATCCCTTCCTGACAGATCAGCAGGAAAACAAAGTGCCTGTTTCCAGGACTGCTGCACCACTAAAAGCAACACCATTCTTCGACACACTGGTTGAAATTCAGAAGAATCTGCGGGATACAATTGCGGATATTTTTTCCCGGATACACGATGGAGAAGACCGGTCAGCCCTGTTTGTTCTTATGGGACTTTCTTTTGTATACGGCCTGGTCCATGCTTTGGGCCCGGGCCACAGAAAAGTGATGCTTTTTTCATACTTTCTCTCGAAGGATGCAAAGATATATGAAGGAATCGCTGCCGGGACACTGCTTTCCTTTCTGCACGGCGGCATGGCTGTTATAATCATCCTGATCTTTCACGCCCTGCTCAGCCGCGTAACCTTAACTGACGTGGATTCTGCAGGCGCCAGGATGGAATTTTACTCCCTGACAGCCCTTCTTCTCTTTGGATTACTCTTTTTCAGCATAAAAATTATTGAAAAAGTGAGAAAAAAGCAGAATCCGGGACCGAAAAAAGGGCTGAGGAGGACCGCTCAGCTCGGAATAATCATTGCAAGCGGCAGTATACCCTGTCCCGGGGCAGTGATGATTCTTTTATTTTCTCTTTCCCTAAGTGTACTGAAGCTTGGTGCTGCGGCTGTGGGGATGATGTCCCTCGGTATGGCCGTGACATTATCAGCTGTATCAGTGGTCACCATTGTTTCGAAAAAAGCTGTGTTCTCTTTTGCCGAAAGAAAAGAACGATTTTTTACTATTTTTCATGACACTATTGAAATTATAGGCGCCCTCTGTATAATAATTTTTACGCTTTTTTTTCTTCTTCCCTATATGTATAATCCTGCATAATTCATGCATCTAAGGAGGCGGCGCTTGAAGAAAAATCATACAAGGACATTAAGGATTATTGTTCTTATTTATATTGCCCTCACTTTTCTTTTTGCGGGTCTTAATTTCGGATTTTCTCCGGGAGCTTCCCCGGAGGTCCAGGAAACCATTCACCTTCTCTGGGATTATTTCGAGAACATATTTAAAACCGGTCTTGTCATCATTGGAGGCCTTCTTACCTTCCTTATTGTTAAAGACAGAAAGAAAAAAGTAACTGATAACCGGAAGCAGATTCTCCTCAGTCTTACCTTTTCTGCACTGGCCATACATATTATTCTGCCTCTGATTTTTTTAAACTGGGAAATATATTTCGTAGCAATGCCCCTGCCCTGGATTACCGCGGGATTCCAGCTGATTGCCCGGGGGGAGGCTTTCGGACGGTCTTATCTTGCTCACTATGGAACTGCCGGCGTGTCCGCAATGATCGGAATTTTCTGGGGATACAACATTATTATCCTGATTGCGACCCTTCTTTGGGGACGCAGGGCCCAATGCAGTCAGCTGTGCATGTTTAACGGTTTCATGGCTGAATGTTTTTCCCCAGCCCTCCCGCTTATCGGCAAAAGCACTCCTGTATCCAGGTTGAGGAAAAATATCCTTCATGGAGTGAGGATCGTATTCTTCTCAATTTTTCTTACCTTAACAGTCCTGTGGATCGTGGCCATACGTAATCCCGGTGCCCTTGATAATGAATTCCTTGATAAAATTACAAGCATAGAGACTTCCCTGTATATGAGTTTCAGTCTCTTCGGCATGATATTATTCTGGATTATTCTCGGACCCCGGACCTACTGTGCTTACTGCCCGGCAGGCGCAATTGTAGGCCTTATCGGGAAACACATCGCCAGGCAGGCTATTACCACAGGGCACACAACATGCACCTCCTGCGGTGCATGCTCGAGAAGCTGTCCTATTGGTTTAGATCCGATGAAATTCGCCCTGGAAGGGAAAAATCTGAAAAACAGCAAATGTCTCGGCTGCAAGCAGTGCGTTGAAGTCTGCCCCACGGATAATCTTCAGTACAGCACTGCTTTTACCAGGGCATTAGCGAAGAAAAAAATCACAGAACAAGCATAATCTGAAGATCGCAGACATTCGTGTTTGTCGGGCCGGTAACAAAAAGGCCTTCACATGCAGACAAATAGGAGTATGAATCACTTGCCTGCAGGTATTTCAGAGGGTCCATGCCTGATTTTCTGCCCAGGCTGAGAATTTCCGTGCAGGCAAAACCGCCTGCCGCGTCCGTGGGTCCGTCATTCCCGTCGGTTGCCCCTGATAAAAAATAAATTCCTTCTGATCCTTCCGGATCCTCCTGAATGGAGAGAAGAAAAGCCAGGGCCATCTCCTGGTTTCTGCCGCCTTTGCCGCTGCCGAGAAGGGTTACCGTAGTTTCTCCTCCGGCAAGAACGCAGGCAGGTTTTTTCAGGAACAGCTCCCGGTCCTTAATGTCCCGGCCGATACCGTAGTAAAACTTTGCAATTTCCCGAGCCTCACCGGTTATCTGGGAAGAAAGGACAGCCGTATTGTACCCCAGGGCTTTCGCTTCGGCCTCTGCAGCTGACAGGGCCCCTATATTCGTTCCTATTAAAATG
>Ga0272441_10014125_pt1 | contig 11383 bp, 6 predicted proteins | sample SSMProp6N_FD_193582 | JGI IMG/M metagenome (GOLD analysis project Ga0272441, IMG submission 193582) | Marine sediment archaeal communities from Little Sippewissett salt marsh, Falmouth, MA, United States - SSM-Prop-6N | ecosystem: Environmental > Aquatic > Marine > Wetlands > Sediment ... | reverse complement strand
TTGCGGGTAATGCGCTGGGCCAAGGCCAGACCCAGCCCGCGACCGCCATGGCGCCGGGTCGTCGTTTGATCGATCTGGGAGAACGCATCGAACAGCGCGTCGATCTTGTCCGGCGCGATGCCGATACCGGTATCGGATACGCAAAACCGCAGCATCGCCCCACGCGCATGCGTATCATCTGTATATAGATGAACGCCGATATGAACGTGGCCAGCATCGGTAAATTTCACCGCGTTGCCGACAAGATTGAGCAGCACCTGGCGGCAGCGCTTTTCATCGCCGAATATCACGTCCGGCGCGTCGGGGCCGATATGCGTCTTAAGCGGTAAGTGTTTGCGCCGGGCTTCCGGCTCCAATATGCCGGTGACTTGCGCCACGATCCGGGCCGGCGAAAATCCGATCGTCTCAAACTCCGCCTCACCAGTATTGAGCTGCGCCAGGTCGATCACGTCCTCTAAGATCAAGCGCAGATTGTCGGAGCTTTCGCGGATGATCGATACGTAGTCGCGCTGGTCGGTGGTAAGATCGGTGTCGCTTAGCACCTCCGCCATGCCTTGGATGCCGTTCAGCGGCGTGCGCACTTCGTGGCTGATGGTCGATAAGAATTGGCTTTTCGACCGCGCCCCGGCCTCAGCCGCGTAGCGGGCCTTAGTGGCTTCATCGGCGCGCTGTTCGGCCTCTTCTTTAGCCGCTTTGATGTCGTGGACGAGATCGTCGTTTTGCAGGCGCGCTTTGGCCTCGCGCAGATACATGGCGTTTAGCCCGCGCCCCCAACTCAAAAGCGCCAGCCCATATAGGAGCGACAGCACGGCAATGGCGATCGTGTATTTGGTGCCGGCGGCCAGCAATACGCCCACAAACGGCACCCCCGCCGTTAATATGAACGCGGTGAGGCTGGGCAAATGCGACGACCGTGTGACCAACGTGCCGGTAACACCGCCGATCAGCAGCACCACCAAAAGCGCCTGCGTCTCCGGCGCGCCGGGCACATACCACAAGGCCCCCGCGCACCCCCAGCTCAACCCGCAAACGGCGCTGGCGGCAGTATAGCCCCTGGCTAGCGACGCGCGGCTTTGATGCGGCGCAAGACGCATATTCCGGCGCCGCAGCACCTCCGACATAGCGGTGCCGGCAAGCTGGATGCCGACGATCACCAGCAATGTCCACCACGGCGCGTAGGTGAGAAAGATCACCCCGCACACCAAAAAGCCGATGGTCGGCGAGAACCGGCCTTTGGCGGATTGGGCGTACATGAAATCCACCAGGTCGTTGAACGCCCGCACATCCAGCGACGGCCTTACGGCCGCACCAGGCAGTGACGGCCGTACGGCCGCATCAGGCAGCGACGGCTGCGCGGCCGCATCAGGCGGCAGCGGCATAGGCCCTGGCGTGTCCGCAGCCGGGGGCGCTAACGATGTAAGATGTGCAGAACCCACAGCGACCCTCAGCCGTTCTGATACGCATACAGCACTATTGGCACAACCGATGGCGGCCAACATCCGCCAGCTGGCCACCGCGGCAACCTGCGAATTGACGGTACTTGGCGGCAAGATTAGGGTCCGCAGCCTTAAATTCCGGTAAAGCGTGTAAACGCCATTAAGGATACCCGCCCATGACCACTCAGGCCCACTTGGCGCCCACAGAAGGCCTGCCGGTACTTGCCCGCGACAGCAAAGCGTGGCCGTTTGAGGAAGCCCGTAAGCTATTGGCGCGGATTGAGAAATCGGGGCTTGGCGGCAAAGACCACGTGCTGTTTGAAACCGGCTATGGCCCTAGCGGCCTGCCGCATATCGGCACCTTTGGAGAGGTCGTGCGCACCTCGATGGTGCGGCACGCGGTTACCACGCTTAGCGATATCCCGACAAAACTTGTGTGTTTTTCCGACGACATGGACGGCTTGCGCAAGGTTCCGGACAACGTGCCCAACCACGAGATGATGCGGCAGTATATCGGCCATCCGCTGACCCGTATCCCCGACCCGTTCAGCGATGCGTATCCCAGTTTCGGCGCCGCGAACAACGCCCGGCTTAGGGCGTTTCTCGACCGTTTCGGCTTTGAGTACGAATTCAAGAGCTCCACCGACCACTACACCCAAGGCCTATTCGACGACGCCTTGCTGCGCATGCTGAGCGTCTACGACGAAGTGATGGCGATCATGCTGCCAACGCTGGGCCCGGAGCGGCGGGCGACCTATGCGCCGTTCTTGCCGATTTGTCCGCGCACCGGGGTGGTTTTGCAAGTGCCGTTGGTGGCGCGCGACGTGGCCAAGGGCCAGGTAACCTATGAAGACCCGGAAACCGGCGACCCGGTAGACGTGCCGGTAACGGGCGGCGCGGTGAAATGCCAGTGGAAGGCCGATTGGGCGCTGCGCTGGTTTGCCTTAGGCGTCGATTACGAGATGGCGGGCAAGGACCTCATCGATTCGGTACGGCTTGCCAGCCGCATCTGCCGCGCCATGGGCGGCCGTGCGCCGGAGGGGCTAAGCTATGAATTGTTTCTCGATGAAAACGGCGAGAAAATTTCAAAGTCGCGCGGCAACGGGCTAACCATCGACGAATGGCTGCGCTACGCCTCGCCCGAAAGCCTCTCTAACTTCATGTATGCGGCGCCGCGGCGGGCGAAGCGGCTGTATTTCGACGTCATTCCCAAGAACGTCGACGACTATCTAACGCATCTTGCCAATTATCCCGGTCAGGACGCAGCGCAGCAGCTGATGAACCCGGCCTGGCATATCCACGAAGGGCATCCGCCGCCGGGCGAAGCGCCCATTTCGTTCAATATCCTACTCAACCTGGTGAGCGCCTCCAACTCCGAAGACAAGCGCGTGCTGTGGGGGTTTATCTCCCGCTACGTGCCCGGCGCAACGCCACAGACGCATCCCTTGCTCGACGAGATGGTCGGCTACGCCATTACCTATTTCCATGATTTCGTAAAACCGGCAAAGACCTTCCGGCCGCCGACCGCGCACGAGGCGGCGGCGCTGCACGCGCTTGAACAGCGGCTGGCAGCGCTCGATGATACGGCCGACGCGCAAACCATCCAGAACGAGGTCTTTGCGGTGGGCAAGGATCATGGCTTCGAGCCGTTGCGGGCGTGGTTCAGCGCCCTATACGAGGTCTTGCTCGGCCAAAGCCAGGGCCCGCGGTTTGGGTCTTTCGTGGCGCTGTATGGGCTGGCGGAAACGCGGCAGATGATCACCGCTGCCCTTGAGCGCACACCAGACGCCGCCACATAGCCGGCGCGGCCTATTGCTTGGCCCAGACGATACGCGCGAGCCAGGCAATCTCGGACGGTTTGAACTCGCGGTCTTCGAAGGCCGGGTTGAGCGACGCCAGCACAATGCGCTTGGCCGTGCGGGCCCGCAATTCCTTGGCCATCACCTCCCCGTCGACGGTCTTGGCCACCACCCGATCACCGACATGGACCGCTGCCGCCGGTGACACCACGATGATATCGCCGCGGCGGTAGACCGGCGCCATGCTGTCGCCGGAAATTTCCAAAGCGTACATGTTGTCATCGTCGGCCTGGCTGCCGCCGGGCAGATCGACGCGGTCCCAGCCGCCGCCGACGGGAAATCCGCCATCGCCAAAAAAGCCGCCCCGACCCGCCTGCGCCAGGCCGATCACCGGGATGCCGAGCCTCAGGCCGACCACCGGACTTTCCGAAAACCCAGCCGGCGCGCCAAAATCATCATCGCTGCGCAAAAAGCTGGTGAAATCTTCGATGCTGGTGCCCGCCGCCTCTAGCGCTTTCGACACGCTTTCGGTGCTCGGCCACCGCTGCTTGCCGTTGGCGGCGCGGCGCTTGGATTTATTGAACGTGGTCGGATCAAGCCCCGCCGCCCGCGCCAAGCCGGAAGGGCTTAAGCCTGAGCGCATGGCCAATATGTCTATCGCCTGCCAAATTTGCCGGTGGGTAAGCATAAGGGAGCCGCCGGATCACGTCCTTAAAAGGGGTCCCATCGCGTGAGGACCAAAATCACCGGATGAAAATAGGAACAAATTCCTTAAATCGCAAGCCTTGTGGCCCGCCCTTTGCTGTGGCACCTGACAAGGCGATGCACGCTCTTATCTACAAAATTTGCACCGCCGCCCACTGGGAGGCCGCGCAGGCCACCGGGCATTTGGCTGCGACCGGCATCGACGCCACCGACGGCTACATGCATTTTTCGGCCGCATCGCAGGTGCAGGAGACCGCAAAGCGTCACTTTTGCGGGCAACCCGGCTTGGTTCTGCTAACCGTCGCCACGCAGCCTTTAGGCCGTGCCCTCACATGGGAACCGTCGCGCGGCGGCGCGCTCTTTCCCCATCTGTATGGGCCCTTGCCCGTCGCCGCCGTGCAATCCGCAATGCCACTGCCGCTAGACGCGCACGGCGTCCCGCGTATCCCCGCGCTGGACGACGGGGTGCACCGGTGAGCGCCGTGGCCGCCGCCGGCATGCATCTGTTGCGCGCGCTGCCGGCTGAAACCGCGCATACGCTGGCGGTGCGGGCGCTGGCGCTAGGGCTGGGGCCGGTGGACCGCTCCCCCCCCGACCCGGTGCTCACCGTCACCGCCTTTGGGCTCGATTTTCCCAACCCCATCGGCATCGCCGCCGGCTTCGACAAAGATGCGCGGGCGGCGGATGCGCTGCTGGCGCTTGGGTTCGGGTTTGCCGAAGTGGGCACCGTCACGCCGCGGGCGCAGCCGGGCAACCCGAAGCCGCGCATGTTCCGCTTGCCGCAAGACGGCGCGGTGATCAACCGGTTAGGCTTCAACAATCAGGGTCTGGACGCCTTTTGCACGCGCCTGACCGCGCGCCAGCACCGGCCCGGCATCGTCGGCGCCAATATCGGTGCCAACAAAACCAGCGCTGACCGCATCGGCGATTACGTGACGGGTCTCACGCGCGCCGGGGCGCTGGTGTCGTATGTCACGGTCAACGTGTCTTCGCCCAATACGCCGGGGCTGCGCGGCCTGCAAGCATCCGATCAATTGCGCCTGTTGGCGGAGCGCCTTAGCGCTGCGCGCGATGACTTGGTAGCAAAGACGGGTCGCCCGTTGCCGCTGATCCTCAAAATCGCACCTGACCTTGACGCAAGCGGCATTCGCGACGCCGTCACCGTGGCGCTCAACGGCGGCTTTCAAGGGTTGATCGTGTCAAACACCACGATTGACCGCCCGCCCACGCTTAAAAATCCACACAAGGATGAAGCCGGCGGCCTGTCGGGCACACCCTTGCTCGCCCCGTCTACAGCAGCGCTGAAGACCGCCGCTAAAGCCAGCGGCGGGCGGCTGACGCTGATCGGCGCCGGCGGCGTAGCGTCGGGCGCCGATGCCTATCTCAAGATTCGCGCAGGCGCCTCGCTGGTGCAGCTCTATACGGCGTTTGGATATCACGGCCCGGCGCTGATCCCGCGCATCAAGCACGACTTGGCCGCGCTGTTAAAACGCGATGGTTTTACCCGCCTGGCCGACGCCGTCGGCGCCGATCTTGACCGTTAGGCACTACCCCTAGCGCCGTTACGCGGTGCGGCGCAGCGCCCCGCGTAACATCGCCGCGTAGAGCTTCTCGCGCAGGGAGGCGGGGGCGCTGAGCCCCATGCGCTCAACGCAGGCCTCTTCTTCCGGCACGCCGCCGCCGCGCCCAAGGCCCGCCGCCGCTAAGCCCATCACCTTGGTCGCGGAGGCCGCAGCGCCGCGCATGGCGACCAATGCCGGCATCAGCCGCTGTTCGGTATCGGTGAAATCGCTGCCAAACGGAAATGGCGGCAAATCGCCGGCGGCCTTGGTGGCGGCCAGCTTGGTTTCCAGCGCCTCGGGCGTATTGGTGCGGTGGCGGGCAGGCAAAACGTAATCCTTGGCCAGCTTGCCGGCGGCTTTGGCGGTGTCCATCAGTTCGTCTTGAAACCGGCTGTCGGTAACCGCCAGCATGGCGGCGATCACGTCTGCATCGCTCTTGCCGCGCAGGTCGGCGACGCCATATTCGGTCACCACGATGTCGCGCAGATGCCGCGGAATTGTGGTGTGGCCGTAGGACCAGCGGATATTGCTGGCCAGTTTGCCGTTGTCGTCGCGGGTTGAGCGGATGGCGATGATCGACCGGGCGCCCTCCAGCGCGAAGGCTTGGGAGACAAAATTATACTGCCCGCCAACTCCTGAGACGACGCGGCCATCCTCCAGCCCGTCTGACACCACAGCGCCTAACAAAGTGGCCATCATGCCGCTATTGACGAAGCGGGCATGGGTCCGGGCGCGGCGTTTTTCTTCCTCCGGCCCGTAAAGTTCGTTGACATAGGCGACCGAGCGCATGGCGATGCGGGCGCGGTGGGTAGCGTCCATATCGCGCAAACGCCGGTAAAAATCGGACGGGCCCAAAAAGAACCCGGCCTGCAAGCAGACCCCATCCACCTCGCGCGACAGCACCCCTGAATCGATCAGATCCAAGAAGGCGGGCACGAACATTTCGCTGGCGCCAAACAGCCCTTCGTCGAATTTATCCGTATGACACGGGCCGGCAGGCGCGCCATCCTCAAGCGATGCGATCGCCGCCTGGAAATCATGCGTCCGGGTGTGGCGCAAGATCAGGCCGACGGCCACCGCATCGCCGATCGAGCCGATGCCGATTTGCAGCGTGCCGCCATCGGGCACCAGACGGGCGATCTGCAAGCCGATGGCATAATCGCCTAAGGTGACCGGTTCGCGCGGCGGTGCGAACAGCGGCCAGGTGTGCCCTTCCAGCACGTAGTCGGCGGCGCTTTCGGGCAAGTCTGCCTCGCCCGGCATGAACGGCAGATTGTCGTTCACCTCGCACACCAAAATCGGGTTGATCTTGCCGGCAGCACGCGCGTTGAGAATATCTACCGTTAAGTCCGGGTTGCAGCTCAACGAGATGCGCGGGCCGTCGGGCGTATCGTGGCGTGCTACCACTTGCGCCATGACGTTGGGTTTTTGCGCCAGGATCGCGTCTAAGGCGTGGGTATAGTTGACGCAGATATAGTTCTGTTGCGCTGCCGGCACGCCCAGCCAGCGCCCGGCCAAAAAGAAAAACTCGATGACCTTGATATTGTCCGGCAACGTGCCGGCGCGCAGCGGTGCTGCGTAGGCAAGCTCCGGATAGTCGCCGAACAGCCGCTCGATCACCGGGCCGATGAACCGCCGCTCAAGATCGTTGGAGGGCCGCGGCTTTTCCAGTGTCAGCGCGGTCAGAATGGTCAGCGAGATCGACGGATCATCCATCGCCCGCGCCACCAGCGCGTTGGCGGTGACATTGGCTTTGCCGAGGCCTAACGGCATGGCCAGTACGATTGTGCCGCCGGTCGCCTTGATGATGCTATCGGCCAGAAGCGCCGGGTCGGTGTGATGCTGGGTCATGGACCCATCTTATAGGCGCACAGCGCCCATGCGAACCTTGATATGGCGCAAATTATCCACCCAAGCCGGGCTTAAAGCGGCAGCGCGTGTGCTCTTATTCGGCCGCTAAGGCGGGCGGAATGCTAGGCACCGCCGGGGCCGGCTTGGTGGCAAAATCCAAGGCTTCGTCTTCCATCTTGCCATAGCGCAGCGCCATCATGTCCTGCACGTAGTTTTGGCGTAGGCGCCACGGCGCCTTAGAGCCCTGTTTGGGGAACTCCGCCATCGCCCGCTGGATGTAGCCGGAGGTCAGCCCCAACCACGGTTCGGCCTCCACGTCATCGGCGACGAAACGCGGCGTTGCCTGGTCATAGCCTTTGGCATCCATGTGGGCGAGCAAGCGGCACACCCATTCGCAGGTCAGGTCGCATTTAAGCGTCCACGAGGCATTGGTGTAGCCGAAGGAGGATGCCAGGTTAGGCACGCCGGAATACATGAACCCCTTATAGGCCATGGTCTGGTTAGGGGTGACTTTGACGCCGTCCACCGACACGTCGAGGCCGTTCCACACCTGCAGCTTCAAGCCGGTGGCGGTGATGATGATGTCGGCGTCAAGCTCGGCGCCGGATTGAAGCTTGATGCCGGTCGGCGTGAAACGGTCAATATGATCGGTCACGGTGGTGGCTTTGCCGCTTTTCAGCGCCGCGTATAAATCGCCATCGGGCACCAGGCACAAGCGCTGGTCCCACGGGTTGTAAGTCGGTGTGAAATTTTTTGCGACTTCTTCCGAGCCCAATTCGTCGCGCACCATGCCGAGCAAATAGTCCTTCACCTTGGCGGGCTTGGTGGTGCACATGCGGAAGAAATACATGCCGAGCAGAATGTTGCGCCAGCGTATCAGGGCGTAAGCAAGTTTGGCCGGCAGCACTTTGTGCAGGCGGTTGGCCACAGCGTCTTCTGCCGGCCGCGACACCACATAGGTGGGCGAGCGCTGCAGCATGGTGACGTGGGCTGCCTCTTTGGCCATAGCCGGCACCAGCGTCATGGCGGTGGCGCCGGAGCCGATTACCACCACCTTCTTGTCGGCGTAATCGAGGGTTTGCGGCCAAAATTGCGGATGCACAATCTCGCCGGTGAAGTCTTCGCGACCGGCGAACTCCGGCGTATAGGCTTCATCGTAATTGTAGTAGCCGCCGCACAGGAACACAAAATTGGCGGTGAACGCCACCGGCTCTTTCAACGGCCCGCGCTCGGCCTTGATGTGCCATAGCGCGTCTTGCGTCGACCAATTAGCGCTTACGACCTTGTGGCTAAAACGGATGTGCTTATCGATGCCGTAGTCGCGGGCCGTCTGCGTCACGTAGGACAAGATCGCCGGCCCATCGGCGATGGCTTTGGGGTCGGTCCACGGGCGGAACGCATAGCCCAGCGTGTACATATCCGAATCCGACCGGATACCGGGATATTTGAACAGATCCCAGGTGCCGCCCATGGTTTCGCGGCCTTCGAGAATGGTGAAGCTCTTACCTGGGCATTTGCTCTGCAGGTGATAGCCGGCGCCAATGCCCGATATGCCGGCGCCGATGATCAGCACATCAGTGTGTTCAGGAGCGGTATGTTCAGGAGCGGTATGGCCCGCTGCACGCGTCGTCGTTGAAGCTTCAAACGTCATCCTGGTCACCCGGCCGAAAGTGGTTGCGCTGTATTTTGGTTGAACGCCACTAGAAAACAGCATTTTGGACAAACTGACAAGATGTCAGTTAAGGTGGCCCGGCGAAAATGCAAGGGCCGATGGCGTGCTCCCTGCTACGCGCTGCCTTTCGCAGGCAGCGCGGGCCTGCCAGTATGCCCGGCGAAACCTCACCCTCATTGCCAGGGCCTGACAGTGCACAGCATCAAGAAATGCCTCATCGCCAATCGCGGCGAAATCGCGGTGCGGGTGGCGCGCGCTGCCGCCGCCTGCGGCATTGAGACGGTGGCGGTCTATTCCCCGGACGATGCGGGCGCTCTGCACGTAGCACTGGCCGACCAGGCGGTGGCCCTCACCGGGGCAGGCGCTGCCGCCTATTTGGATGCGGCGGCGCTGGTCCGGGCGGCGCGCGCCACGGGCTGCGATGCGGTGCATCCGGGCTATGGGCTGCTAAGCGAAAGTGCAGCCTTCGCGCAAGCCTGTGCCGAGGCCGGCCTGCTGTTTATCGGGCCGGCCGCAGCGACCCTAAGCCGGCTTGGCGACAAGGTGGCGGCGCGCGATCTGGCGCGCGCGGCGGGCCTGCCGGTGATCGACGGCTCACCGCCGCTGGCCGATGCGGCGGCGGCGGCCACGTTTCTTGCTTCCCTAGAAGGGGCGCCGGCTATCCTCAAAGCCGTTGCCGGCGGCGGCGGGCGCGGCATGCGCGTCATTGCGGCGGCTGGTGACATTCCGGCGGCCTTTGCCCAGGCAACGGCGGAAGCGCAAGCAGCCTTCGGCGACGGCGCGCTTTATGCGGAGCGGTATCTGCCCACAGCCCGCCATATCGAGGTGCAAATCGCTGGTGACGGTGCCGCCGTGGCGCATCTGTGGGAGCGCGATTGCACCTTGCAGCGGCGGCATCAAAAGCTCGTCGAGCTGGCCCCGGCGCCCGGCCTGTCCACCCGCATGCGCACCCGGTTGCTCGATGCCGCGGTAACCCTAGGCGCGGCGGCAGACTATAGCGGCCTTGGCACCATCGAATTTCTGCTCGACGCGACCCAGCCCGGCGCCGATGACGCGTTTTATTTCATCGAATGCAATCCGCGCATTCAGGTTGAACATACGGTGACGGAAGAGATTACCGGCATCGACCTGGTGGCGCTACAGTTCAAGCTGGCGGCAGGCGCCACCGTGGCCGCCTGCGGGCTGCACGATCTGCCGGCGCCGACGGCCGCTGCCCTGCAACTGCGCATTAACACCGAAGACATGCAGGCCGACGGCACGGTGCGGCCGGCGGGCGGAACGCTTACCCAGTTCAGCCTGCCCGGCGGGCCGGGCATCCGCGTCGATAGCCACGGGTGTGTGGGCTATACAACCAACCCGCATTTCGACCCGCTGCTAGCCAAGCTCATTGTTCGGCGCCCTGACCACGACCTAGCCGCGCTGCTGCGCCAAGCGCACCACGCGCTGGGCGAAACGCACATCCGCGGCGTTACCACCAATACGGGCTTTTTGCGCGCGCTGCTGGCGCATCCGCTGCTTGCCACGTGGACGGTCGATACGCGCTTCATCGAACGCGCAGCAGACGCGCTTGTGGCGCAAGCTGCGGATACCACCGAGGCCATCGTCGGGGCTGCCGGGGCCAGCGGCAGCGACGTCACCGCGGATATGGCCACACCCGCCACCCCTACAGCACCGGCTGGGACCGTGAGCGCATCGGCACCCTTACACGGCGTGCTGGCGGCTATTGAGGTCGCCGCCGGCGATACGGTGCGCGCCGGCCAAGAAGTGGCCGTGCTCGAAGCCATGAAAATGCAACACGGGGTCGTTGCCCCATGCGCCGGCACGGTGCATCTGGTGGCGGCCGAGCCGGGGGCCGTGCTCGACCAAGGGGCAGCCATTGTCTTCATCGACCCCGCCGAGGATGCGGATATGGAACACGCAGCGGCAGATGCGATCGACCTGGATACAATCCGGCCGGACCTCGCCGAGCTGCACGATCGCATCCACAAGACCTTAGACCACGCCCGCACACAAGCCGTGGACAAGCGCCACACCCGCGGCTTTCGCACCGCGCGTGAAAACATCGCCGATCTGTGCGACGCGGACACGTTCATGGAATACGGACAATTGGTGCTGGCCGCCCAGCGCAACCGGCGCGCGCTTGAGGACCTGATCGCCAACACGCCGGGCGACGGCATGGTTGCAGGCTTTGGCGCCATCAACGGCGCCATTTTTGACGAGACCGCCAGCCGCGCCGCCGTGCTGGCCTATGACTACACGGTGCTGGCCGGCACCCAGGGCTATTTCAACCACAAAAAGACCGACCGGGTGTTGGAGTTGGCCAACAAATGGCATGTGCCGGTGGTGTTTTTCACCGAA
>Ga0272441_10014124_pt1 | contig 11383 bp, 12 predicted proteins | sample SSMProp6N_FD_193582 | JGI IMG/M metagenome (GOLD analysis project Ga0272441, IMG submission 193582) | Marine sediment archaeal communities from Little Sippewissett salt marsh, Falmouth, MA, United States - SSM-Prop-6N | ecosystem: Environmental > Aquatic > Marine > Wetlands > Sediment ... | reverse complement strand
AAGATGCAACAAAAAGAAAATAATAATAGGGCATGAACAGATAATACAAAAATTTTATTAAAAAGGTCGGTGATTAAAAAACTATAGAAGCTAATAATAGAACTCATTCCTAATCCCAATCCTCCGGCCAAAAAGAAATGCGTCAGACTATCGAGCTTCCTGTCGTTGCGAAACAAAAGGGCCAGCAACAAATGGCCTAGCAGGTAAGAGAAAACAAAAGGGAGAATAACTAATAAAAATGCAATCATTGTCAATGATGGTTTGTATTACGTGCTAAAATGATTCCGAATTGATTTTGTCGAATAGGAACAAGATCCAATTCTTTTATTTTTTCTTTTGCGACTTCGATGCTGGAACAATCGATGAGCACATACTTATGCTGTGTGCCGTTCAGTTCTAAAATGATAGGAGCCAGTTTATATTGAGCCTGCGCAAATTGCATAGCATCGATTTTATTATCCAGATTTTTATCGGTAATATAGCCAATATAGGAAACATCCCCAAGAATTTCTTTTAACCCGGAAAATTTGAAACCCAGAAAGACGTAAGGCTTGTCTTTTCTCTCTCTTTTCATACGAATAATTTCCTTGGCGAGAGAACAAATGTTTATGGCCAACATTACAAGGATGGCAAGGAGGAGTAGATTTTTCGCATCAAAAAGAATCTTTTGGATTTTGTTGTACCACTTTTTCATAGGGAACTTTGAAAATTATTTTTTCTTAATATATATATAGATTAATAGAAATATATATCTGTAGATATTGTACTATAATTGAAGTTTAATGCAAACACACACTCAATAATTAGCTTATCAGTTCCTAAAATAAGGTTTCTTAAAACAGAAAATTTAGGCTTTCCCTATGGGCTTTTAGCAAGTATAATAAAACGGTCTTTGTATTTTTACTTTTTAATGCAGAATGAATAAGGGGGAGGTATCCATTGATTAAAATCGGCGTTATTGGTTGTGGGCATTGGGGCCCCAATCATATTCGTATTTTTAGCCAGCTTGCAGATTCTGAAGTTCCTATTTGTGCAGATTTGGATCAAAAGAGACTGGGGATGATGCAGGATCTGTTTCCTCAAATTAGGACAACCCGGAATTATAAAGACATCCTCAAAGATGACGGAATCGATGCCGTTTGCATCGCATCTCCTACAAGTACACATTTCGAACTTTCCAAAGAGAGTTTGGAGGCTGGTAAACATGTATTTTGTGAAAAACCGTTGGCTTTGATTCCGCAAGAATGTTTAGAACTTAAAAGTTTGGCTGATAAGAAAAATAGGATGCTTATGGTAGGGCACGTATTTGTTTTTAATAAAGGGATTGTTCGCTTAAAGGAATATATTCAATCTGGAGAATTAGGCAAAATCCATTATGCTCATTCTGAAAGAACCAATTTAGGGCCTTTTCGTTATGATGTCAATGCTCTTTGGGATCTCGCTCCCCATGATATTTCTATTTTTAATTACCTTTTTGATAGTTGTCCTGTTAATGTTTCGGCCAGAGGGCATAAATGTTTGGGGAATTCGTTGGATGATCTTGCGTTTGCATCGTTAGAATATCCGGAGAATATTCTGGTTAATGTCCACGTCAGTTGGCTGGACCCCAAAAAAGTGAGGCAAATTACCATCGTTGGGGATAAAAAAATGGTGGTTTGGGATGATTTGGATAATGTCGGCCCCATCAAGCTTTACGATAAACATGTTGAAAAAACAAGCAAATTTTATGCGACATATGGAGAATTTCAACTTCTCTCGCGTGAAGGAAGCATTACCATTCCTAATATCGGTTTTCATGAACCATTAAAAAGCCAGGGGCAATATTTTGTTGACTGCCTGAAGAAGAAAGAATACCCGGAGAAGTCTGACGCCCAAAGGGGATATGAAGTTGTAAGCACATTATGTGCTATCCAAGAGTCTATTGAAAAAAATGGCTCGCCTGTGACAATATAATCTTTAATGTAAGGAAAAGGCCATGGTTAATTATTTTAGACATGAAAAGGCTTTGGTTTCTCCTCAAGCCAAGATAGGGGAGAAAACACGCATTTGGGCTTTCGTCAATATTGGAGATGGAGCGGTTATAGGAGAAGGATGCAATATCTGCGATGGGTGTTATGTGGAAAAGGGGGCTGTTATTGGAAACCATGTGACACTTAAAAACGGCGTTTATATTTTTGAGGGCATCACGTTAGAAGATGATGTTTTTTGCGGGGCCAATGCGGTTTTTACAAATGATCGTTATCCTAGAAGCAATAGAAAAGACCCTTGGACTTTAGAAAAAACCGTTGTTAGGAAGGGAGCTACTATCGGAAGCAATTCTACCCTTCTTTGTGGCATTACGATAGGCATGTATGCTGTTATTGGCGCTGGAAGTGTTGTGACAAAAGATGTCCCTGATTATGCGATTGTAATAGGAAATCCGGCTAAGCAATGCGGATATGCCTGTTGCTGCGGAAGGAAACTGAAGGATGACTATTCCTGCGAACATTGCCGCTCTCAATATGTTTTAGTTGATGAAAAATTGATTTCTCAAAAGTCAATTTGAGTTAAGATGGTTCTAAATTATAGAAAAAATCTATATGAATAAGATATTAGTTTCTCCTGTCGCCTACAACGAAAATATCAAATTAAAAAGTGCTATTCAGCGTTTTTTGCAGAGCCCTCTCAAAAATCAGGTTGATTATCTTATCGTTGATGACGGCTCGGATGATGGCACAAGCGAGATGATCAAAAGTTTTGAATCGCAAGGCGTTCAAACAATCAAACATGCCAAGCGCCAAGGAGTGGGAGCTGCCATTAGAACAGCTATTCGTCATGCCAGAGAAAAAGGTTACGAAATTGTTGTGATTATGGCCGGCAATGACAAGGACAATCCCCAAGAGATAGTTTTGTTGACGAATCCTATCCTGTATCAGGGGTATGATATCGTCCAAGGGTCTCGTTACTTGGAGGGAAAGAGAATTGGTGGGGATATGCCTTTTTATAGAAAGGTTGCGACGAAAATTCATCCTTTTTTGTTTTCTCTGTTAACAGCCCAGAATATGACGGATAGCACCAACGGTTTTCGCGCGATAAGGCTTTCTATTTTTAACGATAAGCGTATCGATATTTCCCAAGAGTGGCTTGATCAATATGAGCTTGAACCGTATATCCTCTTTAAAGCAATAAAATTGGGATATAAGTATAAAGAGGCATCCGTTACAAAAATTTATCCTTCCAAAAAGCTCGGGTATACAAAAATGCGGCCGTTTGTTGGCTGGTGGAGTATTTTAAGGCCGCTGGTTTTTTTAGGGCTTGGAATAAAAAAGTAAATTTTAGGAAGAAAATTTTTATGCAAAAATGTATGAAATGCGACATCGTTTTTCATCTCAAAGGGAGGACGCGTTGCCTTTATTGCGATTCTTTGCTCGTTCAGGTAGATGAGGATGATGGCCAAAAAGTTGATGCTGCTGCCATCGAAGAGCTTTTTGAAAAAAGGGTTCATGACGACAGGGTTGCTTCCAAAAGGATTTCCGATACAGATCTAACGGAAGAAGAAAAAAAGCTGAAAACCAAGGATTTGATCATAGAACAAATGGTCAGAGACCGCGAGCATTCCGGGTTAGGTCGTATGCAGTATGTTATCAGCAGCTATTTTCGTTCTCGCACATTGGGTTTTGTTTATAATTTTTATCGTAGAGAATTCAAATTGGGAAAGAAATTTAAGAGGTTTCTTATTCAACCTCTGAATATGGCGTCGTTTCTTATGATTCCTTGGATTTTTATCAATTTTCTTGATTCTCTATTAATCAGAGTCACGCATAATGGTTATTGTAAGAAATGTGATTGTAAATTTGTAAAAAAAACCAAGAACGATGTCCATGATTTTGATGAATGTGAATACAATAAGGAATTTTCATCCATTTTAGTTGACATCTTTACTGGGAAGATTACCCAAGTGGAGATCACCATCCAGCAGAATGCCTTTAAAAAACGTATCAAAGGAAAAAGAAGTGCCTACTATGATCTGTGCTCTACAAAAGGAAAATGGTCATCATTTTTGGATATTTTGAGCATCTGGATTTCAATAGCGCTTCTTTTACATATTGTGATTAATATCATTTTTCCTTTTATTATGAAAATAGGTTTTGGTATGGATTTTAAATTGTATTTACGTTGATATTATGAAAAAGTTAGGAATATTTATACAAGGAGAAAGAATAATGAAAAAAATGCTACTGGTGGTTTTTTGTGGGGTTTTGGTTGGCTGCAGTTATGGGATGCGAGATTATATTGATAATCCTTCCACATTGCTGAGAGACCCCTTGACTTATGCACATCGACAGGAATTGAATGAATTAGAACGGGCTTATTTAAGAAAAGAGATGACCTATGCCGAGTATTTAGAGCAAAAGAAGCAATTGGAAGAAGACTATGATCGTAAGGTTCAAAATAGAGAAAATTATGATTAAAAAGAGATTGGTTGCCGTATGAAGATTTATGGAAAAAATCCTGTTTTTGAACGGATAAAATCAAATCCCAAGTCTATCAAAAAAATCTATATGCAATATGCCCATGAGGATGCGGGGTATGTTCTCAAAAAGGCTAAAAAGTGGGGCATTCCCGTTTACCAGGTTCCCAAATCGAAATTGCAGAAATTGTCAAGAAGCATTAATGCCCAAGGCATTGTTATGGAAGTAGAAGGCTTTGAATATTGTGCATGGGCGGATTTGCTTCAGGTTGCGAAGAAGAAAAAACTTTCTTTGTTGTTTTTGGATGGTCTGAATGACCCTCAAAACTTGGGAGCGATTATAAGAAGCCTTGCCTGCTTAGGAGGATTTGCATTAGTTTTGCCTACGCATAACTCTGTCGATGTGACCGAAACGGTTGTGCGTGTTGCTTGTGGAGGCGATAATTATGTAAAAATCGCAAAGGTATCCAATTTGAGTCAGGCAATTGCAAAAGCCAAACAGGAAGGGTTTTGGATTGCAGGGTCGATTGTCAAGGGAGGACAGGACATTTATCAGGCGAAGTTGCCTTTTCCTCTTGCCTTTGTCGTAGGGTCGGAACAGAAAGGCATTCGCGAATCTATTCGAAAGCAACTGGATGTTGCTGTTACCATTCCTATGGCGCAAGCAAGATTATCGATGAATGCAGCCCATGCAACGGCTCTTTTATGTTATGAGGCCAACAAGCAGAAACAAAAGTAAAAAGGCGCAGATGCATGATGAAGAAAAGGGCAGTTAAGAAAAAACTTAAAGAAGACGAAACAATGGATGCTTTGAATTTTTTTGCTGAGGCGGGCCTTCTGAAAAGAGTCAAGCGAAGCGGATGGTGGGTTGCGGGGATTAAAGACCCCGAGAGTGTCGCCGACCATTCTTTCCGGACGGCTGTCATTGGGTTTTATTTGGCTCATCAAGAAGAAGTTGACCCTTATAAAGTTGTTTCCATGTCTTTGTTTAATGATATTCACGAGGCGCGCATCAATGATTTGCATAAAATGGGACATTATTATATCGATTTTAAAGAGGCGGAGAAAAAAGTTTTTAAGGATCAGGTCGGCAAGATTGACAAGAAGGTTAAATCACAACTCGAAAGCCTGCGTGAGGAGTATGATGCGCAATGCACCCAAGAAAGCCTTGTGGCCCGGGATGCAGATATCTTGGAATGTTTGATACAAGCCAAAGAGTATTTTGATAGTGGGCATTTAGAGGCGGAACATTTTTTTCGAAAAGCCCCCAGTTATTTAAAAACAGCAAGTGCAAAAAAATTTTGGAAAACAATACAGGATTGGGACAGCAGTGATTGGTGGCAAAGTGTTGTAAAATTCGAGAGATAAAAGGTTGTTTTTTTCATGAAGGCGAGGATTTTTTCATTCACAAGGAATTGTTTTTTTCAGTTTGTTGTTCTATAAAGAGAATCCGAAGGCCCTAAGGTGCCCGCTTTTTTGAGGACACATCCTTATATTGAAGATAGAATAGAGATTGTTAAGCAACAAATATCTAGAATTAATCAAAATTCTATCTATTAATATAAATATGCTCATATATAATACTTATAGAGGTAATCATGGAACGAATCGGCATTACAGCAAGTAAAATCGCCAAGGGCAATCTTTTTGTCTATAATTTTTATGTGGTATTGATATCCTTTCTTTTTTCGCTTTTTATCTTTTTTATCGCTGGTTCTTCAATCGCTCTGGCACTTATCATTATTGGATATGTTATTAATGGCGTTCTTCCAGCAGGATTGGAGGAAGGATGGGGAGCAATTATAAAGGTTTGTATGGTGGCTTTAACGGTTGTCATTGGTCTTTTTGCCCTTTTTGCTATTTTTAGGAACGTTAAATTTCAAATTAGACAGGAAGACGTGTCTAAAAAATAATATTTTAACTAAATATTTTATGGCTAAACAAAAGATAACAAAGTACAAAAAAAGTGAAGTCGAGTTTGAGGGGCTGATGAACAACCTCAATTTGGGTGTTTTTCGTCTCGTCCCCGGTATTGGCATGACACGAAGGTTTATCTTCGCCAATCCTACTTTCTGTCAGATGCTGGAGTACACCCAAGAAGAACTCCTGAAGATGCATATCGCAGATACGTTTGAGGACAAGAAACAATTTTATGCTATGAATAAAAATGTTTCTAGTCACCACAATGTCATTCAGGAGGGAGTCAAACTTATTACAAAAAGAAAAAGAATTGTTTTGTGTTCTATCTCTATGGTTGCGATACGAAACGAAAAAAGGGAAATCGAATACATTGATGGTGTCGCAGAAGATATAACCGGACAAAAACGGATTGAAAAAGAGTTAAGGGAATCAAGAGAGCTTTTCAAAACGGTTTTTAACAATTCGGCTGCAGCTATTATTGTTACCGATAAAAAAGGAAATATCGTTGCCTGGAATCCCTTTGCTGAAGAAATGTTTGGGATGGAGAAAAAAGATTTTTTTAACAAGCATATTAAGGATCTTTATCCGGCCAAAGAATGGCATCGAGTTCATGATTCGACGGCAAAAAAGAACGAACTCGGGTCAAACATCGAAACACAAATGTACAAGAAAGACCGGACGGTTCTTGATGTCAATGTCTCCATTTCTCTTATTCTCGACTCGGAGGGAAACAAGGTAGGCTCCATTGGAATCATCAATGATATTACCAAGCAAAAGGTTGCCGAAAGAAGAATCAGGGATTCCGAAAACAAAATTCGCGTTATTCTGGATAACTCAGCGGTTGCCATCACCATGACAGACGAACAGGAGCGTATCGTTTCTTGGAATCCGTTTACGGAACAACTTTTGGGGATGAAGAAAAAAGATCTCTACATGAAGCCGATCAGTTCACTTTATCCTCCCAAAGAATGGATCAAAATCAGGAAGGAAAAAATCAGAGAAGCGGGTTCCAAACATCATTTTGAAACAAAATGCATAAAAAAGGATGGGTCGATCATTGATGTAGATCTTTCGGTCAATATTTTGAAAGATTTGGACAATAATGTTATAGGTTCGGTGGGCATTATCCAGGATATCACAGAGCATAAACGTGTTCAAAAAGCCTTGATTCAGGCCAAAACAGTGGCAGAGGAGGCGAACAATGCAAAAAGTATGTTTTTGGCCAATGTTTCCCACGAAGTGCGAACTCCCATGAATACGATTATGGGGATGGTTGATTTGACATTAGATACGGAGCTCACAGACGAACAGCGAGATAACCTAACGACGGTCAAAAATGCTGCGGATAATTTACTCAGTCTTTTAAATGACATTTTGGATTTGTCTCGTGTGGAATCAGGTAAGGTTGAATTAGAAAAAATTGAAATCAATGTAGGGAATATTATAAAGAGTGTCTGCAAAGGGCTATCGGTATTGGCGCATAATAAGAATATAGGTCTCAAATGGGATATTGATGATAATGTCCCTGAAACGGTCCTAGCAGATCCTGTACGCATTCGTCAGATATTAGTGAACCTTATCAATAATGCTATCAAATTTACATTCAAAGGAGACATTGTTGTCGGTGTTAAGGAAAAATCAAGAACTAAGGATATAAGCGAATTGCTTTTTTGTGTTGCCGATGAAGGCGTTGGGATAGCCAAAGAAAGCCAAGAACAGATATTTGAGGTTTTTACGCAAGCAGATGCATCCACGACAAGGCGTTTTGGGGGCACAGGTTTAGGTTTGGCCATATGTAAAAAGTTTGTCGAGAAGATGGGGGGACAAATTTGGGTTGAGAGTGAGGAATTTAAAGGCAGCACATTTTATTTTACGGCGAAATTGAAATTCGTTAAAAAAGAGGATATTTCACCTGCTCTTAAAGAAAAGAGCATTGAGGCGGAATTAAGAGCTCATTTGCCAAAAAGGGAATTGAAACAGTTATCCATTCTTTTGGCAGAAGACAACATTATTAACCAAAAGCTGGCTGCGCGTATGTTGGAAAAGCGGGGATGGACAGTTAAGTCAGTGGCTAACGGAAGGCAAGTCCTTGAGAGTTTAGAGGCAGAGTACTTTGATATTATTTTGATGGATGCACAGATGCCTGTTATGGATGGATTTGAAGCAACAAAACTCATACGGGAAAAAGAAGAAAAAACGGGTGAGCATATTCCTATCGTTGCTCTTACGGCAAGGGCCATGTCAGGAGATAAGAAGAAATGTTTAGAAGCGGGTATGGATGGATACGTTTCTAAGCCGATTGATCGTATAAAATTATTTGAAACCATCGAAAATTTTTTTCAGTAACAAATTAATCCAGAAAGGAATATATATGAACAAAGAGGCATTGGATGTAGAAGATGTATTGATCAGGGTTCAAGATGATAAAGAGTTGTTAATAGAGTTATTGGATATTTTTGAAGGATTTTATCCAGAAAAAAGAGAGTTGTTGGATACTCTTATTAAAGAAGGAAATTTGAGCGAGTTTAAAGATGTGGTTCACTCCATCAAAGGGGCAGCTGGGAATATTTCTGCAAAGGCATTACATGATTCCTGCCTGAAACTTGAAAAGATGGCTTTGGAGAAAGATATCGAAAGCATTACGAAGACTTTGCCGGATTTGGATGTTCAATTTCAGGAATTGCAGGAATGTATCGCTGAAGTCAAGAAAGATTTTCAGGACGAATGATCGACTCTTTGATTTATTCATAATCGATAATTTATTCCATGAAAAATTAATGAAACAGCATGTTATAGTCATTTTTTGTTTGGTTTTTATAGTGGTTGCTTTTTTTCTTTTTATAGCCAACACGCCATGGGCGTTGTCTCTGGTCCTTCCTTCTTTAGTAGAAAATTCATTGAAAGATGTGGGGTTGAAGACTTTGCATATTCAAAAACAGAGATTTGTCTTTCCAGACACTTTGAGGCTCTATGGCATTAAGAGCACTGTTCAACAAGGAGAAAAAAAATATGTTATTCAAGCATCCCATTTAGTACTTTATGACATTATAAAGATTTGGAGGGCAAGGCAGCAAATTAAAGCCTCGGCTTTTGGATTAAATGTTGAGCTAAATGATAATGCAATACAGAATGCAGATTTACGTATGATTCTTCGTTTAAGAGGCAATGAAGTACAAAAGGCAGAGGGTATTATTAATAAGGCAAACATTTTTTATCAAAAATATCTTTTTAAGAACACCTCTGCCCGTTTTATTTGGAACAGAGAAAAGCTGGAAGTATTTGAAATTTTTACCCAAATATATGGAGGAACGGCGTACGGACAGTTTACTTGTGATTATTTCCCGTCACTCAGTTATGTTGTCTGGATGGAATTTGCAGATTGCCAGCCGGAAGGCCTGCTTGATATGTATCCTGAATTTTTCTCTAAGATCAAGGGAGGATTTTCTGGAAACATGAGGATTGTAGGCAGCCAAGAAACAACAGATTTATTGGCGATAGAGTTCAGCTTGAAAAATGGGGCTATTCATGATTCTCTTCTGACAAAAGTTATTGAAGATATTGCAGATGCCAATAAAAGAACGCGTTTTCAAGCCCTGCTTAAAAATGCTGGATATTATCCCGTGGATCGTGCCCTTTTACATATCGGCAAAGCAGGCAACAAAACAACAGCCACATTTAGCATTACTAACCAGGAAGACAACTTGTATCTAAAGGAGATTTTGAGTACAAAGAACATAGGAGCAGAAATAGATCAAGTTCTGTTACGAAAATAGTGAAAAAGTTTATTGATCGTAACTTCAGCAAAAAAAACCCCCTCTATGTTTTCCTCTTGTTTTCTTTTATTGGACTAATCATTTATTCCAACACATTGACATTCTCTTTTGTGCATGACGATGTTGTCTTTATCTTGAATAATCCTGCTATTCAGCAGTGGGGAAAATTATCGGATATCTTTCTAAATGGCGGGTCTTTTGTAGGCCAATCAAATCCTCTTGTGAATAATTATTATCGGCCGTTGCTGGAGATCATCTACAAACTACAATACAAGTTATTCGGCTTTGATGCGTTCAAATACCATTTTTTTAATATGGCCGTGCATGTTATCAACAGCCTCCTTGCCTACATCTTGCTTAAGCAGTTAACAAAAAGACAATTTCTTTCCATTATCGTCTCTCTTCTTTTTCTTGTTCATCCTGTCCAGACAGAGACGGTTGCTTGTATTTCCGGGATGTCGAATTTACTTTTTTTGTTTTTTTTGCTCGGGAGCATGATTTTGTATGTCAAGGCGGATGGACTTTTGGGAAACACAAAAAAATGGTTCTTGAGAGGCCATGCTGCTTTTTTATTTTTCATCGCATTATTTATAAAGGAACATGCGATTGTTCTGCCGTTTTTATTGTGCTTGTATGAATACTATTTTTCGCAACGGCAACAGAAAAAGGAGAGGAGAGAGACGATCATTTCTGTTGGCATTTTTTTTATGATTGCTGGATTGTATTTTGTCTGGAGAAAAATGATCCTAGGCAATGCGATTGCCTTGCTCTTTGTCAGTAAAGGAGAATTTTTATTAAGACTTTCTTCCATTCCCCAAGCGTGTTTGATGTATATGCGTATATTTCTGTTTCCGAGTGATTTGCATTATTATCGTAGCCTTAATCTTTTATCCTTATCCATGGGATCTGCTTACGAGTTGATGGGTATCCTTACGACTGCCTATCTTTTAGTGCGGTTTTTGCCGAAGCAGGAATCCCATCTTTTGGCATTTTCCTTGGGATGGTTTTTCATAGGCCTTCTTCCGGTCATCAATATCATTCCTCTTATACATGAATATTCTTATATTGCTGCCTTTGAACATTTTTCCTATTTGTCTTCGATTGGCATTTTACTTTTTTTGTCGGTTTTCGTTAGCTATGTTTTGGAGAAAATTTTTAAGGAAAGAAGTAAAATATTGCATAAGGCAACTTTTGTTGCCGTTATCCTTCTTTGCAGTATTTTGACAATCCGGCAGAACAA
>Ga0272441_10014123_pt1 | contig 11386 bp, 12 predicted proteins | sample SSMProp6N_FD_193582 | JGI IMG/M metagenome (GOLD analysis project Ga0272441, IMG submission 193582) | Marine sediment archaeal communities from Little Sippewissett salt marsh, Falmouth, MA, United States - SSM-Prop-6N | ecosystem: Environmental > Aquatic > Marine > Wetlands > Sediment ... | reverse complement strand
TCACTATCATCCTTGATCATATTGACGTTTGGCAGGCTAATCGCAAACAACTTCTTATGGCACTACGTCTCACTGAGGGCAATACTTAAAACCTGTGCTCCTGTGTCACTGCCTTGACACTTTGCGCGGGTATGGTATAGTCTCTCCATCATGACAACACTTTGCGCGGCATTGCATCATCATAGCAACTCTCAACCCCCGACTTGGGAGGTTGAGCTTTGTTGCATCGGTGAGCGCAGAGCTTAAGCCTAGATTGAAAACCCCCCCGGGTCGGCCCGGGGGGGTTTTTTATTCCCAGGAGAGGATATGAACGCACATACTGATATTCGGATTTCATTGCCCAGCAAAGGGCGCTTGGCCGAGAACACGGTCAACTTTTTGGCTGCCTGCGGGCTGCCGATCGATAAGCCTAATCCACGGCAGTACGCAGCCTCGATTCCTGCATTGCCGGGTGTGACGGTGCTCTTTCAACGACCCGGTGATATTGTGGTTGGTGTTCGGGATGGGAGCGTCGATTTCGGCATCACGGGCATGGATGTAACGGCTGAGTATGCCGGTGAGAATGGGGTGCTGGTCTTGCACGATGCGCTGGGATTCGGGCGCTGCAAGCTGGCGCTGGCGGTGCCGGAGGCCTGGGAGCAGGTCGTGACCGCGCCCGATCTGGCGGCCTACGCGCAGGCGTTGGGACGTCCCCTGCGTGTTGCGACGAAGTTCCCCGAGCTCACCAGCGCTTTTCTCACCCGCGCCGGTATCACGGGCTTCACACTGATCCACGCGGAGGGCACGCTGGAGGTGGCGCCGGCGATCGGCTATGCGGACTGCATCTCCGACCTGGTCTCCTCCGGGCAGACGCTGCGCGATAACCGCATGCGCCCGCTGGAGGACGGTGTCATCCTGGCTTCACAGGCGGTGTTGGTCGCCAATCGGGAGGCGCTTCGCGAGCGTCCGGAGGTGCTGGCTGTGGCGCGGACACTCCTGGAGTTCACCGAGGCGCATCTGCGCGCGATGGGGCATGTTATGGTGACGGCGAATATGCGCGGACGCTCTCCCAAGGAGATCGCGCAGCAGATGCTGACGCAGGAGACGCTGTCCGGCTTGCAGGGGCCGACTATCTCGCCGGTGGTGGTGCGCGATGGCAACCCCAACTGGTACGCGGTGCAGATTGTGGTGCGCCGGACGGAGCTTTTCTCGGCGATCGCGGAGCTGCGTGCCATCGGCGGCAGCGGCGTGATTGTGACGCCGGTGATGTATATCTTTGAGGAGGAGCCGGAGCGTTATACGGCGATGATGGCGGCTTTGCGAACAGGGGCCAACCCAGCAGCCGCGTCCGATTAAGTGTGCGGAATTTAGCTTTAAATAGGTCTTTGGTTTTGAAATTTATTACTTTATGGAGGAATGAGGATGGCGACGATCAAAATTTACGATAACCTTGAAGAGGCGCAGCGCACGGTGCTGCAGCGGCGCACGATGACGACGGTGGACGATGTCCCAGAGGTGGTGCTCGATGGGATCCGCAGGATCTTTGGCGAGGCGCTGACCCCGCAGGCAGCGGTCGCGCGGATGCTCGCCGATGTGCGCGAGCGGGGGGATGCAGCGCTGCGCGATTGGACGGCGCGGATCGATGGATTGACGCTGGACGCGTTCGAAGTGCCGCAAGAGGCATGGAAGGCGGCTTACGAGGCACTAGACCCCGAGCTGCGGGAAGCCCTGGAGTTCTCTGCCGAGCGCATTCGCGATTTCCACGCGCGCCAGCCGATTCCCTCCTGGACGACGGATGAGATGGGCGGTATCTTGGGCCAGCGGATCACCCCGATTCGGCGCGCCGGGGTCTATGTGCCCGGTGGAACGGCGCCGCTGCCCTCCTCGCTGCTGATGACTGCGATTCCCGCGCGCGTGGCGGGCGTCGATGAGGTGATCGTCTGTACCCCACCGAGCAAGCCGGATGGGCAGGCCAACGATATGATCCTGGCCGCGGCTTATATCGTGGGCGTGGACCGACTCTACCGCATCGGCGGTGCGTTGGCCGTGGCGGCGATGGCCTTTGGGACGGATTCGGTGCCCCGCGCTGATAAGATTGTGGGTGCGGGTGGGCTCTTCACCACGCTGGCGAAGCAGCAGGTTTACGGGACTGTGGGGTTGGACGGCCTGGCCGGACCCACGGAGACGGTCGTGGTAGCGGACGATTCCGCTGATCCGGCATGGGTTGCATCCGATCTGCTGGCGCAGGCTGAGCACGATGTGCTGGCGACCGCGATTTTGTTCACGCCCTCGCGCGCGCTGGCTGAGGCTGTTCGCGATGAGGTCACGCGTCAGATGGCTACGCTGAGCCGCCGCGATATCCTGGAACGCTCCCTGCCGGGGCAGAGCGGCATTGTGCTGACCCCCGACATGGAGACCGCGGCCCGGCTGGCCGATGACTTTGCGCCCGAACACCTCTGCCTCTCTGTGCGGGACCCTGAGGCTTTGTCGGAGCGCATCCGCAACGCCGGCGGTTTCTTCATGGGAGAGACTTCCTGTGAGGTGCTGGGCGATTATGTCGCGGGACCGAGCCACATCATGCCGACCGGCGGCACGGCGCGCTTTGCCTCTCCGGTCAATGTGCTCGACTTTGTGAAGATCTCCAGCATCGTCGCGCTGGACGCCAAGACCTCGGCGGAGCTGGCTGTGGTGGCGGATCGGATTGCGCGCGCTGAATCGCTGACGGCCCACGCTGCGGCGGCACGGCAGCGCGCGGGCGCCGATTAAGCAGGCGCATCATGGATCCTATAGATTTGATTCGCCCTGAGATTGCGACGCTCTCGGCTTACAAGCCGGTGGTGCCTTTCGACACGCTGGCGGCGGCGCTAGGCAAGGCCCCGGAGCGCATTATCAAGTTGGATGCCAACGAGAACCCGTACGGCCCGCCGGTATGTGTGCAGGAAGTGTTGGCGCAGCTTGCCTATGTCAACCTCTATCCTGATCCGGAGACGGGGGCGCTGCGGGAAGCGCTCTCCGAGCAGACCGGGGTGCCCGCCGACCAACTGTTGGTCGGTGCAGGCTCCGATGAGCTCCTCTCCCTGACAGCGCGCCTCTTTCTCTCCCAGGGTGATGCGATCCTTGACTGCCCGCCGACCTTCGGCATGTACGCCTTTTTCGCCTCCGTGATGGGTGCGCGGGTGCTGACTGCACCGCGTCGTGAGGATTTCTCGCTCGATCTGGATTTTGTCGAGGCAACGGTGGCGCGCGAGCGTCCCAAATTGCTCTTTGTGGCCTCGCCGAATAACCCCGATGGGGCCTGGCTACCGGATGCCGATCTGGCGCGGCTGCTCGCGCTGCCGCTGGTCGTTGTCCTGGATGAGGCCTATATCGAGTTTGCCGAAGCTCCGGGGCGCATCCGTCAGGTTGTGGACCACGAGAACTTGATCGTGCTGCGGACCTTCAGTAAGTGGGCCGGGCTGGCGGGGCTGCGCGTCGGCTATGGGGCTTTCCCTGCTGCGCTGATGCCGCACCTGTTGAAGATCAAGGAGCCTTATACGGTCTCCACCGCGGCGCAGGCGGCGGCGCTGGCTGTGCTGCAGGATGCGGATTACCTGGCGATGCACCGTGCGCGGGTCATCGCGGAGCGGGAGCGCATGCGGGCGTTGCTGGTAGCCCTTCCCTTCATGGATGTTTTGCCTTCGCAGTCGAATTTCCTGCTCTGCCGCGTCTTAGGGCGGGATGCGGGCGCGCTCAAGCTGGCGCTAGAACAGGAGGGCATTCTGGTGCGTTATTTCAACAAGCCGGGTATGGATGCTTACCTGCGCATTGGTGTCGGGCGTCCGGATCAGACGGACGTGCTGGTGGCAGCGTTGAGGAGGTTGGGATGAGAACAGCAACGGTTGAACGCGAGACCCGCGAGACTGCAATTGCGGTGATCCTGGATCTGGATGGCGTGGGCCGCCATGAGATCGCGACCGGTCTGGGTTTCCTGGACCACATGCTCACCCATATCGCGGTGCACGGGCTTTTCGATCTGACCGTGCGGGCGAGCGGGGACCTGGAGGTCGATCCGCATCACACGGTCGAAGATGTCGCACTGGCCCTGGGCACCGCGTTCGACCAGGCGCTGGGCGCGCGCAAGGGGTTGGTCCGCATGGGCTCTGCCTATGTCCCTATGGATGAGACGTTGGGTTTTGTGGCTGTGGATCTCTCCGGCCGCCCGTATGCGGTCACGGAGATGACCTGGGCGGCTCCCAGCGTGGGGGGCATCCCGGTCACGCTCTTCCCGCACTTCTTCGAGTCCTTCGCCGTGACCGCGCGCGCTAACGTGCACGCACGGGTGCTCTACGGGCGCGATGATCACCACAAGGCGGAGGCACTCTTCAAAGCGCTGGGACGTGCGCTGGATGCGGCAACCCAGCTTGATCCGCGGCGCGAGGGACGGGTGCCTTCGACGAAAGGGGTGCTGTGATGTTGGCTTTGGTGGATTACGGCGCTGGAAATGTGCGCTCGGTTCAGAAAGCGCTGCTGGCCGTGGGCGCGGATGTGACGCTGACCCAAGACCCGCAGGTGGTGCTGGCTGCTGAAAAGGTGGTTTTGCCCGGCGTGGGGGCCTTTGCCGATTGTATGTCCGCGCTGTGGCGGCTGGGCATGGTCGAGGCACTGGGGGACGTTGTCGACCGGGGCACGCCTTTCCTGGGGATCTGTGTGGGCATGCAGGTGCTCTTTGAGGTAGGGGAGGAGATGGGATCGCACGCCGGATTGGGCGTGCTGCCCGGGCGCGTGGTGCGTTTCGAGCTCGAGCCGCCCTTGAAGGTGCCGCACACGGGTTGGAACCAGGTGGTGCCGGTTGTGAAGACGCCGCTGCTGGCGGATATCCCTGAGGGTGCCTGGGCCTATTTCAACCACGGCTACTACTGCCAGGCACAGCCGGAGCATGTGCTGGCGACGGCTGACTACGGCGGCGCGTTTGCCTGCTTGGTCGGCAAGGGGAAGACATATGGGGTGCAGTTTCACCCCGAGAAGAGCCAGCAGGTGGGCTTGCAGCTTCTCAGAAATTTCGTAGAGCGTGTTTCATAGAGATGCCTACGCTTTATCTGGTGTCTATGCCAGTAAAGTGCGTTGCATCTTTGAGGAATAGGAGGTGTTATGAGTGAGTTTACGGTATATCCGGCCATTGATTTGCGGCAGGGACGCGTGGTGCGATTGGCGCAGGGCGATCCCAACCGTGAGACTGCCTACGCGGACGGGGCGCTAGCCGTAGCCCGCCGCTGGGAGGCAGAGGGGGCGATGTGGCTGCATGTCGTCAATCTGGATGGCGCTTTTGGGGAGCGGGGCCGGGCAAACCTTGCCGCGCTGGCGCGTATCCTGACGACGGGCCTGCGCGTGCAGTTCGGCGGTGGGCTGCGGAGCATGGACGCGATCCAGCGCGCGCTGGATTTCGGCGTGTCCCGTGTGGTATTGGGGACGGTTGCAGTCGAGGACCCGGAGCTGGTGCAGGATGCGCTGGATGCCTTTGGCCCTGAGCGGGTTGCAGTGGGCATCGACGCGCGAGATGGGTTGGTGCGTGTGCACGGGTGGCAGGCTGCTGCGCCGCTGGCGGCGGCTGACCTTGCTCGCCAGTGGGCTGAGATGGGAGGACGCTGGTTGATTTTCACCGATGTCTCCCGCGATGGGATGCAGGCCGGCGTCAACGTGGAAGCGACGGCGGCGCTGGCGCAGGAGACCGGGCTCCAGGTGATTGCCTCCGGGGGCGTCGCGAAGCTCGCGGATATCGAACAAGTACGGCAGGCGGGGCTTGCAGGCGTGATCGTCGGGCGGGCGCTCTATGAGGGTTCGTTCTCGCTGGATGCAGCGCTGGGCCTTGGTGTGCCGGAGGAGGCCTGCTGTGCTGGCTAAACGGGTGATCCCTTGCCTGGACGTGAAGGAAGGGCGGGTGGTCAAGGGCGTCAATTTTGTGAACTTGCGGGATGCCGGGGACCCGGTCGAGCACGCGCGCTACTACGACGCGGAGGGCGCGGACGAGCTTGTCTTTCTGGATATCTCCGCCACGCACGAGGGACGCAAGACGATGCTCGATGTGGTGCGCCAGGTCGCTGTGGAGGTCTTTATGCCCTTCACGGTGGGCGGCGGGGTGCGCACGGTCGAGGATATGCGGGCGCTGCTGCTCGCCGGGGCCGACAAAGTCAGCATCAACTCGGCTGCTGTGCGGAATCCCGAGATCCTGACCGCGGGCGCGGAGCGCTTTGGCAGCCAGTGTGTGGTGATTGCGGTCGATGCCAAACGTGTCGCCGAGGACCCGCTGCGCTGGGAGGTCTACATCAGCGGGGGACGCATTCCCACCGGTTTGGATGCAGTTGCCTGGTGCGTTAAGGCGGTGGAGATGGGGGCGGGAGAGATCCTGTTGACCAGCATGGATGGCGATGGTTCGCTGGCCGGGTATGATGTGGCGCTGACCCGCGCCGTAGCGGAGGCCGTCCCGGTCCCGGTGATTGCCAGCGGCGGTGCCGGGAAGCCCGCGCACTTTGCCGAGGTGCTCACGGAGGGGAAGGCGGATGCGGCTCTGGCGGCGTCGCTCTTCCACGACCGCGTGCTGCGGATCGGGGATTTGAAGGCGGATTTGGCTGCGCAGGGGATCCCTGTGCGGCTATCGTGAACCTTCCCGGAAGCTGTTTTTGCTTCCGGGAAGGTCTCTTGGGTACTTAAGAAAGCTTACAAGGAGGCTTACATGGGAGAAATTATACCTCTTAACTTTGATGACCGCGGTTTGATTCCCGCGGTGCTTCAGGATGCCACGACCGGTGAGGTCTTGATGGTGGCCTGGATGAACGAAGAGTCCCTGCGCCTTACGCAGGAGACGGGTGAGGCGCATTTCTGGAGCCGCAGCCGTCAGGAGCTTTGGCACAAGGGCGAGACGTCGGGAAATGTGCAGCGGGTTCGCGAGATTTGGGTCGATTGTGATGCGGACACGCTGTTGGTCAAGGTCGATCCGGCGGGACCGGCCTGTCATACGGGTGCACGCAGCTGCTTTTACAGGAGGTTAGGTGATGCTTGATGTTTTGGATGAACTTTTCGAGGTAATTTTGGATCGCAAGGCGAACCCGCAATCCGGTTCCTACACGGCCAGCCTTTTCGACAAGGGTGAGGATGAGGTCCTCAAGAAGGTGGGTGAGGAAGCAATGGAAGTGATTCTGGCGGGCAAGGGGCAGAGTGACGAGCGCCTGGTTTCCGAGTCGGCGGATTTGCTCTATCATTTATTGGTCTTATTGGCTTATCGCGATGTGACGCTGGACGATGTCAGGGCGGAGCTGGCACGCAGACGGCGATGAGACACCTGCTGCTCTTTGATGTAGACGGCGTGCTGGTCGAGGCGCACGGGTACCTGCGGGCGCTGCAGGATACTGTGGCGCACGTCTCTTGCCAGATGGGGGTGGGGTCGCATCCGCCGACGGAGCCCGAAGTACGCGCTTTTGAAGCGCATGGGCTTACCTCGGAATGGGACTCGGCCCCTGCGTGTGTTGCGGCGCTGCTGCTGGCCCGCGTGCAGCAGGATCCGGATTTGGCGCTTTCCTCCGATTGGCCTGAGACTTTGGCTGCTCTGGGGTCACACCCTCTTGCGCTTTCGCACCCTGACTATGGGGCGCTAGCGGCGCGGATCGGTGCGCGGCTGCGTGAGGGTGGCGAGGCGGCACAGGGTGTCCGCGATGTCCTGTGGGCTGCTGCGCAGGATCTACCCGTTCCTCAGCGCAACGCCTTTGGCATATTGTTGGATGCTTTGTTGGGCGTGACCTACGACTTTGATCGCGCCCCAATCACGCAGCATTTCCAGCATCTTGTGCTGGGGCATGAAGGGGTTGCTGCGACTTACGGGATCGAGCCGCTGTTTGCGTCTCCCTCTTACCTGCAGGCCTATGATGTGCCGCAGCTCGCCCCTTCGATGCAGCAACGGGTCTGTGAGCTAGTCGAGACGCCTGAGGCTGGCGCGGTGATTTACACGGCGCGGCCTAGTCTCCCGCCGGTGGATGCCGGCGTTTCTGCACGTGGGTATTCCCCTGAGGCGGAGACGGCGCGCGCGCTGGTAGGGCTGGACGGCCTGCCGCTCATCGGGTTGGGGCGCTTGGCCTGGCTGGCGCTGCAGCGCGGTGAGACCACGGCTGCGTTGGTGAAACCTTCGCCGGTCCAGGCACTGGCTGCGATTGGTGCGGCGCTGTCGGGCGAGGAGTCTGCGTCGCTGCTGGCTGCGCTGACGTTCTATCGCACGGAGACGCTGGTTGCGCCGCTTTCCAATTTAGGGGAAGCCGTGGTGCATGTCTTTGAGGATACGCCCGGCGGATTGCGGGCGGTGCGTGGGGCTGTAGATTTCCTGAAAGCGGCGGGTGTGCCGGTCACATGGCAGCCGTATGGGATCGCCCCTGCGGGTGGGGAGAAGGCGCGGTTGATGGCTGAGATGGCTGTGCCTGTTTTCCCCACGATCAATGATGCGCTGCGCGCTCTGCCGCTACAATAGGTGCCAGCGCCGGTAGGTCTTGGCTGCTAGCAGCAGCGTGAATTGGTAGAGCGTCCCGAAGGCGGCGCTGAACTGATCTAGGTAAAAGACCAGCAGGTTGACCGTGGTCAGAGAGAGCAGCAGGGATAGGATGCCGGCTGCTATCCCTGGGCCTTCCCTGCCCGTGAGCAGGAGCACGACGGCTGCCAGAGCAAGCATGCCGACCGCTCCTTCCAGCCCTAGCCGGACCAGGAACCAGAGGGCCTCGCGCGCACTCCCTACCTCACCGCTGTTCACCAGGTTGGTGAGCCATGTCTCTGCAGTGCTAGGCGAGAAGGTGATAAACAGCAGCGTCCCCATCTTGATAAGGGCCAGGATACTGACCCAGCCCATGCCGATGATGAGCAGGGTTTTGAGCCGTTTCTGGCTCAACAGGACGTGCGCGGTTGCACGAACCTGCTTGAGGATCCTCTGGAAGAAATTCGGGGTTTCTTCTGTGAGGTAGAGGTCTTTGTGGTTGATGAAGTCTTGTATTTCCCTGGCGAGCTGGGCTACGTTGGCGTCCTCTGCTTTTTCGACGATGTAGTTTAGCCGCTCCTCAATGCCGGCGCGTTCTTGAGCGTCCAGGTCATGGTCCAAGACTTCGGTCAGGCTATCCAGAACACGGTAGAGCTCGGCGCGCGGATCGCGAGTTGGCGGGCGGCGAACTTGCAGGTAGACGAAGACGGTGAGCAGGAAAAAGGCATAGATAATGGGCGCGGCGGCCGGGTAGAAATAGTCGTTGCTCTGGGTGATGAACTTGCCGACCTCATCGATGAACAGCCCGACGCCCACGCCGCTCAACAGCGCGCCCAACGTGTAGGCCCAGCGGTTGGCAAAGATGAGCGGGACCAGCGCGGCGATGAAGAGCAGCAGCCCGCCCCACAGCACGTGGGCGATATGCAGTTCGCTGTTGCCAATTTGTGGGTAGCCGGTGAGCTCCAGAAAGAGGCGCGTCAGGAGGACCGAGGCGGCGAAGCTCACCAAAGAGAGCAAGACATACTGCTCGGCATTTTCACGTTTGACCGGGATCCGAACTTCTTCCACATATTGGGCGTTCATGGCGCTCCCTCCTTGCCGTAGATTTTAGAGTGGATGCGCCTAATTGTAAAGTTAGACCTCGGGGTGTCAGAAAAAAATCCCCGAGGTCTTTTGTGTTTTATGAGTAATCAGCGATCCGTGCGACCTCGATCTGCGTACCGTAGGCGTCTATGGTCTCCTTGTAGAGCGTCCCCCATACCTGGATCAGGTGCCCGGTGTCGCGCAAATTCGTCAGTTGTTGTTCAATGGCCGGGTTCAACGATGTGATCCCGTAGCGGCTGCCGTTTTGATCCAGCATTTGGAAGTAGTCATCAAATTGCGCGCCCGGCGGGTTGCTGACGATTGTGCCGACCCACGCCTCGACCGTTTCTGTTCCCTCCGCGGATGTGGCCGGTGGTGTGGAGATAACCTCAATGCGCGTCACTTGAATCTGCGCGCCGTTGACATCGGGGACATCGCTCAACAGCGTTCCCCACACATGGATGATGCTTCCCGTGTCGCGGAGCTCGATGATCTGCTGTGCCAGCGTAGGATCTGTAGCTTCAATGCCTAGTTGTGTGCTGCTCTTATCAGCGACCTGGAAGATATCGTCGAATTGCGCACCTGGTGGTGTGCTGAGGATGGTGCCTTCCCAACCTTCGACCATGAAGGGAACCTCATGTGTGGGGATGGGTTCCAAGGGAACCCCGTCGACTTCAATGCGGGTGACCTCGATTTGGTTTCCATATCCGTCGGGAATCCCGCAGATGAGGCGGCCCCAGATGTGAATAACTGTGTCACTGTCGCGCAGACGCACGAGCTGGCCTTCCAGCCCACGCTCGCCGGTTTGATCGAGGGCCGCGGTGATGCCGTAGCGGATTGGAAAGTTCCCGCTCAGGATAAAGAGATCATCGACCTGGGCCATCTCGGGTGTGCTTACCAGTGTGCCTTCCCAGTCCTCAATGGGATCGGGGTCGAACAGGAGGCCGGCTTCCTCTAGGCGCAGCCGGGTGACCCGCAGCCGTGGTTTTTCGCTCTGGTCCAGGCGCGTGCACAGATCCCCCCAGATGTGGAGACGTGTGCCACTGTCACGCAGTTCTGCTAGCTGAGCTTGGGTCTTGTCCGTCGCGCCTTCCACGACGATCACGCCGGCTTCTTGGGGCAGCAGGGCGAGCTGCATCTCCTCACTGCCTGGCACACTCTCGATTTCTCCGTACCAGCCCAGTACAGGGATATGTTCTTCTGTGGGGGAATCGATTGTCTCTGAGGTCAGATCCTCCTCTGTACTGTGTGCTGGGCTGCAGGTGCCGTTGTAGAAGGCCCATTCTTCACAGCTACTCCCGTCTGGGAAGATGCACACCCCGAATTGCCCGCCATCTTCATCTGTGCGCATCTCCAGCGTGTAGCCTTGTTCTTCACAGTAGACCGAGGCCGGATTTGCTAACCCTGTGCTTGCTGTGGGGTCGGATGTGGGTTGGTCAGCAGAGACAGTCTGTTCGGGACCGCAGCCGCTGAGGATCAGTGCACATATCATAAGACTCCATCCTAAGATCGCTAGTTTTTTCACCATCTTCTATCGTCTCCTGTTACTTGTTTAATAAAAATGCGTAGGTCTGAAACGGACCTGTTTTCAGCAAGACTTTTACTTTCTGGCAGGACTCCGTTTCACACTTTTAAGACGTAGCTGGGTTTGAAAAAGTTCCTTAATTCTTTCCGGAAGTTCCTGGATTTCCAGTGAGAATTTTATTCTAACCTTGTGTGTCAAACCAAATGATAATGTTACCGAAAGGCCTACGGTTATGTCAAAAGATAGTGTTACCGAAGTCAGGCCATCTCCTTTCCAGGGAAAGGCTCACTTTCCCTCGTGTTAGCCAGAACTGTGGG
>Ga0272441_10014122_pt1 | contig 11386 bp, 9 predicted proteins | sample SSMProp6N_FD_193582 | JGI IMG/M metagenome (GOLD analysis project Ga0272441, IMG submission 193582) | Marine sediment archaeal communities from Little Sippewissett salt marsh, Falmouth, MA, United States - SSM-Prop-6N | ecosystem: Environmental > Aquatic > Marine > Wetlands > Sediment ... | reverse complement strand
GATCCGGTAATGTCACGGCCATCTTCCAGTGTCGCGTCAAAAAGGAAACGCTTGTAACGGCGTTTGAGCGTGCCTGCCTGCAGGGGCGGATCAAAGATCATCTGTCAGCAATAACCCGTGTTGATGACGCTCAAAGGCGCTTTGTCCGAAACGGGCGCGGTCTCCCGGCGTTTGAAACGCCGCAACCTGGCCGCGGCAAGGGCAGTTCAATGCGCCATGCCCCGATCAAACCCTGACGCGGACATAGGAACCGGGTGCATCTTCGATCGGTTCCAGCTTGCCGCCTCCAGGCGTTCGCGCCTCGACCATTTCGTCGTCTTTTTCCTTGATCCATTGATCCCAGTGCGGCCACCAGGAGCCCGGGGTCTCGTCCGCGTTCGCCAGCCATGTTTCATATTCGCCGACCGCCGCACCGTCCGTCCAGAATTGATATTTGTGTTTGTCCGGCGGATTGACGACGCCGGCAATATGACCTGAACCGGACAACACGAATGTGACATCGCCGCCAAAAAACCGGCTGCCGAGGAAAACCGATTTCGCCGGTGCGATATGATCCTCACGTGTCGCCAGATTGTAAATCGGAATGTCGACTTCGGCGAGATTGATGAGCTTGCCGCCAATCTCCATCGTGCCTTCGGTCAGGCGGTTTTCGAGATAGCAGTTGCGCAGATAGAAGGAGTGGTTGGCCGCAGCCATCCGCGTGGCGTCCGAGTTCCAGTAAAGCAGATCGAAGGGCATCGGATCCTTGCCCTTGAGATAATTGTTGACGACATAGGGCCAGATCAGATCGGATGCCCTGAGCATGTTGAACGCGGTCGCCATCTTGGTGCCCTCGAGATAGCCGCGCCGTTCCATCGTCTGTTCGACAGCCTTGACCTGCTCCTCGTCGACGAACACCTTCAGATCGCCGGCATGGGTGAAATCGACCTGTGTGGTGAAAAGCGTGGCGCTACGAATGCGGTGATCGCCTTCGCTGGCCAGAAAACCGAGCCCGGCGGCCAGAAGCGTGCCGCCAACACAATAGCCGATGGCATTGACCTCATCGGCACCGGTTGCGGTTTCAATCGTGTCGAGCGCAAAGCTGATGCCTTCGCGACAATAGTCGGACCAGTCCTTGCGTGCATGACGGTCGTCGGGATTGACCCATGAAATGACAAACACCGTATGGCCCTGTTCGACAGCCCAGCGGATGAAGGATTTCTGGGGATTGAGATCAAGAATGTAGTATTTGTTGATCCAGGGCGGGCAGATCAGCAATGGCCGCTTGAGCACTTCATCGCTTGCAGCCTCGTACTGGATGATCTGGCAGAGTTCGTTCTGGGCAATGACCTTGCCAGGGGTAATGGCCAGATTGCGCCCGACTTCAAATTCGCGGGCATCGGATTGACGCAGTTTCAGATCGCCCTTGCCGGCGGCGATGTCTTCGGCCAGCAGCCGCATGCCATTGGCAAGATTTTCGCCATTCAGGTCGATCGTCTCGCGATAGAGTTCGGGATTGGTCAGGACGAAATTGGACGGCGACAGGGCCGCTGTGATCTGGCGGATGTAGAAGGCCGCCTTCTGCCGGGTATGATCGTCAATGCCATGGGTATCCTCGACCAGCTTGTCGGCCCAGTCGGATGTGATCCAGTAGGCCTGACGCAGAAAATCGAAAAAGGCATTGTTTGACCACTCGGCATCGGCAAATCGCTTGTCCTTGCGCTCCGTACCAGGCATCGTCACATCGTTGCCGGCCATTTTCTGCATGGAACGCGTCCACACGTCGAAATAGCTTGTCAGAAGATTCGTCTGAGCCTCGATCCCGCGTCTGGGGTCGGACAACCAGTATTCCGAGACCTTCGAGAATGTCTTGACCATGTCGCTGGCCGATTCCGAGACGCTATCGGTCTTTTCGCCACGTTCACGGGGGGCAACCCAGGCCGAAGCGGCGCGGCCCAATTCTTCCAGCATGCGCGCGAGATTGCGGGCGAAAGCCTCGGGATCCTTGACGACATAGGCTTCGATCTGACCGGGCTGGTAGTGATCACCAGCCTTGTCTTCATCCGCCTTGTGCTTCTTGTTGTCGGGATCGGACGTCAATTAAGCCTCCCTGGCTTGTCAATCCTGGCTTTTGGTCAGCGCCAGTTGCCGCGTGATGTCAACCTTTTGGTAGTCTCGAACCTTCATCATCAGCATAGCACATTCGTGATCCTGCCATCTTTATCTGTTTGATTTGGCGTCTGGCCATTGGCAAGGTCATAAAACGCAAATAAGCAGACATGTACATGGTTCATCGAATGTAAGCCATGGCTGACATCGATCTGGTCGGTTCGACAACCGGTATGATGCACTATTATATGTCGTGTGACGCAGATGTAGCCAGACCATGAGGGTTTTCAACCGGGGGAAGAAAACAATTCCAGTTCCTTTCAAACACGTGTTTCAGTTGTCCTGTTGCTGGCGCCAGCCTGTTCGCTACCCCGGTTCCATGCTTGTTGTGCTGGGTGCGATGGCCTTGACCGGCATAACGCTTGGCGGCTGTGCGAGCGCCGCCCTCGACGACACGTCAAATGGCATGGGACAGCCCACTGTCCTGTCGGCCAATGATGAGGGCAACGCTTTATCCCCGACGCAGACAACGCGTGTCAGTGCAACGGGCGCGCAGGTCAATGATCAGCGTACCGAAACGGGAGACGCGCAATTTGTCGCCGAAGGGGCGCGTCAATCCGACGTATTTCCGCGCTTCGGGCCCATTCCGCCGGTTGCCGCATCGCAAATGAGCGAGCAGGAACGCATTGCGCTGGAAGTGCGGATGACGCAACGCCTGCGTGCGCAGACCACCGATCCCGAACAACGCAAGATTCATGAGGCACGGCTGGTCGAGTTGCGTGCGCTGGCGGCCAATCATGCATCAGACACGCAAAATGCCATTGAAAATCCATAAACGAATGCAGCTTGCCTGCTAGCATGAAATCAGATGTATGTTGATTCGCGGCAACAGGCCCATGCCATTGACCGTGACAGGGATCATAGATCATGCACAGAGCCGCTGATGGCGGCGGGGTCCTCGAGGTTGCGCCATGGAAGAGTTTCACAAGGTCCGGCGATTGCCACCCTATGTCTTCGAGCAGGTCAACAGGCTGAAGGCGAACGCGCGGGCCGCCGGCGCCGACATCATCGATCTCGGCATGGGCAATCCGGATCTGCCGACGCCGCACAATATCGTTGAAAAGCTGTGCGATGTCGCCAGGGATCCGCGCACCCACCGTTATTCCACCTCGCGCGGCATACCGGGACTGCGCAAGGCGCAGGCCGCCTATTACGCGCGGCGCTTTGGCGTCAAGCTCAATCCCGAAACGCAGGTCGTTGCCACGCTGGGATCGAAAGAAGGCTTTGCCAACATGGCACAAGCCATCACCGCGCCCGGTGATGTGGTGCTTTGTCCGGACCCTACCTATCCCATTCACGCATTCGGTTTCATCATGTCCGGAGGCGTCATTCGCTCGATGGCCGTCGAACCGGATGGTGATTTCTTCCCGTCACTGGAAAGAGCGGTGCGCCATTCTTTTCCCAAGCCGCTCGCCCTGATCCTGAATTATCCGTCCAATCCGACGGCACTCGTCGCTTCGCTGGATTTTTATCGCGATGTCGTCGCTTTTGCCAGGAAGCATGACATCATCATTCTGTCCGATCTGGCCTATGCGGAAATCTATTTCGACGGCTCGCCGCCGCCGTCGGTTCTCGAAGTGCCAGGCGCCATGGATATCGCGGTCGAATTCACGTCAATGTCGAAGACATTTTCCATGCCGGGCTGGCGCATGGGGTTTGCGGTGGGCAATGAACGCCTGATCGCAGCCCTGACACGCGTGAAATCCTATCTCGATTACGGTGCCTTTACGCCCATACAGGTGGCCGCCACCCATGCGCTGAACGGCGACGGATCGGACATTGCCGAAGTCAGGGCCGTCTACAAGAGGCGACGGGACGTTCTCGTCGAGAGTTTTCACAAGGCCGGATGGGAGGTGCCGCCACCGGCCGCGACCATGTTTGCCTGGGTTCCCGTGCCTCAGAAATTCGCCCATCTCGGTTCACTCGAATTTTCCAAGCTGCTCGTCGAAAAAGCCGATGTGGCGGTGGCGCCGGGCATCGGCTTCGGAGAACTGGGCGATGACCATGTACGCGTGGCGCTTGTGGAAAACGAGCACCGCATCCGGCAAGCCGCACGCAACATCAAGCGGTTTCTTGCGTCTGCCGACCAAACCATGCACAACGTCGTCTCACTGGATGCCAAGCGCAAGACCTGATTGTTGTTGGCATCCGCCCGTGAACGGACATTCAGCAAGCGGACATGAAAATGACGACAGCGTTGCGCATCGGCGTGGCCGGGCTTGGCACGGTAGGCGCAGCCCTTGTGGCGATCCTTGAAGACCGGCGGTCCTTGCTGACCTCGATCTGTGGCCGGCCCATCGAGGTCAGGGCCGTTACCGCCCGCAATCGCGACAAGGACAGAGGCATCGATCTGTCAGGGGCGCAATGGTTCGATAACGCTCTTGATCTGGCGCAAGACGGCGATATCGACGTGTTTGTCGAACTGATCGGCGGGGAGGGTGATCCGGCCCATTCGGCCATTCGCACCGCCTTGCAGCGCGGCTTGCATGTGGTCACGGCAAACAAGGCGCTGCTCGCCCGCCATGGCCTGGAACTGGCCGGTCTGGCCGAACGGCAGGGCGTGATCCTCAATTACGAAGCCGCCGTCGCCGGCGGTATTCCGGTCATCAAGACATTGCGCGAATCCCTTTCCGGGAACCGGGTCGGGCGTGTTTTCGGCATTTTGAACGGCACATGCAATTACATCCTGACCCGCATGGAAAACGAGGGAATTTCATTTGCCGATTGTCTCGAGGATGCCCAAAGGCTCGGCTATGCCGAAGCCGATCCGACGTTCGATATCGAGGGCAACGATACCGCCCACAAGCTCGCCATCCTGACAAGCCTGGCTTTCGGAACGGAAATGGCCGCCGACGAAATCTATCTCGAAGGCATCTCCAACATCTCGCAGGACGACATTCGCGCGGCCGCCGATCTTGGCTACCGCATAAAACTGCTTGGTGTCGCACAGCGAACCGAATCCGGTATCGAGCAACGCGTGCATCCTACGATGGTTCCTCTTGATTCGACGATTGCCCAGGTTGATGGTGTGACCAACGCGGTGGCCATTGAATCCGATGTTGTCGGTGAATTGCTGCTCACCGGGCCGGGCGCCGGTGGCGAGGCGACCGCATCGGCCGTGATGGGTGATCTTGCCGATATCGCAAAGAGCCGCAGCGGCAACCAGCAGGCGCCGGCATTCGGTCAGCCGGTGACCAGCCTGCAACCCTATCGGCGGGCCCGCATGCGCAGCCATGAAGGCGGCTATTTCATCCGCATGACGGTTGAAGACCGTGCCGGTGTTTTCGCCAGTATCGCAAGCCGGATGGCTGAAAACGCAATCTCGCTTGAATCGATCGTGCAGAAGCCCAAGACTCATTCGACCGAGATCAGACCGCAAACCGTTATTCTCGTCACGCATGAGACGACGGAAGCCTCGATACGCACGGCAATTGCGGCGATTGAAGCGGAAGGCTATCTGACCGGGGCGGCTCAGGTCATTCGCATCGAGCGGCCGAAACACACCTGATCAACAGGCATTCCAGGGGGAGGCGCGCATGTCAGCCATCGAAATCGGGACAAACGGTGTCGATCGTATCCTGACAATGGAAATCGTCCGCGTGACGGAACGCGCTGCGGTGGCGGCGGCGCGCTGGCGTGGCCGCGGCGACGAAAAATCGGCCGATCAGGCCGCTGTCAACGCGATGCGGGCTGAACTCAACCGTTTGCCGATCAACGGAACGGTGGTGATCGGGGAGGGCGAGCGCGACGAAGCGCCGATGCTTTATATCGGCGAGCATGTCGGATCAGGCCGCGGGCCAAAGGTCGATATCGCTCTCGATCCGCTGGAAGGCACGACGATTGCGGCAAAGAACCTGCCCAATTCATTGGCTGTGATTGCGGTGGCCGAGACGGGAACACTGTTGAATGCCCCGGATGTCTACATGGAAAAGATCGCGATCGGTCCGGGTTATCCGGCCGGTGTCGTTGCACTCGATGCCGATCCTGTCGACAATTTGCACGCGCTGGCAAAGGCCAAGGGTGTGGCAATTGACAAGATCACCGCCTGTATCCTCGACAGGCCACGCCATGCCAACATGATCGAGGCCGTACGTGGCACCGGGGCGGCAATCCGCCTGATCGGTGATGGTGATGTTGCCGGCGTCATCGATACCAGTGAGCCCGAAGAAACCGGTATCGACATCTATATGGGAATTGGCGGCGCCCCGGAAGGCGTGCTGGCGGCAGCGGCCCTGCGCTGTATCGGCGGCCAGATGCAGGCTCGTCTCATCCTCGACGATGCGGCAAAGATCGAGCGCGCAGACAAGATGGGGATCAAGGATCCCAAGCGGATTTACGAAGCCACGGACATGGCCAGTGGTGACGTCATCTTCTCCGCCACCGGCGTTACGCATGGCAACATGCTGCAGGGCGTGAAATTCATGCGCGATGTCATCATCACCGAAACCGTGATCATGCGCTCCTCTTCGCGTACCATTCGCGAGATCAAGGCCAGACATCAGGACCTCGGCAAATTCGGTTGACACAGCTACATCATGGCCGCGCCGCCTGAAAAGGAATTGTCCCACGCAACGGCAGACGCGCACCGCTATTTCCTCGGTGTGGAACGTTCATTGCGCGCTCAGGCATGGCGAACGCGCCTTGATCAAAACGGTGAAAACCGGGCACAGGCCATGGCCGAACAACACGACATGCCGGAAATCATCGCCCGGGTTCTGGCCGGGCGCGGCGTTGCGGTTGAGGACGGCGGCTCCTTTCTCAGACCCAGCATTCGCGATCTGATGCCCGATCCGGCCAGTCTCACCGATGCCATGGCGGCGGCGCAACGGCTTGCAAAGGCGATATCGACCGGTGAGCGGGTTGCCATTTTTGGCGATTACGACGTCGATGGCGCCTGTTCAGCAGCCCTGATGGCCCGGTTTCTTGCTCATTTCGGCATCGAGCATGAAATCTACATTCCCGACCGGATTTTCGAGGGCTACGGTCCGAACACAGACGCGATTGGTGAATTGTGCGCGCGTGGTGCCCGCCTGATCGTGACCGTGGATTGCGGCTCGACGAGCTTGAAGGCCCTTGATGAAGCCGCCAGACATGGCGTCGATGTCGTCGTTCTCGACCATCATCAGGTTGGTACCGCATTGCCGCAGGCGCTGGCCGTGGTCAATCCCAACCGTGAAGACGACCTGTCGGGACAAGGCCATCTGTGCGCGGCCGGTGTCGTCTTTCTGGTGCTGGTTGCAACATTGAAGGCCCTGCGCGAAAGCGGCGATGAGCGCGCACATGGTCTTGATCTGTTGTCGCTTCTCGACCTCGTTGCGCTGGCAACCGTCTGTGATGTCGTGCCGCTGAAGGGTCTCAATCGCGCCTATGTCGTCAAGGGACTGATCGCGGCGCGTCACATGGGCAATGCCGGTCTTGCCGCACTCGTGCGCAAGGTCGCCCTGTCAGGACCGATCGCTCCCTATCATTTCGGCTTCATCATCGGGCCGCGCCTCAATGCGGGAGGACGGATTGGCGATGCCGCGCTTGGCAGCCGTCTTCTGACCTTGTCCGACCCGGCCGAAGCCGATGAGATCGCCGATCGTCTCGATGGTCTGAACCGCGAGAGACAGGCCATGGAAAAGGCCATGCTGGTGGAAGCCGAGGCCGAAGCCATGGCCGAATTCGGCGCGCCGGAGACGGGGGAGGAGAGCGACAGCGCCCCTGCGGTGATCGTGACGGCGGGGACCGGATGGCATGCCGGGATTGTCGGTCTGATCGCAGCGCGTCTGAAGGAACGATATCATCGGCCCGCTTTCGCCATCGCATTCGATGAAAACGGCACAGGAACCGGTTCCGGGCGCTCGATCCCGGGTCTTGATCTCGGCAGGATGGTGCGCAAGGCCGTCGCGCAAGGCCTGGTCGAGAAGGGCGGTGGCCATGCCATGGCTGCCGGCCTGACGCTCGAGCGCTCACGTCTGGCACGGCTCAGGGCCTTTTTTGAAGAAGAGGCTGGCGCCACTGTCACCCGGTTGTCGGGCCTGCGCGCCCTCAAAATCGACGGCGCATTGGCTGCCTCGGCGGCCACGTTGGAGCTTGTCGATCTTGTCGAACGGGCAGGCCCTTATGGCGCGGGCCATGATCAGCCGGTCTTTGCACTGCCCGCGCACCGCCTGGCCGATATCAGGGTTGTCGGTAGCGACCATCTCAAACTGACGCTTGTCGGCCCGGACGGGGCTAAACTCGATGCGATGGCATTTCGCGCCGCTGATCGCCCCTATGGCCGCGCGCTTCTTGCCGGGCGCGGTGCGAATTTTCACTTTGCCGGACATCTGTCCGGGGATTTCTGGCGCGGCAGCCGGCGCGTTCAGTTCCGGATAGTGGATGCCGCAACCCTTGAATAGGCTGCTTATTCGCCATCATGAATTTATGAAAATATCTTACAAACAGAGACAAGGATTGTTTTTTTCAACTGTTACCTCAATGAATGGCACGTCATCGAATGGCATCTTTCGGTTGCCCGTGCGCCATGGCCATGCCAGAATCGATGACCGAACCCGCGCAATAAAGGCAAGGAAGGGAAAGCAAGCATGGGTGAAGCCAGGCGCAGAAAGGCTAGCGGCGAGCCGGTGTCCTGGTGCCGCACCTGTACGCTGTGCTGCGTGTTGCCCGAGATCCTGTCGCTCGACAAGCCGATGTACAAGCCATGCCGGCATATTGCCCGGTCACGCTGCGGGATCTATGGCCAGCCCGAGCGGCCCGACGCATGCTCGGCCTATGCCTGCGCTTATCTGCAGGCCCGCATGAATGGCGGCTCCGGGCGTAACCGCATCCCGCATCCCCTGGAAGCCGGTGCCTATTTCCATATCGATCAGCAGGAAAATGCCGTGGTGATGTTCGTCGATCCGGCAAAGGCGGAACGCTGGAAAACCACGCAGATCGCGGAGATCCTGCGCACTCTGATGGCCAGGGGCCTGCATCTCGTCATTCTCGACCGTGGCCGGCGCATGGTCGTGAAATCAGAATTTGTCTATGACGAAATCCTCAAGCGCGACATGATTGCTTTCGCCGATGCCGAGGGCAGGCCGAAGGACATTGCCGAATACGATATCTATGCCTCCGGCGTGCAGGCCAGTGGATAAGACGATGAAACAGACTTTGTCGCACCAGACCTGGTCGGCCGAGGTTTACGCCACCAATGCGGATTTTGTGCCTGCCCTTGGCCGGGGCGTGCTCGACCTTCTGGACGCCAGGGCGGGCGAAACCATCCTCGATCTGGGATGCGGTGATGGCAAGCTGACGGCTGAGATAGCTGCATCCGGCGCGCTCGTCATGGGTGTTGACACCGCCCCCGATCTTCTCTCGGCAGCGATGAGACGCGGGCTCGACGTGCGGCACATGGACGGGCAGAGCCTTTCATTTGATCGGGATTTCGACGCGGTCTTTTCGAACGCCGCCATGCACTGGATGCGTGATCTCGATGCCGTGGTGGCAGGCGTCAGGGCAGCGCTGCGGCCAGGAGGGCGTTTTGTCGGAGAATTCGGCGGACACGGCAATGTGGCGGCAATCGCCACGGCGCTGATAGCCGCGCTCGAGCGGCAGGGAATTGACGGGCGCCAGCGCTTTCCATGGGTGTTTCCGACAGTGTCGCAATTCAGCGCCATTCTTGGAGCGCACGGATTTGCAATCACTTCGATCGTTCTTGTGCCGCGACCAACGCCCTTGCCGACGGGAATGCGTGGATGGCTCGACACGTTTGCCAATCCCTTTGTGCATGATCTTGACGACAAGACACGCAGGCAGGTCATCGATGATGCCATCACCTGTCTGGCGCCAAGCCTGTGCGACGAGACAGGGGCCTGGAGCGCTGATTATGTCCGCCTGCGGTTTGCTGCGCACGCTTGAAATCCAGACACGCTTGAAATCCAGAAATTCCGACATCATCTCCCCGGCAAATGCGATGCCGTCTTGATGGCGCAATTTCCGCGGGGAGGCCGAAAAAACAACCGTTATGTAAATCCGTTTCTCTCTTGTGGTCGTATTGTCGCATATATGTGGCCGTTTGCAAAAGCAAACACACCAAGATCATTCTCAATCAACAGGCTGAAAGAGGAGAAGAATCCGATCATGCCTCAGCTCTTTTCAAGATCCCTTGCGCGTCTTTCGCTTTTGACTGTCGCACTTTCCTTTGCCAGCCCCTTTGTTGGCGCTCATGCCGAGCAGCTGGTCGGTAACACACTGGAGGATCTGGTCACGGGCAAGCGGATCTATCTGGCGACACCATTCGGTGGCGAATTCCCGCTCTACTACAAGCCCAATGGTCAGGTCAGCGGTGATGGCACGGCCCTGGGACTGGGTCGTTTCTTTGCACCCAAGGAAACCGGGCGCTGGTGGGTGCAGAATGAAAATCTGTGCCAGCAATGGCCAACCTGGTACAAGGGACGTGTCACCTGTTTCACGATCGAGAAAACAGGCAACAACCAGATCAAATGGTCGCGTGACGATGGCCGTAGCGGCAAGGCGCGCATCGACGGTTGACGCTTGAACCCTTGTCGATCGGGCAGGGTTTGCGAGCAGGGTTTGATGGGCAAGCTCACGGGCCAGGACAGGTGACCATCTTTGCCAGGTTTGCCGTGTCCGCCCGTGCCGCCGTTTCCGCCCGTGCCTTTGAACCCATCAGGCCCTGCCGATCTCGCTGACCGGTCCCGCTGACAACCGGTCTCATGCCCCATCGATGATGCATCGCTTTTTCGTTTCATCGTCGTGTCATAGTCCTTTGAGACAAATCGCACGTCGAAATTTGAACAGACAGGAAAACCGATGCGTAGAATACTGATCACCGCCCTTGCCGTGTTTGGCCTTGGCAACAGTGCCTTTGCTGCGGATATCTCCGGCAAGCTGGTACTTTACACCTCCCAGCCCAATGCCGATGCCCAGCGTACGGTCGATGCATTCATCGCCAGATATCCCGATGTCGAGGTGGAATGGATTCGCGACGGCACCACCAAGATCATGGCCAAGCTCAGAGCCGAATTCGAGGCGGGCGCACCACAGCCTGACGTTCTGCTGATTGCCGATATGGTGACGATGGAAGGCCTGAAGGCCGAGGGCCGCCTGATGGCCTATCCGGAGGCCGATGTGTCCGCCTATGACCCGGCCATCATGGACGATGAAGGCCATTATTTTTCGACCAAGCTGATCACCACCGGCATTGTCTACAATACCGGTGCGACCATGGTGCCAAGTTCATACACCGACC
>Ga0272441_10014120_pt1 | contig 11387 bp, 8 predicted proteins | sample SSMProp6N_FD_193582 | JGI IMG/M metagenome (GOLD analysis project Ga0272441, IMG submission 193582) | Marine sediment archaeal communities from Little Sippewissett salt marsh, Falmouth, MA, United States - SSM-Prop-6N | ecosystem: Environmental > Aquatic > Marine > Wetlands > Sediment ... | reverse complement strand
GTCTTCGCGTGGGCCACAGACCCCCAATACCCCGTGGCAACCGGCCGCGCCGGGCCTAGGGCAGGGCGCGGCTTGGGCGCGTCACCGTCAGCACTATCGCTGCGACCAGCGACCCCACCAGGGCGCCGGCCAGCACGTCGGAAAAGTAGTGGCAGCCGAAGTAGATTCTCGAGAGCCCCACAAGCCCGGCCATGACGGCCGCGGGCCATCTAAGTGAGGGCACGTACGCCGCCAGCACGACGGCCGCGGCGAAAGCCACCGCGGTGTCCCCCGAGGGGAAGGACATACACTTGCCCGTGGTGATGGCCGCCAGACCGGTCGCGTCGATGGCGTCACTGGTCACGGCAGGTCGGTCCCGACGGAAGATCAGCTTAATCAAGTAGACGAGCACGCCACTGGAGAGGGTGGCCGTCGCCGTCACACGCAGCCAACGGCGTGCCCGTCGCCAGCGGTAGGTGCGGCTCACAAAGTACCCGATCGCCACCGCCACAGCCAGGGTCTCGAGCTTGCCGAAGGGCTTCACGATCTCGAGAACCGTGTATACCCCCGGCACCGACTCCAGCAGTAGCCGGAAGTTACGAGTCAGTGGGTCCAGGACCGCCCACACCAAGGGTAGCGCAACCAGTGAGCCAACCCAGGCATAGACAGTGTGCCGGGGGACGACGCGGACAACGCGGGGTTCTTGGAGCTTCATCACTTCGCCAGTCCCAGGAGCGTCGAGCCCAGGATTGCCAGCAGCATCGCCAGGGCTATCGTTCCCCGGAACTTGCGCACATCCACCTCCCGGAAGACGAGAATTCCGGCGGCGACGGTGACGATCGTGTTCAGGTTGGTCACGGGCCAGGTGACGGCCAGGCCGATGCGCGCGATGGCCTGAGTCATCACGATGGTGGCACACGCCCAGATGACCCCTGCCAAGATGGCGAAGAGATGATCGCCGGGGGATGCCCGCAGCCATCTGCGCCGGTGGCGCGAAAAGACCCCGAACAGCGTGGCGCCGCCCACCAACGTCCCCAGGCCCATATAGGCCATGAAGCTATAGCTGTCTACGCCCTCAGCTTGGGCCAACTTGAGCGGGATCGTGTACCCGGCGAAGAACACGGCTGCCAACAGCGCGTACATGACCCCCAGGGGCGTGACAAAGCTGCGCTGCTGTTCACGCTCGCCGCACCGCGCCAGCACCACCGCACACAACACAACCAGCACACTGCCAATCAGCGCCAAAGCGGCGTTCGTCTGTTGCCATTCGGCGAATATCGCCAGCCCGAAGATGGTGCCCAGGACAGCCGTCGTGTTCTTGATCGGCGTTGCCAGGGCCAGGCCCATCTGGGATACCGAAAGCGTATAGAACAGAATTCCGAGGGACCAGATGGGGCCGCATGAGAAGGATAGGACAACTGCGTAGGAATTCGTGCTGGGCGGCTGCGTTCCATGGGCCAGCAGACGCGCAACCTGGGTCGCCAACACCGCGCCCACACACATGGTGAGCACAAAATCGAAGTCCCGCAGCCCGGACAGCTTACGCGGGACCATATAGAGCCCGAACAGGACCATCGCGCTTAGCGCGAGGCCGAAGCCGAAGATGTCCAATAAGCCCTACCTTTGTGCTCCGCCTAAATGCGCCTCCGCAGCATTGGCGGATTGTACTTGGGACAGTGCGGGTGTGCAATCCGTAGTTGCCCGATGTCACCGGCCCTGCCCTCGAGGGCTCCGCGACGGGAACGGGCTCAGAAACCCGGCTGGAAGCGCGTGTATCGCTCTGTGGCAACCCACGGAGTCTCCTGGGCCCACGGGACGCCGAGCTCGCTGTAGGTCTTGCATTCCTCATAGCCGGCCTGGATGATCTCGGTGACCCCGTTGATGGCGGTGAAGACGTCGCCATCCTCCTGCTGCCTGCGTGTGACACAATCGAGGGGCACCGCCGAAGGGCGTCCGTTGGACTGGAAGGCGGCGTTGAGCGCCACGGTGAAGGGCCGGGTCATCGCCGCAGGGCAGTTGAGCTCCTCATCCACCCCGCGGATGTACCGTATCGTGTTGCGGAACACCTCGTCATGCTCGCGGCGACCGTCGTGCTTAATGGTCTCGGTGCCACCGTCCTCAAGGTGCAGTACCGTCGGTCCGCTCATGGACCACTCGGCCCAGCCCCCGGACCCATACACCTTGCTCAGGGGGCCGATGTTCTCCCACGCCGCCAGTGTGGTCAGGTACGTGATGTCGACTCCGTTGACCGTCTCGACCTTTATCGCCGACAGATCGGAACTCTCGATAGGGTGGGCGTGGAAGATCTCGCCGCGGACTCTGGCGGGCTGCGCCGCGTGCGCCCAGGTTGGGGAGGCCCAGTACAGGGCATTGAACAGGTAATGGGCCAAAGCGTTATTGGTGGGGCCGTCGAGGCAGTACTTGCCGTCGAAAACGAGCTTCCCGGCCCAGGCATTGCGCGCGTAGTAGGAGTCCTTGCGCACCCACGTGGCCATGACCTCGATATGCTCGATGTCCCCCAGCTTCCCGTCGCAGACGGCTTGCTTGAGGGCCCGGACCGTGTTCTTGGACTGGTTCTGGAAGCCGATGCAGCAGACCTTGCCGGTCTCCTCGGAGGCCCGAATCATGGCGTCGAGCTGCTCGATGGTGGCCGCCGGGGGCTTCTCGCACAGGACATGGTAGCCCGCCTTGAGCGCCGAGACCGAGGTCTCGCCGTGGTCGGGGATCGCCACGGGCAGCGCCACCAGCTCTGTTCGGCCCTGCTCTTGATCCAGCATCTGCTCGTACGAGGTGTAGACTGTGACGCCGCGCTCCTTGTAGGAGGCGACGGCTTCGGCGTACTTGCCGGGGCTGCGGACCACGGCGCAGGACAGTTTCGCCAGGCCCTCTTGCTCCATCTGGGCAATGGACCGGGAATGGCTTTGGGCGAAGTTCGATACGCCCACCAGGCAGATGCTGACGGGGGCCGGCGTACTGGCTGACATAGCTAACACTCCATGACGCGTGTGTTGAACACCTGTGCGTGTTCGTTGACGCGCACGGGGATTCCTGCCACCGGTCGCCTGCAATGGCCCCCTCTGGACTGCCTCGCCGATTGCGGGTATTCTTGAAGCTCTGCAAATCGGTAGTAGTGGCGCCCGGGACCTGGGGGTGAGTAAGTGTGTGTCAGTTTTGCGCGAAGCACGGGGATGGCAAGAAGTGGTACTTGCAGGCAAAGAGCTATGCCGCCGACCTATCCAGCGATCTGCGTCGGCGGGAGTTCATCACCCAGTTCGCCCGTGACTTCAACCAGCGCATGTCTCGCTCCGTCAAGAAGATGGAGCTATTGAAGAAGCTTCCCGGCGGCCTGCGTAGGCTGGTGTCGCGACTTGCCTCGCGACGCCTCGAGAAGACCCACTTCGGGCAGCCCGTCCCGATGGAGGACTGCGCGAAGGTCTTCGACATCACCACCAGCATCGTGAGAGTGCCGTGCGTGTGTCGCAACTTCTCGCAGACTCCGGATAAGGGCTACTGCCTGCTGATCACCACGCGCCCGGCCCAAGATGATCTGTTGCAGCCACTGAGCGAGTTGGCCTCGGGGCCGGACGTGTCGGCCTTCGAGTCATTGAGCAAGGAGGATGCCCTTGCCCTGCTGGGCCAATGCGAGTCCGAGGGCCTAATGCACTCTGTGTGGACCTTCTACACGCCTTTCATCGCCGCAATGTGCAATTGCAGCCTGCCCGCAGGGTGCATGGCGATGCGCGCGCAGCTTGACTACGGCGTGAAGTGCATGTGGAAGGGCGAGTACGTCGCGGTTGTATCAGAAGACCTGTGCGTCGGGTGTGGGCAATGTGTCGATGCATGCCCCTTCGACGCGATCGAGCTGGATGTGAAGAGCCGCAAGGCGGTCGTCCGTTTGAGCCGGTGCTACGGTTGTGGCATCTGCCGAGCCGCCTGCCCTACGGGCGCCGCCGGCCTGCGTGAAAGACAGTTGGTGGCTGAGGTGGCAAACGACTGGTAATACTGCCAGCAGAGCCGATTCGCCGTACACATCCCGGGTAAGGTTGAGGTGAAGCCATCGTGCAGCATACCATCCACTACCAGCCGTCCTATTCCCTTCTGCAATTGCTACTCGAGGAGGGCGAGGCCGTCCAGGCCGAAGCCGGCGCAATGGTGTCGATGACGCCGAACGTGCAGATGCAGACACAGGCTCGGGGGGGCATTTTGGGCGGCCTGAAGCGCGCGGTGCTCGGCGGTGAGAGCTTCTTCATCAACACCTTCACCAGCAATGGAGGGCAGGGCGAGCTGACCCTGGCGCCGACGCTGCCCGGCGATATGATGCACGTGCCCCTGTCCGGTGAGGGGATGTACGTGCAGTCCGGGTCGTATATCTCGAGCACGCCCGGGATCGAGGTGGACACCAAGTGGGGAGGGGCACGAGGCTTTTTCTCCGGCGAGGGCCTCTTCCTTTTGAAGTGTGAGGGACAAGGCGACCTGTTCGTGAGCTCCTACGGCGCCATCCATGCCGTCGAGCTTGCGGCGGGGCAGACCTACATCGTGGACACCGGGCACATGGTGGCCTTCGAGGCGACCATGACCTATAGCGTGAAGGGCGCCGGCGGGCTGAAGGAAACACTGCTATCCGGCGAGGGCCTGGTCAGCCAGTTCGTGGGGCCGGGCCGTCTGTATCTGCAGAGCCGCAGCATGGATGCCTTCTTGAAGTTCCTGGTACCCAAACTGCCCAAGGGCAACTCATAGCCGGCGCACACAATGCCCTCGGGTCGTCGACTGAAGGGGGAAGGGCACGATGCACCGGGGCACGGGGCGGTGCAGTGCATATCTGCTGCTTCTGAACCTGGCATTGGCGCTGGCCGTCAGAGGTGATGCCCAGCCCGGCGTGCCGGGCTCCACGCCTCCTGCCATGCCGGAGCCGGTCAACCCGTTGGTGGACCTGCTGCCGTCACTGCGTAGCGCTCCGGCGCCGCCGTGGGTGAAAGAGAAGCTGCGTGTAACCTACTATAGCGCTGTCGCGACGATTCCGCGAGAGCGCTACTACACATACCGTACGCCCTCGGGGGCGCTCGTCGAGGCCGATGAGGTGGGTCCCGCCGGGCACAGCTACATGCACTGTGATGTTGTGGCCCTGGATGCCAAGGCGGCCGTCACCGCCATCGGCCTGTACGCCATCGACCCGACGACCGGCCAGATCAGGCCGAGCACACAACTGGCGCACGTGGGGGTGCCGGGGGCCGGCAGCGCATGGGCGGACCCCGCGACGCTGGCGGGCGCCGAAGGCATTGCCCGCGAGGGACTCAAGGTTGTCACGATGCCCTACCCTCTGGGGGGAAAAACGTGGCGCAGCATCCGGTTTGACTATACAAGCCAGAACGGTCATACGGCGATGGTCTACGATCTGGACACGGGCCTGCTGATCCACTACAACCACGCGGTGGAGTCGGCGGATCACCGCCACGTGCAGCTCGCCACGATGCAGTATAAGGGTCAGCGGTTGCTGACGATCCCCTGGGCAGGACAAGCGGCCCCCGAGTGGGTCGCGCCGGGCGCCAACTACCGCCTGCAGGGCACGTTCTCGTCCGTAATGCCCGGAGCGCCAACGGTGCCTCTGGCCGCCGCCCAGACCATCGAGGTGTTGGACACAGGCCCCAAGTGGACGACCCTCAAGGTGGTCTACTGGATCAACAACGCGGCCGCCGAGACGCGTCGGGTCGTCACGGGAGTGGCACAGTTACTGCGCGCATACTGGTTGCCGATGCAGGGCCTTGGGACACTGCAGGCGGGGCAGGTCATTGACAAAGAGACGCTCACCGGGGCCACCGTCAGTGTCCACATGGTCGAGGATGACTTTGTCGTCCTGTGCGAAGAGGGCCCGGAGTACCGCGTGCTGATGGCGTACTCGAAGCAGAACGGGGGGCTCCTGGGCATCCAGGAGACCTTCAAGATAGGAACCGCCGTGAACCAGCTTGAGCTGCAGATCGGCGACTGAGATCGCGAAGTAGGAGCTAGTGGCCTATGATGATGGGACGTGGTGGCGGCCGACACGGAGGCCGTCACGGAATGCTGCGCGGCAAGAGAGAAGACGACGACACCCAGCCTTTGAGAATCACCGACCGGCGGATGCTGAGTTGGTTCTACGGCAATGTCGCCAAGCAGCACTGGCCCAAGGTGCTTGTGGGGCTGGTGTGCATGATCGCCAGCGCTGTGGCCACACTCTATATCCCCGTGACCATGAAGGACATCTTTGACAAGGTCATCGACAAGGGCCAGCTTGAGTTGCTGACGGGGCTGATCGTCCAACTGGCCATCCTGCAGGCCGCCAGCCAGATTCTGGGCGCGGCGCGCACCAACGTGATGCACCTGCTGGGGCAGCGCCTGTCCTACACGCTGCGGATGCAGTGCTTCAAGCACCTGGTGACTCTGGGGATGGGCTACTTCGAGCGGCAGCGCACCGGAGACATCATGTCCCGGGTGAGCAACGACGTAGGGGCCGTCGAGCAGATGGCCGTTCACGGCACGGACGACATCATCAGCAATGTCATCCGCGTCATTGGTACCATCGGCTTCATGCTGTGGATTAGCTGGAAGCTCGCCCTGGTGGCTCTTGCACCCCTGCCGATCTTCCTGATCAGCCTGCTGGTCTTCGCGCGCTATATCCGGCCGATCTTCTCCAAGATTCGCGAAGAGCTGGGCGACATCAACACCAAGCTGCAGGAGCGCATCACGGGGATCCAGGTGATCAAGGCCTTCGCCCGTGAGGACGACGAGGTGGATTTCTTCGACGAGAGCAGCCGCGCCTACTGGCGCTACAACGCCAAAAGCGTATGGATGTGGAGCACGTTCTTCCCGTTCATCGGTCTGATCACCTCGGCCGGCATGGTTGTCCTGATCTGGTACGGCGCCAACCTGGCGGCCGCGGGAAGCGAGTTCAGCTCTCCGGGAACAGTCGTCGCCTTCCTGGCATACCTGCAGCAGTTCTACCATCCCATCGGCGCTCTGGTGCGCGTGTATAACACCATGAACCAGGCGCTGGCCTCGATGGCCCGCATCTTCGGCCTGCTGGACGAGGTGCCCGAGGTGGCCGACAAGGACGACGCCGTCGAGTTGGCCGACATCCAGGGCAACGTGGAGCTGCAGGGCGTCAGCTTCAAATACGAGACAGGAGAGACGGTATTGAAGGATGTCTCGGTCTCCGCCCAAGCCGATGAAGTGGTGGCAATTGTGGGGCGTAGCGGGGCCGGCAAGACCACCCTCGTGAACCTGATCTCGCGCTTCTACGACCCCTACGAGGGCCGCGTGCTCGTAGACGGTCACGACGTGCGGGACGTAACCCAGCAGTCGTTGCGCAGCAACACCGGAATGGTGCTGCAGGACACATTCTTGTTCAATGAAACGGTAGCGGACAACATCCGCTACTCTCGCCCCGGCGCCACGGACGAGGAGGTCATCGAGGCGGCCAAGGCGGCGTACGCTCACGAGTTCATCGAGGAGCTCGATGAAGGGTACGATACTCTGGTCGGGGAGCGAGGCGTGAAGCTCTCGGGCGGGCAGAAGCAGCGCATCTCCATCGCGAGGGCCGTCCTAGCCGACCCGCGCATCCTCATCCTGGACGAGGCGACCTCCTCCGTGGACACCGAGGCCGAGCAGATCATCCAAGAGGCGCTGTCAAACCTGATGAAGGGCAGGACCACCTTCGTCATCGCCCATCGCCTGTCGACGATCCGCCGGGCCGACAAGATCGTGGTCATCGACGAGGGCGAGGTGGTCGAGCAAGACCGCCACGAGGCGCTGATGGCCAGAAACGGCGTCTACGCGGACATGTACAACCGTCAGTTCCGGATCGAGGAGGAGTTCAATGTTCCGCCGGGCGGTCTGGGCACGACGCCGGACCAGTCCGGGGCGGCGCCTCCCGTCTAGTCTGTGGAGGGCCCAGGGCCTACCGAGGTCCTGGCCCGGCCCCGCATAGGACACACCGTGGCTGAGATACCGGCCTCACTGCGTGAGCAGCTATCTAGTCTTGGTCGCGCCCTGCGGGCCCTGCGCGCAACAAAGGGCCTCGTGTGCTGGCTTGCCTGCAGCTCGTTGGGTCTGGCGGCAGTGGTTGTCGCACTGTGTTACCTGCAGCCCACAGCTTCCGGGCACGAGAGAATGCTATGGGTCCTCTTGGCGCTGACGGGCGCGGCCCTTGGGGCGCTGACCCTCATTCCCGCCTTGCTGCCCGTGCGTCCCCTGTTGCTCGCCCGTCTGGTGGAGGCACGCTTCCCGGACCTGCGGGACGGGCTGCTGGCGGTCGTTGCGCCGGCGGGGGGCCTCCCCTCACCCGATCTGTCCCGTGCCCTGGCGCACAGGGTCGCTACGCGCCTGTCGGGGAAGACGCTGTGGCCGGCGCTGGAGTTAGGCGGGCTCAGGCGCCTGGCCCTGGCCTGTCTGCCCTGCCTGCTGACCGCGGCACTCGTGGTGGTTACCTGCCCCGAGGGGCTGGCGCGCCTGTTGAGTCCTCCCACCCCGGCCGTCAGACAGCCTGAGGCGAGGGCAACTCAGAAAGCTCCGCCTGTCCGGACTGAACGGCTGGGCGTCTTCGACCTGTCCCTGACCGTGCGCCCCCCGGCCTATACCCAAATGAGTCGGCGCGTGGTCACCTCAGACTTCGAGATAGTGCGCGTCATCAAGGGCTCGGGGGTCGAGCTTTCAGGCCGGCATAGCCCCGGGGCTGTGGCCGAATTGATGATAGGGCACAGCAAGCCGGCCCGGGTGTCATCGGCGCAGGCGCGCATCGCCCATGCCTTCACCGCGCTGAGAGACACCTCCTGGCGCCTGGCCTTGAGCCGTGACGATGAGTCGGTGTCTCTTGGCCCTTACAGGATCATCGTCCAGGCCGACCGTCGCCCTCGAGTGGAGATCATCCGTCCCGGAAGAGACATAACCCTGTCGGCGGCGGGTCCCATCGGTTTACAGGTGATTGCCCGGGACGACTTCGGCCTTGGGCGTGTGTCGCTCCTGTACCGCAAGCGCGGGGCCGGTCAGTGGCAGTCCACACTCCTTGAGGGCGGTGGCAAGATGCTGGACGCCTCCTTCGAGTGGGACTTGTCGCCCATGCGCCTGAAGCCCGGCGAAGCCGTCGAGTATCGGGCCATGGCCGCCGACAACGACACCGTCTCCGGGCCCAAAACCGCCGTCTCGAAGACTTACACCGTAGCGATTCCGCAGACAGCCCCTGAGCCGGTGACGCCGCTGGCCGTCGAGCAGGCCCAGCAGGTCGAGCAAGATGCGCTCGAAGCGCTTAAGCAGCAGGCCCGTGCCTTCGATGAGCAGCTCAAACAGCTCATCGACCAGGCCCGCGACGCCGAGGCCGCCGGCGAGACCGGCGCCATGCCCCGAGCCGCACTGCAGGAGGCTCAGCAACGTCTGCAGGACCACGCCGACGCCGCCCGTCGGTCGATGGCCCAAACTGAGCGTTCACTGTCCGACAACCCCCTTGTGACGGGCGATATGCTCCAGAAGGTTCAGGAGCTGCATCGCCTCATGGCCGAGCTCATGGACGAAGACATGAAGAAGGTCATGCAGAAAGTGCAGCAGGCCATGGGCGAGCTGACGCCCCGGGACCTGTCGCTGACACTCGAGCAGGCCCGGGAGGCCCAGCAACGCTTCATGCAGAAGCTTGACCGGACCATCGAGCTACTGCGCAAGGCACGGTTAGAAGCCCAGTTGATGGCGCTCAAGGAGTTTGTGAGCCGGCTTGCCGATGAGCAGGAAGAGCTCATGGCGCGCACAGAGAAGCTGACAGACGGCACGCAGTCGAGCCGGGAGATGCGACAGCAGGAGCAGTTGGCCGATTCGGCGGCCCCCCTCGCCCAGCAAGTGCGGGGCCTGAGCGAGAAGATGGCCAGGCAGGACCAGCAGATCGCCTCTGATCTGAGGAATCTGGCCGCCGACCTCGAGCAGGCCGACCCCGCCGGGGCCATGCGCAGCGCGGCCGCCAGGATGCACGAGCAGAGGGCCTCCCGGGCGGGCGGGCACCAGCAGAAGGCCCTGCAGGCTCTTCGTGATGCCGCCGCTCGTCTGGCCGGAGCTGCCGCCGACCTCACGGCCCAGCAACGCCGGGCCCTCACCGGCGCCGCCCGGCGCCTCACGGCAAACGCCCTGAAGCTCTCCGCCGGCCAAGAGGACGCACGCGAGGGACTATCCTCGATGCTTGCTCAGGGAGTGGCGGACGTCCTCGGTCAGAAACGCAGGCTGTCGGATATCAGGCGCAGACAGAAGGCCGTCGAGCGCGGCACCGAGTCTTTGGCGGCGCAAATGCGCAAGCTTGCGGGCCAGACCCCGATGATGGACCCGCGCATGGCCGCCGAGGCGCAGCGGCTCGCAGCCGACATGGCCCAGGCCGGCAATGAAGTCGAGGCCGGGCGCGTCGCCCAGGCATACTCTCGCCAGTCAGACGCCATGCGGGGCCTCAACGAGCTTGCCCGGGACATGATGCAGCTATCTGGCCGGCTTAATGAGGCCTCGGCGCAGATGGCTCTGCAGGAGTACATGAAGCGGCTTGAGCAGCTTGCCCGGCAACAGAAGATGCTTAACCAGCAGACCCAGGGGCAGGCTGAGGGCCAACAGCAGCCCGGGGGTTCGACGGGTGAGGGCCAGCCCATGCCCGGAGCCGACGAACTGGGCCGGCTGGCCCTCGAGCAAGCAATGATCCGCCAGGCCCTGCAGAAGATGCTCTCCGGCAAGAGCGCCGGGAAGCTGGCCGACCAACTCGGCGGAGCGCCCGGCGAGATGCAGAAGGTCGAGGACGACTTACGGGGCGGGGCCGTCACGCAGCAGACTTTGCGCACCCAGCGCGACATTCTACACAAGATGCTGGACGCGCAACGGTCGCTGTACTCGAAGGACAAACAGAGCAAGGAGCGCAAGGCCGAGGCGCCCAAACCCTATGAGCCGCCGCCGAGGCCTCCGCTGCTGCGGCCCGAGCATTCGCGCCCTGCCAAGGTGCTTCGTGAGCGGCGCGAACTGCAGGATCCCGAGCTGCCCCTGGATTTCGAGGCGGCAACCCAGGAATACCTCAATAAGATCGGCCGTCCATAGCGCGCCCTAAGCCCAGCCCACGGCCTCACGTCGTGGGGCCTTACGTCGCGGGCGAAGGGCAGCGACGGGCTCGTGGGCTCAACGGCATGCAGGCGGACGGCGAAGGCGGCATCGTGCCGAGGGCGATCCAGAACGGGTCTCCCGCCTTGGGTTCCCTCAAACGCTCGCCCCATCGCGCTCGACCCATCGACCGCGCTTGTAGCGCCCAGGAAACGGGGTCTCGGGCCTGTGGCCCCGTATGTGTTTAGCGTCTGCGGCACCGTACAGGGCCAGTTGGGGGGCTCTGTTTGGGTGCAGCACCGTGGCAAGGCATGAGTGCCGTCAGGAAGAGGCCG
>Ga0272441_10014117_pt1 | contig 11387 bp, 6 predicted proteins | sample SSMProp6N_FD_193582 | JGI IMG/M metagenome (GOLD analysis project Ga0272441, IMG submission 193582) | Marine sediment archaeal communities from Little Sippewissett salt marsh, Falmouth, MA, United States - SSM-Prop-6N | ecosystem: Environmental > Aquatic > Marine > Wetlands > Sediment ... | reverse complement strand
CGGATTTCTTCCACCCGATTTTGATGTACCCTCAAAGACAAGGGAGTGATTCGCGGCAATGCTCTCAAGCGAGGCGATTCCGGGCAGGAAAATCTTTCTTCCACCACCGAAACCGGCGAAATAATGGTGGACGATCGATGTATATGGAATGATCAGGTCGAAATCCCTGATCATTCCATTAATCCTGACAGGAGTTCTTCGGGTTGTTTTCCCGCAGTCGATGAGGTTATTTTCGGGGTCGTGTTTATGGACTTTCACCCGGTCAATGGCAGGTCCGATCGTTGCCCTGAATTTGTCGTCATCGGGCGGGGTATGAGAACCGAGGGCCATTAGAATCTCGATCCTGCTATCGGGGACACCCAGGTTGTTAAGGTAATCAAGCAGCCATGGAAGAACCCTTTCCTTGCCCGAGACTCTCGTGTGATCGCTAACAAGTATCAGAATTCTCCCGTTAAATCCAGCTAATTGAATGTCAAGGGGTCTTGTTCCGACGGGGGATGCCATGGCGTCGAGCAGTGCGGACCGGGGATCCTCGATCGGTTCGACCGGTCTTGGGAGGATCGTCTTAACCTCGAGTTTGTCCGGCAGGCTGAATTCGAGGGTACTTCGGTCGTATGGCAGTTGGAGTTGGGGCATGTCATGCTCCGGAAGATGTGGATTGGTTAAACACCGTCGGGTCTTCTCGAAAGTATCCGGGCAATGGTAAGGGCGTAAGCCAGGAAAACCTTGCGATCACCGCGTGAAAATTTAGCAAGCGATACTGCCACAGGGGCATGGGTATTTTCCTTCTGATTTCCAATGTATGCGAGTTCGTCCCAGAGTTTGGATGCAAGTTCTGCCGAGAAACCGCGCCTTGTGGCATCGTTGACATCGACTTCTATCCTTGCGGGAAGGTCGTCGCCGGGAGCGTGCAGTTTGAAAAGAGACTGGGGGCCGTCGGTAAGCCAGACTTCGAAGAAAGCAATTTTTTCGTCCCAGGAGATCGGATGCCCGCCGGTTCGCCAGCTCAGGACGATTTCATCGAGGTGCATTAAAGCCTGCCCGTTAAACAGGGACCTGAACTCCTCGGGTGCCGGATCGAGGGCGGGATCGTTAACCATGCTAAAATTGTACTCCACTAATGTGGATTTTTCCAAAAACGGGCCGATTGTAAGACCAAACTTAACCGTCACGAAGCGGAATAATCATGACAGTTTAACCGATTCGCGAATGGCCTCTTCAAGCCGGCCGAGTTCGTGTTCGAGTTCTGTGAACTTCACACGAACGGTGTCAAGGTCATTTTCCTTCGCGCGCATTTCGATGTCTTTTGAAATGTTAAACACAATCTCGGCCGCTATGCTCGCGCTCGCACCCTTAAGCGAGTGGGCGGCCCTGTGAGTGTCGGTGGGATTACCCCTGTCGATTGCGTCGCGGAGTTCGGTAACCTTACGCGGAAGGTCTTCGAGATAGACGGCAAATACATCCTGGAGAAGCGATTCATCGCCGCCGATCTGCTCCAGCGCCTTGTCCATGTTGATTATCATGCCTGTGTCATCCCCCGTCGATACATCCTTAATAGTATCTTTTTTCGTATCCCCGTTTCTACCGTTTCTCCATGTTATGAGCATTGCCCGAAGCTCATCCGGTTTAATGGGTTTCGGAAGATAATCATCCATTCCCATCCGAATACAGCGATCACGGTCGCCCTCCATTGCATGAGCAGTAAGGGCAATTATCGGGATACCGTCGTACTTTCTGTTCTCACGTATTATTTTGGTCGCCTCGAAACCATCAAGTTCGGGCATTTGAACGTCCATCAGGATGATGTCGTAGATGCTGTTTTCGAGCGCTTTAAGAACCTCATGGCCATTTTCGACAATATCAAAGCCGCAGCCGAACTTGTTAAGTATAGCCTCGGCAACCTTCTTGTTAACCGGATTATCCTCTGCGACAAGTATTCTCGTTTCGGCTAACTCGTTTGATGATGTGGCGGCTCTTAGATCCTGTTCCGCAACAGGAATTTCCGATTTAAGGGCATCAAGATCACCGAACGCATGTCTTGCGGTTTCCTCGTCGCAGGGATAACACTCGGCAAGCGAGTCGGGCCTTTCGAATCGAGACGTGAAACTGAAGGTCGCCCCGGCACCTTCAGTACTCTCAACCCAGATCGTTCCATTCATTGCCTCGATGATTCTTCTGGAGATCGTAAGCCCGAGACCGGTTCCCCCGAATCTGCGGGTAGTTGAGCCATCTGCCTGAACGAAACTTTCAAAAACGTCCCCGATTTTGTCAGCCGGAATTCCTATGCCGGTATCGGTGACCGAGAATTCGAGCACTGTTGCTTCGAGAGATTTTTCTATGGCCTTTACCGATACGTCTATGCCGCCAAGGTCGGTGAACTTGACCGCGTTACCGATCAGGTTGTTAAGAACCTGCCTAAGACGGTTCGGATCGCCTGCAAGCATATCCGGAACATCATCGGCAATGTGCGTGCTTAAAGTAAGATGGTTTTCGGTAACCCTGACACTGAAGGCCGCAATGGTTTCGCGTACAAGCTCCGACAGGCTGAACCGTGTTTTCTCAAGGGTAAGCTTACCCGCTTCGTATTTTGAAAGATCGAGGATGTCGTTGATAAGTTTAAGAAGCGAATCTGCTGAAGTCCTTACGGTATCCAGGTACTCACGCTGGCTGCGGTCCAGAACGGTATCGAGGAGAAGGCTTGTCATGCCGATCACCGCGTTGAGAGGTGTCCGGATCTCATGACTCATGTTTGCCAGGAACTCGCTTTTTGCATAGGCTGCCTGAACCGATTCCTCTGCAAGGCTGTTGGCTTCGTCGATGGCCTGTTCCAGCTTCAGATTTACCTGTTCGAGCTGCGAGTTGGCAGTTTCGAGACGTTTCTGTGCCTGGACGATATCCGAGACATCAATAAAGTTGAGAATTACACCGTGATATGAGCCATCCATACCGACAAGAGGCTGAATTCTCAGTGAAACCGGGGTCTCGTGAATTTCTATATTCAATGGTGCGATGTTGTCACACGCGCCCGCATGGAACTTGCGCACACTGCCCCTGATTTTTTCCATGTCATCTGTTAAAGGAAGCGACCAGATGTCATGCCCGAAGATATCATCACGTTTCATACCGAACAGGTCGAGGAAGAAGTTGTTGACCTCGATCACCATGTCCTCGCCATCGGCTACGATAATACCCTCATCCATGCCTTCTATTAACGAACGTAATTTCATGGACTCGAGTTCGGCAAGCTCCTTCTGGGACTTGAGTTCGGTCTCTGCCTCAACGAGCTTGGTGATGTTGGTGGCGGAGATGGAAATATACTGGGGGTCACCGGCGTTATTCCTGATCACAGATGCATTGACGAGAGTCGGGAATTCGGAACCATCTGACCTGACGTTCCATATCTCCCTAACCGCAAATCCGTCCGACTCCATGATTTCGGCAACAAGGTCACGGTTTCCGTCCGGTCTGTTCCCGGAAGTAACGTCGTTTAGTGACTGGTTCAGCGCTTCCTTCTCGCTGAGCATGTGCATATCGGCCCAGGACCTGTTTACGTAAATGAACCTGCCGTCAAGCTCGACAATCGCGGACCCGTAATTTGCCTTATCGGAGATTGTCTTGAACTTCCTGATCTCCTCCTCGGACATGACACGCTCTGTAATGTCCAGGTGTGTACCACAGACCCTGACCGGCATGCCGGTATCATCGTATTCAACGGCCTTCGCACGATTGTAGATCCATCGCCACGAACCATCCCTCGCTTTCATCCGGAACTCGTATTCGAAGGAATCAATTTTCCCATCGAGATGGTCCATTACCACCTTTTCGATGCGTTCGATATCAGCCGGGTGGACAAGCCTGGCGAATGTGTGGTAGTTGGGTTCAAGTTCATCAATGCTGTAACCGAGCATCTCGGCCCACCGCTCACTGTAATAAACTTCGCCGGTTACAAGGTCCCAGTCCCAGAGGCCTAGGTCGGCCCCCATCAGGGCGAGTTCCATCCGCTGCTCGCTTTTCACAAGTGCCTTTTCAGCTATCTTACGGTCGTGAATGTCGCGTCCAATAGCAATGATCTCCACAGGCTGACCGTTATCATCAACTACGGCGCTTCCGGTCCATGACAGCCAGCGAATTCCTTTTGTGGTAATGCCACGGTGTTCAACCGAACCCTTGTATGGCGGACCGGACGCAAGAGCGTCGAAGATAATTTTCTCGGTCTGCTCAATGTCATCCGGATGTATGCGTTCGCGAAGCGATGTGCCGATCAACTCTTCTTCGGACATGCCGAACATGTCGCAGTAATTCTGACTTACGTAAAGGAACCTGCCCTCAAGATCGAACTTGATAACCATGTCCGACTGGTTCTCGACAAGGATGCGGTATTTCTCCTCGCTTTCCTTGAGCGCTTTTTCAACCTTCTTGCGTTTGCTGACATCTATGAATCCGGTCAGCAGGCATCTCCTGCCGTCGATGGTCATTTCCGATTTGCTTATGTGTATGGGGATCAGTGTCCCGTCTTTTTTATTCAGGCATGTTTCCCACGTGCTCTCGTCTATTATCGTGGCCCCGGAGAAATCTGCCGATGGCGGGCATCCGAACAGGAATACGGAATCCATACCGATCGCCTCTGTTGCCCCGTAACCCGACATGCCCATCGCGATACGGTTTATCCTGATAATCTCACCGGTGTCCATGTCCTCGACGACCATACCGACAGGACCGGACTCGATAATCAGTTCAAGGTCCCTCGTTCGTTCCCTGATCTTCTTTTCGAGATCGGAATGGGATTCCTTCAGATGAACTGCCATACGGTTGAAGGAACGCGCGAGATCGCCGGTTTCGTCATCATTGTTTAGTTCAATCCTGTGTGAAAGCTCGCCCTGCCCCAGACGCTGTGCGCCATCATTCAATACGCGGAGCGGATCGGTGGCGAATCTCTTAACTATGAAAACCGACAGTGCGAAAATGCAGATGAAGAAGATAAGTGCATACACACCGAAGTGTATTACCTTCGCGGTTGCGGCGGTTAGTGACGCACCTATGGGTACTCCTACAGATAGAATCGCTACATCGCCGGATGACCTGTTAAACCCGCTTGTTGATCCGTAACGCTCCACAAGGTCGGCGGGGGCAAGCGCCGGGTCGCTGTGACATCTCATGCAGGACTCGTTGAACCTGATCGGGACAGCGACGCTGATGTACTCCTGCCCGTTCCACTCAACTTCCCCGCTCCAGCGTGTAAGGTTTGGATCGTCAGTAAATTCGGTTATTACACCGATTTCGGTCTCATTCGCATAGTTTGTTGAATTTCGCGGATTGGTGGTCGCGAACTTGAAATAGTAATCGGGATTTGTCTCGTTAAACCTTTCGAAAATACTCCGCGCTACAAAAGTGGTGGACATGCCCTCGGGGATGAAATCATTATCGGGTACTATTTCATACATCATCGGGCGAAGTTCCTGTCTCACATAATTCTGGGCAGCTTCTATTTGAGTGACGATCAGGCCGCAGACCTCCTCCGCCTCGTCGCGAGCCTGTTCGCACATGCTCAGGTACATCCCGATGTGAGTTCCGACAATGAACAAAAGCGAGAACAGCCCGAGCCATACCACGACCTTCATGTGAAGCTGTCTTGGTTTTAATTTCCCTGTCAGTTTAGATTTCCCCTTCTCTTTTCCACCCATTGGGAATAACTCCAAATAAACTGATTTTTTACTTATTCCACCACGCACGGACTCCCGCGAGTGGTGACCGATTTGGAACATCTATAAAATAGTGTCGGAAATTTGACCACATGCATTATTAATATGTAATAAAAAAACCCGGGTTAATTAATCACCCGGGTTTCGTTTTATGCCAGTTGGTTTAAATGAACTTATCGTTTTTTAATCAAATTCAATTATTTCGTAATCTCCAGACGCTTCATCGAGCCTGATGTAACAATCCACTGGCACACCGGTAAATGTCATTGTTTCAAACGGGTATGCAGGCCACCTGACTGTCATGATATCGATAACCTCCGCGTCACCGAGTCCGAAGTGAGCTTCCGGCGGGTTCTGATGCCCCGAGTGCCCGGCGCATCCGAGAATCTCGCGCGTTTGAGTGATACCACCTGCAGATATTGATATCCTCGCGCCTATGCCCGGTCTGTTCGATCCGGTACCCGCTTCGTCGCCCGGTCTCATAGCTCCCTCGCAGATAACCCCCAGCCAGTGATTACCGTTATCAAGCTGATTCTGAAACATTGCTGCCTGACGTGTGCGGTCGCCAAGATGTTCCCTCGACAACCTCATGAAACTCTGCCCGACAAGAATGTCCTCGTCGCCGTCACGATCAAAATCCACTACCGATATTCCCCCGCATCCTTCCCAGTTGAATCCGGCGGATTCGGTGACTTCGGTGAAAGTGTGATCGGGATTCTGACGATAGAGCTTCAGGAACTGCCCGTCGGGATAATCTGACGATCCGATCAGGAGATCGATATAACCATCGTTGTTGTAATCAATCGCGGATGTGTGAAGGTCGCCCTCGTTCCACCTGTCCGACCCGTGCATACGCTCGATTCCCATCATCGATCGTGTAAAAGCAAAATTTTCGTCAATTCCGCCGTTTACCAGGAACGTAGACCGGTCGGATGATTCTCCGGCCCACCAGTGGCATATCTCCCCTGTGAAACAGTCGATATTGCCATCGTTGTTGAAATCGGCTGCGGTGCAGTCGAAAGTGTTGCCGTTCGAGCGGAACGGAAGTTCGGCTTCACGACTTACGATCTCGGGATATTCCCCGGTTCTGATATCATCACCATCGAAACGGGTTCGTTCGCCCACTTCGGTGAAACCAGCCGGACCTCCCGCCCACAGGAAATTCCACTGGCGACCGTAGACCATAACTAGGATGTCCTGCCACCCGTCGTTGTTCCAGTCGGTGTGCGTGACCCCGTATACCGGTTTCGATGAGTTGTGATATCCCGGTTCAAGGGTCGTGGTAAGTCCCCATTCACCTGTTGCATCACTGAAATTACCGTCTCCGTCGCCCATGTAACACCTGTCCTGGTAGCATTCGTACGACCAGCCGTACTCCCGGTACCAGTTTCCCTCGAAGAGATCGAGGTAACCATCGGCGTTGCAGTCGATGAATCCTGCCGCGCAGGTAGTCGCCGGATTCAGACCGACTCCCGAGCCTTCATGAATCGTGAACCGTCCGAGCCCGTTGTTGATAAATATCTCCGAACGCCAGCCATGATCGGGATTCTGATAAACGACCTCGCCGTTCTCATCGACCATCATCGCGCCCGTGTCCGGATCGCTCGCGGGTTTGAGGAAGTCGCAGTAGACGGCCGAATACGCGTCGGGATCGCCGTCGTTGTCGACATCACCGAAGATAAGCAGGTTCACCGGACGTTTTTCATCCGAGCCGTCTTCCCCGATGCGTGAGACCTCAAGAGCCGATGCACCGGTAATCTCGACAAACCTCCTCCCGCCGGGACTTTCGCTGTCGCGAACCGAGCGGAACACGCGGTACTTCCCGAGAACCGCATCGGGCCAGCCGTCGCTGTCGATGTCGGTCCAGACAACCCTCACGACCGGGATTTCACCTATACCGTTCTCCGGCGCGATATTCACGAAAAATGGTGATGAATCTGTTTCCGACGCTGTCGCAGATGGGACTGCCTGTAAAAGGCAGAGAATTATTAATATTGCGGGTATGAATGTCCTCATAGATTCCTCCGGGATGTTACGGAATCCGATTTTACGGTTTCGCGGGCTGTGAGTCGAGTATTGGCGGGGGAAATATGGTGATTATGTCGATAATTTATATTATGATGAACTCTGAACAGGCCGGGTAAATCACAAAATTAACAGGCTACGGGAGTGCGAGACGATGCAGGCAGATAATTCACGCGTTTATACGATAGTGTCGGCAGCCATGTTCGGTGTGGCGGTTCTTTGTTTCATGCTGCCCTGGTTTAACGATGGATACTCGGACAAGTACACCGGGTTTGCGTTCGCGTTCGGGATCGGTGATGAGTTCGACGGGATGTCGATGCCGATTATCACCATCGCGTTCCTTGCAGCGCTTGCGGGATGTGGGCTGAGTTTCATTCAATACAAGGTAATACCGGCAATAACCGCGTTAACAGGGGCGAACTGCCTCCTTATTTTCTACGGCTTCCTCTCGTTCGAATCGCGCGGATATGGCGACAGCACACCGATCGAGATGGGATTCTGGCTGACCCTGCTCCTTCTCGGGGCGGCATCCGTAATAAATTTCATCGAGATGCAGAAAGCCGGGATGCTTATGGTCCAGCCACCACCTCAGCCCGTATACTACCCGTACCCGCAGGCACCACCGCCGCAGGCTCCTCCCAGGGTGTACCCGGGAACGCAGCAGGCTCCGTACCCGCAGCCACAGCATCCTCAGCCACAGAATTACCCACGACCACAGCATCCCGAACCGTCTGAACCACCGCAGCAGTTTCATCAGGCACCTGAGCATGAGCGGCATGAATCCGGACGTCCGCCGGAATACATTCCCCCCGAACCGCAGGCGATGCCCGGTTCGATGGCAGGTTCGCATGTGCCCCATCACGCTCATGGCGAGGTTATCGAGGGAAAAACATGTCCGTACTGCCAGGGAACTTTCAAACCGGGAGTGCGGACCGTCACGTGCAGCCTTTGCGGGATGCCCCATCACGAGGAATGCTGGAGGGCGAATGGCGGATGCACCACGTACGGATGTAACGGTGTGGCGGTGCTTAACTGATTCATGGATTTTTCGTCGTGTTTGCAATACAATCGAGCCGCAGCGTCTTCTGAATGAAGGCTGTAAAGGCCGGAACCGTATATGAGAGTTTTTTCCATCGTATCCGCGATAATGTTTCTGCTGATAATCGTGTTTTTCTTCCTGCCGTACGCGATAGCGCCCGGGCTTGGCGTGAGCGTTCCCGGGCAGGAGCTCGGGGTTCCGGTGACCGGCGCGCAGTTCGCGTGGGGAACCGACAACACGTGGCCGCCGGTACTCCCGATGGCACGTGCGGCGTTTCTTATCGCGGTGCTGGGCGTGATTATGAGCTTCCCGCCGCGAAAGGCGGGTCACGTGGTCAGCGCGATAGTCGCCGTGTGCGGGATGGCCGCGACCTTCTGGATCAGGGTCAGCTTCGACGAGTGGCTCATGTCGAGCGCGAATTTCCTTCCGCTTAAATGGCTCCCGGCGTTTTATGTAACGCTCGGGTGGTTTTTCCTCGCGATGGTGATGAACCTGTTCGCGCTGCAGTGGATGGCGATGGTGAAGAAGGAGAGGGAGAAGGAGGACCGGGAGAAGTCGCCGGAGCAGAGACGGCGGGAATTTTACAGGGACCGGAAGATAAAGAAGATGCAGAATGGAAAAGGAAACGAGGAGGAGTAGGGGGGCACTCAGGCAAAAAAATCACATCCTGTATCTGCCGGGCCGGAATATGCCGGTATTTTTTTGTCATTTTCGGGATATATGATATAATCCTGTCTGATTTTACATGTACATGTTATTGTTTTTTCTTATTTAGCCGAACTAAATGGGGGCGTGCAGTAGTGGTGCGGTAATTCAGTAACCTTACAAATCTGTTTAAAGACCGGCAGGGGTCGAACATGGATTCAGGCAGTCCGAAAACCAATCCCGCGGGAATCGTGGGGAATATACGCAAGCTTTACGCGTACATAATCGTGGTGTGCGTGACACTGTTTATGGTGATATCGGATGTGGATTACAAAGAATACCTAAATATTAAGAATGACATCGAATTAATTTGGCATATCAAGGAAACCTGGGATCCTGAATGGCTGGACAGGGAATGTGGGGATATGCTTAGGGAGGAAGCATGCAAAGGCGTAATCGATGAGATATCCGATGAAGCATCTGAATGTAATCCATTTGAAAAATTTTACTGTATTTCATATGTAACGCAAGATAGTGTTGCCCAGAATGAATATGTAAGGTGCGATCACCCCTGGACATTAGTTTCAGTAAATAATAATTTCGACTATTGTGAATGTATCCCATATGCTGAAAATGAAAATTTGTCTGCATATCGGTGTCAGTTATCGATAGCGTGCATAGAAACACTCGCAGATTTCAGGACGCTATGGGATGAACTGGAAAATATAGAAATATTGCTGGGAACAATTGAGACATCAGGAGCTAACTGTAATCATGTTGATATTTTATTTGATTATGATGTTAGAAGCAATTGTTTAATTGCAGAATGTAAGGAAACGCCTCAGGACTATGTCGATATAGAATTTCTTCCAGCTTATAATTCACCGGTAATTGATCAGGGGGAAGGATATTCTCCGTATTTGACTCTTGGAGATATTATAAATAGCCAGGAAAAACAGCTACAGTATGCGTTTCATGATCCTGTATCATTAGAAAGACCATGTAATTTAATGTTCCCAAGGTATTTAATAGAAGTCAGTGGAGACCAAATAATCACTCAGCATAAAAATCTTCAGCTTAAAATAGTTCAGATTTATCTTGGTGAAGTATTCTGGGGCATTGAATGGGAGGAGGGGGAATATGAAAGGGTATTCGCCGGGTTGAATCGTAATTTGGCAAGTTGCGAAAATGAAGAACTGGATTATATAAGAGATAAATTGGAAAGTCTTTGTTCGTCCAAACTCAGCACGTTGGACTTTTTCGGAATCAGGATAGGGACATCATCAATTGCATTCACAGGAGTTATAGTACTGGTGCTATTGTCATTTTTACTGCTTGTAGAATTTGAACAACTGGCTAAATCACTTGATCTTAGAACCGATATAAGGAACATTGCATGGTTCCCGTTTTATTATCAGAAACTGACTTCAATATTGCATGGTGTGGCATTTTGCCTCCCACCCCTGGTAATTTTATTTATTATACTGGGGGTTAATAAAATATATTTCAATGTTAACAACATAATTGCAAACAGTCTAATGCTGATAATAGCTGCCTGGATTGCATACAGACAGATTATTCTGGATGGCATAATCAAAGCCAGGATTCAGCAGATCAGGGAGTGCCAGAAATATTACAACTCGCAATAGTCCTCCACTGGTATATTTAGGCTCAAGAATTGGAAGCATGCCTGAAGTATGCGATACGGCAGGCATGATGCCTGGGTTACGTGCGGTTGGTATTTTTTTTAATGGTCATGATGCCTGCGTTACGTGATCGATCAGGGGGGATTTTACCTCCTTGAAAAATCCCGTATTTTGGCACCTGACAGGGATTGACGGGGTGGGTGAAGTGTGGTATTTAACTAAGGTGAAATAATAATAAGGGAGAACTATCATGGCTGCTTCATTTATCAGATTCGTTATCTACCTCGTTGTCGTCGGCGTCGTGGGATTCACCGCGGTCGCGAGTGTCATAAA
>Ga0272441_10014116_pt1 | contig 11388 bp, 10 predicted proteins | sample SSMProp6N_FD_193582 | JGI IMG/M metagenome (GOLD analysis project Ga0272441, IMG submission 193582) | Marine sediment archaeal communities from Little Sippewissett salt marsh, Falmouth, MA, United States - SSM-Prop-6N | ecosystem: Environmental > Aquatic > Marine > Wetlands > Sediment ... | reverse complement strand
CTGATGGCCCCTTCAGGCGATATAACAACACCCTTCAGTGGCTCCACAACCCCGTTTGCCCATTCCGGAAAACGTATGGAACCGTAAATTCTGCCTTTAAATGCCCAGAGCTTCAGGTAACCCCTGTGCGCTGACGCCACAATTCGGTAGGACCCGAGATATTGCGCAGGCACAGTGCCCGTATCCTTATCACGGGGAGGTATTATTTCAATAAACGCCACATCCCTCATCGACATCATGGAAAGCCGGTATTTTTTTACCGGTATTCTCAGTGCGAGTCTCCTGCTCGCGTGAGAGGCGGTGTCGCGCATGCATATCATGGTGTCACCCGCGATCACCATGTCACGGGCACGATACCAGCCTTTGCCCCTTTCCTGTACCAGCGCTGAGGTGGACGCAGTTACTGCAAACAGAGCAATGACCAGAGCCGCCAGCACAAACGAGGCTGCCGCTGTAATGGATGCTGTTTTTAATAATTCAGGTTTTAAACGCATTTTAATTGTTTTCATAACTAGTTTCCAAAGATTTACGGAACCGGAGAGATTTCAGGTAATATAACTATTTTGTCTTTGTTGACAGATTTTTAAGCCGATGCTGTATCTCTTCAATCGAATATTTATATTTCAAGTATCTGTAACTGTCCTTCTTCTTCAGCTTTTCCATCCTCCGGTTGAATCTCTTGAGTATTTTCTTTATATCATCAGGCCCCAGTTCATTGCCCAGGTGTTCAATAACCGCATTTCTGTAATTCCTGTCTCCTGAAAAAGTCATCAGGTCCTTTACATACTGCCTGTTGCTGAGCCTGCAGTAATCCAGGGGGTTGACGCCCCAATCACTGATTGGCACATTTTTCGTGTAATCCTGTATCTCTCTTGAAGGAAGCTCCATTGAGGACCTGATTCTCTTTCCCCCCTTTTTCCCCTTTCGAATGTGTTCAGAAACTGTTTCCGGCGCAAGGTCCCTTTTCTCTTTCTTTATGAGATCATAGGAAAAATAGCCGATATCAACGGGCCTGTATTTTTTCTTCTCTTTGTCCCATTCCTTTGTATTAATAGAACAGGAAATCAGATTTTCTTCCCAGGCTAGCCCTATGTCCCAGAACTGCTTAAGAGCACACCTCGGAGTGTTATCGTAAAAAGCGATCCTGCTGAGTTTCCCGCGCGTGACATCAAAAATGTAAATCGAAATGCTCTGGTGCAGTTTTTTCGACCTGCCGCCGTCAGGAAATCGGTACAAACCCTTCGGTTTTTTATAAACCTGGTATCCCCTTGCGAAAACGAACGCGTCCCCTGCCGGGCTCCATGCGCTTGCGTGAAAGACAGCCCAGATATGTATCCTGTTTTCATATCCGCAACCAGTTGTGATAAAGATTAAAATCATAAGGGCAGAGATAATTGCAGACCTTTCCAGGCATGATAATGTGCCGGACTTTTCGCCTTTATCTTTGTTTTTGCGTGATTTTTCATTCATGCTGTTACCCCTGACCTTTGCAGTACAATGATTCTAAAAAGGCCCGAGCAGTAAAGTTGAGCCTGATTATATTAAACAGGTTTCCTTTACATTATAATTTATCAGAATAAGACACCTGGCGCAAGCACAATATAATACCGCGAGTTCTCATTGTACCCGGCAGAGAGGAAAATCGTAAAAAAGTCAGTATGCGTGTTTTAATTGGAGTAGATAATATAACCCCGGGGACACGGGAAATTGCGCTCCCACATCCCCGGGGACGACAAAAACTATTGATAGATTTCTTCTATAAGATCAGCAAAGTTGTCCATGACAACCTTTCTCTTGACCTTGAACGTAGGCGTCATTTCGCCTGACTGTTCAGTTAGCTTACGGGGAATAATCCTGTAGGACTTAATGCATTCATATTCCTCAAGTTCTTCCTGGTTTACGCGCTGGATCTCCTGGTCCACGAGTTTCATGAGTTCTTCATTCTCAATAAAGTCACTCCCGACCTTAACGCACGTGGGTGCTGGCTCCTGCACGAATTCACAGGCTGATTTATCGTATTCAATACCATTCTGCTCAAAATACGCGATAAAGGCGTCATAGCGCGGAACAACAAGGGCACTTACAAATTTCCTTTCCGATCCTATCGGGAACACAAGTTCAACCCATTTGCTCACTGAAAACTTGCTTTCGATCTTGTTAGCTGCCACATTCTTACCCGTGTCAAGGACCATGAGACCCTTTTTCCTGTCCACGATCTTGATATATCCGTCCGCGAGCTCCTCGACAATATCACCTGTCTTATAAAATCCGTCCTCAGTAAAGGCTTCAGCTGTTGCCTCAGGATTGTTCCAGTACTCGGTGATTATATTGTCCCCGCGAACCAGCCATTCCCCGTCTTCCGCTATACGTCCCTCAACCCCGACAATAGCGGGACCCACAGATCCCGGAAGTATCCGGTTTATGTGGTTAAGGTTGATGGTGTTGCATGTCTCAGTCGCTCCGTAGCCCTCTATAATACGGATACCCATTGCCATGAATACTTTGCAGAGGTCAGCGGGCAGACTCCCCGCAGCAGAAAAGGCAAAGCGGTATCTGCCGCCGATTAATTGCCGGACCTTACTGAAGAGAATCTTGTCGAAAAGGCGGTACTTGAAGGCCAGCCACCTGCCCACACCCTCTGTCATGTCAATTCCTTCTGACATGTCCACAAAGCCATTCTCGTCCGCACGTGCTTCGATGAGTTTAATGCCTGTATTAAGCGCCTTTTCAAAGATATACTTTTTAACAGGTGACTGTGAAGCCTGTTCGCGCATGGCCATGTATATTCTTTCATATATACGCGGCACTGACATGAAAATCGTGGGCTTATATATCTGCATGTCCTCCAGCAGGCTTTTCGGTGACGAATAGGCTATTGGTGTTGCCGTAAGCATGGCAACGCCCTGGCCACACTCGCGTTCGTAGGTGTGCGCGAGGGGAAGGAAAGACATCATCACGTCATCATCATTAAAGGCCGGGAACATCTTTACATCGCGGTTCGCAGCAAAATTTATACTCTGGTGTGTGTGTACAGCTCCCTTGGGCCTTCCAGTTGTTCCGGATGTATAGACGATAGTCATCCGGTCAGTGATCTCAACAGACCTCCAGCGTTTTTCGTATGAATACTTATCCCGCGCAAGAAAGTCAATGCCCCTTGCCCTGACGTCCTTCATGCTCATGACCTTTGGATTTTCATGAATGAAGTCATCCTTCATTACGATGATTTTTTCTATGGAAGGTGTTCTTTCGATGATATTCAGGGCCTTCTGAAGATTTTCCTCGTCCTGTACATATACCATTTTTGAGCCCGAGTCATTTAGGATGTACTCCATCTCATCTTCAGATTGAGTGGGGTAGATACAGACCGTGATCCCGCCTGCGCACAGGATTGAATAATCCGACCATAGCCACTGCGGGCAGGTATGAGCCATGACCGCTACCCGGTCACCCTTCTCAATACCCATATCAATCAGTCCGGAGGAGAGGTCTTTGATTATCTGCCCCACCTCAGCGTATTTCAGTGAAACAAGCTCTGGACCATTTCGCCACATCTGGCATGTACGATGCCCGAATCGTATTAGATTTCTGTTCAGAAGAGCAGGAAATGTCAACTGCTCCATATACCAGTATACATTCGCTTCAGTCATAAAAAACCTCCTAAAATTTTTAACTGACCTGATAACATTAGATACTAAAAAAATTAAACCTGTTGAAATACGCGATTATACGGTTCCCCGGATATTTGCAAACCGGAAAAGGAGGTTTCATGCCTTGCATACGCGCTTCAGTTTTTTTTAAATTTACCCTTTATTCGCATGTAACAGAAACATATGATTCCTGTAAAACCTGTTCCTGTTATAACTGGGATCAATCCCTGCCAGAACTGCCTCAAAATCCGCCCGGATGGCAGCCTGTATATGTATAATAGAAAATATTAAATGGCATTTACATTTCATAAATATATATTTACTATATGCAAACTACTGTCAATTATTGTCAATATTTTTATACGCAGAATTACTCCGTATTTAGAGCCTCATCATGTATAATAATATTTATATTGGTATTTGAATAAATTTAAATATTAATCAGGCAGAATTAATTTTCCGCTCAGAACAGATAATTTAAACCAGGGTATAATTGAGGATAGTTTTTCGGGTATTAATTATACACGGGGGAACAGATACTCATGCCTCAGCCTTCCATAGAGGTGAATCCAGGACCTGCCTCGCAAGAGATATTGTAGCTATGTGGTCCGGGTAATGGATGTCCATTACCGCATAACGCATCAGCATCACCCGCTTTTCACGCACATTTCTAATCGCGTCCCAGGGTATAAGTATCCTGGGGTGAAAAGGCCTGAACAAGGGGAATACTGAAAGCTGAAGACCGCGTTCCGTAAGCGTAATAAAAAGCACGCCATTGTAGTTTGCAATACCGAAACGACCGCTTGTGAATGAAAAGGTCTTTCCCCGGACCTTATCCATGGTCCTGAAGCGCTCTGCCAGCCTGTGCCATCCGCCGGTCCTGGCAATAAGGTAACAGACAGCAATCCAGAGCAACACCATAAACGCAGGGCCGATTATCAAAGGAATATTCTGTTCATTGCCATTCATAAAGCCTCCCTTGTTTCCGGGTCCTGAATCCTGTTATACAGGTGATTTAATGTTTTATCCTGAGCCCTGTGAGGGACAGAGTCAATACAATATTAATTAATTTGTGCCCGGTTCCCATGCAAGCAGTGACCGGACCAGGTTCATACGGGAAAAGTCACCCCTGGAGACCTTTGCAACAGGACTTTCGCCCCCGAACATCTCTTTAAGTATTTTTTTCTCGTTCATACCCCGGTATTTCAATTCATGGACTCGTGCGTGGAGTTCTTCAATTTCCTTAAGCCTCTCCCGGAGAAATTTTCCTCCTTCCTCAACAACCCCGTTACCGGAAAGAAAAAGCTTCAGGCCGCCTGTTATCTCATCTGAAATCCCGGCAAGGCGTCCGATTGAAGAATGTATCGTTTTAATATCTTCCTGAATATCGCAGGATCCGCCAAAAAGCATTCTATAGTTATTCATTACCGAGTCAGCGGTAAAGGCCCATCCCTGTTCCCGCTCGATAAGTGCGAGCTGACCATCAGCGTGCCCCGGCACCTGCACTACCTCAAAACTGTACCTGCCGCCCGGCGTATTTATGGATCCGCTGTTCAGTTGACAGGCGCCGTATGTGGGAACGACCTCCCTGCCCCAGGCCATACGCCTGTACAGCGGTATTTTCCACCCCTTTGTGATCTTTTCCACGGTAATCCTGTGTGCGTACAGTGGAATACCGTACTCGCGAGACAGCATTTCAGCGCCACCGCTGTGGTCCTCGTGCCAGTGTGAGATAAGGCACATCTTTATGCTGGAGTTTCTTCCATCTGAATCTATAAACCTTCTGAAGTCATCAATGGCTGACGGTGACCCAGTATCTATGAGAAGCCCGTCAATGACATAGCAGGATGTCCAGAAAGGCTTTGAAATCTTCTTTATAAGGGCGTTTTCAGAGGTGTAACACCACTCAGTAACAGGCCCGTGTTCATTGATTTTAATCATACATAATCCTTTTCGGCTGCACAGCTGAAAGTGCATCTTTTACTGGTGTGGTGTTCCCTTTTTCAGCTGAATACAGGACACCCGCTATAAGCATGCATCTGAATATTATTATGTCTCACAGTTGTCAATATAATTTTTCACTGTTCACCCATTTCAACATGTACGGCATATTGGGGTAATTATTTTTTCCTTGAATAAATTGGCCTTACCTGAGATCTTATCTGGAATATAAATCAATTCCCGGAACCTCAATCCTTTGATTACAGGAAAGCAAAAAAATGGAAATACTGAAAAAGGAACTCCCCCTGGATTTTGAGGCGGCACTGGATCATGTACAGAATGCCGTATCTGATGAATTCTCAGTACTCATGACAAAATCCATATCAGACGCAATAATAAGTGGTCTGGGCCTTGATGATTATCCCCTCAGGGCTACTGTCATTATGGCATGCGCGCCATCCCTGGCAAAAAAGGCGCTTGAGGTTTCCACAGACACCATTAACCTCATGCCATGCAGCTTTGTGGTATATGAAGAGCAGGGAAAAGTCATGGTCTCACACCTCTCGATCATGAAAAGCGCTGTTGAACTCGGACTTGCCGACATGGACAGCATGAAGCCGGTTATTTCTGAAACCGGCGAAAAGGTAAAGCGTGTATGGGCAAAACTTTAATTATAAAAAATCCCTTATTCCAATACTAAGGGATTAAGGCATTATTATGGCAAAGGGACAGGACCGTTTTCAGGAGCGAAAAAACAGGGTTGCATCCTTTGGAAGGGAACTTGTGCGCCGCTCAGGTTCGCGTTGTGAGCTCTGCTCAGCCTCAGGAGTGAGGCTGGAGGTCTTTGAAGTAGCCCCGGTACCTGAAGAGCCCGATATTGAGGGGTGCGTTATGCTGTGTGAGACATGCAGGGACCAGGTTGAGACCCCGAACCGTCGTGATCCGGACCACTGGCGCTGCCTTGATAATTCAATATGGAGTGAAACACGGGCAGTCAAGGTCCTGTCAGTGATGCTTCTCAGAAGCAACGCGGTCCCTGAAGGCAGGGCCCATGACCTGCTTGAACAGGTCTACCTCGACCCTGATGAAGAGGAATGGATCGAACACGGACTCAGGTCCTTTCAGTGAATCCTCTCTTTCATAAAACCCCTGAGGTCATCCTCAGTGAAGCTGTATACATTTCTGCAGAATGTGCATACAACCTCTGCGCCCCCGTCCTTTTCAATCATGTCCTGAAGCTCCTCCCTCTCCAGTCCCATGAGCACCGGCACCAGCATTTCACGGGAACAGCGGCAGCTCGCCCTTAGCGGGCCCTGCGCAAGAATATCCACAGGCCTGTTATCCAGGAGTTCTGAAAGTACAGCATGTATGTCTCTGCCATTCAGCAGGTGTTCCCCCAGTGAGGCTGGCATATTCCTTATTTTCTCATCCACCCGGTCAATAACTCCCTGTTCTGTTTCCGGGAAGGTCTGTATCAGGATTCCCCCTGATGCTGAAACCGCGCCCTCCCGGTCCAGCTCCAGCGCGATAATGAGCGCCGAGGGCACCTGCTCGGACGCGGCCAGGTAATATGACACGTCCCCTGCCACGTCTCCGTATACCAGGGGCATTGTTGATGTATAGGGTTCCTTCATTCCGAGGTCCTTTATGACAGAGATAAATCCCGCGCCTATTGCGCGAGAAAAGTTTATCCCGCCCAGGTCTTCTGCCAGGTCAGGCTCCGGGTTGGCCACGTAACCCCGCACATTTCCGGCAGCGTCAGCCTGTACATGAACCTCCCTGATCGGGCCGTCACCGAAGAATTTGAGCACAATACTCTGCCTTGACTCAGGCTTCAGGGTTGCGCCCAGGAGAGCGCCGGCAGTCACGGACCGTCCCAGGGCATAAGTGGCATTGGGTGTTGTCTGGTGTATTCGAATTATTTCAGCAACTGTCTGGTGTGAAGTAACTGTAAAGGCCCGCACATTCAGGTCGTTGCAGATTATTCTGGATATTCTGTCTTCAGGCATTATTTATATTCCCGCATAATGTTTTTAATACCAGTCACAGCCAGGGGCTTCTGTGTCAAGAATTATTAAAGATGAAGTCCCCTTATAGCGTTTTAGACCGGGGTCAGAGCCCGGATTCATTACACAGAAGGGTCGTCTCTATGAGAAGGCACAAGGAAGGTGCCGTGTGGAGCGCATGCAAAGATGCATGTTCGCGACTCACGAATGAGACGGCACTGACTTGTCTCAAAAGGGGTCAGAGCCCGGATACGGTTGCTCAGAGTAAATGTTCAGCAGAAGAAGGGCATTATGAACAGGCTGCATGGATGCAGCTGCCAGATGCGCCGTACAGGAGGTATGATCGCAGCTGGTGAATAAGCCCCTTTCTGCTGCCATATTTAGCTGGGAATGTACTTTTTTAAGCCACAGTCATACAGAAACGGCCCTGACGTGTCTCAACAGGGGTCAGAGCCCGGATACGGTTGCTCAGAGTAAAAATGAAGCAGGAGGGGTCAGAGCCCTGACTGAAAATGATGTATCTCGTGCTTTTCCGGGCTCTGACCCCGGAATTTACCTTTGTGGATGAATGAAACGCCCGGTATCAAGGAAGTGTATAACATTGCGGATCACTTCTTTTTTAAGCAGGAGAAGGGAATGCTGTCCCCTCACAATAATAAAATCAGTCATGCCTTTTACCCTGGTCTCATCGACCCCCACAGTACCGTCATCGTCACCCGGTATGACCGGGTTGAGTCCCTTTCCATTGCCAATGCTGCCCGCAATAATACCAAGCTCGCACACGGGAACCGGGAGGTCAATGGTCACTGATTCCGGGCCCCGGGCAATCTCCTGCCCTGCCTCTCCAAAGAACCACCTGTAGGGAGGCCAGCTTTTCATATACGCGGCCATAATGGATCCCCTGTTAGGGGGCGCTATCATTACAACGCGCCCCAGGTGTTTCACCCGGTAATGCGCCAGGTAGTAGCGGAGAACAATGCCCCCCATGCTGTGGGTAACAAAATTAATTGGCTCTCCTGATCCTTCAAGTTCAATGACCTGTTTATCAAGCAGCCCGGCAATTTCGCTTATCGGCCGTGATGTGCTCGGATACCCGAAATTGCTCACCCTGTACCCGGCCTGTTCAAGCGCCCGCTCAACCCGGTTCATTGAACGGTTAGTACGCATGAGCCCGTGCAGAAGCACGACCCGTCCTTTATCTATTGAATCCGAATTTTTTTCTGTCATGCCCTGCCTGCGTTCATGATTTCTGACATATACAGCTGTTGCCGCTCCCATCGCGAAAATCACAGCAAAGATTAATGCCGGGTACTTCCCTTTCATCAATGTCCCCCTGACTGCGGAACAAGATGTTCAACCGAATGAGCATAATACTCAAGAAGAGGCCTTTTCTTTTTATTAATCACTACGAGATCACCCCTGACTGTGATGATCCGCCTTCGCTTCAGAAGATCCATGCCAATGCTCATAATTTCCGCTGCCTCTTCAGATCCCAGGAACTCCTCTTCAAATGATACCAGCTCCTTCTTCCTTGTAGACTTTTCATTTTCAAGTCGGCCCATGCTTGATTTACCCGGCTCAAAAGCCTTTCCCGTAACAATGCGGCACCCCCTTTGCCTGAGAATTCCGCGAACACGTGCCAGCTCAGTGAGAATTATGTTTCGTTGCAGTTCCCCGGCACCGGCCTTTGCCAGCACAAAAGATAACAGGCACACAGGGGTTACCGGTATTACCTGGCCAATTGAATGCAGAAGGCTGTCAGCGAATCCCTGGACCCTTGAAAGCCGGTCATAGCGCTCCATCCTGAATATATCCGTCTTTTCCTTTTTCAGCAGGTCGGAGAGAAAAACCGGATCGCTGAAACTCACACTTGCGTAACCATGGTGCTTAAGCCTTCCGGTAAAATACCGTGCAATATTGCGCATGACCATGACCGGGCCCCTTACTGTTATCCGGAACAGTGACCCTGCCTTTTCAATCGGCCCGGACTTCTTCCTGCCCTTCTGCCACTCCTGCACCAGCACATTGTCCTCGAGAACCCAGTCATAGTTGATGCTCGCGGGCACAAAAACCAGTTCACCGGTGAAGTCGGGATTCTTCCTGATCCTGATTATATAGTCAAGTATTCCTACCTTGGCCTTCCTGAACCTGCCGTCCCTGGTCAGGCCGCCCTCAATAAAAATTCCCTGTGTTACTCCCTGAAGGCTTATGAGCTGTATATACTTCTCCAGTACAAGGTGGTAGAGCCTTTCCCTGTACTGCCTCCTTATAAAGTACGCGCCGAATGACTTGAATATATATTCAAGCGGCCAGACACGGGCCCACTCGCCCACTGCGTAGCTCAGGGATATCTGCCTGGCAAGCATGTACGCAACCAGGATATAGTCGATATTGCTGCGGTGGTTCATTACAAAGACCACCACGCTGTTATCAGGTATCTTTTTCAGCTTTTCAGCGTTTTCATGGTCAATCACAACCTCATAGATGAGATTAAGAAGAAAATTGGCGAACCAGTAACCGATCTTGTAGTATGACAGGAGATTAAAGAAAGGAACAATTTCTTCAATGTAATCTTCAACCCTGTTGCGCACCTCGCGGATACTTGTATCCTTTTCACCGGCATGGGCAATAATCTCCCTGTTTATGTCAGGGTCATTCATGAGCTCGTGCTTTATCACGACCCTGTTCATGAACTTGTACTTATCAAGCCGCACTCGGTTGCTTTGAATATATTCCCTGGCAGAACGGGAGAGACGGGATTTGAGCATGGACAAAAACAGGCCCCGCACAATCTCGTATGCGATGATCACTCCAACTGCGATTAAAACATACCGGACAGCTGTTCCCGCCATCAGTCTCCTTTCATATATTCTGTTTACCTGGATTTGATCACATTTCCTATAAATTAACATTAATTTACAGCTTATACAAGAATAAATATCGGCAGGCATCAACCGTAATTAATACTCTATACTGTGCTTCCAGCCCTTTATATAGCTTGTGTAGAGCACCGGCCTGTTAAAGGTATTGATCTTCTTTACAGCCTTTATGGTATCAGCAGGAAAATGGAGAGAGCTCCTGAAGGTTTCTTCTGAAAAATAGCGCAGGCCGTCAATATTACAGGTCATCCTGTCCGGACTTCTCACATGCTCAAACGCAAGGTTGAATCCCCAGTCACCGAATGTGGGAACATACACATGATAGGGAATTACATTGTTAAAAACAGAGGAAAGGGTTTTGTTAATACACCAGAAAGCCTCAGACGCGAACAGGGGAGAAGTTGACTGTGTCACAAATACCCCGCCGGCCGCCAGTGTTCGCCTGATAATGCGGAAAAACTCAACAGTGTAGAGCTTGGAGATTGTCTCGTCATGCGGGTCAGGAAAGTCCGCGATAATTACATCAAATTTTTTCCTGTGTTTCAGCAGATAGGCATACGCGTCCCCTGCAACAACCTGCACTCGCGGGTCATGAAGAGAGTCCGCATTTATTCTCCTGAGAGAGGGATTGTTCCGCGACAGATCAATCATTACAGGGTCCAGTTCCACGAGAACGACCCTTCGGACACTTTCCCATTTGAGCACCTCCCTTACAGCGAGCCCGTCTCCGCCTCCAAGTACCATCACCTCATGCACAGGCTTTTCCGACATGCAAAGCGCCGGGAACACCAGCATCTCGTGATACCTGTATTCATCAAATGAGGAGAACTGCAGTGAACCGTCAAGGTAGAGCCTGAAGTCGTCCTCGTTTCTTGTGAGCACGACCTCCTGGAACCGCGACCTCTGCGAAAACAC
>Ga0272441_10014115_pt1 | contig 11389 bp, 8 predicted proteins | sample SSMProp6N_FD_193582 | JGI IMG/M metagenome (GOLD analysis project Ga0272441, IMG submission 193582) | Marine sediment archaeal communities from Little Sippewissett salt marsh, Falmouth, MA, United States - SSM-Prop-6N | ecosystem: Environmental > Aquatic > Marine > Wetlands > Sediment ... | reverse complement strand
CGTGATCATGTGCGATTGGCTGGGCCGGTACTCCTATGAATGGCAGACGCTCTGGACGAACGACCTGTCTGAGAACCGCAACATGGACTACGTCGTTTCATACATCTACGAGAAGGAGGAGCACGAAGCCCGCCGCGACGAACTCCAGCACCTGTGCCTGCGCCTTGTGTCCCGCCAGGAGGCGGAGGGCATCGTGGCCGAAGCCAGCAAGGCGGCCGGCGTCGAAATCAAGCCGTTGGCGTTCTTTGACCGGTCGGTCTTCACCGGCCGGCACATGGACACCGCCGAGTACAACCCAAGTGCCCAACCCATCCGGCTGACGGTGAACTCCTTGCACGAGGCCAATACCCGCACCGACCTCGGCGAACTGCTGATCGACTACGTGCCCAAGCAGGGGTTCGACTTCCTGAACGACTACTACGAGCACCTTCAGATGTGCTGGAACACGCTGGGTCGATACACGGCAGGACTGCTCGAGCATTACGACGAGAATGCGGCTGCGTTCTCCGAGCCCCCCCCTTCAATCCCGGCCAGCTATCCGCCGGCGCTTCGCGAGATGATGCACCGCATGCGGCGCGTCGTGGAGGGCGTCGGCTGGCTCGGCATCGGCCTGCCGCGGGAGAACATCCTTGAGCCGCAGCTCGGCTACGCCCTGCGCTACCTCATCACGAACCTTCAACAAGGCCGAGGCTGTGGCCACGGACTGGTCGGCATCTTCGAGGTGGACAAGCAGTAGGTGGGAGAGACGGCATTGATCGTGTTCGAGCACGTCTGCAAGACCTATCCCGGCGGCGTGGAAGCCGTGGCGGACCTGTGCATGGAGGTCCGCGAGGGCGAGACCCTGGTGCTGCTGGGCACTAGTGGCAGCGGCAAGACCACCACGATGAAGATGGTCAATCGCCTCATCGAGCCGACCGCCGGGCGCATCCTCATCGATGACCAGGACGTCATGGCGCAGGACGTTATCGAGCTCCGCCGGCGGATCGGCTACGCCATCCAGCACATCGGTTTGTTTCCGCACATGACCGTCGCAGACAACGTCGCCGTCGTCCCGAAACTGCTGGGCTGGTCGAAGGCCCAGATCAACGAGCGAGTCGATGAACTGCTGGGCATGGTCGGGCTGGGGCCCGAGGACTTCCGGGGGCGATTCCCTTCCCAACTCAGCGGCGGACAAAAGCAGCGCGTCGGCGTCGCCCGCGCCCTGGCGGCCAACCCGCCCATCGTGCTGATGGATGAGCCCTTCGGAGCCCTCGACCCCATCACCCGCGAAGAACTCCAGAACGAGTTCCTGGAACTGGAGTCGGAGATCGAGAAGACCATCCTGTTCGTCACGCACGACGTCTTCGAGGCCGTCAAGATGGGCGACCGCATAGCCCTGCTGGACCAAGGCTGCCTGCAGCAATTGGCGACGCCGGTGGAACTGGTGGAGTCGCCGGCCAACGAGTTCGTGGACCAATTCCTCGGCCAGCATCGCTTTCAACTGTCCTTGCTGACGACGACGCTGGGCTCGCTGGCCGACCAACTCGACGTGGAGGGCGAGCAACCTGTCACGGCCAACGAGCGACTGACGGCGCGGGGCTCGCTTATCGACGCGCTGGACCGCTTCAAGAAATCCGGCCGCAAGGAACTGCCCGTCTACCGCCGGCGCCAGTTTATCGGCAATCTTCGCAAGGGCTCCCTCCTGTCACTGATCGCGCGGGCCCTTGGCGACGCGGGAGGGGCAAAATGAGGCAGCCCCTCTGGGAGTATGTGCAGCTCAAGTGGCCGGTCATTCTGGAGTGCCTCGGCCAGCACGTCTACCTGACCATGACGGCCATGGCGCTGGCCATCGCCGTCGCCGTGCCGCTCGGTCTGATTCTCACCAGGACGCGGCGGATCTCTGGGCCTGCAATCGGTGTCATCGGCGTCATTCAGACCCTGCCCAGCCTGGCCTTGGTCGGCCTGATGGTCCCACTCCTTGGGGCCGGGCCCAAAGCCTGCATTACCGCCCTGCTCCTTTACGCCCTCCTGCCCATCGTTCGGAATACCTATACCGGCGTCATGGGAGTGGACCCGGCCATGATCGAGGCCGCACGCGGCATGGGCATGACCAGCGCGCAGATCCTCTTCCGCGTGGAACTGCCGCTGTCGATCCCGGTTATCATGGCGGGCGTTCGTACCTCCACGATCATCTGTGTGGGGATCGCCACCCTTGGAGGCATCATCGACGCCGGCGGCCTGGGGCACCTGATCTGGATTGGCATCGCCCGCACACGGCCCAATCCCATCTATGCCGGCGCCGTCCCGGCAATGGTCTTGGCGGTAGTCCTGGACGGTCTGCTGGCCGTCGGGGAGCACGCCTTCACGCCCGAGGGCATGCGAATCGCGGCGCGGGAAGGCAAAGCCGTTTGAGTTGAATCTTGTGAAAGGATACGAGCATGAAGCCCCAGAGGATCTTGCTGATCATCACTGTCGTCGCCCTGGTCGCAGTAGCCGTTTACTTCGGCGCTCGAGGCAGACGCGCCGATATCGTCATCGGCGGAAAGAACTTCGCGGAGCAGACGATCATCGGCGAGATGGCCGCCCTGCTGATCGAGGCGAAAACCGACCTGACCGTCGGGCGGAAATTCGATCTCGCCCCCAACCTCCCCATCCAACTTATCCGAAAGAAAAACCCCGAAATCGACCTGTTCCTCGACTACACGGGGACCGGCTACGTTGACATTCTTCAGAACGAATACCGCGGGCAAACCCCTGAGGAGATCTATCAGCACGTCAAGAGGGCGTACCCTAAGCAGTTCGGTCTGGAGTGGCTGTCGCCCCTCGGTTTCAAGAACACCTATACCATGACCATGCGCCGGGACCGAGCGGAGCAACTGGGCATCGACAAGATCTCTGATCTGATTGCCCACAAGGGCGCCCTCAAGGCCGCTTTCGACCCCAGTTTCCTGGATCGTAACGACGGCTACCCCGGCCTGTGCAAGGCCTATGGATTCAAGTTTGACCACACGCCCGGTCAGTTGGCGATTGGAATGATGTACGCCCAGTGTCGGGACGGCCAGGTTGACGTCATCGACGCCTTCTCCACCGACGGGCGCATTGAGCGATTCGATCTGAAGGTGCTCGATGACGACAAGAAGTTCTTCCCGCCGTATGACGCGGCGTTCGTCGTCCGGGCAGAAACCTTGCGGAAGTACCCCAAGGCCCGCGAGGCGCTGGAACTGCTGGCCGGCAAGCTCGACAACAAGACCATGGGCAGACTCAACTACGCCGTGGACGAAGAACACCGGAGCGAGCGCGACGTGGCTAAGGAGTTCCTGAAGTCGCAGGACCTGATCCCATAGGTAACGAGTTCATGAGCGATGCCGTCCCAGAATGCCCGGAGTGCGGGGCCCGACTGCCGCGCAAAGGTATCCGCGGCTGGGTGGACCTCGTCCGGCTCGGGAATCGCCTGGTGGAGTGCGCAAGGTGCGGACGCCCCGGCTGCTGCAAGTGCTGCGTGACGGGCGAGCCGGTGGATTTCGCTGTGCCTCCCATGGGAGGCCCGGCCATTGTCATTCCGTCCTGGATACACCGACGCTGCAAGGCCCACGAAGACAGGAAGCCGGCCGACGCGACCACCAGACAGGCAGAAGGAAAACGACGGAGAGAATGAGTTCAGGCCCAAGAATCCCGCAGCGTCATCGCGCTGCTGTCGCCGTCGTCCCCAGAGGGCGCAAGCCTTGCGTCGCGTTCGTCCCGCCGCAGTCTATCGCGCCCCAGCCGCGCCGGAGCCGATCATGAGCGAAATCGCCGAATCCCTCGTCCGTTTCCTGGCTATTCTCAACCCGTTCGCCTTCTGCCCGTATCTCGTTGGCGTCATGGAAGACCTTGGCCGGCGCGACTTCATACGGGTACTGGGCGGGGCGTGTGTCACGGCGCTGGCGGTGTTCTCGATCTTCGCCTTGGTGGGCAAATACGTGCTGGTCCGTCTGCTGGGCGTCCGAGTGGAAGCCTTGAGAATCTTCGGGGGCATTATTGATCGTGATCAAGAAACCGTTCGATGTCGGCGACAGGATCGAGATCTCGGGCCTCCTCGGTGACGTGATTGATATTCGCGTGTTTCAAACCTCGGTCCTCGAAGTGGGCAACTGGGTCGGGGCGGAGCAGAGCACGGGACGAATCCTGAATGTCCCCAACAGCGCCGTGTTCCGAGGCTTCAACGCCAACTACACGCAGGGATTCCCGTTCATCTGGAGTGAGCAGACGATTGTCGTGACTCTTGAGAGCGACTGGAAGCGGGCAAAGGAGATCATTTCCAAACAGGCCGAAGAAGAAGCCGATAAGATCGAAAGCGAGGTCCGCCGCCAGATCGAGGCAATGCGAGGTCGATACGCGATACGATACGATCACCTCAGGCCGACTGTGTATACGCATATCGCCGACCACGGCGTGGCCTTGACGCTCCGATACCTCTGTCCCGCCCGCAAGCGTCGGGGCTTTGCCCACCTGATCAATGAGGGAATCTTGAAGGATTTCGCCCGCGAGGATTCGATCACGCTTGCCTACCCGACCACTCGCTTCTACGACACTTTCCGGGAGACAAGGCCAACGGGCCGGGGTCGCGAACCGTTGGAAGGAGTAGAGACAAGTGCTTGAGTTGCTGATCTACGCGTCGCTCGCCTTGGGCGTGTCCTCCCTGTGTTCTCTCGTGGAAGCATCGCTTCTGAGCGTCCCGGGGAGTTTCGTGACGGTGCTGGCCGCCAAAGGGTCAACCGCCGGCCGGCGGCTGCGGCAGATGAAGGAGAACCTGAGCCTACCCCTGGCAGCAATTCTGACGCTGAACACAGTGGCGCACACGGCGGGGGCGGCCGGCGTGGGGATGCAGTCGGCAAAGCTCTTTGGACATTGGAGCGTCGGCGTCGCCGGAGGGGTGATGACGCTGCTGATCCTGGTTTTCAGCGAGATCATACCCAAGACCCTGGGGGCGGCTCACGCCAAGCGCCTCGCCAGCGTCACCGCCGTGGCCGTTCACGGCATGATGCTGCTGACCTACCCGGTCATCGTCGTCCTGGAGCGATTGAGCGGCGCGCTCGGCCGGACCAGGGGATTCCAACCCATCGAGCGCTCGGAGTTGGAGGTTGCCTTGGCCCTGGGACGCGCCAGCAAGAAGCTCACCGACGAGGAGTTCCACATCGCCCGCAACGCCTTGGCGCTGCATCGTGTCAAGGTCTCGCAGGTTCTCACGCCGCGGCCTGTGGTTTTCAAGCTTCAGGAGGACAAGACCGTCGGCGACGTCCGGGCCAAGCACGGGGACATCCCCTACGCTCGGATTCCGGTCTACGCTGATGACCCGGACAAGCCGATAGGTTACGTTACCCGGACCGACATCCTGCGCACGGCCGTCGATGGTAAGACGGACACGCCGCTGCGGACGCTGCGCCGTGAGGTTCACTACGTACCTGAGACGGCCATCCTGCGGGACGCCCTGGCCAGGATGCTGGACCGCAAAGAACACATGCAACTGGTTGTGGACGAGTATGGCGGATTCGAGGGCGTCGTCACACTGGAGGACGCCATGGAAACGCTTCTGGGAGTGGAGATCACCGACGAGACCGATTCCATCACCGACCTACAGGCCTACGCCCGGCACCGCCGTAGGCCCCACCGAGCTGAAGAGTGACTCGGACCGCGCAATGGCCCTCCGCACCAGCCTTCAGCAGCCGGCGCCGCTCTACCGGGTCCGGTATCACCCGGTTGCCCGGCAAGCGCGACCGGAGGATCTCCAGCTGGATCTTGAGAAAGCGGACATGGCCATCTCGCCGCGTCGACCATCGCTCCTTCAACAGAATCAGCAACCCCATCAGCCACTCTGGTACCATCGATCGGGCCTCCTGCGCTTGGCGCGTAAGTTCAGCCTCTGCAGCGGCCCGACATTTTGGACCACCCCCAGCGAGATGCAACCCCACGTTTCAGCCCCCTCCGACCGTCTCTCCCCCGCATGTCGCGCCGCTCATAACCGCTCAGCCCTGTTTTGAACCCATCCGGCCGGGTTATGTCCGATAGAGGCGCTTTCGTGTCTCTGTTTGGGTTTCGAACGCGGTTTGGACCGCTCTGGCGACCGCCGACAGCGTTCGATAGCGGTTGCCCTGGAAATCGAAGTCGTCGGCTAGGACAACGACCTGGAGCGTTCGCTCCTTGTACTCCCGCGTGATTGCTGTGCCCGGCGTCGGGAGTCGAGAATCGCGGTTCCCGACTTGGGCGGTTCCGGTCCTCGCGGCAGACGCCGCCTCCGATGTCCGCTTGGGCGGCATCAGCCGCACGTGCGCGCAGTCTGCCAGTTCCGCCGCTCGCCGGCGTGCTCGCTCTGACAGGTCCCCCTCGGCTTTGGCCCGTAGCCGCCAAGCGATCTTGCGGATTAGGTGCGCTCGGTGCCGCGTCCGAGCCGGCTGGCCGGCGGCGCGACCCCCGTCGCTGTTCTTCCCGCTGCATAACAGCGAGGCCGCCTCGGCCGGTGGCTTGGCCAGCCCGACCATTACTTGACCACTATTTCCGCGTTATCCTGTCGTCCTCCGAGCGGTCTTCACATGCCCACTTCACGCTATGAATCAACCGGCGCGGGGTCGCCGCCGCCGACCTAGGGATGCTCCCTGCGGGCGGCGCCACACCGGGTGATCCGAGCGACATTGTGACACTTGGTGGGGCCGCCGTCGGCGGCACCTTTCCGAATACCCAGGTCGCTTCAGTGTGACTAGGTCCCACCGGTCGGTCGTCACCTGCGCGGATCGCGCCTGCTGATAGGCCATGACGCAGCAGTCCCTACTTGTATAGCTTAGGATCGGCCCAGTTGGAGTAGGCGATCTCGCCGCGGTAACTCGTGTCGTCGTACAGCATGGTGTGCAAGCGGGTGATCAGTTTCATCTCCTTGGCCCCGGCCAGGCCCTTGACGACTAGGAGGCGAGGTCCGTCGGTGCTCTTCATCAGCCCGCTGTGTGCGGCGAGTCGGCCGTCCACGTGGACCTCGAAGCAGACGCGCAGGCTATGGTGCCCGGCGGCGCGCTGGCTCACGATGGCGTTGACGCCCACTTCGACGGAGAAGGCCTTATAGGGCCCACCGCCCTCGGCGGCGTTCAATTTGTACACGGTCTCGTGCCGGGGCAGCACCCACAGGGCCATGTCGTACTTCTTCAGGCCGAGGACGATCGGCTTGGGCGGCCCCCAGAAACTGAGCGCGCGGCCGAAGGTGGCTGAGCGATTCACCTTGGCCCGGAACCAGTTCATGCTGCGGTGTGAAGTCACGATCTTCTTGTGGACCGTGTTCAGCGGCACCGCGGTCCCGTTCGGCAGCGAGGCCGGCGCCCGGTACGGGGGGATGACGAACACGTGCAGCGGCACGGCGTATCGCGCCTTGCCCCCGAAAGCGATGAGCGTCAAGGCGACGTCATGAAGCTTCGGGGGATCGGCTGGCGGCGACGCCGTGATACGGACGGCGGTCACCCCGCCCGCCCGGAGCGTGCCGGTGGCGGGCTCCGCTTTCAGCCAAGGCGCGGACGCCTCGATGCGCCACTCCTGGTTCTGGCGGGTCTTGTTGATGACGGTGAACGTCCTTTCGGCCTTCGCGCCGGCCGTGACATTGAAGATCGTGCTTTCGGCCGCGATGTCGATGGCGCGGGTCACGGCTGCCTCGATCCGCACAACTCGCGGGGCGCCCGTGGTCGCGTCCGTCACGGTGAGGGTGCCCGCCGCCGTGGCGCCCTCGGTCAGGCGTGAGCCGTCGAGCGTCACCGCCAGTTGGGCTCGGTCGGTAACGCTCCCGGCCGTCTTGGCCGGTCGGATCCACGGTTCGGAGGCGGTGGCCTTCCAGGCGCGGGACTTGCCGGTCCAGTTCCGGATCGTCAGGGCCAGGGCCTGTTGGCCGCCGGCGGGGATGGTCAGGTCCTTGGCGGCGAACTCGGTCCGCTCCACGTCCAACCCCACGGCGGCGGCAACCTCCGCGGCCATGCGGTAAAGCCGACGCGAGCGGGCTCGCCAGTCCTGAGCGCCCTCGGTGAGTTGGTGTGCGGTCACGTGGACCGGGATGAAGAGCGTCTGGCGGTTATGCTCGTCGAGGACGTGTTGGGCCCGCCGGGCCAGTTTCGGCCCGAGCAGTTTCCGATCCAGGGCCTGCTCAATGAAGATGCGGGCCTCGGCCTCTTGGTAGCCTTCGATCATGGCCTCGTAGCGAGCCGATGGCTCGGCCCCGTCCGCACCGGGCCATAGCACGGTCAACACTGAAAAACTCGCCTGGTGGTAGGCCGAGGCCCGGCAGCCGTCATAGTAGGAGCCCGCCCAGTAGTCCCCCCCAATGCGCCCCAGGCCATTGAGGCCGGCGACCAGGGCCCGGTCCACCATCAGGCGGAAATTGAAAGGCGGAGCATGACCCTCGGTACTGCTGCACGAACTCAGAACGCGCGGATTCAGCAGGCACACGTCGGGATTCTTCCAGCCCTGTCGGCTCTTGAGCCCCGGCTCCGGGCCGTAGATATTCGAGGTGGACCTGTAGTACCGCAGCGATTCGCGCGCCATTCGCCCTCCGCTGCCGGCGGCCCCGCGCGAATGGGCGCCGAAGGTCCAATACACGTCCGGTACGCAGCCGCGGAGCAGTTCCTTGATCTTGGGGTCGCCCTCGGTGTCCCAAGCATACCCCCAGTGCATCGCCTCGCCCAGGCTGCGGGCCCTCATGTGAGCATGGAGGGCCTCGGCCAGGGCGCGCAGGTTCTCGCGGCGGATCTGGGCGTCGTCGCCGGGCCCCAGCCTGAGAGTCTCCGTCCGCCCGGTTTTCCGGTCCAGCACCGCCACCTCCACCGGGCCCGGCGCCCCGTGCATGACCACGAACGACACGACCCGCGGCGTGCCGCAGTGCTTGACGATCATGTCCAGGTAGCGATCGAGAATCGCAAAATCGAATTCCACCCCGCCATCGGCGCCCCGCACCCAGCGAACCATCGAGTCGGCGCGGTTGCCGAACTCGGTGTGGTGGATAATAGGGACGAACCACCAGTCGTTGCCGATCCGGGCCAGTTCGCGGACGCTGGCCTCCAGCAGACGCAGGTGTTTCTCGGACCACAAAGATGTCTTGTAGGCCTTGGCGATGCCGTACGGCGACTGCTCGATGGCGGCGACGGCCTGGAAGTGCTGAGGGTCCGGCAGCGACCAATCCACCACCTCCAGTTCCAGCGGGACGCTGACGGGCTCGGCGCCGGCGGCCCGAACGCGAACGGCCCCGCGGTACGTGCCGGGCGCGACGTCGTCCGGAACGCGCAGACGGACCCACAGCGGCTGACAGGTATCAGCGGGGATCTCCGTCGGCACGGCGCGGCTGATCTGGTCGAACACCAGGAGATTCTCCCACGCGTCCTTCCCGCCCGGTTTGCCCCAGCGAACGTAGGCGTTGTACTGCGGCAGGCTACGGTATCCTCTGAGGGTGAAGAAATTGTTCCCGCCGATGCGGCCTTCGCCGAACGGGCCGAAGCCGTTCCGGGGCGGGTAGCCGCGCATGCCGAAGACCGTCAGCGCCTTGTCCGCGGCGATCCGGGCGGGGCCGGAGCCCTTCAGGTCCTCGCAAGTGACCGCCAAACCGCTGATCTTGGCGTCGGTGCCGACCACCACCTGCGCACCGTACGTCCCGCCGCGGGCGCCCACGAGTCTGATCCTGCCCGCCCCGCAGCCGGGCGGAAGGTACTCCGCAGAGAACACACGCCGGTGCATGTCCTCGGCCCAGACCTGCATACCCCGCGGGCGCCGCAGGCCGCTGAGAACCTGATGCCCCTTGGCGCGGAGGCTCAGCGTCGTCAGGGCCGAGTGCAGCCAGCCCCGGCTGTATCCGCCGGCGCTCTGCCCGGTGCTGGCCAGGACGTGCAGCGGCGCGGCGTGGACCTCCACGGCCAGGACGTTCCGCCCCGCTCGGAGGAACTTCGCGGGAAGCCGCACCGGCTCCAGCGCGCGGTTGCGAAGCCTGTACAATCGCGAGCCGGGTTTGACCTGCCAGCTGGCGTCGCCGTACCACTTCGGCGGGGTCTTGCCCTTCAGGCGTCTGACGGCCTTGTCCTTGTCCCTGCCGGTCAGTTCGGTGAACAGCCGCAGGTAGGCCTCTTCCGAATACGCCTCGGCTGGGGCGTCGGCGGGAATGTCCCCGGCGGGAAGATGGCCCCGGGCCACCTCGTGGCCGTTGAGGAAGAAACGCACGCCACCGACGTACTCGGCCCGGAGGGTCAACGAGCCATTAGGATCGGGCTTGGCGATGTCAAAGACGTAGCGCAGGTGGGCCGCCCGCAGCCCCGGGCTACGGACCGACCACTGCGAGAAGTACATGCCGGTTTCCGCGCCCACGGCGAACGGTTTGCGGAACCGAGGCCAGTCGCCGTCGTCGAAGTCCGGCCGGGCCCAGCCGGCGGGGGCGGGGGGCGTCTGGCTGGCGCGCAGCATCTCCGGCGAGTCGGCCATGTGGTGGGAAATGACGATGAACCGCTTGACGGCGTGATCACGCCAGTCCGTGCCAGACCAGTCGATCTTCCGATCTGCCAGGCACTTCTTGACGCTGGACTCCAGGCGGTCCATCCCGCGTTTGCCCAGGAGCCGCTCGCCGTCGCGCTTGAGGCTGACAGGATCGATCCGGTCCCAGCCGAACTGGTAATAGGCGCGGCAATAGGCGTTCTCGTCCAGAATGAGCCGGCCATCAGCTGCGGCCGATGCCGCCGTGCCCGCCGTTGCTCCCGGCGCTGCCTCGACGGCCAGCATGCACAAGACCGCCGGAAGAACGACCAGCGCGGACCACATAGGACTACCAGAACCGTCAAGGACACGGTGGGCCATACGTATCTCCTTCTGCTCGTGCGGCTCGGGCGCCACGAGTCCCTCCCTGACCGACTGCCCGCAGCGCAGCGGCCCCAGCGGCACAACGGTTGAACCCCCGACTGGCGCCGACAGACCGGCAAAAACATACAAGCGGAGCAGTCCGTACCCCCTTCTGGCTCCGAAGATAGACACGAAGACGCCGTCAGGTCAGATAGAGCGACCCGAGCCCTGCTCAAAGTGCGGATAGGGACGCGGAGCTGTCTGTCCAGCTCATTCCCTGGCCGGGACGCAAGGCTTCAAGCCATAGGCCGTCGGGCGCAGGAGGAAGGTTTCAAGGTCCATGCGGCGGATTCTCCGGCACCGCCCGATCATGACGCTGGGCAGTTCTCTGGCCTTGATGTTGTTCTTCCACGGACGGGGGGGCGCGCTCAACGGCGCCGCCGGCGCCACTCAGAAGGTGAACGTCTCCACGTCGGGATCGTCGGGGGGCGCGGTGTACTCACCGTCGTTGGCGCGGCGGGACGCGTACTTGCCCTTGATCGGCTGCCAGCCCCACCTTCGGCGGTATTCCATGAACCGTTGTAGGTCGCTCCGCATG
>Ga0272441_10014114_pt1 | contig 11390 bp, 11 predicted proteins | sample SSMProp6N_FD_193582 | JGI IMG/M metagenome (GOLD analysis project Ga0272441, IMG submission 193582) | Marine sediment archaeal communities from Little Sippewissett salt marsh, Falmouth, MA, United States - SSM-Prop-6N | ecosystem: Environmental > Aquatic > Marine > Wetlands > Sediment ... | reverse complement strand
ATCGATATCGGGACTGAATACGGGTTGGTTACGGATTATACCTCGATGGTTGTTGTTGAGGAAGAGGTATTCCAGCAGCTAGGGATCGATCGCAGTAATAAACGGCGGTTGGAACGCGAATACGCAAATCGCGAAAAACGAGCGGCGCGACCGATCCGTCAACGCCGAGTGGATACCCAGCAGCCGATGTTCAGGCATAACCGGCCAACCATGAATGTCTTCAGCGGCGGTGCCGGTGCATTAGATCCGGTTTCGTTGCTGGCATTCTCACCGCTTTTATGGGGATTGAAACGCCGCCGGAAAGAAAAAACGAATTTGGAGACAGGGGATGTTTAATCGGCAACGATTAATTAATTCTTTAAGCCATGGCACGCTAAGCGTGCCATGGCTTACCCTGATTTTGGCCGGGCTGACCGGGATGATTTATTGGGCCGGGAGAGGATTGTTTGATCTTTGTATCTTAGAAAAATCCACTATTTTGCAGGGACAGGCGTGGCGGTTGTTAACTGGTCATTTTGTTCATTGTAATTTCGAACACTTGTTTTGGGATTTGCTGGGTTTAGTCATTTTAGGTGCCATGATTGAGCGGCATGATCGTTCTCAGCTTTTCCCGTCATTGATGTACTGTTGTTTGGGTGTGAGTGTGTGGTTTGCTTGGGGTGATTCACCGTTTATAAGTTATTGTGGCCTCTCTGGAGCCCTGAACGGGCTGCTGGTGGTTGCCGTGGGGCTACATTACCGGGTCACAAAAAATAAAATATATATTTTGGCGATTGTTTTAACTGTTATTAAAATGGTATTTGAGTTCACAACGCATCAGACGATATTCACCGATTTGGCTTCACAATCTGTTCCCGGGGCCCATGCAGCTGGGTTCATAACCGGATTATTATTTGTTTTTTTCAATCAAATGAAGGAGAAACGATTTGTGAAAAGCGGGTTATCCGGAGCGATCTCTTCCTGACAAGGAGTGCGGCATGAAATCGAGCAATATCAAGAGTACAGGATTTAAGGCATTATTGGTCACCCAGTTTTTAGGCGCTTTTAATGACAATGCCTTCAAACTGGTGATCGCCTTTATCGCGGTTGATCAATTCATTTCCAAATCCGGCGGCACGATTTATTTGGCCTTGGCCGGATTTCTTTTTTCCCTGCCGTTCTTTTTGTTTTCGACCTACGCCGGTTATCTGGCAGACCGTTTCAGTAAACAAAAGATCATCTTTTTTACCAAGGTCCTTGAAATTGCGATCATGGTTTTGGGACTGGTGGCGCTCGTTAGCGGAAATATCTGGTTCTTGTTGTCGGTTTTGTTCGCAATGGGTGCGCAGAGCGCTTTTTTCAGCCCGTCAAAATATGGTATCCTGCCGGAGATCTTGGATAGAAGAGAGATATCTGAAGGCAACGGTCTTTTGCAGATGTGGACCTTTGCCGCGATCATCCTCGGCCAGTGTGGCGGCGGCCTTTTATCTCAGGTGAGCCGCCAGCAGGTTAACATGATCGCATTTATTTTTATCGGGATCGCCGCGCTAGGCACATGGTCCAGTTTATTTATCACAAAAGTGTCGGCCTCAGGAGCAATTCGTTCTTTTGAATGGAATTTTTTTAAAGAGATCTTTCATAATGTCAAGTGGATCCGGCGTGATATTGGAATTTTTCGTTCCATTTTGGGACTGATGTATTTTGGTTTTCTGGGCGGAATTTTTCATCTGAATATCCTTCTGTACGCCCGCAAGATCATGGGTGTTGAGCATTTCCCGTTGAGCCTTTTATTGATCGTTCTGGCCTTGGGGATCGGCGGTGGGAGCATGCTGGCGGGTCGTTTTTCGGAAAAGAAGATCGAACTGGGATTTGTTCCGCTGGGCGCAATTGGACTAAGTATCTTTTCGATCGCTATGGGTTTTGTGTACCATTCGTATTTCATCGTTGCTTTATGTTTGTTCGTGCTGGGGATCTCGGCCGGGTTCTTCATCGTCCCGCTGAATGCTTTCATTCAGCATTACAGTCCGCCGGACCGCAAAGGTCAGGTGCTGGCTACCATGAACGTTTTGACCTGTTTGACCGCATTGTTCGCTTCAATGATGATCTATGTTTTCCGGGATGTGATTCAAATAAATTCGGCTCAGATCTTTGTGGTCCTGGGGATCATCACCAGCATCGGTGCGGTGTATGTTTGCCGTTTATTGCCCGATGCCCTGGTGCGCTTGATCGTCTGGGTACTGACACATTCCATTTATAAGATCCGTGTTGTTAACCGCGAACGCATCCCGCCCGAAGGCGGCGCTTTGTTGGTGTCCAACCATGTAGCCATGGTGGATGCTTTGCTGATCCTTGTCTCCACCGACCGGCCGATCCGGTTTATAGTTAGTCGTCAAATATATAATTCTCATTTATTGAAGCCATTGTTTCGGCTGGCCAAATGCATCCCTGTCAGTCGTACGGATAAACCCAAGGAGGTTATCGCCTCTTTGCAAGTCGCCCGCGAGGCCATCAATAGCGGCGAGTTGGTTTGTATATTTGCCGAAGGCCGGTTGACACGTACTGGGAATTTATTGGAATTCCGCAAGGGGATGGAGAAGATCATGAAAGAGGTTAACCGGCCGATCATCCCGGTACATATTGACCGGATTTGGGGAAGTATTTTCAGTTTTGAAAGAGATAAGTATTATTTTAAGATCCCCAAGATCTTACCTTATCCAATAACGGTTTCTTTCGGCCAGCCCTTACCTTCAACATCCAGTGCCGTTAAAGTCCGCCTAGCGGTAATGGAACTTGCATCGGATGCGTTTCAATACCGTTTGGCCGATAAGATGACGTTGTCCGAGGCCTTTTATAAGGAAGCGCGAAAGAATCCGTTCCGTCGTTGCATCGCTGATTCTTCGGGCCGCAAGCTTAACTACGGGATGACGCTAGGCTCGGCCGTGGCCTTGGCCAATCAATTGAAAACGAAATTAGAGGACCAGAAAAATGTAGGGATTTTATTGCCGCCGTCTGTTGCCGGTGTCTTGGCAAATATCGCGGTTTCGTTTCTCAACCGCGTGCCGGTGAACCTCAATTATACGACATCGAAAGAAACGCTCTCCTCGATCCTTGAACAAACAGAAATGCGCTTTGTGATCACGTCGCGGGCATTTCTGGCTAAAGCCAAGCTGGAAGTCCCCGGCGAATTATTGTTCATTGAAGATATCGTAAAATCTATTACCCCTAAAAATAAGATTAAAGCATTCATTCAGGCGTTTATTGTCCCCATCTTTATGGCCAATCGTATTATCTTCAAAAAATCTCATCAGCGTAGTCTTCAGGACCTGGCCACGATCATGTTTACAAGCGGTAGTACCGGTGTTCCGAAAGGCGTTATGCTGACGCATTTTAATATTATTTCCAATTTGGAAGGGCTTTATCAGGTTTTTAAGATGCGGGATAACGAGGTCTTCATGGGCGTGTTGCCGTTCTTTCATTCATTTGGATTTACCGCTACGTTATGGCTGCCTTTGATCAGCGGGACTTCCGCGGTTTATCATTACAATCCGCTGGATGCCAAAATGATCGGACAGCTTGTTCAGAAATATAAGGCCACGGTTTTGAAGGCTACCCCAACATTCTTGAACGCTTATACCCGCCGGTGTGAACCGGAGCAATTCAAGAGCCTGCGAATGGTCGTGGTCGGTGCCGAGAAATTAAAGGCACAAGTCGCTTATGCCTTTCGCGACAAATTCCAGATTGAACCCATGGAGGGCTATGGGTGCACGGAACTTTCCCCGGTCGTTTCGATCAACCTGCCGGATTATACCGGTCCGGGCGGACGGCAAAAAGCGCATAAATTCGGTAGTATCGGACAACCATTACCGGGGATCGCCATAAAAATTGTTGATCCGCAAACGTTCGAAACCGTCCCAGAGAACGAAAGCGGTTTGATGCTGGTGAAGGGGCCTAATATCATGCAGGGATATTTAAAGCGTCCGGAATTGACTGATGAGGTTATCAAAGACGGGTGGTATATGACCGGAGACATTGCCAAGATCGACGAGGAAGGCTTTATTGTGATTACCGACCGGTTAAGCCGTTTTAGCAAGATCGGCGGGGAGATGGTGCCGCATATTAAGGTCGAGGAGGTCATCCATGAACTTCTGCATACTACCGAGCAGAAATGTGTCGTGACTTCTGTGCCGGATGAGAAGAAAGGGGAGAAGCTGGTTGTGCTTTGTCTGGAAGATGTCGATGTGTCGGGGTTGGTCGTGTCATTGAAACAGAGTGATCTGCCGAATTTGTGGGTGCCGGCTGAAGATTGTTTCCATCATCTGGAGACGATCCCGTTATTGGGTTCGGGCAAGGTTGATCTGGGTAAAATCAAACAGATGGCTAAGGAATTTTTACATGAAAAAAGGTGAAGAAGGATTTGCATTTATTTTCGCCGAGCCAAACAAAGCATTGTTGCTCAAACAGTCCTCGCCGCTGCCTTTTGACAAAGGCAACGGCTGCGGAACTCGCACCAATGCTTTATTTGACTCGGCGTACGGGGATATCCATTTTTCGAAATCTTGCGGATAATGACTATCATGCAAACTAAAAGTGTCATGACTTCGGATCGCCAGGAAATTGTTTACGATCACTATGCGCAATCAAAACAGGATCTGGTGATCATTGCCCACGGTTTCTTTAACAGCAAGGATTCTGTTTTGCTCAAGGCATTGGGGCAGGCATTATTGCCGGATAGGGATGTGATTATTATGGATTTCCGAGGCCACGGAAAAAGCCGGGGACTTTTTTATTGGACAACAAAAGAATATTTGGATTTGCTGGCCGTGTTGGATGCTGTGCAGAATGATTATCGCAAGATCGCTGTGATCGGGTTTTCGCTTGGCGCGGCGACCACGATCATCACCGCCACCAAGACCGAGCGGATCGATTCGATCATTGCGGTCAGCGGACCGACGAGTTTCGACAAGATCGAGTTTCATTTTTGGGATCTGGATATCGAGAATGACATCTTCTTTAATATTACTGGTCAGGGGCATGTGGGCAAAGGGGTGCGACCCGGACCGTTTTGGCAAAAAAAAGAACGCCCCATTGAATTGGTCGATCAGATCACTTGCCCGATTTTTTTTCTTCACGGAGATGCCGATTGGCTGATCCGGCCTTGGCATTCCCAGGCTTTGTATGATAAGGCCAAATCCATGAAGGATATTGCGATTTTAAAAAACGGACCGCATGCCGAATATTTAATCCGCAAGAATAAAAAAGAATCCATCGAGTTAATCCGCGCCTGGCTGGATAAAACCATGAGTGAAAAAGAAAGGGCATCATGAAATCATTTTTTATCACAATGGCTCAGTTATTATTCACGATTTTCATGTATCTGATGGGATCGATTTTTTTTGGGCTGGCGTTGATCCCCGGGCTCGCGCTTTTAACCAAGGTTTGGGCCGGCACCGCGGGCATGGGGGAAGTGGCGCGTTTATTTTATGTGGGATTTGTTTTAGCCGCGGGATATTTTATGTTCGGACTGACATTGATGTTGCTGGTCGGATTATTTCGCACTGTATTCCGCCTACGACTTCGGCCAGGAGTTTATCCGATGTTCTCAGGCGAAGCATTAAAATGGGCTTTCATTAGTTCTCTTTATCTAATGATTCACTATACTTTTATCGATTTCATCCTGTTAACACCTTTTTCCAATCTTTTGTTCCGTTTACTGGGGGCTCAACTAGGGAAAAACGTTCAGTTTAATTCAAAATTTGTATTTGACGCTTCTTTATTAGAGATCGGGGACAATACGGTCGTTGGGGGAGGGGCTATTATTAACGGTCATATTGTCGAACGGGGCAAGCTGGTATTGCGCAAAGTTAAGATCGGGAGCAATGTTCTACTCGGTTCGCATTGTACGGTGATGCCGGGTTGCGAGATAGGGGATCGCGCGATTATCGGTCCGGGTTCGGTTCTTCTTAAAGATACGAAGGTTGAATCACGGGATGTCTGGTATGGTTTACCGGCAGAATCTTTACGTGAAAAGAAACGTAAGGAAATTAAGGATGCAGAAGGGGATTAGTTATAAGTATTTGTAATTCATATGTTTAAGTTTCATTAAAAAATTGAGCAGATGGTCACTAAAGACTTCTGGAATTAATTAATATTTTTTTTTGATTAAAGCCCTTTCGCAAGCGTTTTTTTTTATTCTAAATTATTGTAAGTAAGTTAGTTAGCAATTTATTGTTCACAAGAAACCGCTTTCATCATTTCTTTTAAACCCCCTTGATTCTAATCACTTAATACGATACAGTATAATTGTATTAGCCACGGAAAAGAACTCTTATCCGTGGTTTTTTTATTTTTTAGGGGGAATTTTTATGATTCATGCCTTTATTCCAGAAAGACGTGCAACAAGACGAATCCATGGTAAATATATTGCTAAATACCGACATTTTTATCATAAGGATAATCGTCTGGATAAAAAAGAGTTTGAGGCCATGACCTTGGATATCAGCGAGGCTGGCGTGGCCATTGTAACCAATAGGAAATTAAAAGTAGAGAGCCAAATTCTTGTTAAGTTTCTGATAAATAAAGATTTATGTGATTTTAACCGTCTTTTTCGAAAATGCATTCTTTTTACTGGGAAAGTCGTATATGCCATGAAGCAAGGGGATACGCTCTATAGAATGGGAATTTATTTCGGCCCGCCGTCGAAAAAGAGTGAAGTTAAGTTTTTTGATATTGTTTGTTCACCTCCGATATATTACCGGCAAGGTCGCTATTTGCCATTCAACGAATCAAATCCTTTAGCAAATCATTCAAGTTGAATTCAACTTGTTTTTTATGCTCATGCTGATTTCAGTTGGGCTCAAAATTTAGAGTTTGTTAATTTCAGGAAGATTCAGCAAAAATCTCTTAATATTGATCATAAATAGATTTATAAGCGTGTTACAAATCCTTTTTAAATAAAATCTAATTTTTCACCATTGGATAATAAAGTTATAATTTTTTATAATACTGTCTTACAATAGTTTACAGCCCGAATCTTGTTATGAAAACGCTTTCACAAAGATACGCTTCAGACCTTGTTTTTCATCAAGAAAGCGCTTATACTTTAAATGTTGTATCAAACACCATGCCACGGAAAAGGAAGTTATTCCTTAACCGTGGTTTTTTATTTTCAAAGATCAAAATGTCATGATTACACAACCTTCCAGAGAAAAACGGCAAATTGAACGAACCAGAGCCCGATATTTTGTGCGGTGCAGTCTTTTTTATCCAGAAAAACGGAAAATGGACTTGGATGAGTTTGAGGCAACAACAGTTGACCTAAGCGAGAATGGGGTTGCTTTGATAGCCGATCAACCGATCGATTGTGGCGCCCATCTTATCATCCGGTTTTCTGTTAATAATGAGATGGGAAATACCCTTTCCAGCTATCGGAAGATTGTTGTTTTCACCGGGACTTTGGTTTATTCTGAACACATAATGGATAAATCATATCGGCTTGGGATCGCGTTTCACCCCGGAGAAAGTGTTCCTAACGAAGATAAATATGTTGAGGTCATCTGTTCGCCTTCGTATTGTTGGCCGATCGATGGATGGGAAGAGGATATCCACAATCACACGGGATTGAGCAATAATTAATATTGGATTTCAATCGGCAATAGGGGAACCGTGGCACCCCGACTTTGACGGATAACATGAAATCCTCCGGCAGAAAAGGGCCCGCTCTTCGGAGCGGGTCTCTCCTTTTATATCGTTTTTATTATTATCCTTAAATTACTTTAGCCCCCGATTCCGCACTTTTTTTACATTACAAATAAAATTTTAGTAGACATTACACCTATGTATCAATAAAATAAAAGACTTATGAAATCATATAGTTGTTACCAATAAGATTATGAATATGTAATGGGCGCTTGCCTAGGGAGGGTCTTGTTATGCAAACGTATGAAGCTATTTGTCAACGCGCGAGTATTCGGAAATATCAGGAAAAATCCATTGATAAGGATATCTTAAGCCGTTTAGTCGATGCCGGCCGTCGCGCTCCCACCGCCCGCAAGGTAGAGCCTTGGGAATTTATTGTCATTACCGACAAGTCTGTTTTGAATATCCTGGGGGAGAAGGCGGTCAACGGCAGTTTTGTGAGGGATGCGTCAGCTTGTATCGCCATCTTTTGCCATGAGACGAAATATTATCTCGAAGACGGGTGTGCGGCTACTCAAAATATCCTTCTCATGGCCGCTGATCTGGGGCTGGGCGCGTGTTGGATAGCTGGAGATAAAAAGGATTATGCCGGCGAAATTCAAAAAATGCTAGAAGTGCCTGAAGGATATAAACTTGTGAGCATGATCGCCCTGGGGTATCCCGTGGGTGAGACCTGTCAAAACAAGGGCCGGAGTTTGGAATCGGTTCTGCATTGGGAACAGTATAAAAATAATAAGAATGCATGATCTGTTAACGATCCGTCTGGAACTTGATGCAGCGATAACTTACGGGCATACATCAAAGGCCCGCCGTTTGGCTGCTCAGGGTGTTAAAGTTGCTCGGCAGCAGATCGATTTGGCCGAGGTCATGTATTTTAGGGCTCAGCAAAAAATAATCAATGAAGAATATCGCGAAGCAATCCGTTTCCTGGATTTGGCCATTCGCTTTAATCCCCAAGATGGGGCTGCTTTTAATGATCGCGGGCTCTGTATGGCTGAAATGGGCATGCTGAGGGAGGCCTTAACGTATTTTGACCGGGGCATCGCGGCTGAACCAAATTATGCCACGATTTACCACAACAAGGGTTGGTTGTTAAACCGTTTGGGACGGCATACGGAGGCGATCATGCTTTTTAATAAGGCCCTGGACCTCGAACCTGACCGGGCGGTTACGTTTGAAAACTTAGCCGATACGTATCTTCAGCTCGGGCGCCTCAAGGAGGCCCGGGATGCTTATCGACAATCATTGGCCTTGTTGAAAAGCGCTCCGCGCACGATCCGAGAGCAGATTAACGGTTTTCTTCAACAGCTAGGAGACTAGGAAATGATATTTCATAAATTATTACGAAAACAAAATGGAGGCTTGCCCGACGAAATCGATATGCTCGAAGATCTGGGCGATATTCAGATCATTCGTTTTAAGGGAATTTTGGATAAAACCACCATCTCGGAAGATTCGTTCTGGGGTGAGAAATTTATCGAGAAAAATCATCTTTATTCTAAGGATATTATTGTTGATCTCAAGAACGTTAAACATGTTGATAGCGCCGCGTTGGCATTGTGTCTGTTGAGATTGCAGCAATTTAAAAAGCACGGACATAAGATTGCATTGATTAATGTCCCGGAGGAGTTCCGCCGCCTGGCCGAGATTGAGAAAGTGAGTTTAGATATTTCGATTTTCGATTCGGAAGCCAAAGCCCTGGCTGCTTTACGAGGATAACTTTTCAGCCGTTTCCATACGGCGGTTCATTTTTTCAGGTTGGAGACCATGAAGAAAATTATCAGTATTTTTTTGATCGGGATTGTTATTATTATTGTCATTGGCTGTTATTTTATTATGACACCGCATGGATCGGCTCTCTTGGGACGCATTCTTTTTAAAGCGCTGGTCCCGGCTTACCAGCCTGATCCCGAGTTCGCTCAGGGATCTTTATTCAAAGGATTGCAATTCGAGAACCTGGAAATCCCATTAGATTCAAATGACCAATTTCCCGATGGAACTATGTTGAGGATTGAATGGTTAGAGATCCTAGTCGGGGGGATTCGTCCCCAAGACATGGATATTGAATTGCGGAATGCCCGAATTGTGATCCCCAGGGGTGATCCCGTGATTTGTTCCGGGACATATCACCAAGGTCGTTTGGATGTGAACCTGTTCGCACGGACAATCAGTATGCAGCAGATCATGCCCTTTATTCCGAATGTCCCGGTAGACTGGCGGCAAAGCCAGGGGACCTTAAGCGACACGGATCTTTTTATTAAGGGCCCGTTGAATCAAATTCAAATCAGCGGTCGATGGACGATTGACAAATTTAAAAAAGACGATTTTGTCATCCAGAATAATGTTGTTGATATTCAGCTGGAGATCAGAGGAGCGGATAACAACGACGGTCTTAATGGATTTATCGAATTTCAAGGGGGTACCGCCCGGGGGGCACGAACGGCTTTGGTCCATTTGGACAAAGGCCGCCTCACTTTCGATCGGTTCGCTGCGGATAATCCGGATTTGAATCTGCGAGCTTGGGCGCAAGTGGAAAAAACCAAGATCAATATCCGCCTGGAAGGGCCAGTGAAGAATCCGGCGATCGTCCTGACCTCGCAACCGCCGGCTCCGCAAGCGCAGTTAATGATCATGCTTGCGACCAATCGCTCGTGGCAAGGGACGGAGGCTTTATTTGATCAAAAAATTCCAGGCAATTTGGTTAAAGATTTCATTGATTATTTTCTTTTTTCCGGTTCCGGAAGTGAAATGGCTAAGAAGTTCGGGATCAAAGATTTTTATGTGAATTACGATGACCAAGTACAGGGATTCGGCGTGACCAAGAGCGTTACGGAATCCGTGGACGCGATCTATGAGGTTGAGCAGCGGCCGACTGATACCCAAGGTAAGTTGAATCGGGAGCATAAAATCGGCGGTTCTGTTCAAATTCTCGACAACCTGTCGGTCACCGCCAAGCAGGGATTTAAAGAAAACAGCCCGACCTCCCAGCAAGAAAGGTCCGATCCTGAAGCACGCGGCGAATCCGAGGTCAAAGTGAAATTTGAGCAGCGTTTTTGATGGATCATCCGGCTGCTTGCGGTATTAAATATTATTGTTGTTTGTCCCACTTTTTGTTATTATAAAAACTAAAAAATAATAAATTGATTACGAGAAAACTCGGAAATTATTTAAGAAAGGAGACAGATATGGGCTGTAAAACTTGTCGTAACGTTTGTCGAGTGATCCTCCTGGCCTTGTTTGGCCTAGGATTGATCATCCCAGCTGGATTAGGGATGGCTCAGGAGGAAGCAACGGTAAGACTGACCGCGACAGCGGAGGAATCCCCGGAAGCCGAAATTTTTTCGGATACGGATGAGATGGTAGCCGAAGAGCTTGCAGGTGATATCATGATTGCCTTTGGTACCCTGGCGGCGGTTGCGGACGCCGAAGGTGAATTGACGGTCCTGGAGTATGATTTCGATACGGATCAAGATGTGAAAATTATTTATATGATTGATGAAGATACCGAGTATGAAAATATCACGGATGCATCTCAATTAGTCGTTGGGGATCCAGTTGAGCTTATCTATGTGGAGATGGACGGCAAACGGATCGCTTTAGTGGTAACAAAAGAACAATTGGATCTCGATGAGGCCTTGTTAGAAGGAGAAGATGATTTAGAAATGGAAATGCCGGTCATGGAGGATGAGGAAATGCCGGACGATCTTCTGGCACCG
>Ga0272441_10014113_pt1 | contig 11390 bp, 8 predicted proteins | sample SSMProp6N_FD_193582 | JGI IMG/M metagenome (GOLD analysis project Ga0272441, IMG submission 193582) | Marine sediment archaeal communities from Little Sippewissett salt marsh, Falmouth, MA, United States - SSM-Prop-6N | ecosystem: Environmental > Aquatic > Marine > Wetlands > Sediment ... | reverse complement strand
GGCGATTGTGTCGATCGTCGGGAACGAAGACTGTGACGAGTTCACGTTTGCGAATTCCGGCGTGGCGTTTGACGACGCGGGCATGATCCCGCTGCTGCCGATTCCGATTTTCGGAACGATTGTGGTACCGACGCTGGTATGGCCGGGAACGGAAGGAGAAGTGACGGTCACGGTAGATGGTGAGCACACCGATACCATCGACGTTGAAGTCGGTATCCTGCCGTGATGTTGTGGTTGCAGAATTTCATTTTAAAGGGAGCCCGGCAAATTTACCGGGCTCCCTTTTTGCTTTTTATTTGCTTGAGAAAATGACCGACTGTGCTATGATAAAAAACGGATTTCGGGTTATTATTCTATAAGTTATTGAAATATAGTCATTATATTAACGGGTTGCCAAATGAACAAGTTGCAAGACATATTAGGGCCTGTTGTGTTTTTTTGTCTGCTGGTGTTGGGAAGTCCGTGTTTTTCGGCGGCTGATGACGGCAGTGATATCGTTGAAAAAAACCTTTTTCATCCGAACCGTGAAAAATGGATCATGGAACCCGAGGAAAAGGACAAGACGGTTAAAACGAAAAAGGGCAAGGTTGATGATATTACACTGTCCGGAACCATCGTTTCCGATAAGGTTAAATCGGCGGTTCTGTCCATTTCTCAGAAGCGTAAAGCGGGTAAACCGGCTGTTTTCATGGAAGGTGATTCCATGAATGGTTATCTGTTAAAGGAAATCAGGGAGCGCAGTGTTGTTCTGCAGGATGTGCAGTCCGAAGAGGATTATATCATATTTCTAAATGACGGTAAAAAAAACCGGACAGCGGTCAAGACCGAAATCAGGGATGTCCGCAAGCAGATCAGTGCCGAGGAAAAAAATGTTTCGACCAAACCGGAAAAAACAAAAAGAAAAATTGTAACCACACCGGCGGAAACGGGCTCCATGCTGAAAGAAAGGCTGGAGCGGAGTCTGAACATACTGGACCAGAAAAACAACCGGCTGGTTCTGAAACAGGCTGAAAACGATTATAAGAAGCTGAGAAAACTTTTTCCGAACATGTCTTCTTCGGACAAGAAGGAATTCAGGTCCATGCGGAAGAAATTGGAAACCGCCCGGCAGAAAAGCAGGCAGTTGAATGAATCCAAAGACTAAACGCAAACAGCTGCCCGGGTTTTTCAGGAACAGAGCTTTCCCTTGCGGATTTTTTCTGATTTAAATAAAACCGTTCATTGTTTGCCGGAAACCCTGTGCCTTGTGTAAGGCGGTAAAAGAAAACCGTCCACTTTCGTGGGCCTTGATCATTTTGTTTTCTGGCCGCAATGTGCAAGCCGGGCTCTTTGAGCACGGTTGTTTATTTCTCCGGTTTTCGGCAAAACCGGTTGTTCCGGTATGTCGGGCACCCGAGAAAACAGGCGGTCGGCGCTGCATGCCTAAAGGATTTTATCGATGATACACAGAATAGAAGTAGGTTACAAAGAAACGGTTCGGGACGCCTTGGGGGAAAAGATTTTAAAGCGGTTTAGCGAGGAGACCGGAACAAAAATTGATAAAGTCAAAACGGTCGAGGTCTATACCTTTGATATGGCACTGTCTTCGCGGGAGATAGCAGAACTCGCCGCCGGACCTTTCAGTGATCCGGTGATTCAGGATTATGCCATTGACCGTCCGTTGTATGCCGACTTTGACTGGTGCGTCGAGGTGGGGCTGAAACCCGGAGTGACCGACAATACCGGGCGAACGGCGCTTGAGGCGGTCTGCTGCTGTCTCGGCCGGCCGCAGCAGAATGGAGAAAGGGTGTATGCCTCCCGCCAGTATCTTTTTTACGGTAAAATTGAAAAGCAGACGCTCGACGCTTATATCAAAAGTACGCTGGCCAACGAACTGATCAACCGTTTCGATCTTGTCTCCGGCAGGGACTTTGATCCGGAAAAGGGATTGGGGGGGGCGGTTCCGCGGGTAGCCGAGACCGGGGAACCGGTGGTTCATGAGATCGATCTGGATGTTCCGGATGATGCCCTGCTCCGCATGAGCAGTGACATGCTGCTGGCCCTGAATCTGGAGGAAATGCGGGCCATCAAGACCTGTTTCCTGCTTCCCGGGGTGGCCGAAAAACGGGCAGCATACGGGCTGAGCTGCCGGATAACGGATGTCGAGCTCGAAGTTCTGGCTCAGACCTGGTCCGAGCACTGCAAGCATAAAATATTTAATGCCGTTATTGAATATACCGATGAGACCGGTGCGGTAAAAAGCATAGACAGTATTTTTAAAACTTATATCGTGGGATCTACCGACCGGATCCGCAAAAATCTCGGCAGCCGGGACTGGTGTGTCTCCGTGTTCAAGGACAACGCCGGGGTCATCAAGTGGGACGAGGATTATCACCTGGTGTTTAAAGTGGAAACCCACAACAGCCCGTCGGCGCTCGACCCCTACGGCGGCGCACTGACCGGTATCGTGGGGGTGAACCGGGATACGCTGGGGACCGGCAAGGGCGCCAAGCTGATATTCAATACGGATGTTTTCTGTTTTGCCTCTCCGTTCCATGAGGGAAAGCTTCCCCCGCGGATTCTCCATCCCCGCCGTATTTTTGAGGGGGTACGGGAAGGGGTTGAACATGGGGGAAACAAAAGCGGCATTCCCACGGTCAACGGCAGCATCGTGTTTGATGAACGGTTTATGGGAAAACCCCTGGTTTACTGCGGTACGGCCGGTATCATGCCGGCCAGGATTCTTTCCGAGCCTTCTGCTGAAAAAGATATCAAGCCGGGGGATTTGATCGTCATGACCGGCGGGCGCATCGGCAAGGACGGTATCCACGGGGCGACCTTTTCATCCGAAGAACTGCATGAAGATTCTCCCGTGACCGCGGTGCAGATCGGGGATCCCATTACCCAGAAACGCATGGCTGATTTTATTCTGGAGGCCCGGAATGCCGGTCTTTACCGGTGCATTACGGACAACGGGGCCGGCGGCCTGTCCTCTTCGGTGGGGGAGATGGCCGAGTTCTGTAACGGCTGTGATATGGATCTGGCCAAAGCACCGCTCAAGTACAGTGGCCTGCAGCCCTGGGAAATTCTTGTTTCAGAGGCCCAGGAAAGAATGTCCTTTGCCGTTTCACCGGACAATATCGACCGGTTTTTGTCCCTGGCGGACGACATGAGCGTGGAGGCAACGGTGCTGGGAACGTTTACCGACAGTGGCTATTTTCATGTCCGTTACAATGAAAAAACAGTGGCTTTCCTGGGAATGGATTTTCTCCATAACGGGTTGCCGGCCATGAAACTGAAAGCACACTGGATGCCGCCCCGACATGAGGACCCGGTCATTCCGCCGGTTTCGGACCTGACCGGGGTTCTGCACAACATGCTGTCCCGCCTGAATGTCTGCAGCAAGGAAACGGTGGTGCGTCAGTATGATCATGAAGTCCAGGGCGGCAGTGTGATTAAACCGCTTTGCGGGGCTTTTGATGACGGACCCAGCGATGCCGCCGTGGTGCGTCCGGTGCTGGACCGCCTGCGCGGTGTTGTGGTGAGCCATGGCATTTGTCCCCGGTATTCGGATATCGATACCTACCATATGATGGCCTGCGCGATTGATGAGGCCCTGCGGAACTATCTCTGTTCCGGCGGGAGTCTGGAGGGAGCGGCCGGCCTGGATAATTTCTGCTGGTGCGATCCGGTGGCCTCCGAGAAAACGCCGGACGGAGAATATAAACTGGCCCAGCTGGTGCGGGCAAACATGGCGCTCTATGATTATACCACAGCCTATACCATCCCCTGTATTTCCGGTAAAGACAGTATGAAAAATGATTATGTCATTGCCGGCCATAAAATATCGATTCCGCCCACCGTACTTTTTTCCATTATCGGCAGGATTGAAGATGTGACCCTGTCCGGAACCATGGACGCAAAATCCGCCGAAGATATCGTCTATGTGCTGGGAGAGACCTTTGACGAGCTCGGTGGATCGGAATATTTTGCCATGCACCGGACCGTGGGTGAGAAGGTTCCCCGGGTGAATGCCAAAAAGGCACTGTCGCTTTACCGGGCGCTGGAAGGCGCTATGCGCAATAAACTGGTCCAATCGTGTCATGACTGCTCGGACGGCGGTCTCGGGGTGGCTCTGGCGGAGACGGCTTTTGCCGGCGGTCTGGGAATGACGGTGGCGCTTTCCCGGGTTCCGTATCAGGGCCGGGGAAGGGAGGATTACCTCCTTTTTTCAGAGACCCAGAGCCGTTTTGTGGTGACGGTAGCCCCTGAGAACAGACCTGAATTTGAAAGGCAGATGGACGGTAATGTCTTTGCAGAAATCGGGCGGGTGACCGGAGACAAGCGCTTGATCATCAGAGGGCTGGAAGGAAATATTTCCATCGACGCGGATATTGACGAACTGAAGAAATCCTGGCAGGAAACGCTTCGCGAAGTGGGTTGAAAGCGGCTGCGGGTGTTTCAGGTTCTTTGGAATCAGGAAGGGTACTATGGCAGAAAAAATTCGGGCGATTGTACTTACCGGAAACGGGATTAACTGTGAAATGGAAATGGCGCAGGCCTGCAAACTGGGCGGAGCGGATGTGGTGGACATCGTTCATATCGCGATACTGTTGAGCGGGGAAAAAAAACTATCGGATTATCATTTGCTGAACCTTCCCGGCGGGTTTGTGGATGGTGATGATCTGGGGTCCGCCAAGGCGAATGCCGCGCGGTTCAGGTTCGCGAAAACGACTCAAAATGTATCTCTTTTTTCCCAGGTCAGAGATTTTATCAGAGACGGAAAACTGATTCTCGGCATCTGCAACGGATTTCAGCTCCTGGTGAAACTGGGCCTGGTGCCGTCGCTTTCAAATGATTATTCGTCCCAGGATGTGACCCTGACCCATAATGATTCCGGGCGGTTTGAGGACCGCTGGGTTTATTTGAAAATCAACCGGGAGTCTCCCTGCGTGTTTACCCGTGGTCTGGAACAGCTGTATCTTCCGGTGCGGCATGGAGAAGGGAAAATTGTGGTTAAGAATGCGGCGGTTCTTGCTGAAATCAAACGAAGAAATCTGGTCGTGGCGCGGTACAGCGATTCGAACGGTCATGCCCCGTGCGGTGACTACCCACTGAACCCCAACGGTTCCGAAGACGCGATTGCCGGCCTGTGTGACGCAACCGGGCGGGTGTTCGGTATGATGCCCCACGCCGAAGCCTATCTGCACTACACGAATCATCCCCGCTGGACCCGGGAAAAAATTCCCGCCGAAGGACAGGGCGTGGCCATTTTCAGAAATGCAGTGAGCTATTTGCGGGACCGGTTTTGAGGAAAAGCGCATCACATTAAAATCGAATGCGTCTGGTCTTTCCATGCAGACGCTTTTTTATTATTCGGTACGGTAAAAACAGGTTGCTTTTAAACTTTTGGGTATGATAAATAGCAAAAATATTCTATAATTGAAATTGTTAACGGTTTAAGTGTTCACCCGGAGGGAGAGTTCTAAAATGTATAAGAAATGCCTGGTGCAGTTTTTATTTCTGGCACTTCTGTTTTTGACCGGCGGTGATGCTTTTTCTCGAACCGGTGCGGGTGTGCCGGACGCGAATGTTATACGCGGCGGTGATTCCCGTCCGGCGTCCTGCAGAGGGGTAACACCGCTGTATGTTGTTGCCGGGGAGCGGGTTGATTTGGAAATATCGGGCAAAAACACCGGTTTTGACAGTACCACGGCGGTTTCCTTTGCCTGCGATACCCTGGTCCAAAACGGTTTGATTTCGGTGGACGCTGCAGAAAAAATTCGAATGAATGTGACCGTGATGGATATGGTGGTTGATGCGGACCCCTGTGTTGTGACAGTGACCACGGGAGATGAGGTGATTGTTTGTGAAGATTTTGCAGTCCTGGCGGAGCCGCCCTGCCTGCTGATTTCGGCTTATCCGACCGTTCTTTTAAGCGGCTGGCTGCTGCCGAGGCTCTACTTTGTAACGGTCTGGGGGGATGGCAACTGTTTTTTTGATGTGACCAACGCATCCGTGGTTTCCGGATATTCCTATCTTTTGCCGATCCTGTCCGTTCCTTTCGGAAACAGGGTTGTCGTGCCGGTGATTGTCTGGCCCGGTGCTGAACAGGGCCATCCGGCTGTGCTTGATGTCGCCGGCGCGGACAATTTTGTCGATATCACCATTCTGGAGGACGTGTTGCCCTGAAATTCAGGAAAAGCTCAAAAGTAAAGCGTAAAGGGCTCCGGATTTGATCCGGAGCCTTTTTAATCGGGAAAACAGGAGCATTATGATATTGTGAAAGAAAAAGAGAATAAAACGGAGACCGGAGCAGTGAAAAGAACCGAAGTAAAATACTGTCCCCACTGCGGGGCGGAACTGGAAATCAAACATGCCGAGGGCAGAAAGCGAAAGGTCTGTAAAGCATGTAAAACCATTTATTACATCAATCCACTGCCGGCATCCACCGCACTGGTGCTCAATGAAAAGACCCAGCTGCTTTTAGGGAAACGGGTGGTGGCGCCGGCCAAAGGGCAGTGGTGCCTTCCGGGCGGTTTTGTGGAACTGGATGAAAATATGGAGCAGGCCGCGCTGCGCGAGCTTGAAGAGGAAACCGGTCTTATTGGCAAGCCGCTCTGGTTCGTGGGGTGTACCTATCAGAAGAGTAATACCTACGGCGGTGTGATTGTTTTCGGATACCGGGTTGAGGTTTTAGAGGGTGAACTGCAGCCCGGTGATGACATAGGGGCTTTGAAATATTATGATCTGGAAAATCTGCCGCCGGTCGCTTTTAATGCCCACATTTACCTGATCGATAAAATGAAACAGCAACTGGCCGGCGGAGTAACAAGGTCAGCGTCCAGGGAATAAATAAATGACAAACTTCAAAATCCAAAGGACAAATGAATGTCAAATGTCAAAGATCAAATGTTTGGCATTGGTGTTTTGATCTTTTTTTGACATTTTTAATTTGAATTTTGAAATTCAGCTGTCCCTTAATTAGAATTCCCACGACTCTTCCCGGTTCAGGACCTTGATCGCGCAGAATTCGCCGCACATGGTGCAGACTTCACTGTCCTCCGGAGATCGTTTGTCCCGCATAATCCGGGCATGTTCGGGATCCAGGGAGAGCCGGATCTGTCCTTCCCAGTCCAGCTTCTTTCGGCACTTGGCCATCTGAATATCCCGTTCCATGGCGCCGGTGACCCCCTTGGCGATGTCGGCGGTATGGGCAGCGATTTTTGACGCGATCACGCCCTCCCGAACATCTTCGATGGTGGGAAGCCGTAAATGTTCTGCCGGGGTGACGTAACAGAGGTAATCCGCACCGTGGGCGGCGGCGATGGCGCCGCCGATCGCGGAAGTAATGTGGTCATACCCGGGTGCGCAGTCCGTGACCAGCGGACCGAGAACATAGAACGGCGCGCCGTGACAGAGACGTTTTTGCAGCAGGACGTTTGATTCGATTTGATGGATCGGTACATGGCCGGGTCCTTCAATCATGACCTGGACCCCTGCCGCAAGTGCCCGCTGGCCCAGTTCTCCGAGGGTAATCAGTTCCTGAAGCTGTCCCCGGTCCGTGGCATCCGCCAGGCAGCCCGGCCGCAGGGCGTCCCCAAGGCTCAGGGTCATATCGCAGCTTTTTGCAATGTCCAGCAGACGGTCGTACTGCTCGTAAAGCGGATTTTCTTTTTTGTTGTGAATCATCCAGGCCACGGTGAAAGAGCCGCCCCGGCTGACCACATCCATGATTCGGCCCTCTTTTTTGATTCGTGCGGCCGCTTCGCGGGTGATGCCGCAATGGACGGTAATAAAATCAACACCGTCTTCGGCATGGGCTTCAATGGCTTTGAAAAGATCATCCGCAGTCATGTCTACAATAGCCTTTCCCCTGCGGGTGGCTTCAATTCCCGCCTGATAGATGGGGACTGTTCCAATGGGCACGGTGGACCGTTTAATGACTTCACGCCGAATGGCGCTGATATCACCACCGGTACTCAAATCCATGACCGTATCGGCACCGGCGGCGATGGAAACATCCAGCTTTTTCAGTTCTTCTTCGACATTCATGCAGTCCTTGGAGGTGCCGATGTTGGCGTTCACTTTGGTTTTTAATCCCCTGCCGATGCCCATGGGTCTTGCATGGGCGTGGTTTCGGTTGACCGGAATAATAATGCGACCGGCCCTGATTTCATCGATCAGATATTTTTCGGAAACTTTTTCATCCTGGGCAACCTGCTTGATGCCGGGAGTGGTTTCACCTTTCTGGGCGTTTTCAATCAACATCCTTTTTCCTCTTTTCATGTTTTTAAGTGATTAAAAATATCCGCAGGATTAAACAATTTCCGCTATGCGAATAATTTTTGCAGCAACGTCTGCCGGGTTTCTTCCAAGAATCCGGGTAATGGGTTCTTTGCCGAGACCGCCGCGGTCAAAAACAGCATCCGGGACCGATCCCAAATCATCGATAGCCTTTTGCGTGCCCCATTCCATGGTAGCGCCTTCAAGTGCTTTTATTTCCGGGGGTTCTTTACTTCGGTCAAATTCACCAATAGAAAAGCCCAGCGTTTTGCAGGCCTGAATAATTTCCTCGCGAAAGGCGATGTTCATGGCACAGCGTATCCGGGGGGCGTTCCTGAAAGCCGTCAGAATGATTTTGGCAATATGCTTTGACACACCGGGTTCCGGAAAAGCCAGGGTTTTGAGGCTTTCTTTGAAACGAACAATCCGGCCGGGAAATGCCACAATGTCTTCAGGTCGGCTGCCGGAAGGAATCAGGCATCCGAAGTTGGACTGGATTTCGGGGATCAGTCGACCGATATTTTGCTGTTTCAGAAGGGTTACCGCTTCCGTCAGTGCTTTTGCGCACCGGTACAGTTCCGCATCCCGTAATACCGCAGCGGCCGGGTTCACCGGGCCATGGCCCTTTCCCAGGGAATATGAACGGGCAATTGCTTTTTCGGTAAAAGCTTTTGCCGATTTTACCGCGTCCGGCGCAGATCTGCCGCTGGCCAGTTCCACTGCGATAGCCGATGCAAGCGTGCAGCCGGTACCGTGGGTATGGGGTGTATCTATTCTCCTGGCGGAAAATTCGATAAAGGATCGGCCGTCATACAGGAGATCCACGGGATCCCCGTTGAGATGTCCGCCTTTGATCAGGACGGTTTTTGGGCCGAGCGCAGAAATTTTTTCCGCGGCAGCTTTCATCGTGGACACGCTGTCGGCTTTAATGCCGGTAAGCGTGAATGTTTCATCCAGGTTGGGGGTCACCATGAAAGCCAGGGGCAGGAGTTTCTTTTTCAGAAGGTCAAGCGCGTTTTCGGTTAAAAGGGTATTGCCGGTTTTGGCCGTCATGACAGGATCGACGACCAGAAATTGTGGTGCATGTCGGCTGATTTTTTCTGCGACAATCCGGATGGTGCCGGGATTTAAAAGCATTCCGGTTTTTACCGCGTCCGGACGGATATCTGAAAACAGGGTGTCCATCTGGCTGCTTAAAAAGTCTTCGGGTACCGGAAAAACGGAATTGATCGCAACCGTGTTTTGGGCGGTGAGTGCGGTCAACACGCTTAGCGCGTGAGCGCCCATGGCGGTAATTGTTTTGATGTCGGCCTGCACGCCGGCGCCGCCGCCGGTATCGGATGCTGCAATGGTGAGTATTTTTTTCATGATGTCAGGAAAAACAGGACGCGCCCTTCAGGGCGCGCCGAATATAACTGGTTGAATTTACAAAGAATATCAAAAACATGGGTCTATATCAAGATATTTCTGTTTCCTTCCTTTTTCTGCTTGTCTGTTTATTCCGTTAGTGGTATTTTGTTCCATATTTTTATAAATCCTTTAAATCGTTAATGGTTTTACTCGAGCGCTGTCTTTATGGAGACAATTGGTTCAATACTGAAAACCGCACGTGAAAGTCAGGGGAAAGGCATTGATGATATTGTCAAGACCACAAAAATTACCCGTTCCAATATCACGGCCATAGAGTCGGATCTTTTTGCCAACTGTCCGGGTCATGCCTATACCCGGGCATTTATTAAAATATATGCCGAGGAGCTTTGTTTAGACGCTGAAGAACTGCTTTTGATGTACGATAAAAAGATGTCCGGTGCGGACGGTATGAAACCGGATAAGGGGATTTCTGCCGGGGAAGGATGGGGAGGGGCCGTTCAAAACAGAAAATTCTTTTTTGTTGCTGTTGCCGGTGCAATATGCCTGGTGATTTTATTACTGGTAAATAGTGGGCCGAAAGTACCGGTCGTTGAAAAAGAGCGTTCTGTAAATATGGACAGGGATTCGGGCCGTCGACCGAATGAAAAAAAACAAAAACCGGAACAATCGGAAACAACGGGTCCCCCGAAGCAAAAATCTCCGGCCCCGGCACTGACGGTTGGAAAAGATATGGTTGATGTGGCGCCCTTGAAACCGGAAGTTGAAACTTCACAGCGGAAAGAAGTTGTTGCGCAGCCGCCGAACCGGTCTGCGGTCCAAACAGCGTCGGTTCCGGCGGATATGGATGCCGGAGAAAATCATTCTGAATTTATGATCCGTTTTGTGGCGCGAGACCTTACCTGGATCAAAATTCTCGCAGATGATGAGCCCTTCGAGGTAATGTTGCGGGCGGGAGACTCCTATAGCAAGGGGGCGGTTCGATCCATGCATGTCAGGATTGGAAATTCGGGCGGTGTTTCCCTCTTTTACAATGATATTCCTCTGGGTTCACCGGGCAAGCCGGGGGAGCCCGTTAACATCCTGTTTCCCGAAGCAGCGGAAAATTTAAAACGTTTTGAATAAAAATTATTTAAGCGTTGGTTTTTAGGGCAGGCTTTATCAGCAGTTGGATGGCTCTCCTTTCAAATTAAATGCTTTGTGTCTGAAGGCCGCTTTTTTCCAAATACCAGTCGTAGAATTTTTTGATGCCCGTTCGAAGATCTATTTTGGGGTTCCATCCCAGCGCCTGTATTTTGGATATGTTCAACTGTTTTTTGGGGGTGCCGTCCGGTTTCGAGCTGTCCCAGTGAATCTCTCCGGAAAAGCCTACTGTATCCCGCACGATATCTGCCAGTTCCCGGATCGTGATGTCTTTGCCGGCCCCGATGTTTACAAATTCACCGATGTCTTTGGCAGAATATTTTTCCATGATCATGATACAGGCCTGTGCCAGATCGTCCGAATAAAGAAACTCTCTTAATGGCGCGCCGGTTCCCCACAGCATTACCCGGTCTTTGGCGGCCTTGATATTCTCCGGAATTTTTCCGAAGATGTTTTCATCCTTGCGAATCTGTTCAACATTTCCTTCGCTGTAGAGTCGGGCAAGATGAATCTTTCTTAAAAGGGCCGGAAGTACATGAGAGTCTTCCAGGTTAAAATTGTCATTGGGACCGTAAAGATTGGTCGGCATGACGTAAACAAAATCGGTGCCGTAT
>Ga0272441_10014112_pt1 | contig 11390 bp, 10 predicted proteins | sample SSMProp6N_FD_193582 | JGI IMG/M metagenome (GOLD analysis project Ga0272441, IMG submission 193582) | Marine sediment archaeal communities from Little Sippewissett salt marsh, Falmouth, MA, United States - SSM-Prop-6N | ecosystem: Environmental > Aquatic > Marine > Wetlands > Sediment ... | reverse complement strand
ATATTATTAAACTTGACTTTAATAATATTTAGAATATACTTCAATCAGACCTCAATTAAATGAAAGGAGGGCGGGCGATGGCCGAACCGAGGCAGCAGCATTGGACGGAGCAGTTGAGCGACGAGGACCTGGCGTTCATCAAGCGTTTCGTCCTCGCGTCGGGCTCGCTCAAGGACCTCGCACAGGTCTACGACATCTCGTATCCCACGGTGCGGCTCAGGCTCGACCGCATCATCCAGAAGATGCAACTACTTGAAGATCATAACGTTACGGACGAGTTCGAGCGGCTCCTCCGCGTCTCGCACGCCGACGGGAAGCTCGATGCCGCAACCTTCAAGGCGCTTCTGGACGCCTACCAGGCAGGAAAGGAGCAGAGCGATGCGTAGGGCCGTGGTCTTCGTGTGTGTCGCGTTGTGCTCGGCGGTGGCACTGGCGGAGACGAGCCTCCGCAAGGTCACCTGGGACAAGGCGACCGTCAAGGGAGCGGAGGTCGTATCTCCTGATGAGAAAGCTTCTTACGCCCGACTCCGCATCCAGAATCCCGAGGGCAAGGCCACGGTGGCCATCCTGACGGTCGCCGATCCAGGGATCAAGCTGGCCACGTTCGCCATCCGCGGGAACGTGCGGTGCGAGGACGTCGAGGGCGAGGGCTACCTCGAGATGTGGACGGTGTTCCCCGACGGCAAGCGCTACTTCTCGCGCACCCTGGGGAGCTGGGGCACGATGGAGGCTCTCGGCGGCACGTCGGGCTGGCGCCCGTTCGTCCTGCCCTTCCACATCCGGAAGACGACGGCGCGGCCGTCGAAGCTGGTCGTGAACGTGGTGCTGCCGGGTCGTGGCACGGTGGAGGTGGGGCCGGTGGAGTTGGCGGAGTTTGCGCCGGGCGAGGACCCCGTGGCCATGCCGGGCCAGTGGTGGGGCGACGGGCAGGGGGGCCTGCTCGGCGGCGGCTTCGGCATCCTGATGGGCCTTTTCGGCGCGGTCGTGGGCACACTGGGCGGCAGGGGCAAGGCGCGCCGCTTCGTGCTGGCGGCCCTCAAGGTGCTGTTCGCGGCGGGGCTCGTGTGCCTCGTCGTGCTCGCCGTCGCGCTCATCGACGGCCAGCCGTTCCCCGTCTTCTTCCCGCTCCTGATTGCCGGCCTGCTGTGCACGGTGCTCCCGGCCAGGATGATCCCCATGATGCGCAAGCGGTACGAGGATCTGGAGCTTCGCAAGATCGCGGCACGGGACGCGTAGTGGAAGCACGGGAGGGCGAGGCTCCCGCCGAGCCGCCCCTGCCACACGGCAGCCCTGTGGACGGAATGGACGACATGGACTTTGTGGACAGCGGTCTCTGGATTTCCTGTCCATGAAGCCCATGTCGTGCATTCGGTCCACTCTTGAGCCCGCGAAGCGGGCGATCCCGGCCCGTAGCCCAGTGGGATGAACGGAAGCTCTGGGGTTGGTGTCAGGTCTTTACTTTTTACCAAAAAGTAAAGACCTGACACCAATTGCATTAGGAGGGCGAAGTTCCCGCCGAGCCGCATCCCTCAGCCCGGCGGAGTGCGCGCGGTTCTTCCTTCTGAGGATCGGGCCAATCCCCAGTGAAGAAGGCCCGCCCCCGTTGGGGGCTATATGTGGGAGGCCGCCGGCTCCCAGGGCTCAGGCTCTGGGCTACGGTTTGGGCCGCCGCCGTCGGGGGCTTGGAGAAGAGGGCCATGGCGGCAGAGCGCGATGGCTCCTTGTCGACGCAGTCCATTCCCTCGATTCTTGAGCCCCCGAACGGGGGCGGCTCTTCTTCCCGAGGGCCGCGCCTGCCACCCCTGCGGCTCGGCGGGAGCCTCGCCCTCCCGTTCCGCCCCTGGCGCATGAATACGAGGGTGCAGGCGCAGGCCCCCGCGCCTGCCCAGGCAGGGCGTGGCATGGTGTCCCGGGCGCGGGCGGGCGCGGGGGCCCGCCCCTACGCCACGTCCGCATGAGGTCGTCATCCCCTGGCGCGTGAACATAGCAATGTAGGGGCAGGCCCCTGCGCCTGCCCAGGCCGGGCGTGGCAAGGTGTCCCGGGCGCGGGCGGGCGCGGGGGCCCGCCCCTACGGCGGATCGACCGGGCCGATGCGCGTGCAGGATTCGCTATCCCTTCATCGCATCGCGAATCTCAGCCCATGGCAGGTCGGCGGGGAGGCGCTTGGAGCGGGCGGCGAGGGCGGCGGCTGTGCCCGCCGCTTCGCCCATGGCCACCGCGTCGCCTGTCACGCGGTAGCTCGAGTGGGCGATGAAGTCGCCGCTGATGCAGCGGCCCGCCAGCAGCAGCCCCTTCGCATCGCGGGCGACCAGGGAGCGGTAGGGGATGTCGTAGGGCTTCGCCCGCACCTTCTCGCGCGCGATGCCCTTGTTGCGGGTCGGGTCGGTGGAATGGACGTCGACGGGGAAGGCGCATCGGCACACGGCGTCGTCGAAGCGTGCCCCCTTGGCCAGGTCGTCGGCGGTCACGGTGTAGAGGCCGCGGACGCGTCGGCCTTCGCGGACGCCGATGTGCTCGGCGGTCGCCACGATCTGCACGTCGGTCCAGGGGCCGCCGAGGGCGCGGAGGGCGTCGACGAGCTTATGCACCTCGGCGCGGCCGCTGAGGGTGGCCTTCGTGAGATCCGCCGCGTCGGTGCCCGCCACGCCATACTGGTGGTTGGCCATCATGCAGAAGAGGTCTTTGCGGATGTAGAAGAGGGTGGGGCCTGCATAGGAGGGGGAGACGCCGGCCTTCTCCATCTCGGCCTTCAGGCGCCCCTTGGGGTTGCTCAGGCCCTTCGGCTCGGCGAGGCCGCGCACGAAGGGGGTCACGCCCTCGGGGGTGATGCCGGTGAGCAGGCAGATCATGCTCATCGGCTGCATCTGGCCGGTGGCGGCGCGTCCCTGGTCGAAGGTGCATCCCGCGCGGGCCGCCAGGTCGCCGTCGCCCGTGCAGTCGACGAAGGCATCGGCGGCCCAGGCCTGGCGCCCCGACTTCGATTCGGTGACGGCCAGGCGGAGGCGACGGGCGTCGTCGCTCGCCGCGGCCGCGATGCGGGTATGGAGCTGCATGCGCACGCCAGCCTCGAGGCACATCTCCTCGAGCACGAGCTTCATGATCTCGACGGCGTAGCCCACGGAGCCCCCGTAGCGGGCGGCAGCGCCGCGGTCGTTGAGGCGGCGGATGATCTCCTTGATGATTCCGCTCTTGTTGCCGGAGTCGAGGATCCAGCTCAGCAGGCCCGCCGTCCAGGTCCCCCCGAGGCAGCCGTTGGCCTCGAGGAGTCGGGTGCTCGCGCCGGCGCGAGCGGCGGCGAGAGCGGCAGCGACGCCGGCCGGGCCGCCGCCCGCCACCACCACGTCCGCGTGCTCGACGATCGGCACGTCGCGGGCAGGCTCGCGATACGACTTCATCCTGTGCTCCTCCGCCGATGCCGTGGCGAGTGCGGGGGCCACGGCGAGTGCGGCCGTGGACTGAAGGAACCTGCGGCGGTTCAGCCCCGCTCCCATCGGCACATCCTCAATAGATGATTGCATCCAGAATCGCCAGCACGTCGGCCAGCAGGGAGGGCGGAGCCTTCTCGATGGGCCTCGCCCGCCTCGACCTGAAGTCGACCGACTTAACCTGGTCCACCATCACGAAGCCGGTGAGCGCGCAGTCGGTCGGCACGCGGATGTGGAACGGAACTCGTCTGTCCGTGTTGGTGATGGGGCAAACAAGGGCCAAACCCGTTCTCTCGTTGAACAGGTCGTTGCTCACCACCAGCGCAGGACGCCGGCCCTTCTGTTCGTGGCCCGACTGCGGGTCGAAGCTCAGGGCGATGAAGTCGCCCTTGCGTGGCGTGTAGGCGGGCACCTACCAGACCTCCTTACCCACTGGCTTGCCCCAGTCCTCCTCGGTTGGCACGTAGTCGGCAGGCATGCGTGCGACCAGGTCCTTTAGCCGGTACCTCCCACGGACACGCCGCAACGGCTTGACCACGATCTCCCCGCGTCGCACTTTCACCTCCACCTCGTCCCCGACTGCGATTTCCGCCTCCTCCATCACGCTCTTTGGGAAGCGAATGCCCTGGCTATTCCCCCATTTCTGGATTTTCGGCATGTCTTCCTCCTTCACCCCTGGAGTTTATCCATAGTATATACGTGGGCACGAAAGCTGTCAAGGCGGGCCAAGCCGTAGAGGGGGGCCTCGATGCCAGGCCCACACACGCGCCGCCGGGGCGGCTCGGGGAGCGTTCCGCGTGGGTCACGGCCTTGAGGGGGTTGCGCCGGCCTTGGGATCTGCGGCGCGAGATCGACGCAGCGAAACCAGCGGCCCGCCGGCGCTGTAGAAGGGGACGGGCACTCCCTGGGACGGATGAACGGAGCGTGCATGGTCCTCAGGAACCTCGTGGCCCTGTTCCTTAGGCTCTTCCTCGGCCTCCTGTGTGGGGCGGCGGGCACCGAGGCTGCCGTCCCGCGCGGCGAGGGGGAGCCCGTCGCACTCGTCGTGACGAGCACGAAGGCCGGCGGCCCCGGGTCGCTGGCGGAGGCCATCCGCCAGGCCAACGCAGCCCCGCACGGCGCCCGGGTCGCCTTCCGCATCCCCGAGGCCGATCCCGGCTGTGACCCCCGACGCGGGGTCTGGACGATCACGCTCGACGCCCCGCTGCCGCCAGTGACGGGGGGCCGCGTGAGCATCGACGCCACCACGCAGCCGAGACACCCCGCCGACGCGCGCGGCAGCGGCCCTGCCGTCGCCATCGTCGCGGCCAGGGCGGGCGTGGACCACGCTCTCGCCGTCGTCTCGGGCGACAACGCGGTCCGCGGCATCGCGGTCGGCGGCTTCCGGCACGGGATCGCGCTCTACGGTAAGGGCGCCGTGCGCAACACCGTGGCCGAGTGCTGCATCGGCGTCCGCCCCGACGGACGCACCGCGAGGCCGAACGAAACGGGCGTGCTCCTGGCCGCCGGGGCGAGCCGCAACGTCCTCGCCCGCAACGTCGTCTCGGGGAACACCTCGCTCGGCGTCTACATCGGCGGCAGGGAAACGACGGGGAACGTGCTTCGCGGCAATCGGATCGGCTCGGACGTCTCGGCCTCCCGCCGCGTGCCGAACGGCATCGGGGTGATGATCGCGCGAAGCTCGGAGAACGTCGTGGGCGGCAGCCGCCCGGGCGACGGCAATGTGGTCAGCGGCAACGACGACATCGGGCTCCTGCTCGTCGGCAAGTGGACGGAGGGGAACGCCCTTCGCGGTAACCTCATCGGGGTGGACGGCGCGGGCACGGGTATCCTGCACAACAACATCGGCATCGTGATCAAGAGCCTGGCGAACGGCAACGTGGTGGGGGGCACACGGCCTGCGGAGCGGAACGTCATCTCGGGCAACATCGAGATCGGCCTCTACATCGAGGCGGCCGACCGCAACCGCATCGTCGGCAACATCATCGGCCCCGACGCCACGGGGATGAAGGCGGTGAGCGACGGGGCGCTCGTCCAGGGCAACGGCGTGGAGTTCAACACCGTGGCCAAGGACAACGTGCTCGGCGGCACCCGCCCCGGCGAACGCAACGTGATCTCGGGCAACAAGGTCTACGGCGTGGTCTACTACGGCCACTGCACGCGGAACGGCACGGCGGGCAACTTCATCGGCACCGACGCCACGGGCGGTGCTCCGCTGCCCAACGCCACGGGGATCTGCGTGGACTGCGCGTCGCATCACAACGACATCGCGGGGAACGTCATCTCCGGCAACCTGAGCTACGGGCTCTTCCTCGTCACGCGGGGCACGGAGCACAACACGTTGCGCGGCAACCGCATCGGCACGAACGCCGCGGGGACCGAGGCCGTGCCCAACGACATCGGGATGGTGATCTCGACAGGCGCGGCACGCAACCTCGTGGGCGGCGAGGCCCCCGGCGATGGGAACCTCCTGTCGGGGAACCGCCAGGCCGCCCTGATGATCACCAACCGCTTCACCGAAGGCAACCAGGTGGTCGGCAACACCATCGGCACCGACGCCACGGCCACGCGGCGCCTGCCCAACGGCCACGGCGTGCTGCTCTCGACCTATCCCACGGGCAACACGATCCGGGACAACGTGGTCGCGGGCAACGATTCGGCGGGCGTGATCCTCTACGAGTATGCCGAGGGGAACGCCGTGGTGGGGAACTGGATCGGCACCAACCGCACGCGCACGCGGGCGCTGGGCAACCGCGGGGGCGGCGTCGTGGTCGACCGCCACGCGTGCCACAACGTGGTCGGCAGGCAGGGAGCGGAGAACTGCATCGCCCACAACGCCCACGCGGGGATGGTCGAGGGACTCCACGCGGGGCCGGGGAACCGGCTTGAAGGCAACGTGTTCCAGGCCAACGGCGGCCCCCCGATCGCTCGCCTCCGCAGGCCCGCCGCGCCGGCCCACCGGCCCGAGCCGCCCCGCCCGCACCCCGAAGAAGCGCCAGGAGGCGAGCCGCCTGGCCAGGAGCTCTGGCCCCCCACCCAGCCCTCGCCGCCGCCCCTCGCCCTCGCCGATGCACGGGCGTGGCTTGAGCGCCAGCCCGCGCCCCGCCACGCTGCTACCCTGGCCGTCACCACCACCCGCGACTCCGGTCCGGGCTCCTTCCGCCACGCCATCGAGCAGTGCAACCGCGTTGGCGGGCGGGCCGCAATCCGCTTCGATATTCCCACGGCCGACCCCGGCTACTGCCCACGCACGGGCACGTGGACGATCGCGCTGCGCGACACCCCGCCCTCGCTCACGGTGAGCCACGTGCTGATCGACGGCGCGACCCAGAGCGTCCACCGGGGCGACACGAATCCCAACGGCCCCGAGATCACCCTCGACGGCGGCGGCCACGCCATCGAGTACGGCCTCTCGCTGGTCAACGCGTCGCACGTGACCGTCCGCGGCCTCGCCGTCTACGGCTTCGTCTACGGCATCCAGATCTACGGGCCGGGCTCGCACCACAACCGCATCGTCGGCAACCTCATCGGCACCGACGCCCCGGGCGCCGCCGAGGCGGGCAACTACAACGGCCTCGAACTCCTCAGCGGCGCCCACGACAACGTGGTGGGCGGCCCGACCCCCGAGGAGCGCAACCTCGTGGCCGGCAACCTCCACATCGGCATCCGCATCAGCGACGCCAGCCGCAACGTGGTCCTCGGCAACTACGTCGGCGTGGACGCCGCGGCCCGCCGCGCCGTCGCCAACTACGACGGCGTGTGCATCGAAGGCCGCTCCCGCGACAACGTCATCGGCGGCACCCGCCCCGGCGAGCGCAACATCATCTCGGGCAACGTGGCCTACGGCGTCGACCTCTTCGGCTGGGACGTGGTGGGCAACCGCGTGCTCGGCAACTTCATCGGCACCGACCTCACGGGCACCCGCCCCGTGCCCAACACCTACGGCGTGCTCTTCGACGACCGCGCCAGCGGCAACATCGTCGGCGGCCTCGGCAAGGGCGAGGGGAACCTCATCTCGGGCAACACCGCCTTCGGAGCCTACTTCTACAACAACGGCACCCGCGCCAACGTGCTCCGAGGCAACCGCATCGGCACCGACGCCACAGGCCGCCGCCCCGTGCCCAACGGCACCGGCGTGCACATCGACGGAGCCACGCGCGACAACGTGGTCGACCGCAACCTCATCTCGGGCAACCGCGTCGCGGGCGTCACCCTCTTCGCACGCCACACGGACGGCAACGTGATCACGGGCAACAGGATCGGCACCGACCGCAGCGGCCTCCGCCCCCTGGGCAACGGCGCGGACGGCGTCCGCATGGCCTTCGGACCCGCACGCAACCGCATCGGGGGGAGCCCCGCCGACGCCAATATCGTCGCCTACAACGGCAGGAACGGCGTCGCCATCGAGTCCACGGACGCCACGGCCAACCGCATCTCCTGCAACCGCATCTACGGCAACGGCCACCTCGGGATCGACCTCTTCCCCGAGGGCCCGAACCGCAACGACCCCGGCGACGCGGACGGCGGGCCGAACGAGGGCATGAACAGCCCCTCCATCGGCCTCGTGAGCTGCGAGGGAGGCACGTGCAGGATTTCGGGGACGCTCGACACCGCAGCCCCCGAGCGCGCGCGCGTCGAGATCTTCATCGGCGCGGTCGGCCCTTCGGGCAGCGTGCAGGGGAGAGACTACCTGGGCACGGCTCGCCCCGACCAGCGGGGCAGGTGGCGCCTCGAAGCCGCCGGCGTGCAGCCCGCCGCCATCGCGGCAACGGCCACCGACCGTCTCGGCAACACCTCCGAATTCGCCTCCTGGCAACGCGCGGACTGACGGTCGCGCGTCGAGTTGGGGGGGGGGAGGTGGCCTCGGTCGCCTCTCCTCCAGGGCAGCCTCACGGGCAACGGGCTCTTCAGCCCGACGATGCGCCCGCCGTGGATCCGCGCTGGAGCAGCCACCGCTTGAGCGACTGCTGGCTCTCGCCGGAGGCTCTGCCGGCCAGGACGTCCGCCACGCTGATGTCCTCATCGAGGTCGGGCCAGTGGACGCCGATGCCGTCGGCGATGAGGCGCCAGGTGGCCCGCTCCTGGGGCGTGGCGTGCAGGAGCCTGGGATACCAGCCCAGGGGGGCCGAGACCGTCCGGCCATCGTCGAGGCGCACGGTCAGCGCGTCGTCCGTGACCTCCACGGTCTGCGCTCGCGCCGGCCGGGTCTCAGTCGTGGAAGTACTCATCCCAACCTCTCAACAGGTGGTCCCTGTGTTCGTGCACAAGACGCCCGACGCGGCGCAGCTCTGCCCTCCAGAATCCGTAGCTCCTCTGGAACCGCACAGGGTCGAGCCAGAATTTGGCCTCTGCTCGCTCGCGCTCGACGTGCACGTGCGGAACGATCAGGTCTGGGAACTCAGTGCCTTCGGTGGCCTGCGCTCGTTCTCGGCACAGTCGGCGAGGTAGAGATCGATCAGCGTCTCGTAGTCTACGCCAGTCTCCCTGGCAAGTTCCTTGAAGTACGCGATCGTCTCGCGCCGCAGGCGCAGGGTCACCTGCTGTCTCAGGCGGCCCACGTAGGGATTGGGCCGGGCCTTCATCTTGGACAGATCGTACTCCTTCTTCATCGCGTCACCTGCTATAGAAGCCGCGCTCACGGGCCGTCGCCCTGCGGGCGGAGATGATCCGGATCACGCCGTGTCCCTCGCGATAGCAGTGGCAAACCAAGAGGACGCGCAGGCGAGTGCTCATGCCCAGCATCAGGAACCGGTCTTCCCACTCGGAGTGCTCATCGTCGTAGAACTCCACAGCGTGCGGATCGTAGAAGACTGTCCGGGCTTCCTCGAAGCTCACGCCGTGCTTGCCCTGGTTTGCCCTGTTCTTCGCCTCGCTCCAGGCGAACGTCAAGCGCTCCAATGGATCATCCTACCACACCAACACGTCGTGTCAACCTGTAGATGTGAACGCGAGAAGAAGGCAGGGTGGGGCCGCCGCACGGCGGCCCCACCCTGTGGCTTCCCTGCTACTTCTTCGCCTTCTTGACTTTCATGGTGGCGAGCTGGCCGAAGCGGTTGCCGATGGCCAGGGCGGGGTCGAGGGGGGCCTCGATGCCCTGGGTCTTCGCGGTGATCTTGACGGGCTTGCGGGCGGCCAGCTTCCCGGCTCTGCCCTTGAACTGCGGGAGCCACGGGGCGAGCTTCGCGAGCATCTCGCGGGTCATCTCGCGAATCTCGTGGAGCGTGCACACGGCACTCGCCAGGGGGTCGAGGGCACACGCCGCGAAGGCCAACTCGGGATCGCCCGTGAGCGCCGCTTCCTTCGCAAGACCCTGCACCGTGACGTTCGTCTGGTTGAGCGCGGCACACTGCATGGGCAGGCTGCCCACGCGGGTGGCGTGGATGCCCATCTTGTCGATGAAGCAGGGCACCTCGACGCAGCAGCCGGCGGTGAGGTTGTCGATGAGGCCGTCGTTGCGGACGTTGCCGTTGAGGCGGAAGGGCACGCCGGTCTCGTGGGCGGTGATGATGTGGGTGCAGTATTCGGCGCTGGGCGGGGGCAGCTCGGTGCTCTCGAACGCCAGGGGGTCGACCTTGGCGAACTTTTTCGCGAGGACTTTGGCGAACTTGTAGTAGGCGCCGCTCTCGCCGCCGAAGGCCGGCTCGTCGCAGTAGGTGTCGAGCGCCTTCTGGTTCTTGCGGAAGTAGGGGAGGTATTCGCTCAGGTGGCCGGTGCTCTCGGTCATGAAGTAGCCGAACTGGCGCATGGTCTCGATGCGCACCTTCTCGATCTTGTAGACCTCGGGCTTCTCGCACAGGCGGCGGAACTTCGGATAGAGGTCGCGGCTGCCCTTCTGGATGCGGAGGAACCAGGCCATGTGATTGATGCCGGCGGCCAGGTAGTCGAGGTCTTCTTTCTTTTCGCCGAGCACGTGGGCGATCAGGTCGATGGTGGTCTGCACGCCGTGGCACAGGCCGACGAACTGCACCTTGGCCTCCTGGCCGAGGGCGTAGCAGACGGCGGCCATGGGGTTCACGTAGTTGAGCAGGAGGGCGTCGGGGCACAGCTCGGCCATCAGGTTCGCGTAGTCGACGACCACGGGGATGGTGCGGAGGGCTCGGAACACGCCGCCGGGGCCGAGGGTGTCGCCGATGCACTGGTCGACGCCGTACTTCATCGGGATCTTGTATTCGTGTTCGTAGGCGGCCAGGCCGCCGGTGTCGAACATCAGCACCACGTAGTCGGCGCCGTCGAGGGCCTCGCGCTTGTCGGTCGTGGCGGTGATCTTGGTGGGCAGGTTGTTGTCGGCCACGGTGCGGTCGGCGAAGGCCTTGATGCGCTTGAGCTTGGGCTTGCCGCGGTTCATCAGGCAGATCTCGGAGTCCACGAGCTCCGGGGTCGCCATGATGTCCATCATGATCGTCTTGGCAAAGACGATGCTTCCCGCTCCGATGAAGCTGATCTTGGCCATCGCAAGGACCTCCTTCGAGTAGGGATGCGACCGCGCCTGTGTGAACGCACAGAGGATACACACGCGGCGGGTGCGCTGTCAAGTAAGTGGGGCGTGACGGGTCTGATCCGGGAGCTTGGGGATTCGTGGAAGGGGGGAAGAGTGGGAGAATGGAAGGGTGGATGGGTGGAAGAGTGGAAGAATGGAAGGTTGGAAGAGTGGAAGAATGGCGCGGGCCGTGGAGGGGAACCCATCGCGGCACGGAGGTCCCGGGGATTCCGGGTCAGGCTGGGCCTTGACGCTGCGCTTTGCGGGGCGCTAGAGTCGGGGTAGGCGGCGACTGGCGTTCGCCCTCTGGCTCTCTTGGGGCAAACGGGGATGGGAGACCTGCTGCTGGGACTCGCGATCGTCCTCGCGCTTGCCGTTGGCCTGTTCGTGCTGGGTGTGTGGGCGGCGCGGCGGGGGTCGCGACACGTGGCGTACGGGCTTGCGCTCCTGGCCGTGGGCGTGCTGCTTCTCCACTCACTCGTGCTGC
>Ga0272441_10014110_pt1 | contig 11392 bp, 4 predicted proteins | sample SSMProp6N_FD_193582 | JGI IMG/M metagenome (GOLD analysis project Ga0272441, IMG submission 193582) | Marine sediment archaeal communities from Little Sippewissett salt marsh, Falmouth, MA, United States - SSM-Prop-6N | ecosystem: Environmental > Aquatic > Marine > Wetlands > Sediment ... | reverse complement strand
GACACCGCATGCGTTTCGGCATAGCCCAAGTGGATATCACGCCCCCGTTCAGCGTCCGAATGGCCGGCTACGGCGGCCGCCACGACCTCAACGACGACGTGCACGACCCGCTCACCTTCACCGCCATCGTGCTCGAGGAACGCGGCCGGCGCGCCGTGCTCGGCGCCGCCGATCTGCTGTGGTACGACAACGACCAGGTGATGGACCTCCGCAAGAAGATCGCGAAACTCGCCGATGCACCCGTCGACAACGTGATGCTCAACGCCTCGCACACCCACGGCGGCCCCGTGGTGACCGATCGCCCCCACTACCTGCCTGCCGAGGTCAACACTTCCACCGCCGCGCCATATCGCAAGCACCTTGCCAAGCAGGTGACCGCTGCCACACGCAAGGCCGCCAAGAACCTCCAGGCCGGCTCGCTGTGGTTCGGGCAAGGCACCACCAGCGTGCCGATGAACCGGCGTCCGGACCGCAAGGGGAACATCCCGCTCGCCCCCAACCCCGACGGGCCGAAGGACGACCGCCTCCAGGTGCTCGTGCTTCGCGACGCCGACGAGGCCATCCGCGCTGTGCTCGCGCGCGTGTCGTGCCACCCCGTGTCCACCGGCGGCCAACACCGCATCACGGCCGACTACCCCGGCGCATTCCGCGCCGCGTTCGCCAACACCTTCGGCCCCGACGTGGTGCCCGTGTTCCTCCAGGGCGCCGGCGCCGACACCCGCCCCAGCCGCGTGAGCGATGGCGACAAGTGGCGCGTGATGCCCCACGCCGAGCTGATGGATATCGGCACCGACCTGGTGCACGAAACCCTCGCCGTGCTCACCAGCAACAAGCTCGAAAAGGTCGGGCCGCTCACCCTGCGCGGCAAGCTCAACGTGGCCGACGTGCCGTGCGAGCCCCGCGCCACCACGCGCGAGCAACTCGAGGCCCTCCTGGCCAATGGCTCGGGCATCGAGCGCACCCACGCCAGGAACGCACTCGCCCGCCTCGAAGGCCAGGGCAGTGTGCCCACCCACATCCCCACACGCGTGCACACCCTGTGGCTGACCAACGACACGGCGCTGATTGGCGTGCAGGGCGAGACGCTGTGTGGGCTCGGAGCCTTTGTCGAGAAGGCGCTCGCGCCCGCCCGCACACTGTTCCTGGGCTACACCAACGGCGCCGTGGGCTACCTGCCCGACAGCAAGGAACTCGCCCGCGGCGGCTACGAGGCCAGCAGCTACGTCTACCGCGGCTGGAGCGGCCCGTTCAAAAAAAGTATTGAGAAAGTTATCGCCGCAGCCGCATGGAAAAGGAAGTAACGATGTCCAACACCAAGCTCATCCTTCACGGCACCCTCATCGACGGCACGGGTGCCGACCCCGTGTCCGACAGCGCCGTGGTGGTTCGCAGTGGCCGCATCGAAGCCGTCGGCAAGACGGGCGACGTGGCGGCACCGCCCGAGGCCGAGGTGATCGACGCCACGGGCGCCACCGTGATGCCCGGCATCATCGAGGCCCACGCCCACGTGGGCGGCGCGCCGAGCGACCAGAAGACCCTGCGCCTGAGCCTCCAACGCGGCATCACTACCGTGTGCAGCGTGTCGGCCAACCTGCGGGGCATCGAGCTGCGCAAGGGGATCGCGAGCGCCTCCGTGCGCGGTTGTGCGCGAATGATCGCCGGCTGCGTCGTGAGCCCCACGCACGGGCACGTGAAGTTCCGCACCGCCGACGGCCCGTGGGAGGTGCGCAAGGCCGTCCGCGAAATGGTGCAGGCGGGGGCCGACTTCATCAAGACCGCGGCCTCGGGCGGATTCTGGGCGGCAGACGAAACGTGCTCGTCGCCCAACTACACGCTCGAAGAACTCCAGGCGCTCACCGACGAGGCCCACGCCTGGGGCGTGCCCGTGGTGGTCCACTGCCACACCCAGCCCGGCCTGGGCAACTGCATCACCGCCGGCACCGACCAGATCCACCACGGCGCGTTCATCGACGAGGCCGCCGTTCGCGGCATCAAGGACGCAGGGCTCTTCTACGTGCCTACGCTCGCCGTCACCTGCCAGCGCAACATCATCGCACTCGCCGACCAGCCGTGGCAGACCAAGGAGATGATCGAGGCTCAGCCCGGCCATCGGGCCGGCGTGCGGCTCGCCCACGAGCTGGGCGTGAAGCTCGGCGTTGGCACCGACTACCCGGGCACCCACAAGACCTGGAAGATCGGCGACCGCACGATGTACGAGCTACAGGAACTCGTCGGCTGCGGCCTGAGCCCGATGGACGCGATCGTGGCGGCGACCCGCACCAACGCCGATGCCTACCGCAAGCTCGACGAGCTGGGCACCCTGGAGCCGGGCAAGCGCGCCGACGTGTTGGTGGTGGGCGCCGACCCGCTGGCCGACATCGCCGTGCTCTACGAGCCCGCGAACATCCTGATGGTGCTCAAGGACGGCGTGGTGGAATACACCGACGAGGCCCACAAACGCCACTACCGCGTGGGTGAGGACCAGCCGCCCGCACGTGCCAAGCTGCCGTGAGGGCTTACTGCACACGGAAGCCGAAGAGCTGGGCGTTCTTGAGCGTGAACTGGAGCCGCACGGGCTTGGCACCGAGGGCGGAGAGCGGCTGCTTGAAGGGCACGGGAATCTCCACCGCATCCTGACCCAGCACCGTGGCGTCCCAGCCGGCGAGGGGCTGTCCCGCCTCGTCGAGCAGGCTTACGCCGAGGGTGCCGTGGGCGGCGTTGGCGTTGAGCCGCAGGGCCGAGCCCTTCAACTCCAATGGCTTGGTGACGACCGTGCCGCCGTCGAAGCTGGCTTCGAGCGAGAGCAGGCGGCCGCGCTTGACCTTGGCCAGGCCGATGCAGCCGATCTTGGGGCCGGTGTCCTTGCCGGTGTAGGGCGAGTGGCGGTAGGTGCGGCCGCCGTAGTAGAACCACCATTCGTCGCCCACCTCGATGGGCGGCAGGTTGCCGAGCGAGATGTTGAAGCGGTCCCACGCGCCGACGTGCCCCTCGGGGATGAACGGCGTGCGTGGCTCCACACGCGTGAAGTCGCGCCCATCGCGGCTGATGGCGAGCTGAATGTCGAGGTTGCCCTGGTCGGGCGGGCTGTAGTACATCTGCACCATGCCGACGTAGACGCCCGCGTGGGGGAACACCGACATCGAGTAGATCTCGCTGCCCTTGGGGTCCTTGGCGTCGGCGGCCATCATCAGCTTGCCTTTTGACCAGGTGCGGAAGTCGGGGCTTTCGAGTCGCGTGACCGCGCGTCCCCATCCCCAGGAGCGCCAGCGTGTGCCCACGGTTTGGGGCGTGAGCTTGGTGCGGCCGTAGAGCACGTAGCGGTTCGTTAGCGTGTCCCAGAAGAACCGGCTGATGTCGCAAATCTCATCGCTGGCGAACTCGTTTTCCATCGTCCAGTGGATGCCGTCGGAGCTGACGGCGGTGCCGAGGCTTCGGCGCTGGCCGCGGTGGAATGGCGCCATGTGCGGGCCGGTGTAGTGGGGGTCGAAGCTCAGGAACGCGGCCTTGTAGCGGCGTGCGGGGTTGGGGTCGCGCGGGTCCTTGACCACGCCGAAGACCTCGTGGTAGTGGCCGAAGCCGCCGCGCTGGAGCACCACGTTGGTCTTCTTGCCTTCGCTCACGAACACGTCGAGTTCCGGCTTGTCCCACCGCAACCCGTTGGTGCTGGTGGCATAGGCCACGTGGCCGGCGGCGTGGTACCACATCTTGAACAGCCCGTCGTCGGGGTCGTGGATGGCCGTGCCGAAGATCAGCACTTGGCCGTTCTCCCATGGGTGTTCGGGCCGAAGCACGGGATCGGGCAGCTTGGCGGCCTGGTGCACGCGCCGGGTGGTGTTCTCCGTCCGTTCGACCACGTGATCGTCGAGAAACATCTGTGGCTCCTGACCGATGGGTAGACCGCCCGCCACCGCGGCGGACGCCGAGAGTGCTGCGATAAGGAGTGTTGCGCCGACGCGAGCGAATCTTGTCATGGCGTTCTGCCCCCTGGGCTAGTGGTGTTCGAGCACCCCCGGCACGGCGCGGACGGGGTAGTGGCGGCCCGCCTCGGTCATGCCCTCGCCGTCGAGGGTGCCGCCGAAGTGGAGGAGGGCGGTTGTGTGTGGGGCGAGTGTCAGGGGGCGGGGCGGGGGCGAGAAGTTGGCGCGGTAGCGGGCGGTGCGTGAGATGCGCAGGTCGGCGAAGGCGGCGCGGGCCGGCCAGCGGCCGGAGTTGAGGCTGCCGAGTTGCGTGGCAAAGGCGGTCGGGGCCAGCTCCACAGCCTTGTCGTCGCCGAGCCGCTCGGGCTTGCTGAGCATCGTCTTGCCGCCCACGCGTGTGCCGTCCACGTAGAGCCTCAGCCAGTCGTTGGGCTTCGCATCGTGGTCCCACACGCAGGCCACGTGGTACCAGCCGGGCCGGCGCCACAGGGTCCCCTTGCCGACGCGGGCGGAGACGGTCCAGCCCGCATACTTCCTGTTGCGTATCGCGAAGTGCAGCGCGCCGTTCGCCGCGTCGTGCCAGAGGACGAGGGCAGAGTGATTGGCGAGTTCGGGGTGGTCGCGCCGCAGCACACCGCAGTGGACGAGCGCGTGGCGCGGCGTCCACGGCGCGCGCGCTTCGAGCGGGTGGCGGGGTGGCCAGGAGGGCTTGAGCCAGAACTCGATGGTGCCGCGTCGCCGGCCGATGAGAAGGGCCGGCTCGTGCTTGCCCTGCGGCTCGGCCTCCGAAGGGAGGATGCACTGGCCGACCAGGCCGCTGCCGAGTCCCGCGTCGCCCGCAGGTGCCGAGAGGAGGGGCGCGCACTGTGCCGTGCCCTGCCACCAGCCGAGTCGGACCCAGCATTCGGCGCTCGCCTCGTCCGATTCGAGCAGCAGCCGCACGGCGCCGGCCTTGACCTGTTGCTCGAAGGCGATGGCGAATCGCTCGCGCGGGCGCCAGTAGTAGACCAGATGGTCCAATCGCTTGACCACGCGGCGAAGGTGCAGCCGCCCCGTCGTATCGTACGTCTCGGCCGTAATGCGGACGTTGTGCAGCACGCGGCTGGAATGGGCTTCGAGGCCGAACTCCACCACCGTGGCGATGCGGTCGTCGAGGGTGCGCGTCTGCGGCTTCACCCCCGCGACGGCCAACTCGACGTCGGGCGGTGGCGCGGGGGTGGGGTCGGACACGAGCGTGAGGAAGCGGCTCGTGTCGTGGAAGTCGCGGGGCGTGGGCTGCTGGATCGAGCTTAGCTCGCGCGCGGCGCCAGGCCCTTTGAAGTCGCGGCAGATGTTTGCCCGCCACGTCCCGCGCCAGTCGTTGGCTCCGAGTGCGGCGAGAGGGATGGCCAACTCGGCTTCCCAGATGCCGTTGCGCCGGCTGGTCTTGGCCTGCATCCCGTCGGTGTTCCACTCGGGCTCGTTCCTGCGAGTGTGTCCGCCGAGCGCTGCGGGGGCGAAGGTCACGCGCTTGTCGCACAGGCTTCCCGCGGCGTTGATCTGGAAATGGCAGTAGCCGCCACGCAGGTGGGGCGGCATGAGGAACAACTCGACCAGTTCGTCGGCCGCCAGGCTCTCGTCGCGTGCGTGGCTCGCGGCGCGGATGGGTGCGCCGCCGGGCATCCAGCAGGTGAACGCCACGTAGAGGGTCTTGTCGTGGCGCAGGAATCGGGCGCGGGTGTGGGCGCGGGCGATGTTGTGCGCGTCGGGGTAGACGAAGAGCGACTCGGCGGGCACGGCGTGGCGCCAAGCCGGCTCGTCGGGGCGGCCGTCGATGGTCGGGGCGTGCGGCGCGGGTGCAAGGTGGATGCTCGTGCGTTTGGCGAGCAGTCGCCGTGCGCTCTTGGGCAGGTCGCCGGCGGCGGCGAGGGCGGGTAGTTCCTTCTCGGTCTGGTCGAGGAGCTTCTCGGGCACGGCGTAGTCCACCTGGTTGCCAGGCGTGTAGACCTTCCATCGCGGCGGGCGCTTTTTGTAGTCGAGCGGGGCGTTGTAGATGGGGTCGGGGGGGCGCTCGGCCACGAGGCGTGTCATGTCGGCGCGGGCGTGGGCGATGGCCTGGCGTCCGCGTGCGATGGCGGCGCGTGCCAGGTCGAGCTTGCTGGCCTTGGCCAGTTCGCGGGCGTGTGCGTTGGCGGCCTTGGCGGCGGCCATCCACTTGCAGCAGTGGAAGACCTCGCGGATGTAGACGAATCGGCGGGCGGCGTAGGGTGTCATCCCCAGACGATCGGGCGAGGCGGCCCCCCGGGCGGCGGTGGCGAACCGCGTGAAGAGGGCGTCGAGCAGCTCGCAGCCCTTCGCGGCCTGGTCGGCCTGCCACTGCCATTTCTCATGGGTCGTGAGCACGGGCGCCCGCCGCTTCCTCGAAGGCAGGTGGTCGAAGATATGGTTCATCGCCATGTTGAGCGACAGTGCCTGGGTGAGTTCGGGCGCGGCGCGGCGGCCGAACAGGTTCCGCACCAAGTGCGGCAGCACGACCTGGTAGATGTCGCCCTTTGCCTCGGCGTGCCGTTCGCGCTCGGCCAGCGGGAGCATCGCCCAGCCCGTGGCGCCGGGCGCCCCGACGTTCCAGGTGTACTCGCGGACGGCGAGAGCCTTGAGCGGGACGAAGGATTCGAGGGAGACGGTGAACATCACGTCGTCGCGTCCGCTGTAGAAGGTGGGCGCCCAGCGGGGCGATTCGTCGAAGAAGGCCTGCCACTGCTCGGAGCCGACCTTGTACCAGATGAACGTGCCGTGGGGCGCGGTGAGGGCGTGAAAGCGGCGGGCGTTTTCGGATACCGTCTCGCGGATGCAGAAGCTGACGTCGGCTGGCAGCCCCTTGGTCATCTGCCGCCAGAAGTCGGTGAACTTCTCCCGCACGCGGCGTGCCGCGGCCGGCACGCTGGGGCTGGTGCCGTAGCGGGCGATGTGGTAGCGCTCGGCGCCCGCCTGGGTGAGTACGCTGATGTTGTAGGGATAGAGGGTGAAGTGGAGGCGGCAGCCAGGGGCACGCTTCGTGATCTCGTCGTAGTAGATGCGGTGCTTGTGGATGGTGGCGGCGGCGAAGTCGTCGCCCCAGCGCTTGCGGCACACCTCGCAACGGTCGTTCCAGCGTGCGGGATTCAGGAAGCCGCCGGTGTCGGTATCGTGGAAGCCGATGTCGGTGAGGCCCGTGGCGCGGGCGAACTCGCCGATGCGCGCGGCCGTCCTGCGGCGGTCGGCGTCCATCGACCAGCATCGCACGAACCGCTGGTACTGGCTGCGCCCCGTGCCGGTGAGGCAGCGCTTCGGCGCGTCGGGCAGATCGCTCTTGAGGCCGACGAACGGCTGAAGCGCGTAGAGCAGCGAGCGGATGCCGCGTGCCTTCGCGTAGTCGGTGACCTCGCGGTAGGTGGCCATGAACGCCGGCGACAGGTTCCGCCAGTAGTAGAGCTGGCCGGCTTTGAAGCAGGAGATCTTCCACGCGAGCAGGCGGTCGAGGTGCTGCTTGATGGCGTGGAGGTAGGCGGCCTTGAGCGCGGGCGAGCACTTGTCTCCCGCCCAGCGGCAGCGCGAGCCGAGGTTCTCGAGTTCGGGGCGATAGAGGCCCCAGCCTTCGGACACTGTGTGGAAGTCGGGCCAGTCGATGATCTCCGCCTCCCGCACCACCAGCATCCCGTCCTTTGTGTCGAGGAGGCCGGCGAGGGTCACACAGGCGTAGAGCGCGCCCACGGGGTCGGCTCCGCCGAGCACCAGGTCGGTGGTCGCGCCCTTGCGCCGGTGCTGCACGACGTAGCCGTGTTTGCCGGGCACGGTGGGGCCGAGGCGGACGAGGCCCGCGCGCGCCGCCGCGTCGATGGCCTTGCACGTGTCGCGCGTGCCGACGAAGAGCCGTAGCGAGGCGTTGGCCGGCAGCTTGTCCCCGGACACCACGGCGAGGGGCTTGCCGCCCTTGGCGACGACGTGGTCGTTGATCCACTTGGCGCCGATGCGATCCTGCTCGCTGGGCGTAGTGCCGAGCACGATCACGGCGTTCGCCATCGGCAGCCTCCGCCCGGTGAGGCGGATGCGCTTGGGCATTGGCACGATGTCCACCTGTTCCCACGCTGCGCGGTCGGCGAGCGGGGGCTCGGCACCGGCTGCGGCGGGGGCGAGAGCCGCCAGGAAGAGGGCCAACGCTGCGGAAGAGCGGCGCACCACGGGCGGTGTCTCCTAGTCCATCGAGCGAACCAGTTCGGTGGCCTTGTCGAGCAACACGTCCACGGATTCGGGCCTGAAGCCGAGCGGGCGGGGCTCGGGGAGGGTGGAGTAGATGAAGCTCGACGACACCTCGTAGCCGCCCTCGGCGTGCTGACCGCGCGACGCGATGTAGGAGCGGAGCGAGTTGCAGTAGCCAAGGGGCATCACGGTGAGGTCGGGCAGCCGCTCCTTGAGTTCCAGTGCGATGCCCGCGCACGCTTCGCCCGCGATGCCGACGATGCGCAGGCCGCCGATGTTGAGCGCCTGCACTTCCACGGGCATGGCCTCGGCGAGCGTGCCCTTGTCGGCGAGGGTCTTGCGGACGGCCTCCGCCCAGGTCTTTTGCCACTTGTTGCCCGCTTCCATCGCGGCCAGTTGGTCCTCGGTGGGTGGGTCGCGGAAGGGGAGGGCGGCGATGCTGCTGGCGCCGGCCAGTTCGTCGGACAGCGGCGTCGGCGTGGCGCACAGGGCGGCGAGCACGGCGCGGCCAAGCTCGTGGCCAAGCTCGTAGACCACCTCGACCGGCCCGCCGGTGAAGGTGCGGTCGGCGGTGAGATTGCGGGGCTTCACGTCGCCGCCACAGCCCTGGAGAAAGATGGGCAGCACGCCGTCGCACTTCTCGCGCAACAGGTCGCGGGCCGGCCCGGGATAGTCGGTGCCGACCTGTTGGCCGCCCATTGTGGTGCAGTGGCAGGCGTAGGCAAAGAGCAGGGCGCGCACTTGGCCGTCGGGCGCGGCGACGCGCAGGACAGGCACGGCGGGGTCGATGGGCTTCTCGGGATTGGGCAGCATGGCCGCCTCGCCCCCGCCGTCGGGCACGCGGCGGCGGTTGATGCCCAGTGTGCACGAGCCGACGACGTAGTCGAGCGTGGCGTCCTGGAGGTCGGCCACGGCCCGCTCGAGGAGATCGACGATCGTGGCTTTGAGGTGTTCGAGGTAGTCGTCGTCGAAGGTGCGGATCATGCTTCGGCGCTTGCGGACGGCTGGCCCGCAGTGGGTGTGGGAGCAGTTGACGAGCATGCGCTCGGGCGGGATGCCGAGTGTGGCGGCCTTGGCGCGAATGGGGTCGAGCAGGAATTCGTCGATGCCGATGAGGTCGGCCGCCAGGATAGCCATGCGGGTGGAGCCATTGTCGAAGACCACGGCCGATGCCTCGAGGTCGTTGTACTTGCCGTCGGACGGCTCGGTGCGGGAGGCGTAGCCCGTGAGCCAGACCGGCCGGTCGGGCGTGATCGCCGCGTTCGCAATGCCCACCTTCATCAAGAGCACTCCTTCTTTGGCTTAGGGCCAGCGCATGGGCAGCGGCTTGCGGGTGCGCTGCCACTCGGCCTGCATGCGGTCGAGTTCCTTGAAGTAGAAGCCGATGTAGTCGTCGGTGTCGCTCTTCTTGAGCGGCCAGCCGGGGTAGGCCCATCGGCATCGTCCGTTGAGGCGCAGCAGCACGTCGAGTTGGCTGCGAAGGCTACAGCGCTTGCCGCTCCACAGGGCGTTGCGTTCGGCGCGGGAGAGGCGTTTGCCCTTGGGCGGCACGGGCTCGGCCACCCCGTCCTTGAGCATCTTGTCGCCCTTGATGGTGGCGATGGCGTTGGAGATCTTCTGTGTGCCGATCACGTAGCGCAGATAGGGGTCGGTGGTGCCGTGGATGGTTTGGCCTTCACCACGAAGCAGGAAGTCGGAGTAGGAATCGACGAATGGGCAGTAGAGTTGGCACATGCGCGACGGCGGGTTGAGGGTGCAGTGGGTGTAGATGACGCCATCGGGGCCGACGCTGTGGCGCATCTGGCGGATGAACAGATAGGTCTCCATCCATTCGCCTGCGTAGTAGAGGCCGTCGAAGTACCAGCCGTCGAAGCCATATTCCTTGCGGAACGCCCGCATGTCGGCAATGGCCTCGTCCATAGGGGTCTTGGCCCACACGTAGCTTGTGGGGTGGCGGTAGATGATGACTTGCATGCCGAGCTTGTGGGCGTGGGCGATGGTGGCGCGGAGCGTGGCGGGGTCCTTCACGGCGTAGGGTGCATGCGTGTAGCCCGCATAGTGCTCGCGGTAGATGCCGCCGAAGATGAACAGCACGTTGGCGTGTTTGGCGTATTCGGTGAGTGCGGCGGGATCGGGGCAGCGACTGGTGTTGACGATGCGCTTCGTGAACGAGCGCTTCCAGTCGAACGGGCGGGCGGGGCACACGGCGAGGGCGAGCATCTCGCGGGCGGCGATGCGGTAGGCGGCGGTCCAGCCAGGCTTCGAGGTGTCGGCGGGGCGTTGGGTAAGCGCCGAGCCGTCGGAGTGGAGGAGGGGCCGGGCGTGTGTGACGGCGCACAGGCCGCCGTGCTCGTCGAGCGCGAGGAAATGCTGGTCGGTGCTGCGGAAGTGTCGGGTGCCGAACCGCGCGGTGAGGGTGCAGGCCATCGGCTTGTTGGTGGCGATGGTCACCAGCGAGTCGCCTTGGAAGCCGAACGCTACGTCGTTGCCCGTCACCACACACACGTCGGCATCCTTGCGGGCGATGCGCAGGGGGCCGAGCGGGGCAGCGAAGGTCACGGTGGCCACCTCGCGCGCCTTCTCGAGCCGCTGACGGCAGGTGAGCATGCGGGCGACGGGATTCAGCGTATACTCCGCGCCCGTGGTGCGCACGGTGATGACGCCGCCGTCTTGTTTCGCGTGCTCGACGGCCATGTGGAACTGGCTGGGGCTGCCGGGGAACACCACGTCGCGGTCGAGCACCCAGGGCGGGGCGTCGGGGTATCGCATCTCGTGGAGCGTCACGTTGTCGATGTAGGCGGTGTCGGCGCCGTTGCGGAGGAAGATAACGAGTTGGATGCCGCCGAGGTCGCCGCGATTGCATCGGACGGTGCCCGAGAAGGTCTGCCAGTGGCCAGTGGCTTCGCCGGTGCGGATGGTGACGGGCACGGAGCGGCCGGCGCTCCAGTTCTTGCTGCTCATCAGCCGCTTGCCCTTGGCCGCGTAGTAGTTGGCGTGGGCATAGATGTAGCCTTGTCCCGTGGTGCGGTGCACGGCCATCGAGAAGCGGTAGGTGGTGCGTGGCTTGAGCGGGATGAACGGCTGGACGATGTGGGCGGTTTTTCGGCCCGTGGTGGTGTCGAGCACGCAGGCCTTCTTGCCGTCGGACACAGGCGTGTCCACCGTCTTGAGGCGCGACCAGGCCTTGCCGCCCTGCTCGAAGCTGCCGTTGACCACCAGGTTGTCGCCCACCACGGTGGGGCTGCCGGCGTGGGCGGCGA
>Ga0272441_10014109_pt1 | contig 11392 bp, 9 predicted proteins | sample SSMProp6N_FD_193582 | JGI IMG/M metagenome (GOLD analysis project Ga0272441, IMG submission 193582) | Marine sediment archaeal communities from Little Sippewissett salt marsh, Falmouth, MA, United States - SSM-Prop-6N | ecosystem: Environmental > Aquatic > Marine > Wetlands > Sediment ... | reverse complement strand
CCATCGATTCTCACCGGGCCATTCCGGTGGAGGATATCCTGGAGTTCGCCGCTCCGTATATCCACAGGGACTACGTCGGGGATCCGCCCCTGGCTCTGGGGACCGCGGTGGGTCTGGCCAAGACCGGTATCTCCGGCGTGGCGGCCATCCTGCCCTTCACCTGTTTGCCCGGAACCATCGTCGCCTCCCTGTCATCTTCGTTCCGCAAAGACCACGACGATATGCCCTGGGTGGACATCGCCTTCGACGGACAGGAGGATACCGGGATCGAGACCCGGCTTCAGGCATTCGTCCATCAGGCCAAGGAGTACGCCAAAGTCAAGGGATACAACGAACCCATCGTGTGGAATTAGTACCCCTCGTCTTCCCCCACAAACAGCTGGCGATCTCCGGAACCCGCAGGCAGGAGCTCCGCGTACTCCAGGCGCAGGTACTGAGCGTAGACAAACCAGCGAGGATCCGCCTCCATCCTGGCGCAGAGCGTACGGATGCCCTCCAGACGGATCTTCTCCAATGCAGGGTCGGCGATGCAGTTCGGGCCGTCCTGTTCCCCGGTTCCACCCAGGCGGTACAGCTCATCCCGATCATCCGAAGCGTTGTACACGTAACTGTACAGATGTCCGTCCGAAGCCGAGAAGATCGTTCCCACGCACGGATTGGGGACCACGTGGTGCCAGACCTCGAAGATCAGCGGTTTGTTTTCAGGCCGTTTCCCGCCCGCGGCGCTTTCCAGCAGGCTCCAACCGTCCAGGCGCTCCGGCGTTTCGATGCCGCAGATCTCCAGGACGGTCGGAGCCAGGTCCAGGAGGCTGCAGGCCTGGTCGATCTCCCGGCCCCGCTGGGGCATTGAGACACTCTTCGGGGGTTTGATGATGAGGGGAGCCCTCACCGCTCTGGGGTTCAGGTAGGCTCCTTTGTCGATCAGCGCCAGCTCTCCGTTCATTTCGCCGTGGTCGGCCATAAACACGATCCAGGTGGAGTCGTACAGGCCGCGTCCGCGGAGTTCGGCAAACAGGCGCCCCAGCAGCTCGTCGATCAGCTCGAACTGCAGCTGATTGGCCACCCGATAATCCAAAACGATCTGCTCATCTGTAAGCCCCCAGTTCTTGCGATACAGACCGTAGACTCGCGGCTCACCGCCGGGCGGGTTGAAGCCCTCAGCGGCCAGCGCCCGGTAGGAATCCGGCACAGTCAGCCGTTCCCGAAGCTCCCGCTCCCTCTGCTCCATGCCACCGGGGATGGCGAAGGGTTGATGGGGGGCAAAAAAATCCAGCTGTAGATACAGCGGTCTGCTCGTCTGTAGAAAGCCAAGGGCCCGATCCACAAGGAAGGCCGGGTAGGCGGCCTCCTTGGGGAAGGGGCGTCCCTTCTGGGAGGCGATCCAGCCCCCGTAAAAGTTGCCTCTCTGACCGGGAACGGTCGAAGTGCCGTAGATGCTCCGTTCGAACTCGAAGGGCTCGAGCTCCATGGTTTTAAGGTACGAGATGTACTGTTCGTCGTCGTACCACGGAGGAGACCAGCGATCCCAGGGCGCGTCGTTCTCCCCGAAAACCTCGAGGAACTTCCGTCCACCCACGTGGCACTTGCCTGAATGCCGGGTATAGTACCCCGCCGCCTTGAGGTACTCGGGGAAGAGGATATCCTGATCCCGGAGATGGACCGCATGACCATCGTGACCTCTTTCTGCGTTGGCCGTGATATAAGAATACCGCCCAGTCAGATACGATGCACGAGAAGGCGAGCAGAGGGGGGCGGTGGCGAAGGAGTTGCGGAAAAACACTCCCTCCCGGCGCAGGGTGTCGAGATTGGGCGTGTGGGCCGGAACCGTAGCACGGTCTTTGAGCATAAGCTCCTGGGCGACCATATCCACGGAGATCAGGATGATGTTGGGCTTTGAACCGGCTTCCTTGTAGAAGAACGGGCCCCGTCCTGTCTTGCCGTCCAGGTACATCTTCTGTTTTCTGTTGGTTGACATCTTCACCTCTTGCGAATCGGGTGTGTTTGTTCGCCTCCAGCCGCCTCAGGGCGTGCGGCGCCTCAACGGGAAAGAACGCTTTCAATCTGCTTCCGGCTTGTGAAGCAGATGACCAGAGGTTGGGAACGGTCGGGCTGAGATTGCTGCCAGGTTGTGTACACCCCTTCCTCGGTCTGCAGGGCCGTGGTGTAGCGGCTGCACCCCGTCCCGTGGGGAGAGACGAAGAAGGGCAGGGCTGTGGAGAGTCGCCCGATCCGGGGAAAGATGTCCGCCCTGGAGTAGGCCGCACCGCCGAGCTCCTCGCAGGAGTACCCGCGGGGACGTTTTACAGCCTTGCCGTGCTCCTCCAGATCCCGCATGCCCTCGGCCCCGTCGTAGAAGTACAGATAGATCGACGGAACTGCTTCGAAGATCCCGACCCGGGGCACACGCAAAACCCCGCAGATCCTGCTGACCGCCACGTCCCAGGTGAATCCCCGGGGAAAGAAGGTATGGTCGATCGGACCGAATTGCCTGGCATCTGCGGGCCTTACGGCCAGGGCTGTGTTGGAACTGGCCCAGTTGTACGGATGGGTGCTGAACATCATCACCGTATTCCCCTGATCATCCAGATAGGCAATGGGATCCTTGAAGTGACAGTACCGAGGGTCACTGCCTTCGAGCACTGGTTGGACGGCAGAGGGATCGATCTCCCGGATCGAAGGGGCGCTGATGTGATCGATGCTCCACACCCCGGTCCCCGGTTTTTGAAACTCCTCGAACCCTTTCGGATAGGACAGTCCGGCCTTTTCCGTGGATACGAACAGCTCCACGCCCCCTTTTGTGGGCAGCAGCCAGCAGCGTTCTATCGACAACACTTCCCTCCCGGCGTAGCTCAGATCATTCTTGGAGAAGGAGAGGATCTTCCGGAAACTAGTTCCCCGATCCTCAGAGCGAAAGATCGCCAGTTCCGCACCCCTTGCGCCCGCTGCGAGGCCGGTCCGGGAGTCCCCGGCATTCCGGTAGCGGCCGCAGACGTAGAAATCCCCCGCGGAATCCTCCACCATGTTGCCCGCACCGAACCAAAAGCCGGGAGCGTTTTCAACAGGCGGGATCGCGGTTTTTGCCTTGTTTTGATCGACCAGGGTTTTGGCCAGTACCTCGAGGGTCTGTTCCTCTATGCTCGGTAGGGTTCCCAAGATCTACCTCACTTTCATCGTGTTTCTGTTGCGCTGCTCCAATGATTCAATCCCCTTTCCCCGGCTGCTGTCAATCCCGCGCCTTTTCAGTTGCCCGCGCCTTTTCAGTGTCGCCTTGTCGGCAAAACACCAACCGATGTAGAGCTACAAATCAAGGAGTGCTGTATTTTGTTTCAGCCTGACGTCGGTGGTCAGCAGTTTCAGCTCCGGATAGAGCTTTTTGTATTCCAAGGCAGTTGACAGGTGTATCGCATCCAGGCTTCTTGCAGGTTCTACCGGAAAATCCACTGTTGCTCCGCCTACAACAGCTTCATCCATACTCATGCGAAAGCAGCTTTTAATATAATCGCGGAATGTTTGAATCAACGTCTCGAGCTGTTCCGATGTGATCAGTTTTTCGTGCAGCGCTCTTTTTATTGCCCGCATTGTTTCGATTCTCAGTAGGTCCGAGGTTACAATCAGATCTGCACCGTTTATCGTATCGATTATTTGAGGAGCATCCGGTTCATCAAACAGCCAGGTCAGGAGCGCCGAAGTTTCGAGGTATATCACGATCATGTCTGTTCCCGTCTTTCCAAATCAAGCAGTCGAAGTGAAGTCCCCGCCGGTAGTGAAACAGAGGATTTGATTACCTTTTTCCGGCCTTCTGACGGCACATGGAGTTTGTTCGAGTCGATCCAATCCTGTCTGAGAGCGTTCCTTTTTATTTGACTATACTCTTTTTGCGGTTTTCGTATTTCCGCAACGACAGCGCCATGGTCTGTTACCAGTATGACACTGCCCTTTCGTACCTCCCGGATATAGGCGCTGAGACTGTCTTTCAACTTTCTTATTCCCACTGTCTTCACATCTTCCATAGATTGATTGTGGCTACACGTGGTCACATTGTCAATCAGGGTTCGAGTGATTCGGCTGGGTTAAATTTTCCCGGTCAACACGAAGGGGAACAGGGCGTAGAACTCCGTGGCCTTGAACAGGTCCTGAAGCACGATCTCTTCCCGGGTGGAGTGGGCCTGCTCCTCCTTTCCCGGGGCAAAGCCGATGGTGGGCAGCTCGTGCCGGCCCGCGGTGGCCACGCCGTTGGTCGAGAAACTCCAAAAACTGCTCTTGGTCTTTTTCCCCAGCACGAGGCGGGCGGTTTCCAGGCCAGCCTGCACCAGGGGGTGATCCTCCTCCATGATCCAGGTTGGGAAGTAGGCCTCCTGGGTGAACTCCGTGCCCTTCCAGCTGGTCCCGGCGTATTCGGGGATCGATACGGAGGCTTCCCCGCCGCTGTTCTGTACGATCTCCTCCAGCTGGGCCAGGGCGCTCTCCCGGGTCTCTCCGACGGTAAGGCGCCGGTCGATGTGAATGCGGCAGTGATCCGGTACCGAGCAGAGGGAGGGACCCCGGCTGCGGATGTCCGACACCGTAATCGAACCTCGGCCCAGGGGCTGCACCGGCGGCAGAGTTCGGTCCAGCTTCTCAATGGCCCGGACGATCGGATTCATCTTGTAGATGGCGTTGATTCCCTGGCGGTTGTGGGCGCCGTGGGCGGATTTGCCGGTGGTTGTGATCTCCATCTCCATGCGTCCCCGCTGGCCGCGGAACACTTTGAGATCGGTGGGCTCGCCCAGCAGCACGTAATCGGGGCTCAAGCCCTCCTGCTCGAGCAGATGCCGCAGTGGGTAGCCGTCGCAGTCCTCCTCCATCACCGAGCCGACCACCCACAGGCTGAAGGGCATTCCACCGTTCGGGTAGAGGGATTTGAGGACCTTTCCGGCCATGAGGAATCCCGCCATGGCCGCCTTCTCGTCCACCGCCCCCCGGCCGTAGATGACTCCGTCGACGATTCGACCCTCGAAGGGCGGATAGGTCCAGCTCTCCTCATCGGTGACCTGAACCGTGTCGATGTGGCCATCGTAGAGAATTGTCACCGGTCCGTCTCCAAGCCGTCCGACCGCGTTCCCCAGCCCGTCGGGGTTCTGTTCGTCGAATCCGTAGTACTGCATCGTGTCCAGGATGAACTCGACGATCTCCTTCTCCTCACCGCTGTAGCTGCGGATGCGGATCAGGCGCTGAAGCAGATTGGCCAGCTCCTCCTGGGCTCCTTCCACCTGAGCTTGTATGGTTTTCAGCAGCTTGGGATCCATAATCCCTCCTCCTTCTCCCTATTCGTTTTAAAACCGGATCATGAGCTCCGCGACCCCAGGCTCAGAGCGCTCTTAGGACAAAGAGAGCAGCAAAGACCGCAACGCACGCAGCGGGTCTTGTCCAGGTGAAACTCCTTGTCCTCGAAGTGAATCGCCTGGTGTATACAGGAACGTTCGCAGAGCAGGCAGAGGTTGCACAGATCGTGGTCGATTTCCGGGAAGCCGGTTTCCCGGATCTCTGCGGGTTCCGGACGTTCCCTGCGGTACAGGCCGACGATCTGTCCGACATCCTCGAAGCCGTGGGTGTCCAGCCACCGGGAAAGCTCTGCCGCCAGCTTGCCGTACACTTCCTGTCCTTTCAGCACTGCCAGGCTGCACACCTGAACCGCCGAAGCGCCGGCCATAAGATGCTTCACCACATCCTCGACCCGCCGTACCCCGCCCACCCCGATAACCGGTTTGCCGGTCATGGAGGCAATGGCCTCCACATAGTGCAGGGCTACCGGGAGGATCGCAGCACCGGACAGCCAGCCGCGTCCGTCCCTGCTGCCGAGTCGAGGTTCCCGTGTCTCTATGTCGAAGTCCAGGGCAGGCCCCACGCTGTTGATCGCTACGAAGCCGTCCACGAACCTATCCAGGATGCGCACCGCCCCCTCCAGGTCGCTGATGCCGGGGCTGAGCTTGGCAAACACGGGGATTGTCAGGTTTTCCTTCAGCGCTCCGGCCAATCGTTTGAGGTTTTCCGGATCCTTGCCTACGTAGTGGATCGAAAACTCGACCGCGGCCGCCACTCCGGCCGCCTCCAGTTCCTTTCCCAGCGCAGCAAGCTGCCCGGCGCTGTAGCCGACAGAGGCGATCACCGGTACTCCCGTCTCCTGCAGTCGGGCCAGCTCCTCTTCAATGAAGTGGCGGTAGTCATGCTCGGACCACAGCTCGGCGTTGAGCAGACTGCCGGAGAAGGGAGAGCTGATGTTCGGGGTGGGAACCCGGGCGCCTTTCACACTGATGGTCTTGGCAACCAGTGCCCCAGCACCTCCCCGGGCCGCCCGCAGCAGCATCGCAGCGTCCGCCCCCCCGGGTCCGGCTGCGGTCCAGACGGGGTTGGAAAACTTGATCCCGCAGATCGTGGTTTTCAGATCAGCCATGGTTCTTGACTCCTAACCTTTCGAACAGGCGTGCCCCCTGGACAGCCGCGGAGCGGGCCAGGGAATCCTCGTCCAGGCCGAGAACACGGCGGTCGGCCAGCAGTGTTGTTCCCTGCATGTACACGCTCCAGGAAGGGCTCTCCAGGATCCCGTAGATCAGATGGCCCCAGAAGGTGTCAGCCCTGAACGGGGAGGGGGGCCTGTAGTCCCAGATCACCAGGTCCGCCCGATCCCCCGGTTTCAGATCCGGATAATCGGGGAAGAACCTGCGCACGAAGCGGATCTGGTCGAAGTACACTCTGCGGACAAAGGTAAAACTCTCCGACATCTCGCCACCCTGGTGGCGGTGCAGCAGGAACAGTTGCTTGATCGACCGAGCGGGAGAGGCATGCATTCCATCCGTTCCCGCCACCAGGACCGGGGAATCGGGTAACTCCCCGTAGCGGCCCAATCCCACGGCATTGTTGAGGTTCGAGTCCGGATTCAGCGCCAGTGCGCACTGTCCGCCGGCCAGGGCGGTCCAGTCCTCCTCCACCAGGTGTACCCCATGGGCGAGAATACCCGGATGCTCGAGCAGCCCGAAGCGATCCAGGCGCACCCCCGCGGTGCAATCGAAGCTCTCCCGGCTGTAGCGCTGCTCGTAGGCATCTTCGGCCAGATGGATGTGGATGCCCGAAGCCAGTTCGCGGCACAGGTCGGCGGCCCTGCGCAGGGTCTGATCGGACAGGGTGAATGGGGCGTGGAGTCCCACCAACCCTCTGATGTCGGCGTTCGCCGAGCGGCGGATGAACTCCCGCTGCTCGGCCAGGCAGGCTTTGGTGACGTTTTTACTGTGTCGATCCGAGGTTTCCAGACAGAGCACGGCCCGCATCCCCACCTCGGCCAGGATCCCGCCCATCGCCTCCAGGCTGCCCTGAACGAAGCGGGGAGAGCTGTGATGATCGAATACATAGCTCACGCCGCTACGAAGGGACTCCGCAGCTCCTAGACGTACGCAGGCTTCGACCATGTCCGCGTCCAGCGCCCGATCCAGACGCCACCAGAGGTTCTGGAGGATATTGCGGAAATCCTCCATGGAGCCGGGTAGCGCCAATCCCTTTGCCAGTCGGGAGTAGAAGTGATCGTGGAAGTTGACAAGCGGAACGGTCGCCACTCGCCCCGCCGCATCGACAATGCCGTCGGCCCGCTCCTCGGGCGCCCCTGCCTCGGAGGTGGGGCACCCGGGTTTTTTGCTTCTCAGGAAGCGCCCGTAGTCGGCGGGCCGAATCTGGCGGATTTTTCCCTCGGCCACGGTCAGATCACAGAACTCGGGTCGGACCGCACCCTCAACCAGTCGGCAGAGCCAGAGGTTGCGGAGTTCCCGGATTCGAGGTATTCGAATTGGGCTGCTCAATCCAAAATCCCTTTCTGAAGTCATCCGTCGCGACTACGGCGGAGTATAAGAGCCTATCCCGCTGCCATTCCAACGATAGATTGGAACCATCCCAGGCGTCAAGGAACCGATCTCATCTTTCGAGGTTGGCTACTCAATTGGGAATGTACTATACTGCGGAGCAAAGAACCTGAAAAAGCAACAAGAGGAGTCATGCATGAAAAGAGAGGAAATCCCCCTGTCCCAACTGCGTCTTCCGGTATACAGCAGCTGGAGTGATGATTGGTTCCTGCTGACCTGCGGGGATCATTCGGCAGGAAGGTTCAACACCATGACCGTGGGTTGGGGCGGTCTGGGCTGCATGTGGAAACGGCCCATGGCCATAGTGGTTGTACGTCCCCAACGTTATACGCGTGAGTTCATGGAGGAGTACCCTGATTTCACGATCTGTCATTTCCCGTCGGAGCACCACGAAGCCCTGAGCTACTGCGGGAGTCACTCGGGCAGGGATGTTGACAAGATCGCAGAGTGCGGGCTTTCGCCGCTTGCCTCCAGCAAGGTCGGGTCACCGGGATTTGAGGAGGCGGATCTGATCATCGAGTGTTCGAAGATGTATTTCGACGATTTCAAGCCCGAACATTTTCTTGCCCCGTTCATCGAAGAGAACTATCCGGCCAAAGATTACCACCGCCTGTATCTGGGAGAGATCAAGGCAGCCTTCGGAACCGGACAGTACGGAGCCTGAGGGCACGGGGATTTTGGAGCGGGGGGATGAGATTTTCCGGCTACCGCTGCTGCTTATGCGGGTGTGAATACGAGGCGCCTGAGCAGCTGTATCTCTGCCCCAAGGATCAGGGCTGCCTGGATGTCGTTTTGGATGCAGAACGCATCCGGGCAACCGTCAAGCCCTCCCAGCTGGTCGGGCCGGATCTCGAGACATCGCACTGGCGCTACCTGCCCCTTCTGCCGGTAGGCGACCCCGGTGCGGAGGGCACGCCGCTACGCAGCGTAGGGTGGACGCCGCTTTACAGCCTGCCGGCTCTGCGAGCCAGGCACGGATTGAAAGCGTTCTGGCTCAAAGATGACGGAGCCAACCCGACGGCCTCTTTCAAGGACCGGGCCAGCTCCCTGGTTGTAGCTCGAGCGCGGGAGATAGGCGCGGACACGGTGGTAACCTCTTCGACGGGGAACGCGGGGGCAGCCCTGGCCGGAATGGCCGCAGCCGTGCAGCTGCACGCCGTGGTTTTTGCTCCCGCCAGCGCGCCTCGGGCGAAACTCGCCCAGATGTTGGCCTACGGTGCCGATGTAATCCTGGTCGAAGGAAATTACGACAGGGCCACGGAACTGAGCCTGGAGGTTTCTCGGGAGCTGGGCTGGTACTGTCGCAATACCGGATACAATCCCTTCACGGCGGAGGGAAAGAAAACCGTGGCGTTCGAGATCTGGGACGCCCTGCGGAGGGGGCGGATCGCTGTACCTCAAGGGATGCCTCTCTCCATATTCGTCTCGGTCGGAGACGGAAACATCATCTCCGGCATCCACAAGGGTTTTCGCGATCTGGAGGAGCTCGGCTGGCTGGATTTCCAACCCCGTATCTTCGGCGTCCAAGCGGAAGGATCGGCGGCGGTCGCCCGGGTTTTTCAAGCCGGGGGAGAGAGGATCGATAGGGTGGAGGCGAGCACGTTGGCGGACAGCATCTGCGTCGATATGCCCGCCGACGGCGTGCGGGCTCTGCGGGCGGCTCGCCAAACCGGGGGTGCGTACATCACAGTGAAAGACGAGCAGATCCTGCACGCCCTGGCGGAGTTGGGGCGGATCGGTGTGTTCGCCGAACCGGCGGCTGCTGCAGCCTATGCCGGCTACCTGAAAGCCCTGGAGACAGAGCAGATAGGCGAACAAGACCCGGTGCTGGTCCTATCCACGGGAAGCGGGCTCAAGGATATTACCGCCGTTCAGAGGGTTGTGCCGGAAGCACCGGTTATCGAACCCACGGTGGAGGCGGTGAAGCGGCTTCTGAAACTGTAAGGCGGTTTTTCCAAGCGCTTCATCCTGTGGGACTAACGACACCGCAATGGTGTGCAAGGAGGGTCACTATGGGCAGAGCCATTAAACGGGAGGACAACTCCTTCATCAAGGCATTGCTGAAGCTCATCCCCAGCGAGATCATAGCCGTATTCATCTTCCTTCAGGGGGTTTTGCCGGATCGCCTGATTCCTCACCTGGTGATCAGCCTGCTGCTAATAGGAATCACGCCCCTGTATCTCTACACCGCCATGGGGGTGCGCTCCGGAGGACAGCTGGTCGTTTCCACTCTCTCGATGATCGTCTGGATCTACGCCCTCGGCCAGGGTCCGGTACGCTTTCTAGAAGCTCCGATCTACGAGCCCTGGTACGGGTCGGTGATCCTGGCGATGTGGACCCTCATCCCGCCGATGCTGCTGTACCGAAAGCATGGCCAGCCCGAACTCCCGAGTGGTGAGAAAGGGTAGTCAAGCCGAAAATTCCAGTAGAGGAATCGTGAACAGACCAGGACCCGATGAACTGCGGAGTATCCAATTTTTCTCTGAAATGTCCAACCGCGATCTGCGTATGGTCGCTCGCTTTGCCGCTACCAAGAGACACGGCAAGGGGGAGATCATCATCCGGGAGGACACGGTCGCCGATACTTTCTACATTATCCAGAAGGGCAAAGTAGCCATCACCAAGAAGTTTGAGGATGGCGAGGAGATGATGCTGGCCATCCAACACGGCGGAGATTTCTTCGGAGAGATGGCCCTGCTGGATCAGGGACCCCGATCCGCCAGCGCCGTGGCTTTGGAGCCTGCCGTTCTGTTGGAGATATCCCGGGTTGATTTTTCGATTCTTCTGAAGAAAGCTCCGCTACTGGCCTACGCCATGATGAGGGAGCTGAGCGCGCGGCTGCGGGGAACAGGAGCGCTCATGATCAGCGAGTTGCAGCGCAAAAACCGGGAGCTCAAAGATGCATATCGGGATACCGTTAATGCCGTCGTAAATACCTTGGAAGCCCGGGACAAGTACACCCATGGACACACGGAGAGGGTAACCGCGATTGCCATGAGTATCGCCAAGAGCATCGCCGCAAAGATGGAGCTGGGCGAGGAGGATCTGTTCACGATCGAGATTGGTGCCCTTCTCCATGATGTGGGAAAGATCGGTGTGCCCGACGCGGTATTACGCAAACCCGGTCCTCTGGAAGTTGGGGAGATCCTTCAGATCCAGGAGCACCCGGCCAAGGGGAAGCACATCCTGGACAATATCGCGTACCTGGAGCAGGCGCTGCCTTGTGTCTTGCACCATCACGAGCGATTCGACGGCCAGGGGTACCCTGAGAAAATCGGCGGAGAGACGATTCCCCTGCCGGGGAGGATCATCTCGGTAGCCGATGCCTTCGATGCCATGACCAGCGATCGTCCCTACCGGAAGAAGAGGGATTTTCGCAGCGCCTTCGAAGAAATAGAGAAGAATGCGGGTAAGCAGTTCGACCCGCAAATAGTCGGAGCCTTTGGGAAGCTGCTGAACAGTGGGGTTATTGACCAGGTGCTTGCGGGTCTCAAAACCAAGAGAAAAGA
>Ga0272441_10014108_pt1 | contig 11393 bp, 8 predicted proteins | sample SSMProp6N_FD_193582 | JGI IMG/M metagenome (GOLD analysis project Ga0272441, IMG submission 193582) | Marine sediment archaeal communities from Little Sippewissett salt marsh, Falmouth, MA, United States - SSM-Prop-6N | ecosystem: Environmental > Aquatic > Marine > Wetlands > Sediment ... | reverse complement strand
CGTTGCGACCGCGGCCACCCTCGCCGGCAAGCCTTATCTTGCTTCCCTGCTTGACCCCGGCGGGCACCCTCACCTTGAGCTTGCGCTCGCGCAACACTTCACCGGCGCCCCGGCACTTTGGGCACTGCGACTGCACGACCTGCCCGGTGCCTTGGCAATGTGGGCAACTCATCCGCATGCCGAGAATCCCGCCGCCCTGGGAGCTTTGTCCGGTCCCGCCGCACGCTCTGCAGGGGCCCGTCTTGCCGCCCAGCCCCTCACACTCGGGGCAGCGATCCGCAATGCTCAAGGTCAGTTGCTTCTCGGTGCCCTTGATGGCATCGGCGAAGGTAACGGGCAGGTCATGCGAGATGTTCGGCCCTCGCTCGGGGCTGGCCTCAAACCCGGCCCGCCGCCTTGCCGTCCCGCCGGCAAAATCGCCGAAGATGCTTCCGAAGATGTCCTCGAAGCTTCCGGCGCCGAAGTTCGTGAAGACGAAGTCGCGGAAGTCCCCGCCTTGCCACTGACCGGTCTGCTGCGCCTGCTGCCACGCGGAGCCGAACTGGTCATACTTGGCGCGCTTGTCCGAGTCGCTGAGGACCTCGTACGCCTGGCTGATCTGCTTGTACTTGTCCTCCGCGGCCTTGTCACCCGGGTTGACGTCCGGATGGTACTTGCGGGCCATGCGGCGATAGGCTTTCTTTACCTCGTCTTCGCTGGCGTTGCGCTCAACGCCCAGCAGTTCGTAGAAGTCGACGTTCGTATCCATCTATGTACCATCATGCTCTCAGAGCCCACGCAGGGGCTCGTGTAGGGAGTTCGCCGTCGGCACCAACCCGTCGTCGGCCTGTCCTCTGTCAGCCCACCTGTACCTGCACTCGCCGGGCCTCACGGCTCTTGAGACGCCCGATGCGTATCTGCAGTACGCCGCTTTCCAGCGAGGCGTTGACCGCGTCCAGGTCGGCGTCTGAGGGTAGGGGCACCAGCCGTGAGAAGTGCCCGAATTGCCTCTCGCCCCGAAGCAGCTTGCCTGCGGGCGCCGGCGTCCTGTGCTGTTTGCCACTGATGCTGATGACGCCGTCCTCGGCGTACACCCGCAGATCCTCGGCGGCCACTCCGGGTAGGTCGCAGCGCACCACATAAGATTCCGCGCTGCGACATACATCGGTCAGGGGAACGAAGCTGGGACCCGCGGCCGGTGACCGCACCCACGCCCTGGCGTCCCTGAACAGACGGTCAAACTCCTCTTGCAGCCTTACGATGTCCTGCATCCTCATCTGCAATGCACCTGCACCCGGCCGGATTGATCGCACTGCGCCGGCAACACGACTAACGTCTCGCGGTCAGGACCAGTACGCCTCGGGCCAGATCAGCATCCACACCGGACGGGGCAAAGCCAAGGCTGAACGCGCGCTCGAAGGTCCCGGCCGGCGCCTCCACCTGCAAGTACCCTTCCACGCCCTGCAATTCGGGCCGCTCGCGGACGCCCCGCACAGTAAGAACGTTGCCCTCAAGGCCGACGTCCAGCCTTTCGCGAGGGATTCCACACGCCTCGATCTCGATCCTGAGTCCCTCGGGCGAAGCGTATATGTCGGCCCGCGGTGTCCATTCGTGAGTTGTTGGCGTGACCTCGGCGTCCGGGAGCATCCCGTCCAGCAATCTACGCAGTTTGCTCCTGAGGCGGCTGATGTCCTGCCAGGGCTCGTCCCTCGCGCCACGCATGGGTCGGTACCTCGCCTGTGAGCCTGAAGGCCTTTCTCAAGCCCGGTGGCATCCGACGCGAGCCAAGGTGGTGCTCTGTCTGCCTCGGCCCGCGTCGGCTTTGTGTTGGGTTAGTCTACGTCTTCGGATTCGAACTCGCCCTCGATGACGTCATCGGCGGCTGCGGCGTCGGTGGCAGGTTCTGCGGGCCCCGCGTCCTGCGGGTCCGTCGGGCCTGCGGCACCGGCATCTGCCTCGGGCGCGCCGGCCTGTTCGTACATCCGCTGTGACACCTGCGAGAACTCCTGGTTGACCTCATCCATTGCGGCGCGGATGGCTCCCGGGTCCTCACCCTTCACCGCCTCGCGCAGTGTCTGGATCTTCTCCTTGATCGTCCGCTTCTCATCCTCAGGCACCTTCTCGCCCAACTCATTGAGGGTCTTCTCGAGTTGGTAGGCCAACTGGTCGCCCTGGTTCCGGGCGTCGGCCAACTCCTTGAACTTCTGGTCGTCCTGGGCGTGCTTCTCGGCCTCCTGTACCATCTTCTCGACCTCGTCATCGGACAACTGGCCGGAGCCGGTGATGGTGATCGACTGCTCCTTGCTGGTGGCCTTGTCTTGGGCGGACACGTTCAGGATGCCGTTGGCGTCCAGATCGAAGGTGACCTCAATCTGTGGGACGCCTCGCGGCGCCGGCGGGATGCCGGTCAGATGGAAACTGCCCAAAGGCTTATTCTGGCTGGCACGCGGCCGCTCGCCCTGGAGAACCCGCACCTCGACCGTCGTCTGCATGTCGCTGGCCGTGCTGTAGATCCTGCTCTCACGCGTCGGGATGTTCGTGTTCTTGGGGATCACAACATCCGTCACATCGCCCAGGGTCTCGACCCCGAGCGTCAAAGGCGTAACATCCATCAGGACGATGTCCTGAGACTCGTCGCCCGACAAGACCGCCCCTTGGATCGCGGCGCCGACGGCCACGACCTCGTCGGGGTTGATGCCCTTGTTGGGGTCATTGCCCGTGAGACTCTTGACGAGCTCCTGCACCATTGGGATCCGGGTGGAGCCGCCAACAAGGATCACCTCGTCAATGTCTCCATACTTGAGCCCGGCCTCCTTCATGGCGTCCTCGACGGCGACCCGTGTCTTCTCTACCAGGTCTCTGATAAGCTCCTCGAGCTTGGCGCGAGTGAGGGTCGTCTCAAGATGCTTGGGACCCTCGCCGTCCACGGAGGTGATGAAGGGCAGGCTGATCGTCGTGGTCACCTGGCTGGAAAGCTCGCACTTGGCCTTCTCCGCGGCTTCCTTGAGACGCTGCAGAGCCTGAGGGTCCTTGCGAAGGTCCACATTATTCTCGGCCTGGAACTGCTCGGCCACGTGGACGATGATCCGCTCGTCCAGGTCGTCGCCACCCAGTTGCGTGTCACCGGATGTTGACAGGACCTGGTAGGCGTCGCGCTCATCGGTACCGATCTCCACGTCCAGGATCGACACATCAAAGGTCCCGCCACCCAGGTCAAATACCATGATGGTGGCTTCCTGTTTGTCCTTCTTCCACCCGTAGGCCAGCGCGGCCGCTGTGGGTTCGTTGATGATCCTTAGCACGTTGAGGCCGGCGATCTCACCGGCCTGCTTTGTGGCGGTGCGCTGGGTGTCATCGAAGTAGGCCGGGACCGTGATGACGGCATCCTTGACCGGCTCGCCCAGGTAGGCTTCCGCATCTTCCTTAAGCTTGCCCAGTATCATCGCGGAAATCTGCTCGGGGGTGTAGTCCTTGCCGTCGACCGACACCGTATCGCGAGTGCCCATCTTGCGCTTGATCGACACCACGGTCCGCTCCGTGTTCAGTACGGCCTGCCGCTTGGCGGCCTGTCCCACGAGCCGCTCGCCTGTCTTGGAGAAAGCGACGACGGATGGGGTGGTCCGGCCACCCTCCTGATTGACGATGACCGAGGGCTCGCCGGCCTCAACCACCGCAACACACGAATTGGTGGTGCCCAGGTCGATCCCTACTGCTCTTGCCATGGTGAAGCACACCTCTCAATGTCGGAAAAGTGACCCGATCCATACGATAATCGATGCGGGCGCCCGGGAATGCCTCCCGGTGCGCCCATACGCTTCGATGGGGTTAGTATAAACGTTGAGTGTATTGCTGTCAAGCTTGTTGATAAGAAAGCGCTGGTTCACCCTCTGCGCCAGAGGCGTCACCAGGGAAACCCTCTGCACTCAACCCGCATTGCCCATATGAGCAGAGGGGTTTCTGGTAAGGACGCCAAGAAACTGGCCGTAGGCGCGCCGCAACAGGCATCGCAGCGATGATCGCCGGAGGCACGCGATGGGTGAAAGCCAACAGGAGCCGTTGAGCCTGAGTTTGACGCTCGTGTGCGGCTGGAGTTTGGAGGCAACAGGATCACTCCCGATGCGGGATTGCTGGCGTACCGCGAGTTGGGTGAGAAGCTGGGGCTGACGGATACGGCCGATCAGTACCTGACGGAGCATCGGTCGGGACGCAACGTCCAGCACCACCTGGTGGCGCTGATCCGGCAGTCGACCTACAGTCGCCTGGCGGGCTGCCCCGACACCAATGATGCGGATCGTCTTGCCCGGGACCCGACGCTGGGGTTGGTTGTGAGCCGACGGGCCTGTGCCAAGCAGGCAGCAGCGCGGGACACCGTGGGGCGCTTTGAGACCGAGACACTCTGTGCTGAGGACAACCGGGCTGGGTTGGCGGCGTTGAACGCCGCGTGGGTCTCAACGGCGCTGTCGCATACGGGGACCCAGCGTCTAATCCCGGACCTGGACAGCTCGGAAAGCCTGGTGCACGGCCAGCAGGAGGGGGCCAAGTACAGCGGCCACTACGGAAGCGTCTGCCATCACCCACTGTTCTGTTCCGACCAACTCGGCGACTGTCAAGGCGCGATGCAGCGAGAGGGCAACGTGTCCGGCGCCGAGGGTTGGCGGGAATTGCCGGACCCGATCGTGGAACGGTACGTTAAGTGGGGGCTGCGCAAGCAGTTCCGGGGCGACGCCGGGTCTGCGCGTCCGGAGATCCATGAGTATCTGGAGCAGCACAACTTTCTGTACGCGATCCGGCTACCTTCGGATTCGGTGCTGGAGTGGCTGATCGAACCGTACCTGGAGCGCCCCGAGGCGTTAGCGCCTGGCGCCCCCGTGGAGCTTGACGACTTTGCGCGAGAAGCTGGTGAAGATCGGGGCCCGGCTGACCCGTCACGCCCGGCGGTTGATCCTGCAAATGGCAGAAGTGGCTGTCACGCGAGACTTGTTTGCACAGATTCTCAGCCGGATCAGGCACCCCAAGCCAGTGCCGACCTGAGGCTCGCGCTGCCTCGCCGTCAGCGCTGAAGAAACCGTGGTTCCCACTGACGCGGGTGTGCGGTCTCGCCTGGCGGCTGGTCTTGCTGGGGATTCAAGCTCTCCGGAGCGCTATGGGTGCCGCTAAGTCGGCTTCATGAGGGTCACCAAGCTGAGAAGGGGGGCCTGTGGCTCCCACGGCGAACTTCAACCTCATATGGGTGACTGTTCAGCCCATACAGCAAGGACGCCCGTTTGATACGGGCAATCTCGGTCTGCAGGTCTGCGGGTTCCCTCAGCGAAGGATGCTCCTGTAGTTCGGCGGCTCGTCACGGAAATGCGAGGTCCACCATGCACGCGCGCAGGCTTCTCCTGGTACTGGCTGCTTCCATGGTCCCCAGTTGCGTTGCGACGGCTCCTGCCGTGAGGCGGACACCCCGCCCGCTTGCTCGCGGGCCCGTGTCGGCGAAGGCCGCAGTGAAGATCACCCCTATCGCGGCTACGAAGAGCACGAACCGCATGGAGCTGCTGGACGAAGAGATCACGGTAGAGGGCGTCTACTTCGATGAGGGCGTCCCTCTGCTCGTACGGGATATCGACCTCACCCGCGCCAACTCGCTGTTGCCCGATGACGCGTACCTGGTGCTGTCGGGCAACGCGCCCAAGAGCGTAGTGTCGGGCGATAGGATCAAGCTACAGGGAACGCTGAGACAACCCTCGGGGAGACACTCGCTCTGGATGCAGCGTGAGAAGTCGGTGCTTGAGGTCAGGACGACCTCGTTGGCGAAGGTCGTCAGCCGGGCATCGGTGTCTCGCCGAGGGCACATCCCGCCGGCAACGCTGCCGCGTGGCCGCATTGCCGAGGGGGTCCGGCACGCCGTGCTCATCTGTGGTGGGGGCGGGCGGGCCCAGTGGCGCCGGCGATACGTCAACGAGATGACGGGTGTCTACAGGTACCTGCAACGGGTCGGCTGCAACGACGCCTCGATCCATGTGCTCTACAGGGATGGCGAGACCTGCTTTGGCGCGTCCACCTTCTACGACGATATCCCTGTGGACGGTCCAGCCACCCGCGCGGCGATCAGCAGGACCTTCGACCACCTGGCGGAGATCGTGGGCGAGGGTCAGCAACTGACCGTCTACACGACAGGCCCGGGCGGCGGATTCTACCACCGGCAACAGGGCACCGAAGGGATGCTCGGCATGCGGAGTGGCGTCGATGGCGGCATTCTTGATGTGGACGGCGACGAAGAGCATGACCATACGTATGAGAGCTTGTACGACCTTGACCTCAACCACGATGGCGATACGGATGACGTGGTCGCATACGATGAGGTTCTGTACTTGCACGGCGGTGACAGGATCACCGATGACGAGTTCGCCGCTGAGATGGAGAAGGTCGCAGGCTGCGGAATCACGATCTATGTCGGACAGCAGAGCTACTCGGGGGGCTTTGCCGCCGACTTGGCGGGCCCGAACCGTATCCTGCTCACTGCGTGCACGCAAAAGCAGCGCTCCTGGGCCTATGAGCCCGCTTCCCCGCTCTCTGAGTTCACCTACTGGCTGCTCCAATACGCAGACTGGAAGCCCGTGCGCTCCATCTACAACGGCATATTGATGTGCAATCGGATGATGCCCCTGGAGACGGCCGCGTACGATGACAACGGTGTGATGCCGCTGCAGGTAGGGCGCCTGGAGCGGCGGGAGAGCGAAGACGGCGAACTCGGAGGCCACACATGCCTGTGACCGTACGAAATGCCCCGGCTGCCGCCCTGCGGGCAGACGATGTTGAGCAGTTCCTCCGTCCCGTGGTTCCGTATCGTGACCTGGAAGCTGACCTCCGCGCCACTGAGTGCGACAGTCAGCTCCGCCTCCGTGCCGTCCGGCATCCGGTAGCGCGCCGCCAGTCGCTCACCATCCGCGCGCACGGACAGCGATTCCATCTCGTCCGCCCGTACCACGTCAGGCTGCTTCGCCCCGTCGGGGAGGCGATTCACGCTCAAAGCGCCGAAGCCGCATAGTCGAACATGGCCTCAATGTTCTCGCGGGGCGTGCCGGGGGGCACCTCACAGCCCGCGGCGAGGATATAGGGATCCCCAAGGGTCTCGTGGCTGCGCCGGCAGGCCGCCCGCACCGCTGCGGGCGTCGCCTTGTACAACTCGTTCACCGGGTCGAAGTTCCCCATCAGGACGGCAGTGGGGCCGACGAGCTCCCTCGCGTGTGTGATGTCGCACGGGTAGTCCAGCTCGACGATCTCGGCGCCGGTCTGCCCCAGGTAGGGCAGCAGGTGCGTGGTATTGCCGCAGATGTGCAGCCTGGTCATGGCGCCGGCGTCCCGGATGGCCTGGACGATGCGCTTCTCTCGCGGCAGGATCAGGCGCGTGTAGACCTCGGCGGAGACCAGGGAGGCCGCGGCGTCACCCATGCCGATGAAGTCCGCCCCGGCGTCGATCTGCGCCAGGGCGAAGCCGATCTCCATCTCAGTGATCCAGTCGAAGAGCTCCTCGACGAACCCGGGGTCATCGTACAGATCCATCATTAGGGCCGACATGTCCCGCAGGTCGGCCGCCTCGGCCATGGGTCCCTCGATCCAACCTAGAATGGGGATCTGCCCGCCAACATGCTCACGGAAGAGCGCGCAGGCCTTCACGCGATCGTGCATGCGGCCCCCGCCCAGGGGGTCCGGGCGCTTCAGGGACCCCAGGGCACCCTTATCGGCCAAAGCAAACCGCTTCACCCGGGGCGGTTGGTCGGCGAAGTACTCGAGCTGTACGCCGCAGTCAGCGGTCTCCCGCACCGGGTCTGAACAGCACGACACACAGTCGATGCCGAACTGCTCCACGAGCCGCAACTGGCATCGGGTTAGGACACGGTAGTCGCGCACGTAGTCGGCGTAGCTTTCGCCTTCCATCTGGGCCGCGTAGATCATGAAGATGGGCATCGCGAGCAGGCGTTCGCCTTTGTGCCCGGCGACCAGCGCTTGCAGTATCTCGACGGGTGTCATGGCGGCACTCCCTTACCGGCCTACCGTCAGGGGCGGCCGTTGATGTTCTCGTCGGAGTATTTCATCAACCCCCGCCCGAGAGCCTGCCCGGCGGCGGCGACCGCCCCTGTACCAGGAAGGAGGCCGGAGTGATGCACGCGAACTGCAACTTGCACAGTTGAGCCACCTGTCCTCTCGGGCATCCCGGAGAGAAACACAATGACACAGCATGTACGTTCTCGAGGGCTGACGCTTCTGGCGACGCTGGGCCTGGTCTGGGCCGCGCCGGGTCCGGTTCTACCGCATGACGAGGCCTCCGGAGCCCATGGCGAGTCCTCAAAGGTCGATGGGGTGCCTTTGCGTGAGGGCTTTGAGGAGTCGGTGCCGGAACTGCACACGTACCAGGCCAAGTACGCGGCCGACGATACCCTCGCGCACACGGGGGCGCGGTGCCTCCGTGTGTCCCCCACGGCAGAGTCCGGTGGCGCGTACTTCCGACTGGATGGCCTCATCGACAAGAGCGCCGACTACGAGTTCTCGGCCTGGGTCCACGCCGCAACCACCGGCGCGGTTCGTCTGTACATCTCCGCGAGCGACGGCACCAAACGGTACACCAAGAGCCAGGTGACCGGCGGGTTTTCGGGCAAGTGGGTGCTTCTGACGGGCACGGTGCGCAAGAAGCAGTGGCAAGACACGGACACCGACATCATGCTCGCCATGGTAACCAGCGGCGAGAGCCGGTTCGACGACGTGCGCCTGCGCAAGACTCAACTGCCGCCGCCGCCTGCCGAGGCATATCCCGACCTGTGGCGCCGCCTGCGCGCTGCGGCGGATGCTCGCATCTCAGCCCTTCCGCCCGTGGGAACTCTGGTACTGCAGGCTGAAAACGCGGCGCTCGCACCTGCGCTAGAGGCCCCGCCCGTGGATATGCCCCGGGGTCCAACGGCTGTCGTCCCCTCAGACGGCCTGCTGACCTTCGCCGTCCAGGTACCCGCCGCCACGTACGTCGAGGGCGTCCTTACGCTGGGCCCCGACAGTGACCTTCGACCGGGGCTTCGAGCTACGGTGCTGTGCGACAATACGGTGGTGGCTGCGCCGATGGTGCGCGCAAGCCCCTGGGAGAGCGAGGGCAATGCCTTAACGGGCCCGGCCCCGGCCATCCTCGGCGACCGGCCGCCTGACCAGGTCTCCCTGACCAAGTGGCTGATGCCGCCGGGGAGGCACTACCTGACCATCGCCGGCCCCCACTTCCGCCCCGGCGGTGAATTCCGCCGCCTCGAGTTGGTCACTCTGCCGACCGCCGCCCAGCGGCCCGTGTACCGGTTCGCGCTGCTGAGCGATACCCACTTGGGCTCCGGGAGCGCGGGGTGGATGAACGTTAAGCTTAGCGGCCCGGCCCACGATGAGCTTGCGGCCACCCTGTCGGCCCTGGCCTCCGAGGGCATCGACTTTGCCCTCATCGCCGGAGACATGACGGATTCGGCCACCCGCGAGCAGTTCGCGGCCGTGGGCACGATCTGCGCCAAGGCGCCCATCCCCGTGTACGGGTGCATCGGCAACCACGACGCCTACCTGGCATCCTCTCGGGCCGACGCCCTCGAACTGTGCGCACCCATGTTCCCCTCCGGGACCACAGACTACGTGCTGGACAAGCCCGGGCTGCGCTTCATCATCCTCGATGCTTCGCACTGGAAGTCCAAGCACGGGGGCTTCCTGGATCACTATGACCGCGAGTTGGTTGCGGGTATCGGGCCCACGCCCGACGAGATTCAGTGGCTCAAGCAGGTTCTGGAGGAGGACAAGGAGACGCCCTTGGTGCTGGTATTGCATTACCCCCTCGCGGGCAGGTCGGGGCCTTCGTCCTGCGGCTACCAGGTGCGCAATGTCAACCTGGGCGGGCAGGTGGCCCAGCTTGTGCAGGCGGCGCCGAATCTGGTGGCCGTGCTGTGCGGGCACACCCATTGGAACGAAGCCGTCGATGTTGACCACACCACCCATTTGACCAACCCGGCCTTCTGTGAATGGCCCAACGCGTACCGGGTGTTCCGTGTGTACGGCGACCGGCTGGAGTGGGAGATGCGTCAGGTGGGCAACCGGGGCTTCATCCGTCAGTCTTTCGCGGCGCCAAAGGGCCTGTCGTGGATGATCTCGACAGGTGAGGGGGACCTTGGCGGGAGCATCCCTCTCAGGCCGCGCGAGGGCCCGGCCCACTGACGCTGTGAGGCGACCCCCGGCTGAGGATGAAGCGCTTGACAGGCCCCGCGGGGGCCACTATACTTTCCCTCACTGCCGAGGTGGTGGAACTGGCAGACACGCTAGCTTGAGGGGCTAGTGCCCTTTTTGGGTGTGCGGGTTCAAATCCCGCCCTCGGCACCACACTTGCAGATCGCGCCGGTTTGTGGTAGAAACAGGGCGGTTAGCTCAGTTGGGAGAGCGCTACCTTCACACGGTAGAAGTCGCAGGTTCAAGTCCTGCACCGCCCACCACTTTAACCCAGCGCTCGAGCGGGAATAGCTCAGTTGGTAGAGCATTAGCTTCCCAAGCTAAGGGTCGCGGGTTCGACTCCCGTTTCCCGCTCCAAACTGAGACTTGGCCCGAGATCATATCGGCTGCAGTACATAGATCTAGCGTCACTAGAAGCGGGAATAGCTCAGTTGGTAGAGCGCCTCCTTGCCAAGGAGAAGGTCGCCGGTTCGAGTCCGGTTTCCCGCTCCAGAGTCTTCAGGCGGGCCGGGGCAATCTCGGCCCGCTTTGTAGTATGGTTGTCCGGTACCTTATCGGTCCGGCGCCTTATGTGTGAGGCGGCATAGCCAAGTGGTAAGGCGGCGGTCTGCAAAACCGCTATTCACGGGTTCGACTCCCGTTGCCGCCTCCATCTTTCTACCTTACGTTCTCCATCGCATGCCAAAACAGGCCTGCTCCGCGGGCAACAGGCCCCAATTCGTGAACACCACTGCCAGGCATTGAGTTGGTGGTGCGCTATCGTGATTCGTCGGGTTCTGTCGTTGAGGCCAGCGCAGGACTGCGTCAATGATTACCACCGAGGGGTAATGAGCATGTTGGCCGACCACAGCATTCGCAGACCAGTCAACGCAGGCTGGCGGACCTTCGCGGCCCTGTGCATATCCCTGGCCGTCCTCATGGCGTCCAGCGCCGCATGGGCCTTCGCCCCGGACATGCTGCCCTCCACCGCCATATGGACCAACTTCATGAAGAAGGTCCATGACAAGTCCACTCCCTTTAGCGAAGAGGATACCACCGGCGACGGCGTCGCCGACTTCAAGGCCTTCAAGCACCCCGACGGCGCCTATATCTACGTGCAGCTCAAGCCCGGGCTCGACGGCATGGTCGTGGACAATGTCGTCGTCAAAGAGAACCTCAAGGACCAGGCCAGTTGGGTAAGCGGCTTTGACAGCAACGAC
>Ga0272441_10014106_pt1 | contig 11394 bp, 8 predicted proteins | sample SSMProp6N_FD_193582 | JGI IMG/M metagenome (GOLD analysis project Ga0272441, IMG submission 193582) | Marine sediment archaeal communities from Little Sippewissett salt marsh, Falmouth, MA, United States - SSM-Prop-6N | ecosystem: Environmental > Aquatic > Marine > Wetlands > Sediment ... | reverse complement strand
CTATTTTGGCCTAAAATCATGGGTGGGGGTTTTAAAAACGACGAAAAATTGAAAAAAAAACGACAAAAAGTTTTTAAAAAAGGGTAAAAAAGAAAGAAATGAAGAAAAATTGAAAAAAATGACTCGTTTTGTTGTGTGTTTTTTGTAAAAATTGCACAGCCGAGACAAAAACCATTTCGAATGTTAAAATGGGCGAGATTTTAGCGGGGCAAAATTGGGCTGTCAAAATGAGGTGGGATGAAATGTTAAAATGGGTAATTTGGGTAATATAGGCAATTCTGAGCGGTCCTTTCGCTCAACTGCTGCGTTACACAGCCCCGGCTGATGCTCGAAGTACTACCCCGATGCCTTCTATCGGGGACTCCGCTCGGCCGGAACTGCAAGCCTTGCATTAGAACAAAATTCCGCGCTCAAAATGGGCTCGCTCAGGACAGGGCATATTGGAGGTAAAAGGTCAAAAAAATAAAAGGAAAAAGGGTTGTGTTTTGTGGAGGAAAATTAATTTAAAATAGTTTGACAAGGTTTTGTTTTGGGGTATAATGGGTGGAGTAACTTTGAGGAGACTGCGAAGTGAAAATTTCTTTGTATTTTGTTGAAAGAAGTACAGCTGGGGAATTGGAAAAAAAATAGATGATGTGCTAGAGAGAAGGTGTTGCTAAGTTTTTGACGTTCGTTACGAACTACTTTTTGTTGCAGGTAATACCCTTATTGCTTTTTGAGGGGTTGTTGGGCAGGCTACTTCGCAAGCGCCGCAGCCGTTGCACTTGGCGGGGTCAATTACGGGAACAAGCGAGTATTGGGCCTCCTTGAAGACGTAACGAATCGCATTATAATGGCACCATCGCATACAGGCGGTACATTCACGGTCTTTACCAAGCAGGCATAGGTTCATATCGACGCGGGCCATGCCGATTTTTATATCCGGTTTTTTGTCAAGGTCAACACCCATCAGCGCCCCGCTGGGGCAAACGTTCGTACAACTAATGCAGTCTTCCCTGCAGTAGTCCTTGTCAAAGTTCAGTATGGGAGTCAAGGTGCTTGTGAGGCCGTGCCGGGTCGTGTCGCGACGGATGATATCGTGCGGACAGGCCCGGATACAGTTGCCGCAGCGTGTGCAGAGCCCCCTGAAGGTCATTTCATCGGCCGCTCCGGGCGGCCTGAGTGGCGCTGAAGTTTCTCGGTGGGTGAGGCGCAAAATGCCCGCTGAGGCCGTGCCCGCTATTAAACCGAGGACCGTACGCCTTGCAACAGGATATTCCGAACTGGTGCGGGCGGGCAAATCAGGTGCGGATTTACGGATAGAGCGAAATGTTCGAGACATTTTAGAGAGCAGGTCCTGAAAAGCTCCCAATGGGCACAGGCCGCGACACCATATATGCGGCCACAGCAGCGAGCAGATAAGCAGTAAGGTAACGAGCAGAAACGAAACAGCACCGGTGAGGAGATGGTTTTTTTCGCTTAGGAGGAAAAGGCCTGTGAAAAGAGCGAGCGGGTCAGAGAAGAGAAACAAGGGACAGCCTAAAATCGCCCCGCCGAGAGTGAGCGCTAACAGCCATCGGCCAATCGAGATGGTTTGGCAAGGTTTTCGCCTTAGTCTCTGAGCCAGGCGGCTTGCGGCATCGAGGCACAGGCCCAGAGGGCATACCCAGCGGCAAAAAAAACGATGCCGAAAGATTGCAACGAGGCCGATAACGAGTCCAAGGGCGAGTATGGGCTGGATAGTCTTAGCTGCCAGGATTGAGCTGACGGCGACGAAAGGGCTCAAGGCCGGCACAATCACCAGGAGAGCATCTTTACCCGGGAGGGGCAGGAGGCACAGGACCGCCCCGATTAGACAGACGAGGCGAACCGGCAACCTGAAAGTATCTGCGATGCTCTTTTGCATTGTTCCAGAATCGTCTGGGAGTTTAGTATTGGTCAACCGAGGTAGGCCTCCTGTTGGCGAAGTATCTTCTGGATTTTGGTTATGTCGGCGTCGCGGGGCCTGCAACGGTCTCGAGCGGACACTGCGGCGGCCACACCGGCGGCCTGACCTGTGACGAAACAGTTAGGTATCAGACGAACCAGGTCGGCCATTCTCAAATCGCAACTGATGCATCGGCCGGCAGCGAGTACGTTGTCGACGTTTTTCGGGATTAAGGCCCCGTAAGGAATCTGCCACTGGCCGTGCTCGGCGTAGGAAGCTCCTCCGACACCGATGACATCGGGGTACTGTGTAGAGTTTTTTATATCGTCGACTTTTACAGTTTTTAGGCCGTTGAGTATTCTCGTGACTCGGACACCGATCTGTGGTGCGGTCTCCAGAAGATAGACCTTGTCATAGCCTGGTGTGCTGCGGATTTTCTGCATTTTGTTCCAGATGTATTTGCGGTGTTTCATTTCCATCCGTGTGAGTGTGGCAATATCGAGGCCATCGACTTCCGGGCCGGTCAGGTTGACCCAGTTGACGCCGGGGACGGGGGTGGGTGAGCCAAGGCGCCGGGGTTTTTGGGTTTCGGAGGTTTTATCTTTGTCCACTCTATCAAGATTTCCGATTCGTGAGACCAGACCGATATTGTGTGAGCGATGTTCGAATTGAGCACCGGCAGCGGCGAAGATATCTCCATCGCCTGTGGCGTCGATGACAACTTTTGCGACGATGGCCTGTCGGCCCGACTTGCTTTCCAATACGGCTCCGCGGATTGAGTTTTGGTGCACGACGGCATCGACGCCCCAGCAGTGTAGAAAAACCTGGACGTCGGCTTCTTCAATCATTTCGACCATGAGGTATTTGACGGCTTCGGCGTCTACGGTGGGGTTTGAGCCGGGTTTTCGGTCGATTATTGCGCCGTTCATTTTATCGAGGCGTCGCATCATTTCCTCTCCTATTCCCTGACAGACCTGCTTTGGGCCTTTAGCGATGTGACCGAGGATTAGCAGTACCAGTCCCCCTGTCCAGAGTCCTCCGAAGTGGCCGTAACGTTCTATGATAGTGACTTTGGCACCGGCTCTTTTTGCGGCGATTGCGGCGGCGATTCCGGCCGGTCCGCCTCCTACGACGAGAACGTCGGTCTCGGTAAGTACAGGGAGCTGGCGGCGGGGCTGGATGACTTTACCATCTATCAGTACGGCGCTGGAGCGGTTGTCGCGTACTTTGTTGGGGGCGATAACGGAACTTTGAAAACCGCTTTCACCGATATCCTTGGCCAGGAGCTGTTTATCGATTAGTAAACCTGTCCCAATGCCAAAGCCTGACATTCCCATTATTCGCAGACAGTCCCGCCGTGTCATCAGATCTTTCATAATCTTCTTCCTTATCCATAGTAAACATTCAGACTTGGTTATTCACTTGGTAACCGCACGTTTGTACAAAGTCGTGTGCCCTGATATGATAAAGTATCGGCTTTGAAAAGACAACTGTCCGCTATCAGGAACTTCGGTTTTTTTGAAAACAACTTTAAGGGGACGATTCACTCAAGGTGCAACCTTTGTTCATATCGCAAGAGGATATGGATTCGGCACATTTGACAAGTCCCGGGGATTCTCCGTTTAGAATTGGATTATTTGCATGTTGTTATTTTTTGGTGTTTGGTTATTATAGGATTTTCAGGATTTTTAATTTTTGCAGGAGTTGATGATGAAAAAGAATGTTCGAAAGCTGGTTATTGCGGCTATTTGTGTTTTACTGGGGTTTTCGGGGGGTGTTTGGGGGGATGAATTTAGGGTTCTGCCAGAAAGAATCGACGGGGTCAATCCGGGTGATATGATGAAAGAATACCTCAATAACAAGGCAACGGCATTGCTGGAGAACTGGAAAGCCGAATACGAGAAGCTAAAGACGGCTGAAGAGATATCGCAGTATCAAAAGCGGATGAGAGAGCTGTTTATCAAGTCTATAGGCGGTCTTCCGGAGCGGACAGCCCTTAATGCGGAGGTTGTCGGAGAGATTAAACGCAACGGCTACCGTGTAGAAAAGGTCCTTTTCGAGAGCCAGCCGAACCACCATATAGCGGCTTTGATGTATCTGCCGGAAAGTGAGGAGTTCAAGCGGCCGTATCCAGCGGTTTTCTTTCCGTGCGGTCATTCCCGGAACGGCAAGGCAAACGAGGGATATCAGAAGGCGTGCGCGCTAATGGCACTGAACGGTCTTGCGGTTTTGACTTATGACCCGATTGGCCAGGGTGAGCGGATTTTTGCATTGGAGCTATTTGAAAATCACAGCACCTGGAATCCTGTAACCGGCCATACGATGATAGGGGTTGGGAGTATTCTGCTGGGGCGAAATGCGGCGCGTTTCGAGGTGCATAACAACATACGGGCGTTAGATTATCTACAGTCTCGCGACGATATTGACGGGGAGCGGATAGGTTGTGCGGGCAACAGCGGCGGAGGGACATCGACGGCATACCTGATGGCGATTGATGAGCGAGTGAAGGCGGCAGCTCCGAGCTGCTATTTGACGAACTGGGAGAGTCTTTTGGCCAAGAGCGGGCCTCAGGACGCCGAGCATAATATCTTCGGGCAAATATCTAACGGGATGGTGTATGCGGATTATGTTATGATGGCGGCACCGAGGGCGGTTTTGATGTGCTGCTCGACGAAGGATTATTACGATATCGTCGGGGCGTGGGAGACATTCCGGTACGGCAAGAGGCTTTACAGCCGGATGGGTTACGGCGACAATTTGAACCTTAACGAAAATGACGACCGGCACGGTTACTTTCAGCCGGTCCGTGAGACGGCGACGCGGTGGATGACGCGATGGCTGCGAGGGAAAGATGAGCGGGTCATTGAGCCTGAAATTGAAATACTCAGCGATGAAGAGATAGTTTGCTCACCGGGGGGTATGATTATGAATATCGAAGGGGAGCGGTCAACTTACGATTTGAACCGGGATTATGAGAAGCAGCTCGCCAAGCGGCGAAGGGAACTTTGGGCCACAAAAAGTCGGGAAGAAATGCTGAATAAAGTCCGGGAGCTTTGCGGGATACGAAGTATTGAGGAATTAGCGGAGCCGATTGTTGAGCATGTGGGCAGTATCGAACGCAGCGGGTATTCGATAAAGAAACTTGTCATAAAGCCCGAAAAAGGGATTTGGCTGCCAGGGCTTATGTTTGTACCCGGCGGGGGGACTTCAAAGGGGGCGGTTTTGTATCTTAACGAGAATGGCAAGGCGACTGATACGGTTGAAGGCGGGGTGATTGAAAAACTGATGTCGGAAGGGAAGGTGGTTTTGGCGGTGGATATCCGCGGTATAGGGGAGACCATGCGCAGCGGGCGAAGCTGGACGTCGAAGCATTTTGGCGCCAACGGGCAGGATTTTTTCAGGGCGTACCTGATGGGGAGAAGTTTTGTGGGTATGCGGGCGGAAGATATACTGGTATGCGGACGGTTTTTGCAAAAAGAAAGCAACTGCGGGGTTGAGATGGTCGCTGTTGGAAATGTTGGGATTCCTGCCCTTCATGCGGCGGCAGTTGAGGGGGAATTATTTGACTCGGTGAAGCTAAGCCGCAGTCTTGTGAACTGGCGGAATATCATTGAAAGAGGTATATCTCAGAACCAATTAGTCAATACTGTCCACGGCGCGCTGACGGTTTATGACCTCGACGACCTGAGGTTGGTGACAGCAGAGAAAACAAGGATAACAGGCGCTGTCGATGCGCTGGGCAAGCCGGCAGATTATTAACGGCCGGGGCGTTTATATTTACTATTATGGATAAATTCAGGTTTTACTTTTTGGCGGCCTTGTATTTTTTCCAGTAGTCGGGGAAGATTTCCTTTGTTTTTGCCTCAAGTTCCTGGTCGCTTATGGCAGTCAATCGGCCTTCCTCGTCATACTGGTCTATTACCCATCGAGCGAGCTTGTGTACCCTGATTTTATTAATTCGGTCTTCACCTTTGAGGCCGAAAAATTCGTTCAGCCAGTGTGCGACGCCGTCAGCCCCGCTTTTATCCGTGATAGCTACGCGTGGTGGTCTGCCAAGCAAAGTCGTGGTGTCGAAAATATTGTATATCTGCTCATCCTGCCGTAGGCCACCAGCATGAATTCCGGCCCGTGTGGTATTGAAGGCCCTGCCAGCAAATGGGTAGTTGTCGGGTATTGGCAGTCCAATAGAGCGCATATAATCAGCCAGTTCAGTGATTACCATTGTGTCAATGCCACAGAGGTCACCTTTTAAGGCTATATATTCCATTATGGCACTTTCCAGGGGGGGATTTCCAGTGCGCTCACCGAAACCAAATAGTGTGGTATTGACAATGTCGCAACCGTAAAGCCATGCTGTTCCACCGTTTATGTGTACCTTGTGGAAATCATTGTGTCCGTGCCATTCGAGGCGGTCGCTCGGGACGCCGCACTCATGGTTTAGCTTGTATATTAACTTTGGGATGCTTCTTGGCAGCTGGGCATTTGGATAGCTGACACCGAAACCCATTGTGTCACAGAGCCTGATTTTTACTGATAGCTCTTCGGGGACCTGGCGGCTCATTTCCATAAGGCGGTCGACGAATGGCAAAACAAAACCGTCAATATCTGCCCTTGTGAGGTCTTCGAGATGGCAACGGGGTCGAACGCCAGCCTCAAAAGCGGCGTCCACGACCTCGCAATAGCTATCCATACATTCCTTTCGGCTTCGGAATTTTAGCTTCTGGAAAATATGGTAGTCGGAACTGCTGGTGAGCATTCCTGTTTCTTTTAGTCCGGCCTCTTTTACGAGGCGAAAATCACCTTTGACGGCGCGAATCCATCCTGTACACTCTGGGTATTTGTGTCCGAGGGCCTGGCATCGCTGTAAAGTCTCGCGGTCATTGACGGTATAGAGAAAGAACTCCGTCTGGCGTATCACGCCGTTTGGGCCGCTGAGACGGGACAATAGGTCATATATATGCACCATCTGGTCTATGGTATAAGGAGGTCGTGCCTGCTGGCCGTCACGGAAGGTAGTATCGCTTATCAGGATTTTCCTGTCCTTAACGGCGGCGAAGTCAAATTCGATGTTCTGGCCGTCAATCTGTTCAACTACCGGAGCCTCGAAGCGAATCAAAGGCGGGAGAGTGTAAGGAAAAATCTCTTCCTGGAAATTCGGTTTCGTTGCATCTACGAGGGTGTGTTTCTTTTTTGCATTGCCCATTTGAAAGTCCTTTCATCAGATTTACTTCAATCTACTGCTCTATGTCAACTCCCTGCTGTTTGCAGACATTGGCAATGAATTCTATGGCAGTTCCGACGTTTTCTACAGACAGAGCGTCATCTTCATCCATCTCAATGCCAAATTCCTCTTCGAACATAGCGACCAGTTCAATAGATTGTATGCTGCTAGCGCCCAAATCGACGGTAAAACTGCTTTCATCTCTAATCTGGGCGGGGTTGATTTTCAAAACCTTTGCGGTAACGTCTTTGACGCGCTCTTTTACTGTTGCCATTAAATCGTCTCCTATTTTTTATTAGCATCCAAATATATCAAATCCAAACCTCTTTCATTTTATGAGCAACGAGAGGCGTTGTAATTCTATAGCAAATAGACAATAAGGGCAAGAAAAAAACGCTATTGTTCGTTCATAGAGCCCCAAATTGGGCCTAAGACGAAATAAATACCGCCATAAATGTTGAATAACGGCTATTTTGGGGGATTTTTATAGGTCCTTGCAGCTTTTGTCGAAACCGCCGTTATCTGCCCGTAGAGTTACACAAAATCTTTTTTTTTACGCCAACGTGTTGTCCAAGTTGTGCATAAGAAAATAATTACGCACAATTTCATTTACGCACGGGGCCTATTGGTGCAGTTGAGATAACCAAATTATCATAAAATCTGGACTGCTCTTTGGGTGACTTTCCCGCCCAATAGCAATCCCACATGACCATATTTAGGCCTTTAGCATCGGCTTCATTACCCAAAGGCAGTCCCGTATCAAGGAGGATTTGTTCGCCATCTGCCCAGTACTGGATTATGCCATCACTCTTGCCGGGAGTGTTTAATTTAATCCTGACTTCTATGCAAATCCACCTGCCGATATTTGCGGGATCAGAGAAGTCGAGGGTCGAGCGAGTGACGGGCAGCCATTGGAACCTCTTCTCGCCATATAAATATGTACGTTTATCGGCGCACAAGATTTTCTTGTTCACCCATTGATATATGCCCAAAGCTCCGTCCCAACCCTGTGTTTCTTCCTGGACTTTTATTCGAGCCATTTTTTGGGGCATGCCCGTGAAGCCTTTTTCGAACTTGTGATAATATCTGTAATAAATTTCATTAATTTTGTCGCCGGGTGAAGGCATATGTGGGTTATCTCCGACGAATTTTAGCACCCATCCGGCGGGCTTGCCCGGTGTATAATGCTGTTCAAGGGAATGGGACCCGCTGAAAGGGTCTTTTTTAGTTACGTTTAGGCCGTGGCCTTCGCCATATTTGGAATCGTCGTAGTTAACACTTAAATCCTGTACCTTTTCAAAATCGTCACAGAATATCCATTCGGGGTGCAGTTTCTGCCAGTTGTCACATTCACGTGCCTTGGTACTCTGAGAAGAGGCGCAGGTTTTATCTTCAGGCTGGGATTTCTTATCAGCCTTCATTATCTTTTTGACTTCTGCCCGCCAGTCGCCTTCAACAAAGATGACGGTTACCGTCCCGCTTTTTGTTTCGCCGGGCTTAATATGACCTAAGTATGGGTCTGCATGCAAACAGGGAATACCCGCATTTGCAAGCATACTTCGGCCTGGTTGTCCATAGAGGATTAGTGCGCGTTTGTCATCCTGTGATGTAACAATTGACAAAGCCAGGTCGAGTGGTTTTTCAATCCAGCCGCCACTTCTTGCAGGAAAGTGATTCCTGTAAGGTGGATGTGGTTTAACAGTGGCACCTTTTACGCTGGTTTCGGGATTTTTTGTTGGTATGTCAGCGAGAGCCTTTATTTGGCCATCGATGACAACGTAGATGTATTTGAAGTTACCGACCCATCTTGGAAACCCCGTCAAATCTTTGTATTGATAACAGAGTAAGGGTTTTACATTATCGAGGGTCAGGTATTTTGAGTTGTTTATGATTTTCACAGAGAAGCGTACCTTATTTGGCTCGATGACTTCAGCGGCGGCCTCGACCCTGACACCTTTTTCGGTAAGACTGTCAATTTCATAATGTGCGAATTTGTCCTGCCGCTCCACTTTCCAGGCATTTTCCCGCTTGTCGCTATAGCGACTAATACCTCTTCCACTATCGCTATATTCCAGGTGCTCTGGAAAATTGACCCATAGTATTCCGCCATTTTCCCAGGGAGTTGTTGCGCTAATTCCGTAAGCCCAGTTTTCCTGCGAAGCAGTACCGGGTTTTAACCTGATAGCTGATTTTGAAGTTTCGCCCAGTGTCTGGGCGCAAATCGAAGCCATTAGAACAAAAATCAGTGAAATAAACATCAACCGTCTCATCAAATAATCTCCTAAAAAAACATTTACATCCGTCCTGGTTCGTTGTGAACAGGCCTTCCGAATTAGATAATAACCTAATTAACCAAATAATTCCAGCTTGTTCTGTAAAATTGTTCCATGACAACCTGACTTAGATACAGACATTTTTTCAAAAAACCTCTGGAGGGGCAACAAAAGGACAATTCTCAACGTATAAAAGTTCATAGGCTCTATTAAAAAAAGGAGGTGTATAATGATGCGTTTATCATTTAAAAAATTGCTACATCATTTTCATATGCCGAACAGACATAGTATTGCGTTGCGAGCCGAACATATATTTCACGATGAAAGATTTTGGCCGTTAGCAGCATTACTGGCATTTATTACGCTGCTTATAATCCTTTATGTTTTGGCCGGCTCAAGCTTTGAAACAACTTTTGAGCGCTCATTTTATCCGCACGGTTATTGATATGGATATGACCGGTTGAATGCTGAAGACAGATAAGATCTGTGAGCATAGCAGCTTAACAGTTTTTGTGTTTCTATGATGGATTTTATAGCATCAGTTTCAACAGGCTGCTAAACCGCACTTAGGGCTAATGGAGGCTTCGTTTTTACTCTTTCCACAACAATTAACTCCCTTGAATAGTCACACGATTTTGCTTTCAATATGCTCTGGAAAAGATAATATATTATGGGAAATAACGAATATTGTCAGAATTATTGAAGAAGATGCTATGAAGGTAAATATTAAAAACTGCGTTTTGGAGTTGTTAGAAGGCGACATAACGGAAATGGCAAGCGATGCGATAGTCAACGCCGCCAACTCCCATTTGATTTTAGGCGGAGGCGTTGCTGGTGCTATCAGAAAAAAAGGCGGGCCCAAAATACAGGAAGAATGCCACGAAATCGGTTCAACATTCGTAGGAGGGGCAGTAATTACCTGCGGGGGTGATTTGAAGGCAAAGCATGTGATTCATGCGGTCGGGCCTCGAATGGGTGAAGGCGATGAAGATGAAAAGCTTAAAAACGCTACTTTAAACTCGCTTAAGGTCGCCGATGACAATTCACTAAAAAGCATTTCCTTTCCGGCAATCAGCACGGGTATTTTCGGCTTTCCTATCAATAAATGCGCCGAAATAATGCTTCGGACAGTTATCGATTATCTCGAAGATGAGAGCGGTTTGGAAAGAGTAGTTCTTTGCCTGTTTGGGAATGTCAGCTATGAAGTATTCGAACAACAGTTAAGCCGGGAAATGTCAAAATGAAGGCGATGGTTTTAGCTAAACAATCTGCGATAGAGGAGAGACCGTTAGAGTTAGTTGATTTGCCCGAGCCGGTGCCTGAAGCAAACCAAATCTTAGTGAAGGTTTCGGTTTGCGGGGCCTGCCATACGGACCTTGATGAGGCTGAAGGCAGGGTAAAGCCTTACAAGCTACCTATGGTGCCTGGTCATCAGGTGGTAGGCACGGTGGCCGAGAAAGGAAAGGCTGTCACTAAATTTAATATCGGAGAGCGGGTTGGGATTACGTGGCTTTATTGGAGTTGCGGCGAATGCAGCTTTTGTCGGAGCGGGCGGGAAAATCTGTGCGAAAAAGCAAAATGGACCGGGAAGGACGCAGACGGCGGGTATGCCGAATATATGGTTATATGTGAAGATTTTGCGTATCCACTGCCTGAACAGTTTAGTGATTCTCAGGCGGCACCGCTTTTGTGCGCCGGGGTAATCGGCTACCGAACGCTACGGTTGGCTGAGGTAAGTGACGGTGAAAACATAGGACTAATCGGATTTGGGGCTTCGGCACACATAGTGATTCAGATAATCCAGCATAAATATCCGAAGAGCGCCGTTTATGTCTTTACCAAAACGGCTGAGCATGCCAAGCTGGCCAAGAGCTTAGGGGCGGTATGGACAGGGCCTTCCGGCGATGAGCCCCCTACCAAGTTAAACAAGATAATGGACTTTACACCAGTGGGAGAGTGCGTCCGCGACGGCCTCGCAGTTTTAGATAGAGGAG
>Ga0272441_10014104_pt1 | contig 11394 bp, 8 predicted proteins | sample SSMProp6N_FD_193582 | JGI IMG/M metagenome (GOLD analysis project Ga0272441, IMG submission 193582) | Marine sediment archaeal communities from Little Sippewissett salt marsh, Falmouth, MA, United States - SSM-Prop-6N | ecosystem: Environmental > Aquatic > Marine > Wetlands > Sediment ... | reverse complement strand
TGATGCTCTCAACCACAGCCGAATATGCGCTGCGGATCATGATCGCCCTGGCCGAGTCCGGGAAGGACTCGCTGACGAGCGAGGCAATCTCCAGTGCTGCACAAGTGCCTCCGGATTACGCGGTCAAGGTGCTGCAACTGCTGGCCCGCGCCGAGCTGGTGCGGGCCCAGCGGGGGCGGGGCGGCGGTTTCTCGCTGACCTGCGACCCGGCGCAGACCACGCTCCTTGACGTGGTGAGCGTGATCGATCCGCTGAAGCGCATCCGGTCCTGCCCGCTGGATCGCGAATCCCATCGCGACGGTCTCTGCCCGCTGCATCAGTGCGTTGATGACGTGCTGGCGCTGTTGGAGGACAACCTGCGGCAGATGACGCTGCAGGGGGTGATCGACGGTGCGGTGGGATCGGCGCTCTGCCATCCCGTCCCCGTCGAGAAGCCGGATGGCGACGAGGCCGAACCTCCCCGGGCCCTGGGGCGGCATTGAACGCGGGGGCGGTCGGACGACTGAGGCGGGGACAAAGAGCGGCAATTCTGCAAGCGGCCGGCTCGGGCAGGCCGATAATACGCCTCGATTTCGCCGTGATCGCCACCCGGCAATCGCGGTGCCGGACCAGTGGCGGCCGGGACCCCCCTCGCCGGGCTGCATCGCCGTAGACCTGCGTCCGTTTCGGCCCTTCGGCCCGGATGGACGCCGACGAAAACCGGTCGATGCGGGCGGGGAGAAACGGTTCTCAAGGCTGTCCAGGCCCTGAGACCGTACCGCACCGTGCGGGCGGGAAGCGCGGCACGATCACCTTCCAAGATCATCCTTACATTCGGCACACACGAACGAAACAGGAGATAACGCCATGAAAGTCAAAAACCGCGTTGGTCTTGTCGCGGGGACGGTGGTGGTCACCTTGACCGGCAGCGCCGTGGCGAACGATGCCAACAGCCCCGAGGTGATGAAGCGTCTGGCGGAGCTGGAAGCCCGTGATGCGGCGAACACCGCGATGATTTCATCGCTGCGGTCGGAGATCGCCGCGATGAAAACCCAGACGGGCGAGGACTGGCTCAACGAGCAGCGCAGCGAGGAGGTGAGGGCCCTCGTGGCCGATGTGCTGGCGGACGCCGACACTCGGGCCGGCCTGCTCCAGAACGGCATGAACGCCGGCTGGGACAACGGCTTCTTCATCGCCAGCACCGACGGCAATTTCAGGCTCCAACTCGGCGCCACGGTCAAGGTGCGATTCGTCTACAACAACCAGGATGGCAGTCCGGACGGGCTGAATGACGAGGGCGAACCCGATGGAACCGGCGACGACGATCGCTGGGGCTTCGAGAGCCGCCGCACTCGGCTCCGCTTCAAAGGCCACATCGTCGATCCTTCCTGGATGTACTTCATTCAGGGCGACTTCGGCCTGAGCGGCACCTTTTCGCTCCTGGACGCCTGGATCGACAAGGATCTGGGGAATGGCTGGACGTTCCGTGCCGGCAAGTTCATGCTTCCCTTCTCGCGCGAGCCGCTTGTCAGCCACGCCAAGCCCCTGGCGGTCGAGCGAACGCTCATCACGAATTACTTCAGCCCGGGCCGTTCGCAGGGCATCGAACTGCTCTACTCGGCCGAACAATGGCAGTTCATGGCCGCCTGCAGTGACGGCGGGCTGGGCAGTCTTGGCGGTGCCACCGCCTCGGCCCTTACCTACGACACCGAGTACGCGTTCACCGCCCGCGTGGAATGGCTTGCCGCCGGCACCTGGAAGCAGTTCGGCGACTGGACCAGCTTCAAGGGCGATGAGTTCGGCTTCCTGCTCGGCGCTGGCATCCACTGGCAGTCGGATGAGTACGGCGAGACGGCCATGGGGCCGGAAACCGAGACCTTCCGCTGGACCGTCGACGCCTCGGCGGAGTTCGGCGGAGCCAACCTCGCCGCCAGCCTCTACGGCAACCACACCGACATCAACCAGGACGGTGAAGGCGCCGCTGATGGCGTCGACCAGTACGGCTTCATGATTCAGGGCGGCTTCTTCCTCAACGACGACTGGGAGCTCTTCGGCCGCTACGAATGGGCCGATGAGGATTCAACCGCCGATGACCTGAGCCTGGCCACGGTCGGCGTCAACCGCTACTTCTCCGGTCACAACATCAAATGGACCACCGACCTGAGCTACGGCTTCAACGAGATCACGAGCACCTTCGCCAACAGCGGAGTCGGCTTCCGCACCGATGGCACCCACGAGGACGGCCAGACGGTCTTGCGCAGCCAGTTGCAACTGGTGTTCTGACCGATGCGCTTCGGCCGCCGGCCCGGGCGGCCGTCGCCAGACCGATTCATTCCACCCGCAACAGGCCGGCACAGCGTGTGCCGGCCTGTCTTATCGCCGGGCCGTGCTGAATGGTCGGTGGCCCGGCGCTCCGCGCCGGGCGACGCCCGGGAGGGGCGGAGCAGACAATGGTCCCGGGAACATTCCTTATGTGGGTTTCCCGTTTGTTGGTGACTGACTCCGATCACGAAGAAAGAGCCCGATCGGACAGCCGATCGGGCTGCGATACAGGGTTTGTGGTGTCGATTCCGGATTCAGGGCGAGGGCGCTCACGGCGTGCCCGCTCTGATCATTCCTTCGATGCACGCCTCGAGCTTCTTCGGGTCGAAGCCGTACTGCTGGATGCAGTCCTGACCTCTAATTCGGGACAGTCACCTATTTTCAACACGCTGTCATGGTTGGCGAAATAGGTGACTGTCCCGAATTATGTTGACTGTCCAGAATTATTTACGGCACAACGACGACCCACTCGATCAGCGCGAGGTCGGACCAGGAGAAAGCCCGACCGGAAAACCGATCGGGCTCAGGCATTGGGGTTCACATTCCGGCACTCGGGTCGAGGTCGGCGTTAGTGGGTACGCTCAAGGCGTTCCCGCTTGTTAGTTAAATTCGGGACAGTCACCTATTTCGGCGCGTTCTGAAATAGGTGACTGTCCCGAATTTCTCGAATTTCTCGAATTTCCGAATTTCTCGAATTTCTCCGAATTTCTCGTCCCGAATTTCTCGTGTCTTAGACATCGTTCATATCCTTGTCAGACGATGATTATTGTTGAAGCCGGCATCCACCCGGGATCTGCAGACATGGCAATCCCCACAGAAGGATGCCCCAAACAAGTCAATGCGGGCTGTTCAGTGTTAGCGCCTCCTTTCTTTCCCAGCGGGGCTGGGACCTGTGCAAGCCAAATAGTCACGATCCCCAGTCGCGCAGCAGCGCGAGGAGATCGAAGAAGTCGACGACCCCATCGCCGTCAATGTCAGCGGGCGAGTTCGCTTTGCCCCACTCCCCCAAGAGGAACAAAAGATCCGCTACGTCGACTCTGCAATCTGCATCGATGTCGGCAGCAGGGCGGTCAATGGGAGTCAGCACAACCGTCACAACGTTCCATTCCGCGTCGTCGCCATCGCCGATGATCACACCGGCATTGTTGATCGCCTGGGCGCGTTCGATCGTGCATCCCTCGTCCAAGAGGGCGAGTTCATTGAGATCGTATGTGGAGCCTTTCTGCCAGAGAAACGCCGTTTCGAGATCACCGGACTGGCCAACAACCTGCGACAGATCATTCAGGGCCCGGGCTGTGTTGCGATCATGACCGGGCAGCGGGGCGATCAGCGTCCAACAGCCGCGATCCCACAGAAATGCCCGCCAGCGATTCTCGCGCGCCCGGCCTACCTGCACTAGGCCGGCCCCTGCGACCTGATTGCGGTTGTTGAGGTCGCCCGGAGAGCTCGTGACACCGCCCGGGATGGGTCCGAGCAGCTGCGCTTCTCCCTGCTCCCATAAGAACACTTCATCGGTCGCTGCGAGCAATCCCGTCCAGCCTGCGACGACGCCACCCTCTGAGATGTCAACCGCGCGACTGTACGGATTCATAAGACCTAGGTCGGTGAAACCGTCATCTGACGACCAGATGTATGCGTTGTACGGATTAACGTCTTCGCTGACGCTGCGGTACCCGACAACTACTCCATCGTTGTTGATCGCGGAGGCACTGGACCAGCCCGCGTCGGGGATCACAGGCGGCAGTGTTGTGAACTCACCATTGTCGTAGAGGAAGCCGCGGTAGCCGACACCTGCCACGGTCATCGTGCCCACGATCTGCCCAACGTCATTGATGTCTCCGGCGTATGCCTCGTACGAACCTGGCGGCAGGGGCAGAGCGATCATGCCCGTCTCCGGCGTCCACAGGAACGGGACATAGGAACCGATCACGCAAAAGGGATAGTAACCGACAACGTGACCCGATTCGTTCAGCGACACACCCGTCGTCGGCGGATAGCCGTACGGCGGGCATTCCTCGGCCTGAATGATCGTCACCTCGTACTGGCATTGCCCCGGGCAGGGCGCCGCCATCGCCAGCCCCGCCAGCAGAGCAGCCATCAGTCCATTCCACCGTCTCCCAGACCCCTGGTGCACGTTCACGCCGCACCCCCTTTAAACATAGCGATGACTGTCAATACAATACACGCGATCGGGGCGATAGGAAGAGCGAACGCTCTTTTTTCTTGCGAAAAGGCGCGCAGCCGAGGCCGGCCGTGGGCAGGTGCGGCCGTTTCGGGCGGCTCAACGCCGTACGTCCTTCGAGGATCGCGATCCTCTGCCGCGGATCGCCGCGAAGCGCAAGGGACCTCGTCCGCGTGCGGGGTTGATCATGTCCGCACGGCGCGGAGCGCCGTGCCACCGCGGAGCGCCGTGCCACCCGCGGAGAACGCAGACCGCGCTACGGCATCCGCCGGGAGATGGCGCGATCGATCTCGCGTTTCGCTTCGCGCCTCGACAGTTCCTGACGCTTGTCGGCGCGCCGCTTGCCGCGAGCGACGCCGACGAGCACCTTGACGCGTCCGCTGACGAAGTACACCTTCAGCGGGATCAGCGTCACGCCTCCTTCGCGGGTGCGGTCGGCCGGCTTGCGGATCTGCCGATCGAAATTGGACCTGTCCCGTTTTTCGTCGAAATTGGACCTGTCCCGTTTTTCGGTCTGTTCGCACGGCGCGGAGCGCCGTGCCACCCGCCGCCGATCATGCTGGGTGAGCTCAGCGTGCGCTACGGCATTCGCCGGGAGACGGCCCGGTCGATCTCGCGTTTCGCTTCCCGCTTGGACAGTTGCTGGCGCTTGTCGGCGCGCCGCTTGCCCCGGGCCACGCCGATGAGCACCTTGACGCGGCCGCTGACGAAGTACACCTTCAGCGGGATGAGGGTCACGCCGCCTTCGCGGGTGCGTCCGGCCAGCTTGCGGATCTGCCGGCGGTGGGCCAGCAGGCGCCGGACGCGGGTGGGGATGTGCTGGTGATGCTCGCCGGCGGGGGGGTACTCGGCGATGTGTACGCCGTGCAGCTCCAGGGTCGGGGGCTCGTCGAAGGCGCGCACGTATCCATCGGCGAGGCTGACGCGGCCGTTGCGAACGGATTTCACTTCGGTTCCCGTGAGCTTGATGCCGCACTCGAGGCTCTCGTCGATGAAGTAGTCGTGGCGGGCCCGCCGGTTGTGGATGGTGGGCTCGCCAGACTTCCCGATCGTCTTTTTTCTTCCCTTGCCGGACATGATTCAGATTCACCGGGATGGTTCGATGATGCGACGATAGACCAGAGTCGGATGGGCGGCAAATGCAACCTCCGGGCCGCCGTCGGCGGCGCGGAGAGACGAACGTGAACGGTGGGGATCGCGCGCTCGCCACCGCTGTTGATGAGACCCAGTATCAATGAAGAAATGCGCTTGTGTTTACCCAGCTTCCGGTGCAGGATACGTCTCGGGTGGCGGTCAGTACGGCCGCTGTTTTTTACACCTGGAGTTCGCCCGTGAGGGCGCCTGCAAAGACAAGGAAAGAGGATATGATGCACCGCAAATGTACGTGGCTTGGTGTGGGAGGGGTTCTCTGCACGGCCGCGCTGATGCTCGCGTCACCGGTCGGTGCTGCCGACGCCCCCGGTCAGAAGAGCGCAACCGAACATCAGTTCCTGGTTGGAATTGACGGCGCCGCCGGTCAGGTCATGGCCTACGAGCGGGAGGGACGGATCACCCGCATCTACGGCGAGGCCTTCTCGCACGGCGCCAGCCCGGGACAGAGCGCCGCGGCCTTCCTTGCCGAGAACACCGATCTCTTCGGCGTCGACGTGGAGGATCTCGTCCCCGTCGGGCCGTTGCCGGATGGTCGGCACCTGCAGCCGATCATGTACGATCCGGACAGCGGGCAATACAAATTCACCGGTGTCTATTACGGCCAGTATGTCGGCGACATTCCCGTCTTCCGTGCGCGGATCACGCTGCTCGTCCGCAACGAGCCGGGTTATCCGCTGGTTCTGGCCGCGGCGGACCTGCGCAATCTGGCCGGCTTCCAGCCGCAGCTCCGCGGTCAGCGGCTCAACGCCGGCAAGGGCGTTGCCAGCGCCCGGACGGTGGTCCCGGAGCTGGTCAACTTCACGGCGCCGGAGCTGGTGATCTGGGCCGGGGTGGGGGATCTGCCCGAGATGCCGGCGCTGGCGTATGCCTTCATCGGTGACAACGGCTACGCGGCGGGCGATCCCGCGCCCGAGAAGTACCTGTTCGTCACGGATGCCCTCACGGGCGATGTGCTGCACCTGGAAGACATGATTCTGAACACGGATGTGGTGGGGAACGTCAGCGCCCTGGCCTCGCCGGACCGCCGCGCCGATGCGTGCATTGACGAGGTGGAGATGCCCATGCCCTACGCCCGGGTGACGATCGGCGGGACCATCGCTTACGCCGATGAGAATGGCGATTTCGTCATTCCCAACGCGGGCAACGACCCGGTGGACGTGACCTCGGAGGTGCGCGGCCAGTGGTTCAACGTCAACAACCAGGCGGGCGGCGACGCCATCATCACGCTCTATGACGTGATCCCGCCCGGGCCCGCCGACTTCCTGCATAATCCCAGCAACAGCGAGTACACCACCGCGGAGGTCAACGCCTACATCCAGGCCAACGCCGTCCGCGACAACGCGCTGGCGGCCAATCCCAATTATCCGGTCATCTGGAACCAGCAGGACTGGCCGGTCAACGTCAACCTCAACGACACCTGCAACGCCTACTACGATTACAACTCGATCAACTTCTTCCGCGCCGGCGGCGGGTGCAACAACACCGGCTTCGGGGATGTCGTCCACCACGAGTACGGCCACCACCTCGTGTCCTCCGGCGGCAGCGGGCAGGGTGAATACGGCGAAGGCATGGCCGACGTCATGGGCATGCTCATCACCGGCCGATCGGAACTCGGGATCGGTTTCCAGAGCTGCTATGCCGGTATCCGCAACGCCGACAACACGCTTCAGTATCCCTGTGCGGGCGAGATCCACTACTGCGGCCAGCTCCTCTCCGGTTGCGTGTGGGATACTCAGGAGGAGCTCAAGATCACCGAGCCGGACGATTGGAACGAGATCATCCGCGGTCTGGCGGTCAACTCGATCCTGCTGCACTCCGGCACCTCGATCACGCCCGAGATCACCATCGACTTCCTCACGCTCGATGACGATGACGAGAACATCTACAACGGCACGCCGCACTACCAGGAGATCGACACCGGCTTCAGCGCCCACAACATGGACGCCCCCGAGCTGGCCCTGCTGGCCTTCGAGTTCCCCGACGGTCTGCCCTCATCCATCTCGCCGGACGGCGGGACCACCGTGCGCGTCCTCGTCACCGGCGTGACCGAGCAGCCTCAGTCGGACACGGGCAAGCTGTACGTGAATGACGGCGGCGGCTGGACCGTCCTCGACATGATCGAGGTGGAGGCCAACGTGTACGATGCCGTCTTCCCCGCCATCGACTGCGCCAACCAGGTGGCGTTCTACTTCAGCGCCCTGACCACGACCGACCAGACGCAGTACTGGCCGGCCGACGCACCCGACACGACGTTCTTCACGCTGTCGGCCTACGGCCTGGAGCTCATCTTCGCCGATGATTGCAACGAAGACCTCGGCTGGACCGTCTCCGGCAATGTCGTCGACGGTCCCTGGGAGCGCGGCATCCCGATCACCGAGTGCGATCGCGGCAACCCGCAGTATGACGCCGACGGCTCCGGGTGGTGCTATCTCACCGACAACAGCGCCGCCGATGGCTGCAACAGCGATGTCGACGACGGCACGACGATTCTCACCTCGCCGGTCATGGACGCTTCCGGCGGTTCGGCCATAATCAGCTATTACCGCTGGTATTCCAACACGTACGGCAACGACCCGATGAATGACATCTTCGAGGTCGAGGTTTCCGACGATGCCGGCGCGACCTGGACCAACCTCGAGACGGTCGGACCCGGCGGGCCGGAAGTCGATGGCGGCTGGTTCCACAAGGAATTTGTCGTCGACGATTTCGTCGAGCCCACCGACCAGTTCCAGATCCGCTTCAAGGCCTCCGACCTCAACGACGGCTCGGTGGTCGAGGCGGGCGTGGACGGTATCGAGCTGAAGATCATCGACTGCGAGGGCGGCAACCCCGCCGATATCAACGGTGACGGCGTGGTCAACACCGAAGACCTTCTCCTGCTCCTGGCCGCCTGGGGTCCCTGCCCCGGCTGCCCCGAGGACATCAACGGTGACGACGTGGTCAACACCGCCGACCTGCTGATGCTCCTGGCCGAGTGGGGCTGATCTCAGCCTCCCCGGCGCCCCCGGGCACCCCCGGCGCCCGTGACCGGCAGCGACGGTCGATTTGAAAAGCAAAGGGCGGACCGCACGGCGGTTCGCCCTTTTTCCTTCGTCTTATGCCCAGAAGAGGACTCGAACCTCCACGGGATTTTACTCCCACCAGCACCTCAAGCTGGCGCGTCTGCCAATTCCGCCATCTGGGCTTGGTGTGTCCGCAAGAGTATACGCCCATGGCCTGACTTGTCGAATGGGTGCGGTGGCCGGGGTCCGGCCGGCCGAGGAGCCGCAGCTTGGCGAGCAGTCTTCACCGGCCTGAGCTGAAGGGGTATCGGCCGGTCGACCGGCAAAAAGAGATTCTCCATAAGCCATTGTCTGTGTGGCGTTTGCGGGTCATGCTCCGCATCGATGTGCTCCGATTGGCCTCTGTCGGCTGGACGTGCGGCGTTTCCGTGGCATCTTTAAAGGTACGAGTCGGAGGGGCGATGGTGGCCGGTGCATATCACCGGCACGAGGCGCGGGGAGGTGTTGTTTTATGCGCTGCGTCTACACGGCGATTCTTCAACTGCGCGAGGCCGGCCCCGTGCTCGCGCGCGACATGCTCGAAAAGCTCCTCCGGCCGCTGCGCGGCGTCCGTGAGGTTGGCTTCGAGCCCGCCGACTCGCTCGTCACCGTCCGCTTTGACCGCGATCTGACCGGGCTGGCGGAGATTGTGCGGACGATCGAGGACGGCGGATCCATCGTCTCCAGCGTGGCCCAGCGGCCCGTTCCCCTGACCTCCGCCGGGCAGGAATACCAACCCATGCGGGCAGCCCACGGGGCGGGGACCGGCGCCGCCGATTGAGCGGCCCTTCAGTCGGGCCGCCGTGTCCATTCGCTCACCGCCGTCTCCCGCCGTCATCGAGGGCCGATCAGGGCCTGCCGCGGCGCGGGGCCGGGCCATCTATCATGTCCGGCCATGGATGAACGGACGCTTCGCGTCAACGAGGTCTTCTTCTCGATCCAGGGCGAATCGACCCGCGCCGGCCGTCCGTGCGTCTTCGTCCGCCTTTCCGGTTGCCATCTCCGCTGCGCGTACTGTGACACGGAATACGCCTTCACCGAGGGCGAAAGTCGCGCGATCGGCGACATCTACCGGCAGGTGATGTCTCATCCGACCGACTTGGTCCAGATCACCGGGGGCGAGCCGCTGCTCCAGGAGGATGTGCACGAGCTCATCGGCCGCCTGTGCGATGCGGGCAAGACGGTCCTCATCGAGACCTCCGGCGCCTGCGACATCAGCCCCTGCGATGGGCGGGCGATCCGAATTCTGGATCTCAAGACGCCCGGCAGCGGCGAGGGGCAGCGCAACCTGCCGGCCAACCTCGAGCATCTCACGAAGCGCGATGAGGTGAAGTTCGTCATCACGGACCGGGCGGATTACGAGTGGGCCAGATCGATGCTCGAGCGGCACCGCCTGGCCGAGCGGTGCGCGGCGGTGCTCTTCTCGCCCGTCTTTCGGCAGCCGCCGGGGCGGCAGATCGCCGGTGCCCGCCCTCTGCCGCTTCGCGACTTGGCGGAATGGATACTCGCCGACGGCCTGAATGTGCGCCTGCAGCCGCAGCTTCACAAGTTCATCTGGGGCCCCCGGAAGCGAGGGGTTTGAGGGTCGCGGCGAGAGGGACGCCTTCGATCCGCCCCGGCGCGCCGGGCGGCGCCGAGTGCCTATCATGTGCCTCTGATGCGCGTGCAACTGGTCAAGACGTTCGGCTTCGAGGCCGCTCACCACCTGCCCTCCTTTCCCGAGGGGCACAAGTGCCGTCGACTGCACGGCCACTCCTACTCGGTGGAGGTGGTCGTGGAGGGCGAGATCCCCGCGGGCAGGACCTACCTCATCGACTACGCCGACGTCAAGGCCGCCTTCGAGCCCATCCGCAAGCAGCTTGACCACTGCTACCTCAACGAGATCGCGGGGCTGGAGGATCCCACCGCCGAGGTCATCGCCGCCTGGATCTGGGACCGGCTCAAGCCCCGACTGCCGCTGCTGACGGAGATCCGTCTCCAGGAGACGTGCACCAACGCCTGCATCTATCGCGGGCCGGACAATCCCGAATGCGCCGAATGAGGATCGAACCGATGGCTGGGTCACGCGACCATCGCCGGGCGCAGCAATCCGTCGTCGCCGGCACGCTGGCGTTGGCCCTGATCGGCGGGCTCTCAAGCTGCACCGGGCAGGCCGCCGAGCTGGTCGCCGACCCGGCGAGGGAATCACCGCGACGACCCAACTTCCTCATCATCATCACCGACGATCAGCGGTTCGATGCCATCGGAGCGCTGGGCAATCCCCAGATCAAGACTCCCAACCTCGACAGGCTCGTGGAGGGCGGCACGACCTTCCGCAATGCCTACATTCTCGGCGCCCATCACGGGGCCGTGTGCATGCCCAGCCGGGCCATGCTGCTGACCGGACGGCATTACTTCAACCTGCCCGATTCGATCACGGCGATGTGGCAGGTCCCGGCCGAAGCGCGCGGCGACTGCCCGTTCATCACGTTCCCCGAGCATTTTCGCCGGGCCGGTTACACCACCTTCGGCGTGGGCAAATGGCACAACGGCCGGCGGCTGTACGCCAGGGGTTTTACCGGCGGGGCGAACATCTTCTTCGGCGGCATGGCCGATCATCTTGCCGTGCCCGTCTATGACTTCGATCCGGCCGGCGCCTACCCGCCGAAACAGGCCCATCGCGGCGAGAAGTTCTCAAGCGAGCTGTTCACCGATCCCGTGGTGGACTTCCTCCAGAGC
>Ga0272441_10014103_pt1 | contig 11394 bp, 13 predicted proteins | sample SSMProp6N_FD_193582 | JGI IMG/M metagenome (GOLD analysis project Ga0272441, IMG submission 193582) | Marine sediment archaeal communities from Little Sippewissett salt marsh, Falmouth, MA, United States - SSM-Prop-6N | ecosystem: Environmental > Aquatic > Marine > Wetlands > Sediment ... | reverse complement strand
CCTATGTAAAATCGGTTTAGATCCAACGTCCACCATCTTTTCGGATCTCTTTTTTCCAGATGGGTGCTCGTTTCTTTATTTCCTCTATGATATACTCGCATCCTCTAAAGGCAGCTGTTCTGTGAGGTGCACAGCAGACGATTATAACTATGTTATCGCCGACAGATAGCCTTCCCATTCGGTGTATTATGTCTATCGACAGCAGGTCGAATTTATTCAACGCTTCGTCTCTTATCCTCTTAAGCTCTTCACAGGCCACTTCTTTATAGGCCTCAATTTCCATTTCCAAGAGGTCGTCATCACGAACTGTGCCCAAGAACGAAACTACTGCACCGGCATCCCGACGTTTTGCGTTACTTATTATCTCTTCAATGGAGAAATCCTCGTAGATGATGTCGATTATAAGCGCATCAACCCCCTGAAAATGGTGGAAATAGGGCTACTTCGTCACCCTCTTCTAAGACGAAACCCTTCAATTTAGAAGGGTCGAAGTTCCTCTCTTTAACGAATATGGTCACTTCTTCGCGGAGGCTTCTTTGAGGATTGAAGAGGGCATCATCCAATATTGGATGATTGATGCATAGCATCTCAAGAAGGTCTTTCATGGTGGTATTTTCGTTCAGTTCAATGTTGGATTCCGCTCCCAAAATATCTCCTAGAGATGCGAAGGCTTTGACTTTCACCTTCATCTCTTAGCCCTCAACTTCTCTACTTCCTCCTTGCTTTCAATGCGGAGAAGGAATGTTCCATAACAGGGCTTGGTGTAAGGGAATATCACCTGATCTCCGTCTATCCCGATGTATATGGGCGGAACTCCGATTATAAACACGTCGAAAATCTTGAAACCCGGGACGACTTCGTGCAGTTCTTTGAAATTGTTCTTGACGAACTCCCTGGCCTCTTTGAACGAGCATTGGGAAAGGATGATGTCATACTTCAAGTTCTCGATACAGCCCAACTGACCACCTCATCTATCTGTCTTTTCAAAGGCGTAGGATTGTGAACTGCCTTGGCAACCAATTTGTGACAATCAAAGTCCACAGTTTTGGAAATCTCTTCAGCATTTCTCCCGAAGATCACCAGGAAAAGCTTGGCCTTTGAAATGTAGGACATGGTAGCGGCATAGGTTATACCGGCATCGTTGTGGGCGAAGGCAAAACAGAGATCGAAGTCTAGCCGACCCTCTGCGATGGCTTCAATGCATCGGTCCAGATTCATCGACTCTTCCAAGTAATGATTTTGTGGGTCTGCGAACTTCATCAATTTAATGGCCGCACCAGTTCCCGCTATAACTACTTCTGATTGGGATTCTTTCAGGAGGTTTGTCAGGTACATGGCCATGCTGGTTTGAACCGGTACCTCTGGACACCCCAGAAGAATCAATGACCTTATCTTTTTGGCGTTTCCTTCCGCCGTCTCATCATAATTTGCGGAAGCTCTCATGAATTCTCTTATGTGGCTCGCTTACTTAAACTTATAGTGTTTAACGATACTTTTCGGACAAATTTCAAACTCTCGTGAGTTTGAAATTTGACCTATTCGTCTCGTTAAACACTATTCTGGCGAAAAATAATTAGTATCATCTAATTGGTTTTCGACTATAGCTCGAACTTGGCCGCAGTCAGGGCATTTCAAGTTTCGTTGGACGGCTATTTCGTCCATTTTGGTCCGAATACCATCCCAGATCACGAGCCTGTTCTCCAGAAGCTGGCCTATGCCCAGGATATATTTCAAAACTTCAGTGGCCTGTATTGATCCTATTATTCCACAGGTGGCACCCAGGGCAGGTGGCGTCTTTTTTGGTGGTGTTCGGGGAAATAGGCACCTCAAACAAGTGGTTTTACCCGGTATTATGGTGGTTGCCTGGCCGTCAAATCCAGAGATGGCACCGTGAAACAAAGGAATCATCTTGGTTAAAGCTGCATGATTGAGAAGGTATCTGGTGGGAAAGTTATCCAAAGCATCTACAATTAGGTCGGAATTGCTCACTATATCCAGGACGTTGTCCTCATCGATGATGTCCTGAACGATCTCTATCTCGACCTCAGGATTTAAGCGTTCGATGGTTTCTTTGGCGGACTGGACTTTGTATTTTTTTACATCACTATTTCCGTGGAGGATCTGTCGGTTGAGGTTGCTTTTTTCCACCACGTCACCATCCGCAATTATCATTCGTCCGATCCCCGCCACTGCCAAATAGACAGAGACCGTTGATCCCAAGCCACCTGCTCCAGCGATAAAAATTGTGGATCTTTTTAGGCTCTCTTGGCCGTTTGTGCCAAAGAGATTGATTTGCCTCTTGTATTTCTCCAGTTCTACGTTGCTGAGCATGTATCCTCGGCTTCAGCCGCCAATTACTGCAGGGAATATGTTTACTTCATCGCCATCTTTCAGCCCGGTATTGAGCCCTTCCAAAGACTCGATATGCTGACCATTGACCACGATGTTCACATCTTCTCTAATTTCGTTTGGTTGATCGAATATCTGGCCTTGCAGATCTATGGAAAATGGGATTAGCGCGATCAGCAAATCGGATATTGTGCCACCCCTTTCCAAGTTTATATTCAGATCTTCACCTAAAAGGTCCCTGAACCTGGCAAATGTTTTCAATTTGATTATCATATCGATTCCGCTATCTCTTTTATTCTTTTCAACGCACAAATGGCGTCTTCCCTTTTTGTGTCCACTTTTTCCTTCTCGATGAAGTTCCTGAATTTTTCCCGGTCAGTTTCGTTCAGGGTTTCCGAGTTCAGTATTCTATCGTAAGTACGATGCGGAAAGTAAAGGGAACGGGCAGTATTCAGCATTGTTTCACCTACTTTTTCGTCGATAATGCCGTTTTCTACCGCCTTTGTGATGTTGTCTCTTATGTTGATTAGTGGTTCGGATAATGGCTCGAAGGATACCGGGTCGAAGGTCAAAGCCACTTCGTCATCTGAAATCAGTAAACCCTCTCGATAACGATGGTATATTTTTCCTACACCTTCCATGCCGTAACGGTCGAGTTCTGAGGCTCTGAGAGCCCCCATGCTGGATGCTCCGATCACCTTAGTTCCCTCATCCAATACGTGGAGTATTTCCTTGTGGGCCACGGCACTGTCCTGGAAAAAGACGCCGTCTATGAGCCCGATTATTTGGGCCCCCTCTTTAGCAGCTCGAAATACGTCACCCCTTTTGGCAGGTGACAGAAAGTCCGCTTCTAAAATTTCTTTGGCGGAATCTCTATCTAGGCTGGGACCTAGAAAGACGACGATTTTTCTTGATTTCATCGTTGCACCGCTTGCCTCTTCGTTCTGGATCCAGGGCATAGAATTCTAGTCCTGGTACGATCACCCTTACCACAGGAACTCCTATTTCTTCTCGGGTCAGGTCCACCACGATGGCACGGTTCATTCCCGCTTCTTTCAGTTTTTGGAGCATGGTATGAATGTCGTCCAAGAAATCTTCACTATCGTAGGACTTGATGTCTGATAAATCTTCAACCATTGCTTCTTGGAACCACTGTTTACTCAGTCTCTTCATCCTTTCGTAACCGGCTTTTCGTCTGAAATCTGCGGTGATGGTGTCCTCCCTTGCACCGTGAATTTGAGTAAGCCTGCTTTGGGCCACTTCGGTTAATGCTCGTAGAACTGCTACGTCAGCACTGGTGTGCGTGCCCATTCCTATGGTCAGCAATGTCGGGTCTTTTAGCTTTACGTCATCTGAAGCCGCTGCAATGGTGGGTATACCTACATCGCTGGTGATGTCTTTCAAGTAAATGTCCACTTCTGCGGCAGAGAATTTATCCAGCAGTTCTCCTGCTAAACCACCGTTAATCTCGGAAATTCTTGGGCCGGTATTTTTGATGACTTCTTTCAGGGACCAAGCATCTCTCTCGATCACCTCGGACAGCCCGTGGAATATGGCTTCTTCGATCTCGTTTCCGGAGGCTAAGCCGTTGGAGTTTGTTCTCATGAGTTGATTGTAATTGTGAGGCATTGGGTGAAACACTGCGCTGGCTGGCACCAATATTTCTTCGTCGTTATTCAGATCATAACCCTCGATCCAAGGTATGGTGGCATCAGGATCTGCATTTTGGGGTAATATGAGCTCTCGTGGATCGAGCGTATTGGATTTGTCTTTGAGGCTTGTGTAGCTGGAGGTAATAAGCTCCATGTCGTTTACCTCTGCTGAATAACGTTCAATGCCCTCCATCATGGCTGAGACCTTTGCCTCTGTGGGTGTGGCCCCTTTTCCGTTGTAAACGGATATGGCACCCTTTTCTGCAGTGGGCCTGATGCTGGAGAAAACGGGTATACCGATTCTGTCCAGGTTGGTTATATCCGCAACTCTGGTTATGCCTGCAATGGCCATTTTCGATTCTATGCGGGAGAGCGTCTCTTCGGGAGGTACTGCCCGATGAGTGTCCGTTTTATATCTTTTCATGCAAGATCTGAGTTTCATCGTGAACCATTCCTTGGGGCAGGAGCTTTTAGTTTTATCAAGCTTATATCATCGTCGATCGTGGTTTTTTATTATAGTGTTTAACGATGCCTTTCGGGCAAATCTCGAACTCGCAAGAGTTAGTGATTTGGCCTGTTCGTATCGTTAAGCACTATTCTGGTGAGAACCAATTAGTATCATCTAATTGTTTTTCGACTATAATCTCATTTTTCGTCTGTCCGGCGGGCATTGGCAACGCTAGTTTGCAACGTTGTTTTCCTCGCCTTTTCGATTTAATAACCTGCCGAAACGATGTCTTTTGAAGATGCCGTTTTCCAGTGGAAATAAAGGGGGGTTCGAATCGATCATTTTCGCCTCATTGTGGCGTTGTGTCTCCCAATGGGCGTGGGTATTCAAACATCATTTCACCGTTGTACTTATTTTCTTCTTCCTCTTCTAGAATCTCAACGGTGCCCTCGTCATCAAAATCAGTTTCAGCATCTAAAGATATTTCTGGTTCAGTGGCCTTTTTAGGCAATTCCACGTGTATTGTGTTCAGCAAATTTTCCGTTGCGTCGGTTGGCGCACCATCTGAAACTATGGTACAGTCAACTTGGCCCAAATAGGTTCCATTTACTTGTTGAATGTCCGGCCAATAAATTGCACAAAGCATGTCCCCGCCATAAGGGCGTTTGCCCCATCCCCAAACGCCTGGTTTTTGGTCGATGGTCACAACGTAATTATCGATGCCTGTGCAATCGGCGTTTTTGAGGTATTCTATAACTCCTTGTCTAATTAGAGGTGTGCTCACTTCCATGGGAATTGGATATTCTGTGAGGGCGATTAGCATAATTTTTTCCCCTTTCAACCAGGCAAGATGCGATACGAAGTTTATTCCATCTTTGGTCTCATTGAACTCTTCCGTCTCGATGGTGTAGATGAAAGTGTCCTTCAAATCGAAAGATACTTTGTACTGGCCCATTTGTACAAAATCTGGAAGGGCTGATGCTGTAGATATCAGCATTAACGTTAAGCACAGCAGCCATCTCATCCTCAAGTTATTTCCTCCATTTATCAATTATAGTCGAGAACCAATTAGATGAAACTAATTTGTTCTCGCCAGAATAGTGCTTAACGATACGAATAGGTCAAATCTCAAGCACACGAGAGTTCGAGATTAATCCGAAAGGTATCGTTAAACACTATATCCCCTATTTTCAACCCAAATGCTTTTGCGTTTTTAACGTCAAATATGCAGCGAAGGTATATATTGCACGGTTGTGCGATTGGATTTGAAATAAGTGTATCTGTTTTCGAGGGGGATTGTACGCTTTGTGGTTTGGCAAGTCCTGTTCTAGTTATGCGTCATTGATAGCACTTTGGCATGAGTGTGTAGCAACTACTATGGTTTTGGTTATTGGGATAAACAAACACCTTTTTAGTCCAAAGTAGGTTATACCTAAACCAATCTAGCAATCTTCAATTTATGTATAGAATTATGTATCGGCTTCGATGCCTATCCTACAAATCAATATCATAAACGCCTTTGTATAAACATAAACGGGTCAATGATAGCTCAATATTTCGACCCGCTTTAAGCATAAAACGATGGGTTCTAGGTTCGATCTGCGGGCAGTTCCAATATTATAGTCGAAAACCAATTAGATGAAACTAATTGGTTTTCGCCAGAATAGTGTTTAACGATACGAATAGGCAAAATCTCTAACTCTTGCGAGTTCGAGATTTATCCGAAAAGTATCGTTAAACACTATACTACCCAAATCGCGTCTTTGATGATGAAATTATTGTGCGGACGCTTGTCATCTATAACTTAACCAATAGTATTAATTTAACCGTTGTTCAGTTCAGAACAACGTAAACGGACAGATCCGAGATTAGGCAGATCATCTTTTATATTTGTGAAAAACTTTTGAAGTGAATTGGACAACCTGAACAATGAGGTATTAAATGAAATTTGATCGTTATTCCATTCGCAGAATGCGCCGTGAGGAGATGGATTTGGCCGTCGATTGGGCGGCGATGGAAGGTTGGAATCCTGGTCTCTACGATGCGGATTGTTTTTACAATACAGATCCCAACGGATTTTTCGTTGGATTGCTGGACGACGAGCCCATCGGCTGTATTTCTGCAGTGGCTTATGGAGAATCCTTTGGATTTTTGGGCTTTTATATTGTCAAGCCCGAGTATAGAGGCAACAGCTTCGGCCTTCAGTTGTGGGATGAAGGTATGAAATATCTGAGGGGCAGAAATGTGGGGTTAGATGGCGTCATAGATCAACAAACTAACTACAAAAAATCTGGATTTAAGCTATCTTATCGCAACATCCGTTACCAAGGCCTGGCACGTCCTCAGCGGGATACGAGCTCTAGCATTGCCGAACTATCTAAAATCCCCTTTGATGACTTGGCTGCCTATGATGATCAGTTCTTTCCCCAACAACGGCACAAATTTCTAAAATACTGGACCAATCAGCCAGAAGGTGCTGCTTTGGGCATTACGGATTCAGGGCGGCTTTCTGGATATGGAGTTCTTCGTAAATGTCGCGAAGGGTTCAAGATAGGCCCTCTTTTTGCCGACGATGTGAATTTGGCCGAAGAGCTTTTCCTGGCGTTGAGCAGTCGCGCTTCAAAGGGCGCACCGTTTTTTTTAGATATTCCTGAGGTAAATTCAGCCGCGTTGGCGCTTGTCAAGCGTCATAATATGGAAAAGGTTTTTGAAACCGCACGCATGTACAATGAGGAGGTTCCAACTCTTTTTATGGACCGTTTATTTGGTGTGACCACATTTGAATTAGGTTAACGTAAGAAAAACTCATAAAATTTCAAATATAGACTTACCATCTCCGATATTGTCTGCAAAAAAGATAAATACTCCTCGTTTAACGTTTTGGCGCAAATTAGTGCCAATTAGGTATTGGAGATGGAATCGATATATGGATTTATGCAAACACGTCAGCCTCAACATAAATGTCAGAGGGGTCAAACCATCCGCCACCCTTGCCATCAATGAGCGATGTAAACGTCTCAAAAGCGAGGGTCACGAGGTCTACAATATGGGCTTGGGTCAATCGCCCTTTCCAGTTCCCACTCCTGTGGTGGATGCCCTCAAGAGTTATGCCCAAGAGAAGGACTACCTTCCAGTCAAGGGACTGCCTGCTTTGAGGGATATGGTGGCTGAATTTCACCGTCGCAAGGACAAAGTAGACGCCAGCCCCGAACGCGTCTTGGTTGGTCCCGGCTCCAAAGAGTTGATGTTCATTCTCCAGCTGGTATACTACGGAGAAATCGTGGTGCCAACTCCTGCATGGGTATCTTACGTTCCACAAGCTCAGATATTAGGCAAAAAGGTAAACCTTCTGCACACCAGCTATGAGGATAGATGGCACGTAACTCCTCAAGGTTTGGCGGAGTTCTTGGAAGACGAGCACGATGTTTATAGGCCTCGCATTTTGGTGCTAAACTATCCTGGAAATCCCGATGGTTTGACTTATTCCCCGGAGGAGCTGAGAGAGATCGCCAAAGTGGCCCGAGATTACGAGATTCTTCTGCTTTCCGACGAGATCTACGGCCAACTCCATCATCGAGGAGAACACGTCTCAGTTGCCCGTTTTTATCCTGAAGGCACTATAATAAGCTCAGGTCTCTCTAAGTGGTGTGGCGCTGGTGGGTGGAGGTTGGGGACTTTCACATTTCCATCAGATTTGGATTGGCTGATGAACGCCATGGCCTCTGTTGCCAGCGAAACTTACACGTCTGTTAGTGCACCCATCCAATTTGCTGCAGTCCATGCTTTTTGCGGAGGTGCAACCATCGAGCGATATCTCATGCATGCCAGACGCATATTAGCTGCATTGGGTGGTGAATGTCATCATCGGTTATCGGTGGCAGGAATTAGGGTCCATCCTCCTGAAGGTGGTTTCTACCTCTTCCTCGATTTCGCTCCTTGGGCTGATGATCTGGCCAAGAGAGGGATCAACAACAGTAAAACTCTTTGTGAGCGACTCTTCTTGGAGTCTGGTGTGGCTTTGCTACCTGGCGTGGATTTTGGTAGGTCGCCCCAAGAACTCACTGCTAGAATGGCTTATGTGAACTTCGATGGAGCCAGGGCTTTAAAGGCCAGTTACGCCGTGCCTTTGCACCAATATCTCCCTCAAGATTTCGCTTTTCAAGTATGCGGTGATGCCGTAATTGCAGCTCAGAAGATTGCAGACTGGACCTCTGACGGAAAAATAAGCGCTAAATGGGGTGTAAGGGGACGCGCCCCGCAAATCCATTGAAATGGAACTGCGTGAGCGCCGTCCTCTTATTTGTACCATTTTTAATTTTTCACTCGCTTTTCATGATGTGGCCGACGATCCTACCGTAGGCCGGTCTGGCAATTAATACGCCTATGAGAACGCCCACGATGGTTATGAAGGCAAAACCACGGAGTGATCCGAACCCCATGAGGAATAAGGGGAACATGGCGAATATGGTTGTCAAAGCAGCGGCCATGATTATGCCGAAAGCGCTGGCCAGACGGGCCAAGTAGACCTTACCGCTTGGCATCTTGCCCTCGTAAAGCAACTCGTCGGTTATTATCATCAGGTGGTCTACGCCGGTACCAATAACAGCGATTATGCCTGCGATTGCGGCCAGGTCAAGCTGCCAGCCTACTGCCGAGGCGACCCCCAGCATCATGATTACTTCGCTGAAGGATGTGGCAACCATAGGCACTACGATCTTGGGTTCGCGATATCTTAGGAACACCATTAGTCCAACGGCCAAGATGGCAATTATTCCGGCGATTAGCACCTGTTTCTTGAATTGTTCACCCAACGCGGCGGTCACCTGTCCAGATCCGATGATCTCCACGTTGACTGGTAGAGCGCCTTCGCGCAGGTGAATGTATAGGTTACGAGCGTCTTCGGAAGCACCTTCGTCGCCACCCACTTGTGCCACCATTTGTCGGACTGGGTTTACCTCTATCCTACTGGCAAGATCTGGTGCCAATGGTCCAGAGAATATCTCTTCGTTGTCCAGGTGCATGGAAATTTCGTGATCTTGCCTATTTCTAGTGGCACCCACTTCTATTGCGGCCTTTTGCAGTGCTTGGGCACCATCCTCTGATAGGGAGAATGGAACGCCCCAACCCCCATATTGATCTCCAGATGGCAGGCTAACATCCACGATCTCGTCACCATACAGAACGTGCATGGTTTCGTTGCCTTCGGTCTGGATGCGAATCTCGAAAATGCCAGGTTTTCCAACAATCTCTTGTGCGGTGGCTACGTCCACTCCTGCCAAATCGATGAGTACGAACTTGTTATCAACCGTCCGAGTATCGATATCTTGCAGGCCCAAACGGTTCAGCTTTCGGTCCAGAACCTGTTTAGTTTCGTCTACGGTCTCTTCAGTAACCCCTTCTACGAAACCTTCATCTCCTGAGACCACGCTGCCGCCTACCGGTGCCAAGATCTCATTTAGAGATTCTCTGGTGACGTCGGCTCTGATTTCGAACTTGACGGGATCCACTCCCACTATCTTCACATCGGCATCCAGGGCTGACTGAAGATAGTTATCTACTACGGTTAGTGGGGAGCTCATGATGGCGATTCTAGTGGCGTTCCCTCTGGGCGTTATCTTGGCTAGAGGATACCCCATATCTTCCAATGTGCTCTTGGGTACTCTTCCGCTGGTAGTTATATAGTAGCTGTCTGTACGCCATTCTACATCGACAGATCTGCCAAGGGCGTCTTCGAACTGTTTCTCAAGCATATTGGCAGGTTCTACCTGAATTTCTACTATGGCACCCTGAAGCTTGAGCTGAAGCCAGGAACCGCCCTCCAGATCTAGGCCGTACTTGAGTCGGGTGTGCAGTCCATCTTCTGAGGGAACTGGTGTTAAAAGTACCAGCGCGGCTGCCACCGCCACCACGAATATTATAATCCTAGGATCTTTTGTGATCTCGCTCATGTTCTCTGCCCCCTTCCCTTAGAACGGCCCATGTACCATCTGAGGGCGTTTGCGTTCATGATCCAGGTGTTCATCATATCGGCCAAGAGTCCGAATATCAGGACCACAGAGATGTCGTACAGGATGTTAATTCGGGTGAACGAATCTGATATTACATACGAGAATGTGGCCACTAGGAACAGTGCCAGAATTGCAGAAAGGGTTGTGCTGGTCATGGCAAGTCCAGTTCTCATTGCACCTACAATCTTCTCTTCAACGAGCCCTTTACGCTTCAACACTCTATTGTTGAGCAATATGTTGCTGTCTACGGAATAACCGATCAACATGAGCAGCGCTGCCACTGTGCCCAGAGACAATTCCACCCCCGCCATGTCCATACAAGCAGCCGCGATGGCAATATCGGAGAAGGCAGAAAGAACTATCATGAACGATACCAGCGGATTTCGGAATATGAGAAATACCACTATGGCCATAAGGATGAAGGACGCTGGTATGTATTTCAGGGCCTGTTCTTGCAGTCCTTTGCTGTACACAGGTCCCATGTACTTTAGTTCGGAGTCGTCATATTCTGATTCGATCATCAATGCCAATTCTCTGTATTCGTCATCGCTCATGGTCCCAAGTTGGATCATGTATCGGTTGCCCACGTCTCTGATCTCTTTTACCGGATAATTTGCCAGCTTAGCAGCCAAGTCCTCCGTCGTTTCCGTTGTGTGGACTGTAACCAAAGACCCCCCCGTGAATTCGATTCCCAGGTTCACGGGCGAGCCTGTATTCAGATAAGTTGAACCTAATATGAGCAAAACCACCGCCAAAATGGCAAGTGGAATGGCTATCATTTTTTGGGGTTCATATTTTGATACAAATAACTCTAAATCCATGCAAGTATCCTCGCACCAATACAACTGTTACTATGTTTTCTGTGAATCTCCGGGGTGCTTTATGTAGCTACTGGCCATTTGTTAACACTTTTTATTATGTATGATTCGGCTAACTA
>Ga0272441_10014100_pt1 | contig 11397 bp, 12 predicted proteins | sample SSMProp6N_FD_193582 | JGI IMG/M metagenome (GOLD analysis project Ga0272441, IMG submission 193582) | Marine sediment archaeal communities from Little Sippewissett salt marsh, Falmouth, MA, United States - SSM-Prop-6N | ecosystem: Environmental > Aquatic > Marine > Wetlands > Sediment ... | reverse complement strand
GGTGCGTTGCCGACCGACCGACTCGAAAGGCGGATCCAACCGCGAGCCTACCGCCCAGGAGGCATGGGCGTGCTGGCCGTTCCTTAAGAAGGTCCTCGCTGAGGTGAAACCGAAGCAGGTCATCTTCCTCGGGAAGATCCCAGAGAAATACTGCAAGGCAGCAATGCCAGGAGGGATCTACCTTTACCATCCAGCTTACATTCTTCGCAACGGAGGCGAAAGATCATCCCAGTGGAGGGAGTTTGTTCGCCGCCTCAGTGAAATCTTTACGGAGATCGTTGAATGCCGAAAGTCAAAGTCCGAAGGAAGAAGGTCACGAAGAAGAAAGTTAGACCGCGTCGGAGTGAAGAAAAGGGTGGTTCGGAGAAGGGAAGGAAAGTCTCCACTCGGAGATCCGGAAAGAAACCTATCCGTTTCATCAAGCCTTCAAAGGATCAAGCGCCGCCCTACTCGCCGGAGAAGGACGGAGTAACGCAGAGCCTCCTGAGTATGTTTGTCGAATGCCGGCAGCGCTGCCGCTGGTATATCGACGGGGTTCGAGTGGTCGAGGAGAAGGACGCGTTTGTGTTTGGATCCTTCTTCCACTGGTTGATTGAAAACATGTTGGCTGCGATCGCCACCAAGACCGCCCAGCCGAAGTTCTCCTTGCTGGAGAGGCAATGGAGGAAGTCGAACGATGCCGCGCAGGTGAAGGACCCACAGATGCTGGAGCAGCACGTGGCGATGGCCATGGCGCTGTTCGATCCCTACCGTGATCTCTGGATGAAGGATGACAAGAAACGGAAGTGGGTCGCGGTCGAGGGAGTGTTCGATACGCCTTTTCAGGGCTGGCGAACTCGCGGCAAACGAGATGCGGTTTTTCGGACACGCAAGGGTGACCTGTGGTTGCTGGAGACGAAGACCACAAGTCGAATTGATGATCGGACGCTCACCGAGAAGTTGAACTTCGACCCCCAAAACCTTTTTTACCTTACCGCCCTTGAGACCGATATGAAGGAGAAGGTGAAAGGGGTGGTCTACAATGTCATCCGCAAACCACAGCTTCGGCGTGGACAGGACGAGACGGTGAAGTCGTTTGGTTTGCGGATGCGTGACGCGGTGGAAGCAGATCCAGATGCGTACTTCGCACGCTATGACGTGCCGTACAGCCGCGCAACGATCAGACAGTTCCAGGAGGAGCTTGGTGCTAAGCTGCGAGAATTCCACGCATGGTGTCGGGGATAGCTTCCCACCTACAAGAACGAATCCGCCTGCATCAAGCGATGGACCTGTGAGTATCTTCGGGCCTGTGGTCAGCGAGGGACGGCAGGCTATCGGACAGACGGCACGTTGTTTTCTGAGTTGGAGGAGTAGAGTATGGTGGTGAAGCGAGTGAACCGCAGCAAGGCAAAGCGAGGCAAGAAGAAACCGGTAGCGCGGCGCAAGCCTTCAGCAAAAGCAGCAGCGCCCGCTCTACCGACGGAGATGAGCGAGCCGGAGGTGGACATCAGCCGCTACGTGATTCTGATCTACGGACGCAGTGGCATCGGAAAGACGACTCTCTGTGCATCCTTTCCTAAGGCGATTTTCTTCAGCACCGAGCCGGGCACGAAGGGCCTGCGCCGCTACGAGTACAACGCAGAGAATGGCGGCGTACAAGACTGGGAGACGCTTCGTCAAGGTATCTCCGCGCTGGAGGTGGACAATGGTCAGCACTTCAAGACGGTCGTCATTGATACGATCAGTGTTGCGTACGATCTTTGTGCTCAGTGGGTCTGCGAGAAGTTTGGAGTCGAGCACATGACCGACGTAGGTTACGGCAAAGCCTGGGCCGCACTGAAAACGGAGTTCACCGATCAGCTCTTTCGGATTGTCCGGGCTGGGTACGGGCTTGTAATGACGTGCCACAGTCAGTTCAGCAAGATCAGTAAGCATGATGGCGACGAGTACGACATTATCCAGCCCACTCTGAAGAATGCAGCACTCGAGGTGATCAAATCGGTGACGGACTGCATGTTTTACTGCGAGTTTGTCAAGCGAGCGGGAGACACCGACGCTAAGCGGATTCTCATCACTCAGGGAGACGACCTTGTCATGGCGAAGGCTCGAGGTGACGACTGGCCTCGTTTCTTGCCCATGCTTGAGCACAATGGGTATGAGGTGATTCGCGACGCCTTTGCCGGGGAGTATGCCGGCCTCTCAGCCGATGAAATTCGAATGAGCAAGGAGACCCATAAGTCAGCACGTGCCAGTATCAACGCATCAAAGGCAAAGAAGCGGATGGTCAAGAAAGGAGGACAGAAGGCCGTTCGTAGAAACCGTCGTAAGTAGGGACTTTCATTCTGATCAGAAAGGTCTTTGAGACATGGGTAAGTTCAGCAAACGCCTGAAGGAAATGAACGAGAGGTATGAGACGGCCAAGGAGTCGACTCAAGGGGTTCCGGAGGGCAAATACACCCTCCAGATTCAGTCCTGTGAGATCAAGGAATCGGGGAGCGAGAAGCTCTACGTCCTGATCGAGTACCTGGTGATGGACGGCGACTACGAGGGAGAGGTCATCCGTTCCACGCAGTTCTTCGAGAACGACGTTGGCCTCCGCATCCTGTGTCAATGGATCGAGCAGCTCGGTTTTGAGCTCCCTGACGACATTGCCGACCTCGAGGACATCATCGAACAGATCGCCGACGCCGCACCGATGATCAACGCCACGGTCAAGCCCAACGACGACTACGCGCCGAATGTCTATATCGACGAGCTTCTCGAGGAAGAAGACGCCGAAACAGGCGATGACGCGGAGGGCGAAGAAGAGCAGGCGGAGGAGGAGGAGGACGGCGCCGAGGAAGAGGAAGAGGAAGGCGAAGAGGAGGAAACGCCTGACGACAGCCTTGTCGGTCAAACCATCATCGCCAACGACGATGGCCTGGAGTACACGGTTGTCGAAGTAGCGGAAGACGGCACCCTTACCGTCGAGAACGAGGATGGTGACCGGTACGACGTGGCCAACGGCGATTACGAAATCGTCCAAGGCGAGGAAGAAGAAGAAGAGCAGGCGGAGGAGGAGGAGGAGGACGGCGCCGAGGAAGAGGAAGAGGAAGGCGAAGAGGCGTCAGAGGATGACTCCGACGAGGACATCCGGGAATTCGCCATTGCGGCAGGGTTTGAGATCGACGAGTCCATTGCCACTGAAGACCTCATCGTCGCAATGAAAAAGGAGACCTGGAAGGAAGCGGAACTCGAGCCCGACGAGATCGAGCTGTTGGGTCAGTATGACATCAAGGTGACGAAGGCAAAGAAGGCTCCTGCCAAGAAGGCGGCAGCGAAGAAGGCGACCGAGAAGCCGGCCGCAAAGAAATCTCCGGAGAAGAAGCAGGCAGCCAAGCGCACCCCCGCCAAGAAGGCCAGTAAGAAGAAAGCTACTCGCCGGAAGTAGCCTCTGACGAAAGGGAAGGACCATGGTGGTCTCATTCGACGTCGAGACGACCGGGCTTTACCCGTTTAGCGGGTGCGACATGTTCGCCTGGTCGACCTGCGACCCGGATGGGAACGTTGTGGTCAAAAGACTCGACAAGGGGCGTCGGCGGAGAAATCTGCCGGCGCTCCGTTCTTTACTCAACGGCTCAACTTCGGTCGTAGGACACAATATCAAGTTCGATCTCGCCTTTGCTGAGAAGGCGCTTCGAGCCTCGGTGGTGAAGAATCTCCCAATTCACGACACGATGATTCAATCCCACGTGGTTGAAAGCGACATGCCCAGCAGGGAGCTCAAGTACCTGGCCTGGGAGTTCGGAGGGATCCTAAGAGACGATGAGAAGGCGGTGAAGGCCTTTGTGAAGCAGGGAGGAAACTACAGCCACGTTCCCGAGCCGCTGATGCGGGAGTACCAGCAGCTGGACGCTGAGCGGACGATGCTTCTTCACCTTTTCTTCTATCCAAAGATCCAAGAGAATAAGAAGTGGTTGAGCTGCTACAATATGGAGATGGATCTGATCAAAACGACTCTCCGTATGGAGCAGCGCGGACTACAGCTGAACCGCTACAAGGCTCAGAGTATGCGGGATCGTCTGCTGGATCAACGCGAGGAAACACTCGAGCAGATTCAAAACGAGGTGGGTGAGAGGGTCAACCCGGATAGCGACGACGAGCTCCGCTGGATCCTTTTTGAGAAGGCGGACCTTCCGGTACTGGAGCTGACTGAAAAGGCAAAGCAGCCAAAGGTCGATAAGATCGTGATCGGTCGCTTGGCTGAGATGCATCCGGACAACAAGATCCTTGACCTCATTCTCAGATACCGCTCATGGTCGGGCGGAGCATCGTCTATGCAAAACTACCTGAACCTGGCGGACGATGATGGAATCCTCCACCCCAATATCAGGACCTGTGGTGCACGAACGGGTCGCGAGTCTTGCAGCAATCCCAATCTACAGAACGTCCAAAAGAGCCACGGACTGTTGAATCCGTATCCGGTTGCCGAGCGAAGTGTGTTCACCCCGCGTCCTGGTTTCGTCAACTTCCACATCGATTACGCCGGACAGGAGCTCCGTCTGCTGGTTCACTACAGCCGAGAGCAGGAGTTGATCGACGCCATTCATACCGGTGACGACATGCACAGCATGGCGGCAGAGCTCTTCTTCGGTGATCGTTGGAGAAAGGCTGGTCCGAAGGAGAGAAAGGTTCTTCGCGATGCCGCCAAGAATGCCAACTTCGCCATTCCCTACGGAGCAAGCGGATCCAAGATTGCCAAGATCCTCGGCTTAGATCGGCGTACCGGAGAGGAGCGTCTCGCTCTGTACCGTAGGCGCTGGCCGAGGCTGGCCTTCCTATCCAAGGAGATCGCCAGCGAGTGTCGACGCGTTGGAAGTATAGATACGGCGTTTGGTCGTACGATTCGGGTCCTTCGGGACAAGGCATATACAGGAACGAACTATCTGATCCAGGGAACCGGCGCAGGGATGCTGAAGCGCGCACAGATTCGGATCGATCAATACCTCCAGGACGTCACTGGAGACGAGTCGAGGCTTCTGCTGCCGATCCACGATGAGATAGTTCTTGAGTACCCACGTAAGATGCTGCCCTACGCACGTGATGTTATGGGAGGCATCCGCGACGTGATGATCGACTTCAATGAATTTGATGTTCCGATGGAGGTTGAATTCGAGATTGTGACGACCAACTGGAACAAGAAAAAGGAATGGCTGCTGGCAGCCTGACTAACCTGAAAGGGAAAGGCGATGAGCGACAAAGAATTTCTCATCATGCGGACACGTGAAGACATCCTCACTAAGGTTTGTGAAATCTGTGGGATCAAACGTGAGGACAAGTCTTCAGGCTACCTCACCAGAGAGGAGGCTGCGGAGCTGCTTCAATGGGTTATGAAGCGATCAGATACTCAAGCGGAAGAACAGACATCATAACCCGGGAGGCACCTCATGGCAGATTCAAGAAGGGTCCCTCGTTTCATAAAGGGGTTTGCGCAACACGGAGTTGAACTTGAGGATGGTCAGGGAGGTAATGCAAAAGGAACATGTCCATTCTGTGGAAAAGAAAAGAAGATCACTGTTTCCGAGAAGACCGGTGTGTGGCGGTGCTTCAGCTGCAATCGAAAGGGTAACTTCGATCAATTCCTTGGCGAGAGGAGTGAGCTCTACCGCGAGGCGTTCGTCGGGTCCGTCGTTCGCACGTTGGCTCGACATCGTGGACTGAAGCCCTCAACGTTTAAAGCATGGGGCGTCGGATGGAGCCCAGCCAAGGAATTCTACTCGATTCCGATGCAGGGAAACCCAACAGAGACCGTTACAGACATCCATCGATACTTTCTCCGCCTGAAAAAGGGTCCTGGAACCAGCGGAGGGAGGCACTCGTTCATCGCTCCGCTGAAGATGACCGGACTTGGTCCTCTCTATATCTGTGAAGGCGAGTGGGATGGGATGGCAATGTGGGAGTGCCTGAGGGTCGAGAAGGAGAAAGGAGACGTGCTGGCGCTTCCAGGTGCCGGCAATATGCCGAAGCACCTAACAGATATTCTCAAGGGACGGCATGTTGTGGTTCTGAGCGACAACGATGAGCCCGGTCGTCGCGGAGCCTATCGACTGCTTGGTCTCATTGAAGGAAGTGCACGAGGAGTGAAGTGGTTGAAGTGGCCTGACGGACTCCCAGAGGGTTACGACTTCCGCGACTTCTACCTTGAGAACAGACAGAACAACCGAAAGACGATGCCTCGTTTGCGTAAGCTTTATGTGGACGAGCCGCCCGAATGCGAGCAAACACCAGACACCCCTGGGAAAGCCTCTGTGAAGGCCGTGTCGGCCCGCATGAAGGCCGGTGTTGAGGAGAAGGCCGAGCTTGTAGGGAAGCGACAAACCATCACCAGGGATGATGCAGCCAAGCGGTACCGGAAGTGGCTGCACCTTCGCAACGACGAGCCGCTTGACGTAATCTTTGGTGTCATGATGGCCAACCGGCTGGACGGGGACCCGCTTTGGATGTTCATCGTAGCTCCGTCCGGCGGGGCAAAGTCAGAGCTCCTTATGTCCCTGTCGGAGTCCCCACTGACGATTGCGAGGACCAGCATCACACAGCATACTCTGATCAGCGGTGGCGCAGCCCTTGGAGGAGGTGATCCATCCCTTCTGCCTGATCTCAATGAGAAGGTGCTGATCGTGAAGGACTTCACAACCATCATGAGTCTCAATACTACGGCTCGGGATGAGATTTTCGGACAGCTTCGGGACGCTTACGACGTCAAGACGAACTGGCAGTTCGGAAACGGCATGGTTCGGGAGTACGAGAGCAAGTTCGGAATCCTGGCCGGCGTAACAAGCGCGGTTGAGCAGTTCAACTCCAACAGCGTGCTTGGTGAGCGATTCATTCGATACCGGATGACTGAGCGCGGCAACATTACGGCGGGGACAAATGCGATCCGGCAAGCGCTGAAGAATATTGCCAAGGAAAACCGGATGCGCTCAGACCTGCAGGATGTCGCTAAGAAGGTCCTAACGCGGGAGGTTTCACCGGAGCACATCCCTGAATACGGTGACGAGACAATCGACAGAGTGCTGAAGCTTGCTCAATGGGTAGCCACACTTCGCGGCGTAGTCAATCGTGACAAGTACCGCGCTCACCTGGTTCTTTCGAAGCCAAGTCCGGAGATCGGGACGAGGCTTGCTAAGCAGTTCATGAAGCTGGCCATTGGTATTGGGATCTACAAACAAGAGAAGGTACTCAGCGAGGGGACCTACCGGACCATCACCAGAGTTGCAACGCATACAGCGCCGGATCGTGTTGAGGAAATCGTCAAGCAGATGTTTGTGGAGGATCCAGAGGTTTGGAAGTCAACGAAAGAGGTAGCTGGACTTACCAACTTCACTGATGAGACCACAAGGTTTGTGCTCGAGGACCTTCAGATGCTTCGCGTGGTGGACAAGGAGCCTGGACGCACCGGACGATGGCGATTGACCCCTCCAATGCTTCGAATGATGAGGTCTCTGGGACTCTATGATGTTCAGCTTGAATGGAAAAAGGCTAAGCGGAAACGGAAGCGGAGGACATGATGGATGAGGACCGGTTGATTGTTCAGAATATCGGGCTCGCCGCTTCCATTGCGCATCGCATGGCTGACCGTTGTGGGTCATTCGGAGAGCGGATCCGCGAGGAGCTCGTGTCACAGGCCTTCCTGAAACTGGTCGAGGAGGCTCGGCGATTCGACGAGTCTTATGGGGTTCCGTTTGCGGCGTTCGTCCGCCCCCTGATCAAGGGGTTTGTGGTCGATAGGCTCCGGAAGGAGCTCCGGTGGAGAAAGATGCACGTTGAGCTTGGCGATGTTCTGGAGTGGGGCTTCAAGGCGCCGACCGAGTGTGAGTCAGTAGAGCACTTCATTCAAGATGAGGACGACCTGCTCCAGGCAATCGCCCTCGCCCCGCTGGATCGTCGCGAGAAGTTAGTCGTGGAGCTTCGGCTTTATCAGGAGTTGTGGTTCAAAGATATTGGAGGTCGTCTGCGTGTGTCAGAGCAGCGGGCCTTTGCGATTTTCAAAGGAGCTATGGAGAAGGTTCGCAGCACGTTTACTCGTATTCGAAGAGTACACGGTTGAGTTCAAACGACATATTTGATGACGCTGGGATTTTTGAGCTGAGTGAAAAATGCCCTGAGTGTGGGGAAGGTCTTACTCTGATCAAATTTGTCGACGAGACGAGAGATGGTCAGCTTCGATTGTGTTCGCACGTAGAGTGTCCATCCTGTGACTTCGAAAGAGAGGTAGACTGATGACTAACCAAAACAAAATCCTTGTCGCCATGACCCTTCTGTTCATCGCGATAGTGCTTCTTCTCCTCACCGGCTGCGGTGAAAAGCTGCCGCAACCTAACCACTTCGTGGTGCGGCAATCGTGCTTCGTTCCGGCAGACCATCCGTTCAGTGGAGAGGACGACAAGGTTTTGTTTCTCGGCCCTGGAACGCACGTCATCATCGTGGGACGCGAGTGGGTGTATGAGAACGTCGAAGGCGATGGGAGGGATTGACGGTGGAAGAGGTAGAACGCGAACTGGAGAATTTCAGAGTAGGGTGCTCTGACTTACTGCACATGGTTCAAGCACAGCAGGAAAATCTCGACGGGCAGTATAAGCGTCTTGAAGCACTGGAGACACGCTTTGCAAACCTGGACTGCGATGCGGTCGCGCACGCGGATTTCAAATCTGCATTGGATCGCATCGCCGCACTAGAAAAGGTGCAGAAACCTCCGAGCCTGACAGAAATAGTTTCGATGGCAGATTTCAATGAGCGGTTGAAGAAGGTGGAGAATGAGCAGAGGTTGCTTCTGGCGGCATGGCGGGACAGCGAGCTCGATAACCGTGTTGAGAACCTGGAAGTAGTGCTTCAAAGACAACGGTCGCACTACGAGGATGAGAATGGTTGGGAACTGTGTCAGTTTGCAGACGCCGAGCAGTATCAAACCCGCATACGGTCTGCTCCGCATTGTCGAGGAGAGTGGACAGACTGGGTTGACGGCAAGCCTGCAATGTATATGGACGGATACGATTATCGATTCCGAAAAAGAAGGAAACCCGATCAGCGTCGTTGCGAGGATTACGGCATCCTCCAATCCACAGTGCTTGATTTGAAGGGTATCCTTACTGAAGCCCTTCGATGGTGGGAGGAAGATTGCGTCAGTAATACATGGCCCAGAAATAGTTGGGTGCCAGCGGCTAAAGTTGCGTTGCAAAAGTGCGCCAAACAGCAACAGCCGGAAGAGGACGGACCATACCGATGCCTAGAGTGCGGAGCAGAGTTCACCACTCCGCGAATGGGCGAAGAGGTGCCGCTTTGCCCGATGTGCTGCACCGATAACATAACCGACAAGCCGCAAGAGGACTGCTGCGCGAAGCGGGAGTGGTACTGTAAGAGAGTGGACACCGTCGAAGGTGAGAAACCTCACTTCTTTATATTGTGTAAGCATTGCCAAGGTCTTGCACCGAACATTCTGTTGTCCGAGTTGGTGATGGTAAAGGGTAACCGAACACACGCCCGCAGGCTGTGGGATCAGGAGGCGCAGAAGGGGAATGCTGAGGTGTACAGATGTGGTAGGTTTGTTCCTGTAGAGGAGTTCGTAGACCATGCTGTGTTGGCAGAGAAGAAGCACTTAGAGTTTCTCCGCATCCCGCTTCAAGACGGCAAGCTGCCGGAGTTGGAGGAAGATAAACATCCGATTCATCCAGAGCAGCCTACTTCTGACGGTCCTGATAGTTCCATGCACGGCAATCTGTCGGAGTTGGGGGCATTTGACGTACAGGCAGAGCTTGATGACATAGCAAAGATGCCAGAAGACAAACCAACGCTGTGCAAGCACTGTGGGGAGGATTCTCCTTGGCCTCCGAGAGATGTGGTTGCGAAGTTGGTTGAAGCTGCGGACATCCTTCTCACACATTACGACTACGACTCAACCGGTCATGAGGTCATCAGAGAAGCGGTAGTGAAAGCAGGTGCTTGGCTTGGTGCCACACCAGCAGAAGGAGGGGAGTGATGGCCTGTCATCATGGGCTCTGTGCTCATAACACAATACACGGTACTTGTCGTTGGAACAAGAACCCAGAAACCTGCGCATATGGCAGGCAGCAGGCAGAACGGAATGAGCTTGCTTCTGAAATTGTCAAGCTGCGCGAGGAGGTTCAAGACTGGAAGCAGCAGGCCGGTGAAGAGTGCGAGGCAAAACTCAGGCTGCGCGAGGAGGTGGCGCGGTTGAAAGAAGATTGCGATAGCGAGAACCTCCGCTTGCGCGGAATTATCTGCGACCTCGCTGCAGAACTGAGCCCGGACTGTCCAGACATAGAGGCGTTCGCGGACGGGCACTGCGACGCGCTACCGCTACTGAAGCAACTCATCGCAAACAATGCGTATCTTGGTCAGGTGAATGACAAGCTGCGCGATCTGCTCGCCCACGTTCGGGACTGTAAGACCGACGGAGTCCACAGAGTTTGCGATTCGTGTCGGCAGATCATCGACAAGGCTTTGAGGGAGGGGAGTGATGGGGGCACAGGAGCACGCCTCAGCAATGTGCAGTACATTTCGAGCTAAAGTTCGGCAGTTAGGGAACCTACTGTTCTATCTTCTGTTCGGTTAGGAGAAGTGGATAGCGAAGGTTTTTGTCGACGTAATGAACGGCGATCGCTGTGAAGGTTGCCCTTTCAGAGAGGAGTAGAACGAATGAGTATTGAAGATGCGTTGATAGAAGCCAGAGCCACGATTGAGAAGCTCCGTCGAAAGCTGCGCAAGGCGCGTCGGGAGATCGCGCTGCTCTCAGAGGGACTCGTGCGTCCGGAGCCGGTGCGCTTCCGACTGGTGAAGGAATCGCGCTTCTACAAGAAGTGTAGAGCCAACCGAGCGCGCAACGCCAAGACGTGTGAGGACTGCCCGTTCCGCGAATGGATCGAGCGAGAGGAGGACGCGAAGTGACAGAGGAGTTCTGCTTCGATTGCATGGAGTGGGAACGGCGACTTCGAAAAGCGGCGATCGACGCGGCCGAAGTCAGGAAAAGGCAGGAAGAGCTCATCAAGGGGGTGCTTACGCGGCTCGGAAAGTACAGACTATTCGTGTCCTCCCTGCGCGGTCGTCACACATTGTCTCCCGAGGACCAACGGGAGATCGCCGAGCTTCTGAATTTGAAGGAAGAGGGGGTGGGTTGATGCGGGACTCAATCCTTGGAACGATCGTGATAGTCCTTGGATCGTTTACGCTTGGATTCGCCGTAGGCGCTCAGGTTCAGCGGGCGAGGGCGATCGATGCGGTATTCTCGGCAGTACCGCTCAGCGAGGCGGCGAAGGGGCCTGCACACGCTGTGGCCACCACGGCAACGGTATACTTCTACGACTCGGATGGGAGCATAAATGCGTCCCTTCGCTGTGATCGGCTGGATCTTGGAACCATGAAAGA
>Ga0272441_10014099_pt1 | contig 11397 bp, 8 predicted proteins | sample SSMProp6N_FD_193582 | JGI IMG/M metagenome (GOLD analysis project Ga0272441, IMG submission 193582) | Marine sediment archaeal communities from Little Sippewissett salt marsh, Falmouth, MA, United States - SSM-Prop-6N | ecosystem: Environmental > Aquatic > Marine > Wetlands > Sediment ... | reverse complement strand
CGCGGCGCAACCGGCGGCGGACCTCTTCCGCCAGCATGCGGTTGAACCGGAGGGCGCCCAGGGCGGAGAGGTGGGAGATCCTGGAGCCGTAGCGGCCGTCCACGAACATGGCTGGATCCTCCAGGGGAAAAATCTCCGGCCGGTTGAAATCGAGGAAATGCACCCGGGGGTAGCGGTCCGCCAGTTTTGAAACCTGGATGAGGAACTCCGCCTGCATGAAGTTGGTTCGGTACACGTTGATATAATCCGGGAGGTACACCAGGAAAACCCGGACTCTGTCCCGGCGGGCTTCCTCCAGTAATTTGACCAGGTATGCACCTTCTTTGCCGGGATAGGGAGTGAACGGGGCCTTTTTCCAGGAGGGAGGCTCGGCCTGGATGCCGGGAGGTACGCGACCGTTCAGTCCGGAATAGGTCGAAACACCCGCGGGCGTAATGTCCTGTACGCCGCCGGTTTCCAGTTGCATGCCCACGCGGTTGATCAGGTCCACGAACAGGCGGTCGTTCCGCGGTTTCCTTCGCGCCAGGATGGATATGCGGCCCAATCCCCGGGGCGGCGGTTCGGATGAGGGGGTCGCCTGGACGTCCACCCCCATGGCCGCCAGGTGACTGGGGCCGGTCTCCTTGTCAAAGGTAAAGTAATCCATTCCGTAGAAGATGTAACGCGGCGGACCGTTTTCCTTCCGGAAACGCCGGTAGGCCAGGTAGTGATAACGGGGGTAGCATCCCATGGAGGCCGTTGAAAACGCCCGTACTCCCAGGAAGCGATGAAGATGGATGGGGAGCAGCCCCTCCCGGGTCCGGGATGTGCCCATGACCAGTGCGTCGTAGTAGCCCTTTGGGGCGTTGGTCATGGTTACGGATCGTCCGGTTGCGTAGAAGTTTTTCTCGGCCAGTTGAAGTACAAAGGCGATGCCGCGGTCGAATAAGAGAAAAGACAGGGCTGCGAACAGAAAAATCATGACGCCCCGCAGATGGCGTCTAAAAGCGGAAGTAGATGAATTCATTGCTGCCGTCAACTGATAAAAGGATGAGGATACACGAAGCCATGGCGACCAGCAGGGCTCGGACAAACGGGGAAGAGGGCGTCAGCTTTGACCACCAGCCCCGGCGCGAACCCGTCTCCGCCAGGACGAAAGCCAGGGCGAAGCCCAGAGTCGCTCCCAGGTGGGCCCAGCCGATGCCCGACATTTTGAGGCTCATCGATCCCAGATAATCCAGGGCGCCACCGATTGTGGACGAGCGGAAAAACACCCAGGTGAAGCTCAGCAGGGTAAAGGTGAAGATCCACTGCAGGCGTCGTCGTATTGTCCGGCGGCGGTGCAGCCCCAGGGCCCGACGCAAACGCTTGCGCCGTCGGCGGGTGATATGAGATACCGACATGAACAGGGCGTGAAGTAGCCCCCAGACCACAAAGTTCCATCCCGCCCCGTGCCAGAGTCCGGCGATGAACATGGTCGCCGTGGTGGCGGTTATATAAACGGATATCTCCGCTGTTCCGGGGGACCAGTTCCGGGCGCGACGCAGAAGGGCGTAGGACAGGGGCAGGAAAATGTAATCCCGCAGCCAGAACGAAAGGGTGATGTGCCAGCGACGCCAGAATTCCGAAACGCTGCGGCTGGACAGGGGATGGTCGAAATTTTCGCTGGAGCGGATGCCCAGGAGTTCCGAGATTCCCACCGCCAGGTCGGTGTATCCGGCGAAATCGCAGTAGATCTGGAGATAAAAGAAAAACGCGGCGAAAACCAGGTGGATGCCCGCATAGGCGGAAGGATCCCGGAAAACCGGATCGACGAACAGGGCCAGTCGTTCCGCGATCACCATTTTCTTGAACAGTCCGGCCATGATGCGCCGGATCGCCCGGTCCATTTCGGGAACAGCCGGATTCTTCAGGCGGTCCATCATGGCTCCGGCCCGTTCGATGGGACCGGAAAGGATCTGGGGAAACCAGGAGATGTACAGGATAACGAAGAGTGGATTGGATTCCGCGGAACCGCGCCGGGCGTAAACATCCACCAGGTAGCTGATCATGCGGAAGGTATAAAAAGAGATTCCCAGTGGCGCCAGCAGATGGAGAAGAGGCGCTTTGCAGTCCAGTACATCCGCCGCGGTGCGGATCATCAGGTCGGCGTATTTAAACAAAAGCAACGGAGCGACCGCCACCAGAATCCCCGTCCAGAGCCAGGATTTTCGAAAACTCTCATCCGGCCCTGACAGTCGCCGGGCAATCCACCATACCGCCAGGCAACCGGCCAGCAACAAGGGCAGATATCCAGGCTGAATCAGGGCATAGAACAGCAGGCTGGCGGCCAGCAAAAGAAATGGGCGCCGGTTAACGGGCAGGATGTGAAACGTCCCCACCGCCGCCAGGATAAACAGGATGGTCTGGGTGCTGAAGATACTCATGGAAATGCGGATTATATCACATCTTCGCGATATGGATGAAGAATCGTCCGGGGTGGTGGAGGATAAGGGGAAGAAAAAAAAGTGGCAGCCCGTAGGGGAATCGAACCCCTCTTGCAGGGTTGAAAACCCTGTGTCCTAACCGATAGACGAACGGGCCACCCGAAATGAGCCGTGCTGGGCTCGAACCAGCGACAGTCGCCTTAAAAGGGCGATGCTCTGCCAACTGAGCTAACGGCCCACCGGTGACAAGACAATAGCACGATTCCCCCGGATTGTCAACCGGGATGGTGATGTTGAACCGGAAGATCACACTTGATTGTGAAAAAATAACTGTGCTATATTTGGTGGCAGTTTACCGGAGCCCTTCCGGGACTGTGGAGGTGTGGTATGGATACCCTGCATCGAGATTTTATTCGCACGGCCAAGCGGCTGGGCAAGAAGCTTGCCATTGTGGATCGATCCCTGGACCGGCGCATTACTTATTCCAAGGCTTTGATCGCCGCCCTGATTCTGGCCCGAAAAGTCCAGAAATACCGGGACGGATTCATCGGCCTCATGATTCCCAACTCCGCCGGATCTTTCCTGGCCACCCTGGGAGTGGTGATGGGGGGTAAAGTGCCGGTTATGATCAATTACTCTACCGGAGCGGCGGAAAATTCCGAATACGCCCAGAACAAATGTGGATTCCGTACCATTATCACTTCCCGGGCGCTGCTGGAGAAAATCGGTTGTCGGATCGTGAAGGGCATGGTGTTTATCGAAGACATCATGGCCGGTGTGTCAACGACGGACAAACTGCGCGCCGCAGCCCGGGCGGCCCTGCCCCTGCCGGTACTCCTGCGTACGGTGCATGGCGGCGAGCTGGATGACAACGCGGTTATCCTGTTTACCAGCGGCAGCGAGAAGGATCCCAAGGCCGTGCAATTGACCCACCGGAATTTCCAATCCAATATCGAGGGCAGCATGGACCACCTTGAGCTGACCGAGGAAGACACTCTCCTCAGCGTCCTGCCCCTGTTTCACGTGTTCGGTCACAATACCAACTTCTGGCTGCCCCTGGTGATGGGATGCACGGCGGTTACCTACGCCAACCCCCTGGAATACGATACGGTCTGTCGCATTATCCGCGAAGAGAAAGCCACGGTCATGCTGGGAACCCCCATCTTCTTTAACGGTTATCTGCGGAAGTCTAAGCCCGGAGATTTTTCCACTTTGCGCCTGGCCGTGGCCGGGGCGGACAAGACTCCGGAGCACCTGTACAACGGGTTCCTGGAGAAGCATAACATCCGGGTCCTGGAAGGGTATGGATGTACCGAGACCAGCCCGGTGATATCCGTAAACACCGAAAGCGACCACAAACCCGGCAGCATCGGCAAACCCCTGTCAAATGTCGAGGTCCGTATCCGCGACATCAACACCGGCGATGACCTGCCTCCCGGCCGGGAGGGTAAGATCGTTGTGCGGGGCGACCTGGTCATGAAGGGATATTTTGATGACATCGAGGAGACCGCTCTGCGAATCCGGGGCGGATGGTATGATACCGGCGATATGGGCATGTTGGACGAAGAGGGCTTCCTGTGGCACCGGGGCAGGCTGAAGCGGTTCGTCAAGATCGGGGGTGAAATGGTATCCCTGGTGCGTACCGAGAGCATCCTGAGCAATCACATTCCCGACGACGTGGACTGCTGCGTCGTGGAGGTACCCGATTCCGTGAAGGGGGCCCGCATCGTGGCCGCCGTGACGGCGCCGATCAATGAAAAGAAGGTTCTCAAGGCCATGGCCCAGGAATTGCCCAATATATCGTTGCCCCGCCAGTTCGAAGTTATGGACGAACTGCCCAAGATGGGCAGCGGCAAGGTGGATTTTCGGGGTGTTCAGAAAATCATGCGCCGCAAAATGGACCAGCGACAGAAACGCGATTAAACGGCGTTTTTTCGGGGATTGGCGGGTTTCAGGCTCTCATCAGATGATCGCGTATCCGCCGTGCTCCGGCTTGTACCGTTTCCGTTGATGTGGCGATGTTCAGCCTGACATGGTCTCGGTACCGGGGAGAAAAGTTCTCCCCGGGAACCACGCCGACTCCGGCGGTCAGCAGGGCTTCGGCCATCTCGAAACCGTCAATCCGGGAATCCGGGCAGCGCGCCCAAACAAAGTATCCTCCCTGGGACGGTGCCACCCGGAAACCGGTCTTCACAAGTTCCCGGCTCATGAATTCGTGGTTGGCGGCGCAGGTCAGGCGGCAGCTCCTGGTGTATTCCGCGCCGAAACCCGATTCCTCCAGGTAGCGGGCCAACGCGGCCTGTGCCAGTGACGGGGCCGAGAGGCCGGTAAAATCATGGATGGCGCGGATGGCCTGCATGGTATCCAGCGGAGCGTTCATGTATCCAACCCGCCATCCGGTTACGGACAGCCGTTTTGAAAAGGAATCCACCAGGATCAACCGGGGATAACCGGTTTCCAGCGGATTGGCCGGAGGATGGCCGAAGTAGATTCCCGTGTATACGGCATCAAATACCAGCCAGCCGCCGACCCCGTCCAATATGGTGAGCAGGGAATCCAACTCCGCGCGGGTCCAGGCTTTGCCCAGGGGATTCCCCGGGGAGGCCAGCAATACCACCCGGATGCCGTCGCGGTGTACAACCTCTCTCAGGGCCTGGAAGTCAACTTCGCCGCCGGGACCGGAAGGGAAGGCATGGAAGGGCATTCCCATAATGGCGGGAAGCCGGGGATAACTTTCATAAGCGGGTTCAAAAGCCAGCACGCCGGATCGGTTCCCAAGGGTGCGGGATAGGTGAAACAGGGCCAGGAACAGTCCCTCCGTGGCGCCCTGGACCACCAGCAGGTTGTTTTCGTCCACTGAAAACCCCTGTTCCCTGTACCATTTCGTCAGCAGGGCAAGCAATTCGAAGTTACCGTTGCCCGGAGCGTACTGATGCAGGGCCGGGTCCCGGGAGGCCTCGGCAAGGTGACGGACCAACTCCGCAGGAGGTGGGAATCCGGGTTTGCCCTGGGCCAGGTTGATGCCGCCGGAACGGGTGATCAGACGGCTGAAATAGCTGATAAGCGAGCCCTCGGGTCGCCTGGGGCTCATTGCATGTCGAGTTCGGTCTTCAACTGGCGGGCCTGGGTGGAAAATGCGGAGAGAGGGAATTCCTCCAGCAGCCTTTCCACTGATTGCCTGGCCATGTCCAGCTGCCGGGCCTTGAACTGGGTGCGGGCCATGAGCAACAATACGTAATCCTTGGCGATCTCGGTGTCGGAATCGGCCAGCAACTGGTTGAACAGGTCCAGGGCCCGACGTTCCTGCCCCGAAGTACTGAGAATCTGGGCTTCCAGCAGGGTTTTCTGGTCGTTAATGATGTCCAGGTGGCTGGATGACATGTCATCCATTAATTCCAGGGCATCCTCAACCCGTCCCTGTTCCATGTGCAGCCCGGCGAGGAACAATTGCGCCGCCGCGGAAAGACCGCGGCCGGCCTTTAATTGGGACAACCTCTCCACTTTTTCATCCACCGTAAGACTGTTGTCGTTGCGGATCTCCAAGGCCTCGGAGTAGCGCCGGTTTTCCCGGGCGAAGGAGTGGGAACGGACAAGGGAAACAGCGGCGATCACCACCAGCAGCGATGCGACCACCACCGCGGACGTAACCAGGATTCTGCGGTTCTGGTTGATCCAATGCAGGGCGTTGGAGATGAATTGCTGGAATGGGTCTTCCTTCAGGTGAGCGCGTTCTTTGCGTTTCATCTTTATTCCTCTTGGGCCCTGGAGGCAGCTCCGATGGGCATTATTATGGGTTTGATGGTAGCACCTTGAACCATATGTGTCAAGGTCGACGCAACCCCTGGGAGAGCCCGGGAATTATTCCGGAGAGGACAGGGGACCGGCGGCCAGGGCTTTGAGCAGGCGCGCGCCGTTGAGTTCAGCCTTGCCGCCGTGCTCCAAACGGAATGCGAAGGCGTAGAGCGGGCGCCGGGCGGGAAGGAAACCCATCATTATGGCGTCCAATCCTTTGCGCGGATCTCCCGCGGTACCGGTCTTGACGGCAATCACCGGGCCTTCCGGGTCCCGGGCGCGTCTGCCGGTGCCCCGGGGATCCCGGATCACACGAATCATGGCTTCCCGCAGTTTAATGAAATTCCGGTCACCGGGGATGCGGGTCAGTACGGCGGGAGCGTGGTGGTGGATGCCCAGGCGCAGGATGTTCTTTTCCGTGGTGATCAGATGGGGCGAGGGCATTGATCCGGATTGGGATATTGCCGCTGCCAGCAAAGCGGCGTGAAGGGTGGTGACCCGGATTTCCGTCAGCCCCACGGAAAGGTCGGCCAGACGCCGGGATTCCAGGGGCGGGGGCGTGAATGTCCCCAGGTGGAAATCCAGGTGGCGGTCTTTGAGGCCAGCGCGGTTGAAAAGGAAAGACCGCAGGATCGCGTCCATGGCGTCTGCGCCGACGGCGATTCCCATGCGGGCGAAGGCGATGTTGCAGGATACGGCCAGGGCGGTTTCCGGGGAGTCCATGGCGCCATGCTGTTTCCAGTCGTAGAAAATCCGTCGGTTCAACTGGATGTTGCCGCGGCATTCCAGGGGAAACAGGCCCGGTTCCGGGGATTTCAGAAAGGCCAGGTAGGTCAGGGTCTTGATAATCGAACCCGCTTCATACTCCCTTGTCCAGGCGGTATTCCCCTTACCGGGACTCACGGGCTTGGAGTAGGCGGCCAGGATCGCTCCCTCCGCGGGATTCAGGATGACGCAGGATCCGTGAAATCGGGAAAACAGGGTGTGGATGCTCTCCTGCATTTCCGCGTCAAGAGTCAGGGTGAAGAAACGCAATCCCCGGCGCAGGACCATTGAAAATGAAGAGAGGTCCAGGCCGGTGATCCGGGAGTTGACGGTACCGGTGGCGGGATCGTATTCTCCAATCGTCCGGCCGTTTCGATCGTGGATGCAGGCGACGGGTCCCTTATCGAGTTGATTCCAGGTTTCCTCCAGGATCTGCAGCGCTTTGGCGTACCGGGAGCGCTCCCGTCCGGGAAGTTCCGCGGCGAGGCGGCGGGCATCACCGGAGCGGTATCGCGCGGTATGATGGAGAACCCGGTGGTAGGGACTCGACGCGTTGTGCTCGTCCAGGAAATCCAGGTAGATTCCCAGGGCTTCGTATCGTCCCAGGTCAACCATGCGGTCCAGGAAACGGCGGGAGTCGACCAGGCCGGAATGACCGCCGCTTTCCAGATTCCGCTTGCCGGTTTCCATGTCCCCGGTAAGCAGTTTATGGAGAGACCTCAATTCCCCCCGGGCGGTGGTGGTGAAAAGGGGCCGGGATTCCTCATCCAGCATAGCCGCGGAGATTTCGCCCGACAACAGATCCGCCTGGATCCGTTTTACGCTGCGGTATTGAACCGTCCGGATTACCAGAAGAGTGACGGCGGTCAACAGTATCAGCGCGGCGGCCAGGCCCAGTCGCCGCCGCCGCCGCTGCCTGCGCAGCCGGCTGAAGGAAAAACGGGTGTTGCGGTAATCAAGGACCATGGGTCAGGAGTAGAGCAGCGATTCGATTCGTTCCGCCAGCAGGTGCAGGATGAAAAGGTGGATTTCCTGGACCGCGGGAGTATCGGAGTCTGGAACCGACAGGATCATTTCGACGTCGGCCTGTTCCAATGCGGTACGGTGTTCGCCGCAAAGGGCCAGGGTGAACATGCCGCGCTCCCGGGCCGTGCCCAGGGCGGCCAGAACGTTGGGGGATTTGCCGCTGGTGGATATCCCCAGGGCCGTATCTCCGGGAGCCCCCAAAGCCTCTACCTGGCGGGAAAACACTTTTTTGAAATCCGTATCATTGGCGATGGCCGTGATTCCGGCCCCGTCGGTGGTCAGCGATATCGCCGGTAGTCCCGGCCGGTCCAGATAAAAACGGTTGACCAGTTCACCGGCGAAGTGGGCGGCCTGGGATGCGGAACCTCCGTTGCCGAACGCATATACCCGATGGCCTTTTTTCAGGCATGCGGCAACGCGTTCGGCCGCCGCGTGGATTGCAGGGGCTGAAGATGTGAACTCTTTGAGCAGCCGCAGCCGCTTTTCAACATGTTTTTGTATAAAATGATCCATAATCAGATGTCCGGAGGACCGGAATATTGTAGTATTCATTCTTTTTGGTTTTCTGTCAAGGACAAATGGTTGACTTTTAAGCCGGTTCCTCATAGAATCGCCCTGTTATGATCAGACGTACTCAACCAAGTATCAATTGACTCAATCCCATAGTTATTTTCAAGGAGGTATGGATGAGTTATACCAAAGAGGTTCTTGATTGGACCATGGATCGTAATCCCAACGAGCCCGAGTTCCATCAGGCGGTTGAAGAAGTTCTCGAGACCCTGGAACCCACGGTCGAAAAGCACCCCGAGTTTGTCCAGGCCGGCATCTACAAGCGGATTGTGGAACCGGACCGGGCCATTCTGTTCCGGGTCCCCTGGGTGGATGATCGCGGTGAAACCCAGGTGAACAAGGGATTCCGTGTGCAGTTCAACAACGCCATCGGCCCCTACAAGGGCGGACTGCGGTTTCACCCCTCGGTCAATCTTGGCATCATCAAGTTTCTGGGATTCGAACAGATATTCAAGAACTCCCTGACTACCCTGCCCATGGGCGGCGGTAAGGGTGGTTCCGATTTCGATCCCAAGGGAAAATCCGATGCCGAAGTCATGCGTTTCTGCCATGCCTTCATGCGGGAGCTCTTCCGTCACATCGGCCCCGACACCGATGTTCCCGCCGGCGATATCGGCGTGGGCGGCCGGGAGATCGGCTTCCTGTACGGCATGTACAAGAAACTCCGCAACGAGCACACCGGCGTGCTGACCGGTAAGGGCATTGACTGGGGCGGCAGCCTGATTCGTCCCGAAGCCACCGGTTACGGTGAAACCTATTTCGCCGCCGAGATGCTGGCCACCCGCGGTCAGGATTTCAAAGGCAAGCTCGTGGCGGTCAGCGGTTCGGGCAATGTGGCCCAGTACGCCGTTGAGAAGGTCAACCACCTGGGCGGTATCGCCGTCACCCTGTCCGATTCCAGCGGCACCATTGTCGACATGGACGGCATCAAGGGCGAAAAATGGGATTTCGTAATGCAGCTCAAGAACATTCGCCGTGGCCGTATCAGCGAATACGCCGAGAAGTTCGGAGCCAAGTACTACGCGGGCAAGAGCGTCTGGGACGTGATCCGTGACGAAGGACTGAAGGTCGATGTGGCTCTGCCCTCGGCTACTCAGAACGAGATCAACAAGGAACATGCCGAAGCCCTGTTGAACAACGGCTGCTTCTGCGTGTCCGAAGGCGCCAACATGCCCTCCACCCCCGAAGCCATCGAAGTGTACCTGAACAAGGGTATTCTGTATGGTCCGGGCAAAGCCGCCAATGCGGGCGGTGTGGCGGTTTCCGGTCTGGAAATGAGCCAGAACAGCCTGCGTCTGAGCTGGACCCGGGAAGAGGTGGACACCCACCTGCAGCGCATCATGAAGAGCATCCACAAGTCCTGTCTGGACGCCGCCGAAGCGTACGGCAATCCGGGCAACTATGTGGCCGGCGCCAATATCGCCGGTTTCCTCAAAGTAGCCAGATCCATGCTGGCCTCCGGCGTGATCTGATCCCCGGACGGCTGCAAAAGAGATAACCGGGGGGCCCTCGGGCCCCCCGGTTCTACTTCCTCCCCAAGTTTCTCCTGAAATCTCCGTTTGATTTTCCCCGAGTCGCGATGTATATTTAATCCAGAGTCGCAACCGTCCGGGTGCGCGCGCCGCACCTGGACCGGAGGAGAATGTCGAAAATGACTGAAAACAACGAAAAAACCACAGCTGACGCCCCCGCCAACGGCCTCGGCGATATTATTGAAAAACTGCAGGTGGAACGAATGACCTGGAAAAACTTCTATCGCCGCCCCAGGTTCTGGATCGCTCTGGTTATGGTGATTGTGGCGGCTTTCCTGGTCAGGGAACTGGTACTTCAACAACGGGGAAGCATAAGCAGCGGGGAGCTGCAAAAATCCCTGGAGCTGGTTTCGACGGAAACCCGTTGGGTAAACAAGGAAGTCACTCCGTATCGGGTTAAGATCGTGCCTTCGGTCACCTTTACGGTGCGCAACAAGGGAGATCGTCCCATCGGCAACCTGAAATTCGTAGGGATCTTCATGTTCGCGGACAGCGGCGAACAGATGAGCGACGGCGTCACCCCCCTGATGCCCCAACCCATTGCCCCGGGAGAGACAACCGGCAAGATATCCATTAAGGCGTTGTACGGGTATTCCGCCACGTCCAAAGCCGCGTTCATGCAGAACAAGAGCAAGTGGAAACCCATCAAGGTCCGTATCCTGGCGCAGACCAGTGCGGGATTCGCGCCCTTGGGAGTGGTGCCGGTACGCCAGGTGATCGAGGGGATCGACGGAGATCTGGGAGAAGGCGAAACCGCTGAGATGGATGAAAGCCACCAGAAAGCCCTTAAACTGGGGGCCTCACTGCAAGTCGTGGAAGCCCGGTCCCGTTGGGAAGACAAAAAAGTCACCCGGGGGCAGGCGGTAATCGTCCCGGTGATCCGCTTCCGCTTGAAAAATACGGGAGAGACCCCGCTGCACCATCTGGTTCTCAAGGGGATTTTTGAGTTCGAAGCCGACGGCAGACAGCTCACGGTGGGCCGGACCGAGGCGCTGGAAGAGCCCCTGGGGCCTGAAAAGCTGAGCGAGGAGATCGCGATCCGCGGTGAGTTCGGCTACTCCGCCAGCAGTAAGGCCGCGTTTGTCCACAATCGTGCCAATTGGAAACCCGTAAAGGTCCGGATCCTCGCGCGCTCGCGCCTCTCCGGGGACGCTCTCCTGGGCATTTTTCCGATCAGCCGCGAAATAGAGGGAGTGAAAGTGGTTTACCGCACTACGACGGATTGACCGTTTTTCAAAAGCCGCCATGGGGAGATCATGAGACGAGGATGGCGCTGGTTCCTGGTAATCCTCTTCCTGTCGGCCCTG
>Ga0272441_10014098_pt1 | contig 11398 bp, 10 predicted proteins | sample SSMProp6N_FD_193582 | JGI IMG/M metagenome (GOLD analysis project Ga0272441, IMG submission 193582) | Marine sediment archaeal communities from Little Sippewissett salt marsh, Falmouth, MA, United States - SSM-Prop-6N | ecosystem: Environmental > Aquatic > Marine > Wetlands > Sediment ... | reverse complement strand
GAAGTAGTAGTCACCTCTTTCGATTTAAATCTTCTGCAGGAGACAAAAAAACTGAATCCGGCACTGAAAGTTGGACTTTTATTCGGAGAATATTCCGAAGAGATATGGGAATTTGTCGGAGAAGTACCTCTGGATATTATCGGTCCAAAATATACTATAGCCACATATGAATTGATACATAGAGCCCACACGCTGGGTAAAATAGTTTATGCTTATCACGTGAATCAGGGAGATGTAGGAGAAAAACTTATTGCTCGTGGTGTAGATGAAATAGGCTCAGACTTTCCGAAATTATTTCTCCGTTCCTGATTTGATCATTGTCGCTAAAAATAAATTGGACTTTCTATTGGCTCAGGTCTCAGTCCGGATAGCCCCCGCTCTTTTTGCTACTTTTTCCACCTCTATTTTATGTGAAAATAGCAAGCATTCTTTTTTAGGATTGTCGAGGGAAGCCGTAAGCTCACGTAATTCCTCCAGAAATTTTGATTGAAGGATGTCCTTTATCGGCTTTTCTTTAATATTGTCCACAGCAAAATGGCTGTAAGGGCATGGTTCAATATAACCATCAGCGTTAATGTGAATCATTCCCTTACCTGCTGCTAAACATTGTCCGTCCTTATATTCATCTGCCGGCAAGTTAAAGATTGGAGGTCTTGCTTCTTTATTTCGCTCAAGTAAAGCTTTTTCCTTATATTCTCTATCGCTATCATCCAGAACGAATGATTTCCTGAGATTCTTTTCAAAGGGAACATAGTCTGTAAAGAATCCAAATCTGGCTCCACGCTTCCATTGCCTATCTACCCATTCCCTTGAAGTAACTTCCCTGAAATTTTCATGTGTGATCATTGCTGAAAATCCGAACGGCACTTTATTATCCTTAAGTTGTTTCATGGCATTAATAACTTTAGCGGTTACCCCTTTGCCCCTTCTGAGGTCTGTGTGGCATTCCTCTCCCTCAATTGATATAACCGGAAAGATGTTTTTTGCCTTCCGAAAAACACTTATCTGCGGGCCTATTAACGTACCGTTGGTATAGAAAAGGAAAAAGCACTCCCGGAAAGACGCTAATTTTTCTAAAAGTCCACTAATTAAAAGAGGCTCGCCACCTGCAATAATGAAATAACAGATGCCTAATTCCCTGCATTCATTAATAGTATCGCAAATCTTTTCAAGAGATAATTGCTTCTTAAAGCTGTAGTTTTTAGCATAACAGCCGATGCAATCCAGGTTACATTGCCAGGTGACAGAAAAAATACAAAGGAAAGGAATCGGTACCTGTAATTCCTCTTCCTTTTCACGCCTTACCCTTTCTCCTTTCTTTATTGTAGATATAAAAAATCTTGTACGAGAGATCAGTCCGGGCAGATCACCCGGAGATTTCAGTGCCTGGGTGAGTAGTATCTCGGGATACTTTATCAGGTTGCTATTAATACGCATTGTTTCTTAATTCCTCTTTTCGATTTTAGAGCCTGATATTTAAATAGTCCTATTGAAAAATCATCTATTAAATTCTATATGCAATCAGTAACTCATTTTAAGTAGCAGATAATTAATACCGTACTTTTAGCCTTGATTTAGGAACCGTTATTGTAGCTTATCATGTGGCGAGCCAAACCTTTGTGGAATTGAAATAGTTTTGAGTCTAATATCCATAGGGTGACTCTTTAAGTAACGATAAACTCTCTGTGACCTTTTCTGTATAAAAACGATAGGTTGGCAAATCCTGCTAAAAGTTTCTATATAAACCTGTAACGTTTAGGATATTCCTTGATGTCTTTCTCATAAATGTCGACTATTGCTTCAAGAGTTGAATATTGTGGCTTCCAGCCCCATTCTTTTACAGCATAGCTATCATCAAAAACCTTCATAACAGCATGCCTTCCGTGAAGAGTCTGCAGCTCCGGGTCAAGATTATAGGTGACTTTGGCTTCAGGAAAACGTTTAGTAAGAAATGTTTCGAGTTCCCTGGCTGAGATTACAGATGGAATTCCGGCAACATTGTAATTCATCATTCGGATGTTTTCTTTGGGTGCTTGTAATACCATATCAGCAGCCCTGGCAGCGTCTCTAACATATATCGGGGAGATCGTTGTCTCCGGGGTCCCATAGATACATTCGTTTGGTTTCCCTGAAATTGCGTCTTCAATCATCTGTGGTGCCCAATGTCCTGGTGTACGAATATTGGGACCAATCATGTGGGCATAACGGATTGAGCGGAAGTCCAATCCGAATTTATTACTATAGAACCTTCCAAGCCCTTCTATATAAAGTTTACCACAACCGTAAACAGTGATTGGTCGCTGTATACTAATATCTGTACACACTTCATCCATCTGTAAACCGAAGGTACCGACAGTGCTGGTAAACATCATTTTTTTCACATTAAGCAGTCTGGCAGCTTCAAGTACGTTATAACTCCCGATGACATTGCTTTGGAATGAAGCCCATGGGTTTAGTTCGGACATATACGTGAGCATAGACCCCATGTGGTAGATTTCTGTGATGCTGTTATCTTTCACTACATTAATCACTTCAGAGAAGTTACCCACGTCTCCACGTACTACCTTCACCTTGCTCTCAATATCTCCGATACGATAGCGATTGATAGCAATATCAAACAGGACCACTTCCTCTCCACGGGCAACGAGTATGTGTGCCAGTTCTGCACCAATATACCCTGTTCCTCCTGTAATAAGTTTTACCATTATGTTTACACCCCTTTCACTTGTTACGCTTAATTATTGTTCTTCCCGTAGAGTATTATATAAAGCGCATAATAGTTCAATGCTTTAACCAGTCCCTGGTACTTGTACCAATCAGTTAGTACCATAAAAAGGGAGGTTGCCCGGACCTGATAGTACTTTTGGAATGATTTTAAGGATTACATTAAACAGATATTGTCTCAGAAGTAGTAATAAGAGCTTTAAATACCGATAACGTGTTAAAGAAATAAGGGATGGAATTCGATATTCCACCCCTTATTTTTACAGACTAGCTGCTTTCTTGCTTAATTTATGTCCTCGAAGGTTATTAAAGCGCCTTCAAAAAGGTACTCTGTACCGTTCCAGCCTATCATGACGTTGTTGTCGCAATCAACATCATCGGTTAATACTAACCAGATTTTAGCTCCATCATTTTCGTCCGATTCAATTGGCAGGTCTCCAGTTTTTACTGAATTCTTGATATGAATGTTGCCATCCTCGCAGACCGTACCGGTTCCCAGGCAGATAAGATTATTACCTGGCCAAGGGTCGGGATAATAGATTAGTGTATAGTCCAATCCTGGTTCCAGTTCATGACCATTGAAGACAAAATCAAAGGTTTCTCCAGAAAGGTTGTACTTCATTTTCCCCCAGGCTCCACCTTCCAATATCGTCCAATCGGTATTGTCCTTCTCCCAAAGATATAAATGACCAATGTTAGATTTTCCTGACTGTCCATTCTTCCCTGCAGCCATCACCGGAGCCGCTATCAAGGCAGTCATCATTGCAACTACAAGTGCTATCATCAGGAACTTTTTCATTCTATCTCTCCTCCTTTATTTATGTTTTATAACGTTCTGCCACATATCGACCTTTTATGAAGCTAGGCTTAAAAATTATCAGGTCGATACGATACTGTCTATCGCCAAATGGTAGCCGTACTATTAGTTGATTGACAGCATAATTTTATTGTGGTTAGTGAAGAAGTTAGAAGGTGTCTCTCTATCGCAATAGTTCGATGGATTATTAACTTTATAAACTTGCTCCCTGAAAGCCAGTCCAGTGGGGAGCAGGTCAAGTTTACGGTGATAAGATTTGCATAAGAGAGTAAATTGATTGAGGAAGGTAAGAGAGAGTACAATCAGCTACTGATATCTAGTGCCCTGGACTATATCCCTAAACTTGAGGCTATATTAATTATTGTAATGACTTAATAATTGGCATGATTATCATAGAGGAAAATTACGTATATGACAGCCTTGAAGGATCATGTTTATAACATAGAATGGCAGAGGGAGATAATGCGATGCCTGAACCTGGTGATTTCTATCTAAAGACGGTCAAAGACTGCTTCGAAGCTCTTAATACAAGTGAAAAGGGACTTTCAAACGCGGAGGCTCAAAAGCGGCTCACTAAATACGGCGAAAATCAGCTCGTTACCCTGGCAAAGACGCCGAAGTGGTTACAGTTTTTACTTCAATTTAAGGATGTCCTTGTTATTATCCTCATCATCGCAGGAATCATTTCTTTCACCATTGGCAACGTAAGCACCGGTTCCATTATGTTTGTAATTGTACTGATAAACGCTTTTATCGGTTATGTCCAGGAACATAAAGCGGAAAGCATCATGGATTCCCTGAAAAAACTCGTTCAGTCTCCTGCTAAAGTTTACAGGAACAGTGAATTAACTGAACTGTCACAGGTTAAGCTGGTGCCGGGTGATATTCTGTACCTTGAGGAAGGTGCTAAAGTTCCTGCCGATGTTCGTATAATTGAATCATTTAATTTGAGTACCAACGACTTTTCCCTGACGGGGGAGTCCATGCCTCAAGAAAAACACAGTAACACAATACAGAAGAAATTACCTCTGGCAGATCGTGACAATATGGCTTATCTCGGAACTACCGTTGCTACAGGTAATGCGAAAGGCGTAATCGTAGCGACAGGGATGAATACGGAACTGGGGAGAATCGCAGGCCTGACACAGGAAGAGAAGAAATCCAAATCTCCTTTACAGATGGAGATGCAATCTATTGCCAATAGAATTACTGTTTTTGCCATAATAATTGCCATTGTGCTATTCAGCGTTACTATTTGGCAGGGGCTTGGTCTGAATTTAGCACTTATCTACGCCCTGGGCCTTGCAGTCGCTGTTGTTCCCCAGGCACTTCCAATGCAAATCACAGTGGCCTTGTCGAATGGCGTAGCCCGTTTGGCTAAAAAGAATGCCGTCATTAAGAAATTATCTTCAGTAGAGACCTTAGGATCAACCAATGTTATTTGTACAGATAAAACAGGTACGCTTACTAAAAATGAGATGACTGTTAAATATATCTGGTTCGATAATCATCAATATGAAGTCTCAGGAGTTGGCTATGAGCCGGAGGGGGAGATACTGGATTCCAACGGAAATAAGCTGACAGAACAGGAGATTAAAAAGATAGAAGTCCTGCTCGATACAGCTACTATGGCATCTAATGCAGAAATCCATGAGGCCGATAAGGATCATCCGGGCTGGTATCCTATTGGAGATCCAACCGAAGCCGCCCTTATCACAGTATCAACGAAACTGGGGACGCGCTCTCCCAAGGAGGATGAAGAGAATCCGGAGCTTAAGGAATTCCCCTTTGATTCCGAGCGAAAAAGGATGAGTTCTGTTCGACAATTTGATAATAAGAAAGTCCTCTGTATGAAAGGAGCAATCGGGTCTGTTCTTTCAGTCAGCAAATATATTTACAAAGAAGGTAAAGCAGACAAGCTTACAGAGAAGGATACTGAAACACTGAATACGCTTAACGTAGAATACTCTAAGAAAGCAATGCGCGTCTTAGCATTTGGATACAGGGAACTAAAAGATGAGAAACATGATTACGAAATGGATGATGTTGAGAAAAATATAACTTTGTTAGGCTTGATGGCAATGAATGACCCTCCAAAGGAAGGGATGGAAGATGCAATAGACGATGCTCATGAGGCCCATATTAAAACCTTTATAATGACCGGAGACCACGCCATCACAGCACAGGCAGTGGGAAAGCAAATCCACCTCTCTCCTGAAAACGAAGAGGCTGTTGTAATTACTGGAGAAGAGCTTTCGGAAATTAAGGATGAGAAGCTTACACAGATTATGGAAGATCATCAGTCTCTTATTTTCTCCAGGGTTTGTCCGGAGGATAAACTGAGAATTGTCAAAGTGTTAAAAAGCAGAGGAGAGGTGGTTGCAGTTACAGGGGATGGAGTCAATGATGCACCTGCACTAAAAAGTGCCCATATCGGCGTTGCTATGGGGACTATTGGTACTGACGTTGCGAAAGAAGCTTCTGAACTAATACTGCTTGACGACAGCTTCTCAACACTTGTATATGCAATAAGAGAAGGCAGGATAATATATAACAACCTGAAGAAAACGATAATTGCCTCTCTTACCAGCAATGGTGCAGAACTTGCTATTGTTCTTTTAGGGCTGGCAGGGGTGGCATTATTTGGATGGCCAATCCCAATTCTGGTTATTCAGATACTGGCAATTGATCTACTGGCAGAGATTTTACCGCTTACAGCTCTTACCTTTGATCCGGGTTCGAAAGATTTGATGACCTCTCCACCTCGAAAGCAGGATGAGCATATCCTGAACAAATATACAATGTCTGAGATACTGTTCCTGGGTTTTCTCATGGGAGCACTTGGTTTTGCAAATTTCGTTGTGTTTATGGGGCGTACTAGCACTGAACTTACAGTAACCCATTTTCTATACTCGAGAGCTACTACCATAAGCTACGCTACTATTGTCTTCTGTCAGTTCGCCAATATCTTATCGAGAAGATATGCCTATGACTCATTTTTCAATAGCAATTTTTGGAGTAACAAGAAGATACTATGGTCTGTTGTAATCTCAATTGGATTCACAATGACAGCAATATACACGCCTTTCATCAACAGCTTTTTGGGATTTGCTCCCTTGACCCTCAGCGATTGGGCAAGTGTTCTTGCTGCAGCAGCTCTATTCCTGGCAGCTCATGAAATCATCAAGGCATTCAAACGCTCAAGAAGAAAAGTCACTGCATGACTCATTGAAACCTGGATTTGGGTATGGGTCTAACCTATGTAATTGAAGGTATACTATTAATAATGGCCATAAACAGCAATATAGATACGTTTGCTGTAATCCCTGCAGTAATAGTATTCAGTAGTCATTTATTTCTCACCGGGATACTCGACCATGAAACAGCGTATAGGTAAAGAAAGCATAATAATCCGGATGATTTAAGATAAAATCCGGGGAATCCGGATTGCACAATCGCTGATACTCCGCCCAATCAGCTTCACCTAGCTCTGTTTTAACATCTACCCAGCGCATTTTAATAAGCGCAGTCATAGCATCGTGGATATCATTACTTAATGGAGCTTGAATAGTGCGGACAAAGGCCTGTGCTCTGGCATCCCTCAAATCTAATTTACGAAACCAGCTCAGAGCCCGAAAATGGTGAAACTCTGGTTTCATGCCATTTATGAAAGGGGCAATTCCTGATGAAGTAGTGTTAAGTTTTGCCTCCAGCAGAGGATAGCCCGGAAGCAGCATTTGGAAAGAATATATAAGTAGAGCAACAATACCGCCGGGATTCACTACTCGTACCATCTCTTTAAGCGGTGGCAAAGGATCTGAAGCACTGTATCCTACCAGGTTAGAACTCCATGTCCAGTTGAAAGACTTATCATTAAAGGGGAGTTTATTCATATTCCCTTTTTGAAACGATACTACATCTGATAGTGCTGACTCTGTTGCAGCTTTTTTCGCATAAGCTATAAATTCAGGTTCAATATCAATCCCAGTGACGTGCCCATTCGACCCCACTGCCTCTGCCATCATCATTGTGTGAGCGCCAATTCCACAGCCTATATCGAGTCCTCGACTCCCTGGTAAGAGTTTCAGTGCTTGAATTGCAGAACAAACGATAGGTTTGCTCAGTGGATCGAACACCAGCAAACGCTGTATGTAGGTATCTACGTCAGTCATTTCCCAACCTATCCCATTTTCGCAGGAAGCCCTGAGCAAGCTTTCTAGTTTTGGGACTGTCGCAATCCTGCTGTTCTTTAATGAATGCAATTATTTTATCTTTATTCACAGCTTCTATAAAATACTCTTCGAAGGCTTCTATAGCTCCAGCTTTTATCAGCAATTTACGTTCTTCAGTATGATGTGTCCCGTCTATATCTAATAACTTATTAGTTATCTGGCTTTCCAGGTGTGGTTTTGCTTTCACGATCTTACCGGAATTGTTGGCTGTATAGATAGCCACAATCATGCTCTTATCATTAAGCAGGCTGTAATACTTATCGATAATCTTCTCAAAATTGTTTTTAGTATCTGCTTTTATAAGTCTGGCTATCAGTTGAATTGCAGCCATTTTCCGATAAGAATTATCACTATCCAGAAAGTGAACAAAGTAATCCCAATTCGGATACAATAACTCACTCCTGATCTCGCTTATCAGCAGCAACACTTTAAAGCAATTGTATCTCAGAGTCTCTTGTTTTGATGTAAGCCCATTCAATATTTCCGATAACAGTTCTCTGTCCGCTAAAGCCTTTTCGGCTACGCTTTCAATATTAACATCCTTATTATTCATCTCAGTCAACATGTCGGCCTACCTCTTTATTTATAACCTTCATAAATCGGGTATCGCTAATTAGAATAGCTGCTACCAGATTATAATAATATATTACTCCGAATATAGAAAAGGCTAAAGAAGCACATCGCATAATTTTTACAATAAACTGCTTATACCGTGTCCCCCTGATGAATTCCAGATTCTTAATCACTTCTTAAGCTTCTTTTTCCACTGCTTGCGGAATTTGTCGACCTTAGGTGAAATCACTATCTGGCAATATCCCTGCTCGGAGTTTCGGGAAAAGTATTCGCTGTGGTAGTTCTCTGCAGGATAGTACGTATCCAGCGGAACAAGCTGTGTCACGATAGGGTTTTTATATTTGTGAGCTTTATTAAGTTCTCCAATAAGTTCCTCTGCGACGTTTTTTTGCTGCTGGTTATGGTAAAAAATGGCTGAACGGTACTGTGTGCCTGTATCTGCACCCTGGCGGTTTAGTGTTGTTGGATCATGAACTGAGAAGAAAATCTCCAGTAGTCCACGATATGAGATAATGGATGGATCGAAGCTCACCTGCACTGACTCAGCGTGACCAGTTCTGCCTGTGCAGACCTGCTCATAGCTTGGATTGACAGTGCTACCACCGGTGTAGCCGGGTATCACCTTCTCTACGCCATCGACTTCACGGAAGACTGCCTCTATACACCAGAAACAACCACCGGCAAGGGTGGCGATTTCCGTCGAAGACGGTTTCATAATTTATCCCCGGGTATGAATGTGAGCGCAGCCCCGTTTATACAGTAACGTTTACCGGTTGGAGGAGGCCCGTCATTAAAAACATGGCCAAGGTGGGAGCTGCACCGGGCGCAAAGTACTTCAGTTCGCGTCATTCCCAGGCTCATGTCAGGTTGTTCTATTACGTTTAGCGGCGAAACCGGTTCATAATAACTTGGCCAGCCCGTTCCGGATTCGAATTTGGCAGAATGACGGAAGAGGTCGGTGCTGCATCGTATACAGCGGAAAATACCTGGTTCATGGATGTTGTCAAAGGCACAGCTTCCTGGAAACTCTGTTCCCTTCTTCGTGGTGATTTCATACTGCTCATTTGTCAGCAGCTTCCTCCATTCCGCATCCGATTTCGTCGTATTCTCTACGATTAACACTTTGTCCTCTTTTACATTATAAATCTTGATTTTCATTATCCCTGTACCTCCTTATATATATTCCACGATAGTTATATAAGTATGAAAGTGTATAACTGAGCAAATTTATCATTCAACCTTTCAGTGATGCAGGTTGATACTGTAAGAGCTTTAAATAAAAGGGCCATTTGTTAACATGCCCGGCTGTTTCAGGGGAAAGTTATAATTAGCTTTCAGAAGGCAATGCCCCTCTATCATTCTGGTATATCCCTTTTCTCTTAGCTTGTAGTACTATTCCAGTCGATATCATCACCAGTCCAATAATGCTGATGATAATAACTCCATTATCAGGCACATCGCTAACAACGAGCCGTTTTATCAATATGCCAAGGAGTGCCCAATCGACAACAAGGCAATAGAATATATCTTTTCGCGCGAGTAATACTCTCAGCGCAATTGCTATACCTGTAGCAATTGCAGCTACAGCCCAGAATTGCTCTCCAAGTCCAAATTTATTCCAGTTGAGGTCGACCAGTAAAGTGATGACATTAGCAATCGTAGCAATAGTAATCCAGCCAAGATAGACACTAAATGGTAGATGTACCAGGTATTTTTCAGATTTTGTAGAAGATGATTTCCCGATATTAAGTCGAAGATAAATCGCAATAAGGCTTCCCAGAATTAAGAGCATAAATAAAAGCGACAGGAAAACGATTTCATAATGCCAGGCGAATATCCAACCGATATTGGCAATAGAAGAAACAAAGAAGAAAGGGCCAATCAGTTCAATAAAGGATGACCTCTGTATATCTTTTCTTAAGGTGGTTTTCAATTGATAGATGATAAAAATAGCAAGCAGAGTATAAATCAGTCCCCAAATTGAAAAGGTGAATCCCGCTGGAACAAATAGATTGGGGTATTGGTCGGATAACATTCCAGTTGTCTTGTTATTTATGGGAAGAGCATTAGCAAGTATGTTTACTATAACAGTACCAAGGAATCCAAGAAGATTGAGAATGGACAGGAATAATTTATGCTGTCTCATAGCATCTTTCCCTTCAAATTAATTCATTTCTATAGCAGTTTAATTAACATAATCATACCAACTTTTCAATTGAATATGTATTCGGTTATATGCACTGCTTGGAACGGGATTCTGGAGGGCATTCTGATTGATTTAGTTGTTATCTAAATATTTCACTTATATGTGTAACTGATGATACAAACTATCTTGGCTATTAATGTTATGGCATGGTCATTTCTGCTAATATAAAGAAGCTGGATAGTGGGTCTTCTGAGAGTGTTATCCAAGTCAGACAATCCGTAATATCATATATGTTATTACTTATAAACAGGAGTATAAATGAAGTTAGACATGCCGTATAAAGTAGATAAAGCAAATGTTGTTTCTGAAAAGTTCGAAGATGAAATAGTCATTATAAACTTAGAAAGCGGGAATTATTATAGCCTTGAAGGAATTGGTTTCGATATCTGGAGCCTTATTGAAAAGGGAAACACGCCGAATAAAATACTTGAATGGATTATTAGTCGATATGATTCCGGTAAAGCTAAGGAAATTAATAAGCTGGTAGGCGAATTTGTTGCTGAATTACGTGATGAAGGCCTTATTATTCCTGATGAAAGCCTGGAAAACACAGATATGGAAACAGCTAACACCCAGAGTGAAAGGGACGCTATTTCCGCAAAGCCTGTCTCCGATTTAGATAAAATTGTCTTGCATAAATATACTGACATGCAGGATTTCCTTTTGGTAGACCCAATTCATGAGATTGAGTATAAGGATTGGCCGAAATCATAGGTTAAAGGATATTCACAACCATGACTGGTGTAATAATAATCTTTTTAACATCTCCTTATATCTAATATAGATGTCCATTACAAGGCGGGTAATCATGTCAGACAGGTACTTTAAGTTAGCTTATAATAATTT
>Ga0272441_10014097_pt1 | contig 11398 bp, 10 predicted proteins | sample SSMProp6N_FD_193582 | JGI IMG/M metagenome (GOLD analysis project Ga0272441, IMG submission 193582) | Marine sediment archaeal communities from Little Sippewissett salt marsh, Falmouth, MA, United States - SSM-Prop-6N | ecosystem: Environmental > Aquatic > Marine > Wetlands > Sediment ... | reverse complement strand
TCCAGCTCACAGAGGGCACTGACATAACCATAATATGCTGCGGCATCTGTGTCCTGCACGCGGTTGAGGCGGCAAAGATGCTCAAAGAAACAGACGGCCTCAGCGTCCGGGTCCTGAACATGCACACTATAAAGCCCATAGACCGGGATGCTATTCTCAAAGCGGTTGAGGAGACACGGCGTATAGTGACATTTGAGGAGCACAATACCCTGGGTGGTCTCGGCAGCGCTGTTGCTGATGTTATTGCTGAGAGCGGCAAGGGTTGCGCATTCAACAAGGTCGGGATCCCTGATATATACAGCGAGGTCGGTTATCCGGAAGACCTCTATGCCTATTACAAGCTGGACGCCAACGGCATTCTCGACCAGGTACGGGAACTGATGGGCAGGGAATTTGAAGAGGACGAGGACTGGGAGGACGAGGTATAATGGCAACGGAAAGGGATTTACTAGCGGCTCGGATATTCTTCAGGGCGGTATTCCCGGTCATCAGGGTTTTGCTGGAGGATGATCCTTCAATGAAGAAGAAGTTCGCGGATGTGGACGCAACTGTTCAGTTCGCCGCGAAAAACGGTGACGAGATGCTGGGGGCTTACCTTGTCTTTGACAGCGGGGATTTCAGTGTAGGGCAGGGCATAGCAGAAGAGGCTGATATTACCTTTTCCTTCAGCAGTGTTGAGAAAATGAATTCCATGCTGTCAGGCGGGGCGGTACTCCCGAAAATTAAGGGTATAACGAAATTCGGACTTCTCGTGAAGGTCCTTTCCCTGCTTATGGGACTCAAAATCATGATGCCGGACGCGAACCCGAAAAAGTATGAAAAGCGGCGCATCAAGGTAAAGATGTCCTTCTATATGGTCTCAACCGCGCTCAGCCAGTACAACAAGGGGGGCGACCCGGAGATGGTGAAATGGACTGAAAAGCAGCCTGACCGGATCTACCAGATAACCGTGGAAGGGGAGGATGACATATCCGTGTATCTGCGTATAAAAGCCGGCAAGACAAAGGCAGGCAGGGGCGTGTATACCAGGCGAAGGCCCTTTGTGCACATGAAGTTCAGCAGCGTGGACGGGGCTATGGCCGTGCTGATGAAGGAGTGCGAATTTGTCCCTGCAGTGGAAAAGGGATATGTATCCATTGACGGGTCCCCGGAATACGCTGCGAACCTGAATGACTTCATGCAGAGGATACAGGGGCTGGTTTCCTGATCAGGTGCGGGCGGCAGCGGGGCTGCTGCCCCCGCGGTTCAGGTCATAAATGTACTTTATACCCTTCATCGTGAGAAGGGTGTCCACGGTGTTTTCATGGCGGATGTTGCGGGATATAATTTCCGCGTATCCGCCGGACAGCAGTATTCTGAAATCTGATCCGTATTCATCCACTATCCTGTCGATGATCCCGTCGATAAGGCCTGCCCATCCATAGAAAAAACCGGACTTGAGCGCGTTTTCAGTGTCGCGGGCCACAAGGCGGTCCGGTTTTTCAAAAATTATTTCAGGCAGGTTCGAGGCCCGTCGTGCCAGGGCCTTAATGGTCGTGCCAATGCCCGGGGCTATAAGGCCGCCGTCAAATGCGCCGTTCGCGAGCATGACACAGAAGGTTGCTGCAGTCCCTATATCAATTATAATGAGATTGCCGCTGTATTCAGAGTGAGCCGCAACCGCGTTCACGATCCTGTCCACTCCGAGTTCGCCAGGGTCAGTGTAGTTGATGGTTATGCCGAGGCTGCATGAATGGCTGATTTCAAGGGACTTGACAGAGAATTCATTCATCAGAACGCGGTGGTATGTTTTATTGATTTCCGGCACAACACTTGAAAACGCAGCGCCCGTTATAACGGCCTGTGTGTCCTCCCCGAGAAAGGCAAGTATATTTCCTGCCAGCTTTTCCGGTTTCATCCTTTTGCCGGTTTTGTAGCGTCCGGTCCTTACCGGTGCCACGCTGTTTCTGTCGTAGAGCCCGATTACTGTTGAAGTATTGCCTATGTCGAATCCGAGAAACATGGAGGTTCCCCTTTTAGGCCCGTATGCGGAAATCACCGATTCTTTTCAGGAGCCCTTCACTCTCGATCCTGTTTAAAAGCGGTAAAATATATTTTCTGGAAAGGCCGGTTGCGTCCTTTGCTTCAGGAACTGTAATTTTTTCAGCAGGATCGAAAAGTTCCATCACGCGGTCCCTCAGGTCTGAATAGATGTCCCTGTGATATATAATATTGCCGTCAAGGCTGATGAGAAACTCGAGCTTTATCAGGTCGCGGACCTCTTTTTTTCTTTTTTCATCATTGATCCGGTCAAGCTCTATGCCGTCAGCCCCGCTCTTGAGGATCTCCCTGAGTATGTTTTTCTTGGAATCTGAAAGTGTGTCTTCTGTAATTGCATTTCCCGCGAAAAAACGGCCGTCCTTTTCTACTATGGAAGACTTTTCCATGACCGCGGGTATAAGCAGGCGCGCGGTCACGGTATCAATGCGTGCATGGTCAGAGAGTTCCTTGAGGTTGAGGCCCACATTTTCATGAATGGCACTGTCCATTGCCGTGATTGCTTTGCCGCGGAATTCGGGTGAGAGCAGGTAGTCTCCGGTTACTGTTATGTGCCCGGCATCCGAAAGCCCGGTGATTACACGGTCAAGAGAGGCCGTGCTCTGGGGGAACATCCTGAAAAGGTCGTGCCTTGATATTATATTTTTTACCAGGACTATGAATGTAATGATATCTTCCTCTGTATAGGCCTGAAGTCCTGCAATGTGCCGCCTTACAGCCCTCCTGTCCTGGCTGCTGTTATAATCCGGAAGCAGGATAGTGCCGCCTCCAATTATGCGGTAGCCTCCGGGGCTGGTGAGGATAAAGGGCTCTCCGGCGTAAAAATGCCATGCCGAGTCGAGCCTGATCCGCGCGATAAATGTTTTTTTCCCGGACGTGTCCTCTTCAACATGTATAAGCTTTCCCTTTATCGCGGATGTCCCGATAAGCACCTCAATGCCGAGGTTGTTTTTGATCTCCTTTTTAATGTCAAGAAGCCGGATCCCTGCTATAATATCATCTGATTCAGTGAAGAAATTATGCGTGCAGATGATGCTTCCCCGCCTGAGAAGATCAGTGGAAACCCCTGAAAGGTTCAGGGCCGTTCTCTGTGAAGGGTTGCCCTCGTTGAGTTCGTGAAAATGGCTTTCAATACGCTTTATCCTCGCGGCAGTGCTGCCGGGCAGTATCGTGACGTTTTCGTCCTCATGGAAAAATCCGTTTTTAAGTGTGCCGGTGACAACTGTGCCGTACCCCTTTGATCCGAAAATCCTGTCAACAAACAGGTACGGTTTTTTCGCGTCAGCGGCCCTGCCGAGTTTCCGGAGGTTCGCGACTATGGTTTCACGAAGTTCAGGGATGCCCTGCCCGGTCCTGGAGGAGACGCCGCATATGTCAGCGCCCTCATAAGGGGTTCCTGAGAGTTTTTCCTTCACTTCCTCTTCAACGAATTCAATCATCTCTTCGTCTGCCAGGTCTACCTTGTTCAGTACTGCAATGATACGTTCAACACCCAGGAGCTGCAGGACCCTGAAGTGGTCCTCTGTCTGCGGCATCCAGCCGTCGTCGACAGCCACAACCAGGAGCGCAAGATCAATGCCCCACGCGCCCACAACCATGTTCCTTATAAAGCGCTCGTGGCCCGGAACGTCAATAATGCTCACTGTGCCGAATTTCGGATACTCCATGCTGGCAAAACCGATATCAATGGTCATTGCCCGTTCCTTTTCCTCGGGCAGCCGGTCACAGTCTGTGCCTGTCAGGGCCATTATCAGGGAGGTTTTCCCGTGGTCGATATGTCCTGATGTGCCTACAATGTACATTACGGTTTTTCCTGCAGGCGGGGTGCGAGCCTGTTAATGGATTCAACTATGACCGGGATGTCCCTGTCAAGCACTGTCATGAAGTCCAGGCAGAACCGGTCATCTGCTATTTTACCGAGAACAGGGACCGGTTCATCTATGAAAAAGGAGTACAGCTCTTCGGCTGAAATCCCCGGGATATCGAAACTGAGTCCCCTGCTCTCGACCTCTTCGCCCGGCATTGAGCCCCCGCCGAATGTGGCCCTGGTGGACACCCTGGTGATGCATTTTTTCAGGCCGGGGCTGGCAATCCTCCTGAGTACCCGGTTTATTCTCCTGCCGCTGTTTTTCCGGTCCTGGAGTATTATCTGCCAGAGGGCGACGTCCTCAGTGGCAGCGTTTTCATATTCAAGCAGGGTCTCCTGAAGTAAGTAGTATGTTATCTTGTCGACCCTTATCATGCGCATAAGGGGATGGCTCCTGAGCTCCTGTACCAGGTCTTTCCGACCGATAATGATCCCTGCCTGGCCTGCTCCGAGGAGCTTGTCTCCGCTGAAACAGACAAGGTCCGCTCCCTGCGAGAGTTCCCTTGTGATTGTGGGCTCAAATGGCCTGGGAAGGCGCTGGTCATTGACAAGGTTCCCGCTGCCCAGGTCACGTACAAGGAGTATGGAGCCGGATTTAAGTGTCGCGAGCTCCGCAAGGCCGGGCCTGTGCGCGAACCCGTCAATACGGTAGTTGGACTGGTGCGCTGAAAGGATCATCGCGGTGTTTTCCGTGACAGCGCCGCTCACGTCCGCGAGCTCAGTGATGTTGGTGGTCCCAACCTCCACGAGCCTGGCGCCGGTCTGGTTCATGATGTCAGGGATCCTGAAGCCGCCGCCGATCTGTATGAGCTCGCCCCGTGACACTATGACCTCTTTCCCCGCTGCAAAATGATTCAGGATGAGAAAGACACTGGAGGCATTGTTATTCACGATGAGCGCGTCCTCCGCGCCGGTCAGATCGCAGATCAGTTCTTCAGCAAAACCTCCGCGCCTGCCTCGTGTCCGCTCGGGTATGAAATATTCAAGGTTGCAATAGCCATTCATGGTATGGCTGAGCTTTTCCAGTATCCTGCGCGAAAGGGGAGACCGGCCAAGGTTGGTATGTATGATTACCCCTGTCCCGTTTATTACGCGCTGGAGTTTTTCCCTGCTTTTTCGGGCGCAGGCGGCCACAATGCAGGACTGGAGGTCATCGACGGTGAGGCCTGTTGCGGCAGAGGCCCTTTTTCTGAATGATTCTGTTTCAGCCCTTATTATGTTCGTGACTATGCCGCGGCCGAGTACGGGTATGAATTCCCTGACAGGGTCGGACTGGAGCAGTTTTTCAACCTGCGGGATGTTCCTGAGTATACTGGTTTTTTCCATAAGGATACGGTTTTCGCCCGCGATGGGAAAATGCGGAAGGGGCAGGAATCGAACCTGCCGCTGCAATAAATTACAGCCAACGGTTTTGAAGACCGCGGAGACCACCAGATCCCATCCTCTTCCCAGATTTGTATAAAACAGCCATCAGGTGAATGTGTCAATAATTTTACTGCGGTTCCGGACAATTTATTTTCCGGAAACAGTGCAGTCGCGGATGAAAATGAACATGCACGCAGGATTATGAGTTGACGGAAATATGATAAACTGTATTATTCAGACAGCAGGGGGACCTTGAGAAGATATGACTGACAGGGGATATATCCATCTCTACACGGGAAACGGCAAGGGCAAGACAACCGCGGCACTCGGGCTCGTTATGCGGGCCGCGGGGGCCGGCTTAAGGTGCCTCGTAATTCAGTTCATGAAGGGAAAACCCACCAGTGAAATTGAATCTGCCGCAAAACTCGGTGGAACGGTGAGCATAGAGCAGTACGGCAGTGACAGGTTCTGCAGACCTGAAGAGGATTCGATCCAGGAGCACAGGGAACTCGCCTTAAAGGGACTTGACAGGGCCAGGGATGTACTCCAGCAGGGAAAGCTTGACCTTGTAGTGCTTGATGAGATTATTACGGCGACACTGTTTGACCTGGTTTCGCAGGAGGAAATAATTGAACTCATGAAACTCAAGCCCGGGGGAATGGAACTGGTGCTCACGGGCAGGGGTGCAACAGGTAAACTGATCGAACATGCTGACCTTGCCACTGAAATGGTTGAACTCAAACATTATTATACCAGGGGGGTCCCGGCCCGCAGGGGAATCGAAATATAGCCATATGACCCGAATCACAGGAATTCTGACCGCGCTGATTCTGCTGATACCCGCATCCGGATTACATGCTGAGCGCCCGCTTGCCGCTGTTGCGGGGGTTACAGGAAACAGTCCTCGTGCCCTGAATATATCAGCAGTACTGGAAACACATCTCAGCAACATCCTTTATTCAACTGACATCTTTGACATGGTCAATCATAAATTGCTCAGGAGGGAGCTGCTCAAGTTCTCCTGCATTGAGGAGAAGTGCGTTCTCCGTTTCGCGCGCGCCTCGGGAATAGGGCTTCTTGTAAGGGGAAATATTGATGACCGGGGCGACAGCCTTCTCATAACAATACGCGCCTATGGTGTGGAAGAACCCTTTTACGGGAAATGCATACATTCTTATAAAGCGGCCGTGCCTGTAACAGGGCAGTATGGTTCCAGGGAGTACAGTTACATCAGTGAAGAACATGCGGGATACTTCGTGTCCGGTGTGCTTGAACATTATAAGCTTCCAGTGTATTTGAAGAAAGGGAAACAAGGGGGCGTGGAGCTGGACGCGGGATCTGCTGACAGCGGCACATACCCTGTATATCGTTATAAAACCGGCAATTTCCCCGGACTGATGAGACCCGTGGAAAATCCCGGTGCTGTCAGAATATCAGCAGGCAGGATCGTGCGGGAACAGGGCAGTGTGCCGGATGTGCGTGAAGGGGATTTCATACTTGCCCGTTTTATGGACAGGGCGCGATTTTTATCGGAATTCTACTATGGAAGGAAAAGGGAGATCGTGCTGAGCGAGAGTTCTTGGCAGGACACAGTGTTCGCGGTCCTTTTTACAGCACCCGCAAGCGCGAGCATGCCGGTTGTGGCGCCCCTGATGGGCTATTACAGAAACGGGGACTGGTCAGGCCTCACCCTGTGGGCAGTGAATTTCGCCCCGTATTTTTACTGTGAATACCGGGGCCTCACTAACCGGCCAGGGGACCTGCGGGACAGGAATGAGGACCTGACAAGGGACACACTTGCCATGAACAGGTTCGGCGCTTACATGTTCCTTGCTGGCAATGTATCACTGTTTGTGGATGCTTTCGCTAATCAGTACTGTGCTGACGCTGCCGCTTACCGGAAAAACAGGCCGGTTATCGGGAATGACCTCACTGCCGCGTACCTTTCCCTGGTAGCGGGAGGTGCCGGGCATTTTTACCGCGGGAACCGCATGTGGGGGTATCTCTATTTTCACCTGGATAACATTCTTCTATATCTTGCGATACGGGAATTTTCACCGCCTGAGAGGTATGATCCCTCTTCCGGCTCATATAACAGGGACCCGGTCCGCAGGGCCAGGGCCTGGACCGCTGCAGGTGTATTCGGCCTGGTCAAGATAGTTGAGCTGGTCCACGTGCTCAGAAGCCGGGACCGGATCATGAACGGGGTTGTGGAGCATGAGTCAGTTGAGGCTGAGCCGGTCATGTACGGAGACCCGGAAACAGGCGTAAGCCTGGGCCTGCAGTTACGGAGACGTTTTTAAAATTATTTACTGGGAATGGGGCCTGTTGTGAAATTCATCAGTCACGGAAAAGTATACTTGTACAGGGAAAAGAATATATGCGTATAAAACTGGCAGGGCTGTATTCTATGTTCGTCCTTCTGATATCGGGATCACTTTTCGCTGCAGAAGAGCCGGTAAGGGGGGATATTGCAGTCTTTTACGTTCCCCAGGCCAACATACAGCTCAGGGCACTCTCTGACCAGTCTGTGTCAGCTGTTGCTGATGAGTGCAGGGCTCTCGGACGGCTGATGCCTGTTGAAACTGGCAGGCGTGACAGTGCGTTCCAGTCAGTGGTCAAAAGCGCTGCTGACCCCTATGATATGGCAGCCAGGAACCTCGGCGCCAGGATATACGCAGTGATATATGTATACAGGATGGGTGATACTGTTTACGCCCGGATGAAGGTCGTGCCCCTGGACAGTGAACTCAAGCACCTGAAAAGGGACCTGAGTGTCAGGAGCAGGATAATGGTAAATATCCCTCTCAAGCTTGCAAGGGAGACAGTATACCTGCACAGGGACCTTGCACTGCGTGTTCCCGTGAGGGAGAAACGCGGCAGCCTTTATCTCGTTGACGCGGGGCAGTGGCACGGAGTCAGGGCGGGGCCGTATAAAACAACCATGGGCCGGGACCTGTTATTTGTAAAGACAGGCAGGTACCGCTCCCTCGCGCGCCTTCCTGAAGGCGCTGATGCACGCGGGATTGTGCTTCGGCTGTATCCTGACGTGAAAAGCAGGGTCAGTAAAATCGAGCGCAGAATTGATAAAAATACCGTGTACCGTTTCGGACTGGGGAATACCCTGCTCAGGGGGACTGATCCTGAGCGTCGCCTCATTGAGGGCCTGTGCGTAATAAATATCGGTTCGAATGCGTGTGTGCCCGGATACGGGGCATTCCTGTCCACGGATTATCTGGGCTTCAGAAATAAAAGCGCTTCACTGGGGGGCGTGCTGTTCTCATCAGCGGCAATCGCGGCCCAGCTCTCGCTTACAGAATTTATGACAGGTTTCAGGACGAATTTTTTTCCCTGGGTAAGGGACAGTGACAAGAGCGGAAGAATACAGGACCTGCAGGTGTTTCTCTGGGCCTCCCTTCCACTTACTTTTTCATCCGCATACATGGACCAGATCGCGTTCCAGCTTAAGGGCTCGGGCCTTCTGCCCCCGTTCTTTATGACCAGGAATGAGACAGCAGCAGTAATGTCCCTTGTAATACCGGGCGGTGGGCACTTCTACAAGGGGTACCGCCTGACAGGGTGGGCATATTACGTTGCAGAGATGGCCTGTGCCGGATACGGAGTGTATCACATGGGAGACGCGCGCTCCATACAGGCATTTGCCATACTCGGTATTGTCAAGTGCGCTGACGTGGTCCATGCCTGGTTTAGCGAGCCCGCCTATACCACATACCGGTTTGAGCGGGAACGCCGTATGAGAAGGGGCTCCCTGTCTTTTAACATGCGTCCCTCTGAATCGGGCGTGCCAGTATTCTGCATGTCCTTTCAGTACCGCTATTAAGACCCTGAAAAATTGTTTAAACAGCTCCGCCGCCGGAGGCATGACTGCAATATTTTAAACGGAAACATCTGATCAGAAATTATTGCAGGGAAAAACAAAAAAATAATACTTTATATTGACTGCCCGGTCGGTTTTATGTATATTTATAATGACCGACCGGTCGGCCATTATAAAAAGGGGCACCGTATGCCAAAGATAGTTAACAGGGATGAGCGAAGATCAGAGATAGCCAGGAAGGCGATCCAGCTTCTCGCGGAAAAAGGAATTGATAAGACCACCATACAGGAGATCGCGGACGCGGCAGGAATCGGAAAGGGAACTGTGTATGAATATTTTGATTCAAAGATGGACATTGTTAAACAGGTAACTGTGGAGTTCATGAATGAATTTAAAAACATAGCCGGTACCTTTGAGTCGAACGAGACAAACCAGATTGACATGCTCAGTATCCTTCTCAACTACACGGTTGAGTATCTTGACTCATTCGAGACACTGGCATATGTTTACATGGAGATATTCATGATGAACATACGCGGCGGACTTCCGGAAATGAAAAAAATATTTGATGAGATGTTCGATGGAATAAGGGGAATGATTGCCGGTATAATCAGAAGCGGCCAGGAAGGGGGACTGTTCAGGAAAGACCTGGACGCGTACGCGCTTGCATCCTTCCTGTTCGCGTCTCTGGACGGAATAGCTCTCCATTACTATTATGACAAATCAAAGATAAATCCGGACATGGCATCAGAACACTTTTTCAGGGCAATTATGAGCGGCATGCTTACGCCCAGGGGTAAAAGGGCATTTCCGGATAAATAAGGCTAAATTATTCATGGGAGGAACCAGTATGAGAAGATTTATAATAGGTGCCGGCGCAGCTGTTTTTACAGTCATTTTCAGCAGCACTGTGACATATTCAATGACTGCGACAGAGATTATAAGGCTGTCTGAAAGGGCAACAAGGGGAAACACCCAGGTCGCGTCCTACGTAATTACAATTAAGACCCGAAGGTGGACGCGTACAATGAAGATGGTGTCGTGGGAGAACAGGGTGCAGAAGAAGTCATTCTCGGAAATTACCGCTCCCAGGAAAGACGCGGGTAACCGGTTCCTGCTTATAAATAAAACCATGAGACATTATATACCTAAACTGCAGAAGGACATAAAGATATCACCGTCCATGATGCTGCAGTCATGGATGGGGTCCGATTTCACAAATGATGATATTGTAAAGGAATCGAGCATAGTGGAGGACTACTTTCACAGCCTCGAAGGACAGGAAAATATTGACGGGAACGAGTGCCATAAAATTGTGCTTACCCCTAAACCGGAATCGGCAGTGGTGTGGGGAAAGATCGTATATTACGCGCGCGTGAAAGATTATCTTCCTGTGCGCGAGGAGTTCTATAACGAACACGGTGTGCTCAAGAAGGTAATGACCTGCGGGAATTTCAGGAAAATGCACGACCGTGTCATTCCCACGCGCTACAAAATGCAGACCGTGAAAAAGAAGGACAAGTATACGCTGATGGAGATAACCGGAATCAGGTTCAATGTGCCGGTTTCTCCGGGGGTCTTTACCATCCAGAACCTTAAAAGGAGATAGCGGCATGGACGTAAAAAGCAGTCTTTCCATTATTATTCGCCTTGCCTGGCGCAATGTGTGGAAGAACAGGCGCAGGACCATCCTGACCCTCCTGACCATTGTTGTGGGCATGACAGTTATCCTGTTCCTTAATTCACTTGCAAAGGGCGGGCATGACCAGATGATCGAGGATGCCGTAGCAGTTAACGCAGGTCATATACAGATACACGAGAAGGGGTTCTGGGACAACAGGAGCATAGAATACGCATTCATTCCTGACAGTACCCTGCTTGACATGCTCGCGAAAGATGATCGTGTGAGCGCGGTGAGCAGGCGATCTCCTCTCTTTCAGGGACACTACAGCGGGTGCCATGATACAGGCGGTAGAGCCTGACGCTGAGACCAGGGTGACAACAATGCATTCCATGGTCCTCCCAGGGGGACGATATCTCAGGCAGGGCGACAACCGGAAAATTGTCATTGGCGAGACCCTGGCCAAAAACCTGGGCGCTGGAGTGGGGGACACCATAGACCTGATCTCGCAGGGCTTTGACGGGTCCATTGCAGCGGAAAACCTCACGATCGTGGGACTGGTCAGGACCGGCAATCCTGAATACGACCGACTGCTAGTTGTGATGACCATGGACCATGCAGCAGAGCTTTTTACCATGATGGACTACATCACCTCCATTACACTGAGGCT
>Ga0272441_10014095_pt1 | contig 11400 bp, 13 predicted proteins | sample SSMProp6N_FD_193582 | JGI IMG/M metagenome (GOLD analysis project Ga0272441, IMG submission 193582) | Marine sediment archaeal communities from Little Sippewissett salt marsh, Falmouth, MA, United States - SSM-Prop-6N | ecosystem: Environmental > Aquatic > Marine > Wetlands > Sediment ... | reverse complement strand
TCGGGCCCAACGGCCCCCGCTTAACCGACTTCGATTGCTTGGTCATAACCCGTTCTCCTTGGTACACGATTATCCCAAATCCGTGTCCAAAGAAATCGGGTCCGGTTTATGTATGGCCCGTACGCGGCGTGCTCTTCGAGGATGCTGTCCTCGAAAACAACTAATTGCGGCAAATCGAGATTGGAGAAACCCTCTGTGCTAATGCGGAGATTCTCGGCAGAATGAGTTTTCTCGTAGCAGAGGCAGGATATTACTTGCCCATCATATGCACACCTGACGAGTTGTTTGGAGGGCAGGAAGATGACTGATGTTCCAATCGTGTCTGAGGTGAGAAAAGGAAGAAGAGAGATCCTCGAAGCCTACGGATGGGATTACCGTAGGATGTTACAGGGCGCGATGGGGAGACAGAAGGAGTCTGGCCGCAAAGTCGTGAGGCTCGAAAAGAGGAAGCCCCGACAAGGCGTTGCACTAAAGCTGTACGGTGCTGGTTCGAAACGCTGATGCTTGTGGGCGTGTCGTGGCGCCGGGTCTGCCGCAGCATGTGGCGCCACGGGGCAAGCGGCGCGAAGGCAAGACTGCGAAGGGCAGAAGACGAAGGGCGAAGCGTTAGGCATCCACCGTCGTCTGTGGATTCATGGTTGGACGCCCTTCCTGCTCGAGCAGGGCCGCAAGACGCTGATCGGAGCAGACGAAGACGGTGTCTTCTTCACAGTAGGTGTTCTAGAAAGCGAACTGGATCGCGTCTAACGTTCTGAGCGGGTTCTGTCGTCCATGAGAGATGCGGACGTGTCGAGATAGCACGTCATAGGCGCTCAGATCTTTCCGCGATCACGTCGTCACTCCAAGAGCCGCGCAACGAGCTTGTCAATTCCAGCACCTCCTCGACGGAAGGTGCAGCAGAGGGCTCGGTTTGGTCCTGCTTCGTCTGTTGGAGCATGTGTATCTGCTCGTAGAGCACTGTGAGCGAATAGTTGTCCAGAGCGTCTATCGAGCGGCGTATCTGTTCTCTGAGTTTCATAGTGATCGCTCCGGTTGAACACACATTCTCTCAGACGGCCGCCAACAACTCCCGCCGTCGAAGCTGCTTTAACGCGTTATACCCCTCCCCAGTCGCTCTTGGAAGCTCGCACCACGACAGTTTGCAGCTCCGCCGGTATCTTGCTTGACGCGGGGTGGAATGAAGTACGAAGTGCGGAGGGCCAAGGCGGCGCATCGTACGAATTGGCGTTTGAGTACGCTCTTCGGAATTGCTACGGCGTCACGGGGGTGAGCGTGAAGACTCGGGCAAGATGCGAGGCCGTCTTGAGGTCGCCTCGGCGGAGTGCCGCGCGGACGTCGTCGAGCTTGTACGAATCATCGAGAGACAGATACGGCGACCAACCGGAGCCTGTTTGAATCAACTCGACGTCCACCTCTGCAACGTATTGCCCCTCGTGTACGAGTTTCACGTGGCGTCTGGTCGTCATTTCCTTCTCCTCGAGAAGTCTTCCGTCCATCGCTCCGGATCGGCGCGATATGCCGTGACGAGCACCGCGGGGCGGGACTCGCCCTTGGGGATGCCCCACACTGCGTGAACCGGCTTGCCGTCACGACCCGTCGCCAACACCAGTACGCAGGGCCCCTTGGGGAAGTCCGGGTAGTCTTCGACGAGTTTCGCCTCGCCAATTGCTTCAAGCAAGTCCCTTACGTAAAGTCCGTCTGCGGCAAGTTCATCATACCCGTGATCCGAGACCCGAATGTCGCCCATGCTGACCAGTTCGACAATCCGTTTGAGCGTATCACTCACGCTAAAATAATACCATAGGCCCAGCCATGCAGCCAACAATCGGTTCGAGGTTTGACGCGGCGTGGGGTAGGGGCTTATAATGTAATTACGTTGGATCGGAAGGAGTGTGCAATGATAACGCGTCTGGTTCGCATTGGCAATTCCCGCGGCGTGCGGCTTCCCAAACCGCTGATTGCGCAAGCGGGTTTGTCGGACGAGGTCAGGTTGCGCGTGCGGGACGGGGGCATCCTCATCGAGCCGGCAACCGCTCCTCGCTCCGGATGGGCTGAGGCGGCCCAAGAAATGCATGAGCGCAATGAGGATGCTCTGCTCGATGCCCCGACGGCCACGCATTTCGACGAGACGGAGTGGGAGTGGTGATGGCTGAGGGCGTCCGGCGCGGTGATGTGTTCTTGGTCAATCTGGACCCGACTCTTGGCGAGGAGATTCAGAAGACACGTCCCTGCGTTGTTGTCTCACCAGATGAACTCAATGTGCACTTGAGGACATTCATCGTCGCGCCCCTCACAACGGGAAGCCATCGCTATCCTTTCCGTGTACCTCTTCGTTTCCAAGGCAAGTCAGGGCACGTCGTCCTCGACCAGATTCGCACCGTCGATCGCCAGCGCTTGGTGCGGCGGCTTGGAAGGCTGTCCTCATCCGCTCTCGAACGCGCTATCGGGGTCTTGCAGGAAATGTTCAGCCAATAATCCCAGGAAGGCCACGCGGGCTGTCTCCTTGGTTCAGTTGGCGTGGCGCGTTGGATCCGCAGGCAGAACCAGGGTGGCTTTGGCGCCGGCTTCAGGACGGTTCTCGATCGTGACGCGCCCGCCGTGGAGATCCGCGACTTCCTTGACGAAGCCGAGGCCCAACCCGGAGCTCTTCTTCCCGGTATCGGGACGGCGGAGTGAGTAGAACCGGTCGAACACCCTGTCCAGCGCGTATTCGGGGATGCCGGGCCCGTTGTCCATGACGGAGATCTCTGCCTGGCCGTCGCGTTGCCCCACGGCGACCGAGATTGCACCGTTTCTGGGCGCGAAATCCACCGCGTTCTGGAGCAGGTTGGATACGGCCTGCCTGACGAGGAACCGCTCGCCCTTGATGGTGATTGGCGCCGCGTTGTCCAGGGACACCTGAATCTGCTTGGCGGCAAACGCGGGCCTCATCGCCTCGAGGATGCCGGCAAGCAACTCCGCCAGATCGATCTCTTCCACGTCGCGCAGCTCTTTGCGGTTTTCGAGCGCGGCGAGCTGAAGCATCCGCTCGACCAGGTCCTGGATGCGCGCCGATTCCGAGCGGAGATTGTCCAGGAATTGTCTTCGCTGTTCCGGCGGCATGTCTTCTTCGAGCAACTCCGCGGCCCCGCGGATCGCGGACAACGGGCTCTTCATCTGATGCGTCAGCGTCTGGACGTAGTCCTCCACGTATTGCTTGCCCTCGAGGGCCGTGCGCATTTCCTCGAAGGCGACGCCCAACGCCCCGATCTCGCTTCTGCCGAGCTTGGGCGGCACTGCGCGCTTGCCGTCACGAATCGCCTGCGCGTATCTCGTGAGTTTCTCGATGGGCCACGTGATCCACAAGGAGACGACCATGCCCAGGAGAACCACGACCACAGCGGCTACCCCTCCGGCGATAGCGATCTTCCTCTTCGCCGTTTTCACGAACAGGGCGACGCTCCGCGAGGGCTTGCATACGGTCAAGACCCCGATGATCTGGTCGTGGAGCCGTATGGGCGCGGCCACACAGTGCGTCGACGTCGCCGGTTCGTCCGGGTCGAGGCGGGTCGCGCGGGCGCCGTACTCGCCCCGCAGCGTTCGAATCACATCGTTCCACTGAGAGTAGTCTTCGCCCTCGTCCTTGCCGTTGTTCGAGTCGAACACGACGATGCCCCGTTTGTCGGTGACGTACACGCGCATGTTCGTCTGGGTTTTGGTCTTCTCGTAGATCTTGGCGGAGAAGCGCCGCTGCTGAGCCCTATCGAATGCGGTCCTTAGGTCCTCGGTCGCGAGTGTCCCCTCGCTCACCTGATTCTCAACCCAGGAGGCGAGCAGCGTGGCCGTGTCCACCATGGCCTCCTCCATGGTCGCGGCATATCTGGGCCGGAGGTCATCGACGATCCAATCGATGAGCGCGTAGAATCCTGCCCCCACGAGCACGAGAAAGGCGAAAAACAGCCGGGTGTGTATCTTCACCACGACTCCTTGATCGAATACCCGACCCCGCGGTGCGTCTGAATCGGGTCGATGTCGGGTCTGATTTGGTGCAGCTTTGCGCGAATGGTCTTGACGTGGGTGTCCACCGTCCGCTCCATGCTGGCCTCCGGCACCTCCCAGACGAGATCCATGAGCTTTTCGCGGGAGAACACCCACCCCGGCCGCCTTGTCAGCACCTCGAGTAGTCTGAATTCATACCGGGAAAGCTCGAGCGGTTGACCGAAATATGAGACCTTCATTCGCTGTTTGTCGATGACGAATGGCGAATCCACACGCGTGGCCTCCGGCCCACCGGGTGCGAGGGGAGACCTCCGGAGGACCGCTTTCACCCGGGCCGTCAGCTCGCGCGGGCTGAAGGGTTTGGGGACATAGTCGTCGCCACCAATCTCAAGGCCCACTACGCGGTCGATCTCGTCCGTCCGGGCCGTCAGGAAGATGATGGGCACGCCGGACGTCTTCCGAATCTGCTTGCAGAGGTCGAATCCGTTCGTATCCGGGAGACCCACGTCCAGCACGATCAGGCTAATCCCGTTCTCCTTGAGAACGCGCATCGCCTCTCCGCCGGTTGAACACCACACCGCCTCAAGACCTTCCGTCTGAAGCGCGTACGTTATGGTGTCCGCGATGGCCGGCTCGTCCTCGACGACCAGGATGCGGTGCGCCATGTCGCTTTATCCCCGAATGCCGCCAACGCGCGCCCGATCACACGCGCTAAGGGTTGACGAAGGCCGCGGCAATGGCCACGATCTCGTTCACCGGTGCCTTCTGCTGCCGGTCGTATCTGAGGAACTCGACGTGCCCGTCCATGTACAGGACATTGGCCCCGCCTGGGACATGGTTGAAATACTCCGGTTTCGTGCTCAGCATGTCCCACATCACCGGGAGTTCACTCTGGGCCATGGCGCTGGACGCTGGATTGTTGATGTCCGTGATCAGGAAGCGTTCGATGCCCTCGCGGAACCGATAGACGGTTGTGCTGCTGCCGCCGCCGTTGCCCTGCCCGGGCTGCAGCCCGGTGAGGTCTTCGTCCATGGCCGCAAAACCGACCTCGTAAAGGCCGGGGTTTTGCACCGCGTCCTTCATGAAGATCTTCATGAACGCGCCGACAATCTGCGGCGACACCATCGCATCGTCCGGCACGACAATCGGATCGCTGTAATCCAGAACGCCCTGAAGGAAGGTGACCAACGGGGCCGCCTCAATCGTGGCGTGTTCGGGGTCGCACCGGTCTACGACCCAGCCGAAGTACATGTAGGATTTCTGCACGGTGTACCACAGCGCAATCGGATCGCCGTCGTGATTGTCGTCCTCCGGGCTGTACTTCGCCAGACGGCTGGTCCGGTTGGCGTCGTCGTAGAAGAGGTCGTCTTCCGTCTGCTCCGCGGACGACGGACACAGAAAGATCATCGTATCCGTCAGGTACTCCGGGTAGATCGCATAGGCGCACGGCATGGCCAGAAAACCCGGCGGCGTGTCCGGCGGTTGATGTTGTGCAGGGGGGAACCGCCCGCCCTCCGACTCGTTGGCGTACATCTTATACACCAAGCCGAATTGCTTGAGGTTGTTCTGGCAGCTTGCACGCCGGGCAGACTCACGCGCGCGCGCCAGGGCCGGCAGCAGGATGGCGGCAAGAATCCCGATGATGGCGATCACAACCAGCAGTTCGATAAGCGTAAAACCTGTTTTTCGCATGATGACTTGCTCCTTCAGCCATTGACACGCGCAAGCCACACACCGGCCCCAACGGCCGACACGCCTGCACGCTTGAGCCCTCCCATTTTATCATATTTATCTCTTCAAGGCAATCGAAGAAGAAGCTGCCCTGCACAGATGGCCCAGCGCAATGCCGTCAATCCAGTTGACCCGCTCAGCATACGCCGGTATGATGCAGGTTCAGTAGTCTGGGCGTGTCACGGATGGCTGGCGTAGCATAGGAGAAGGGAGGAAAGCGCAATGGACAGGCTGACCGAAGAACGCAGTGATCGAACGTGGAAACTGTTTCGCTTCAGTTGGTATCTGAACCTGGTTCTCGTCTTGCTCGTGCTGGCCCTGGCATTGAATTACTTCTCCCTCGCGGGGGCCGGCGACCCACAGAAAGCCGAGAAGAACACGACGATGATGGCCGCGATGCTCGTCATTGCCGCGGTATTCCTCGTAGGCGCAGGTGTATCGCGCTATCAGGCTCGGCTCGAGGGCCAACACCTCGAGCTGAAACTCGCCATAAAGAAGCTCGCCGCGGACCATGAATCCGCAAACAAGACAAAGCCGTAGGTCGCGCGCCCACCAGGAAAGACAACACGTGCGCCACGCGCGAACGGGTCCGGCGCGGCGCACGTCGATAAGCTGGCGATTGATAGGGGAAGCGGCTACTTGGGTTCAGCGGGTTTCGGGGCTGGCGGTGCGGGCGCAACATAGACAAACAGACTGTCGCTCAGTTCCTGGTTGATGTTGATGTCCATCATCGTGACCGTACCCATTTCCGTGCCGCTTCCGTCGAAAAGCGAGATCTTGAGGGGGATGCCTGTGGCAATGGCGAAATAGCCCCTGACCTTCTTGACCGGGATGTCTGCGTTCTGATCCTTGGGCGTGCCTTCGAGGACATAGACGTCCTTGTCATCTATCTTGGTCGAGGGCATGGCGCTCAGGTCCAGGTGCTTGCGGGCCTGAGCGAACAGTTCCTTTCCTCCCACGGCGACGGCGCTTACGTCAACGGTTTCCGTGTTGACGTTGCCGAAGACGGTCGTTTCCACATGCGCGGTGGTACCGTCCGAAACGACCTTGGCCTGGGCCATTTTGAATTCCGGGTTGGTTCCGACCCACGCTTCGACGCGGCTGGGGCGCTTATCGCCCTTCTTGAGGTAGTCGGCTGAGCCTCCGCCAATGACATGCACCGGCTTACCGACCTCGGGATTGAGCACCACATCGGCGACCAGGTCAAAGGTGGCGCTCACGGAATTCAGCTTTTCCCACTGCTCGACCACGGCCTTCTCGATAGATTCGACCGTATCCTCGGCAGCGAGAAACGGCGTCCATAGCACCGCAGCGACTGCCAAAATGACCAAGCCCAACTGTTTCGTCATGTCTGCACTCCTTGTTTGTTTCTCAGACTCGGCTAACCGCGACAGAATACCGGATATAGAAAGACCCGCACCCCGCCTCGGACATACCACTGACGACACGCCCCGCGAGATATTCATTCTGTCTCACATCATAATGCCCAAAAACCCCGGAAGGTTTCATTTGCCCGCTTCATCCCCGGCATCTGGCCTGACTACGCGGATGGTCGACATGTACCCTGTGTGGTCACTGAGCCCGCTTTCGCCGCCAGGCACGGGGATCCTGCGAGAAATGGGCACGGTGTCCACAACGTCGAACGCGTATCGGTCGTTTCGCACGCCGAAGATATGGTCAATGCTAGATTTCTTGCTCATCAGTCGCACGAGGTTTGCGTGTTCGATGGCCGTCTGGTAGTCCTTGGCCCCTGGACGGCAATTCATATCGCCCACCAGGAAGGCGGGCGCTGCCCCTGTGGCCGAGCGATTGATAAAATCGGCCAATTGGGCCATCTGGGCCTCGCGAACCACGTCATAATACGGGTTGCCGTAGCCAGCCTGCGCGTGGGTGTTGTAGAAGTCGATATGACCCGCGCCGCCCGGCAGTTCCAGGCGCGCCAAGGCTCCCCCCTTGCCGGCCCACCAGTCCCCTTCGTAGACCTTGTACCAGTCCCCTGCGGCCTCGTAGCGCGCAAAAAACGTCTCCGCGATAGGAAAAGCGCTCAACGTGAGCAGCCCGCTGCCGACGAGTCCGCTTGGGTAGTAGTGGTGGTAGGTCAGGCGGCTGTCTCGCAGGCCTTCCAGCAGGATAGCGCGGTCCTTTTGAATGAAGCTTTCCTGCAGCCCGGCGATATCGGGGTCGAGTTCGCACAGGACCTGCGCGATGGCGCGCATCCGCTCAGGCCGGTGCGTCGACGCCACGTAGAGGTCGTGGATATTGAAAGTGACGATCTTCAGGGTGGTGTCCTTCGTGAGCGGCCCGGTTGGCGCGGCAAGCAACGCGCTCTTGGACAGGTCGGTCTCCGAGGGCGTGCGCCGGTTCACCAAGGCCGCGCCTCCGATGACCAGCCCCAGGGCCACGGCCGCGAGAACCAGTACGAGCAGTGCACCCGCCAAGAGCTTCACGAGACATTGGATTGCCTTCTTGAGCATCTGTGCCTTTCCCTTTCACTTTGGTCGTGCCGGCCCCGGATCGTTCCACCGCGGCGCCGGGTTCGAGCAGGGCGTGACCTGTTTACGAATCCGCCAAGGCATCTGCAAGGAGTTCGGCCATGTGCACCGGGTGCGCATGGCTAAGGTGCTCGATCTGTTGGCGGCAACTGGTGCCCGAGGCGACTACGCGGGTTCCTTGCTCGAGGGCGTCTACTTGTTCAACGAGCGGTTGCGCGACTGCCAGGGAAAGCTCGTATTTGTCGCGCAGCGCCCCGAACGACCCCGCCATGCCGCAGCAGCCCGTTTCGAGCCAGGCAGCGGTGCTGTTGGGAATGCGTTGGGCAAGCTGCGTGAGGACGCTGACGTCGGTCAGGGCCTTGGCGTGGCAATGCCCGTGGATGGCGACCTTCTGCCCGTCCGACGCGAGCGCGAGCGCGTCGGGCTCGCGCTCGAGCAGGTCGAACATGAACTGCTCAAAGAGCACACAGCGCTCACCTACACGCTCAGCGCCGGGAATCTTCAGCTCGGCATAATCATTGGCGAACATCGAATAGCACGAAGCTTCGAGAAAGATCACGGGCATCTCGCGAGGACTTGAGAGCAGCAGTCTCACGTTGGGCTCGGCGAACTCCTTGACGACATCGAGCCGGCCCACACTGAAGGCCGGGCGCCCGCAACAACGGTGGGCACGCGGCAACACGACCCCGTAGCCCGCGGCCTCGAGTACCTTGACTGCGGCCTTGCCGATGTTTGGCTCGTGATAGCGCACCGCGCAATCGTCCCAAAGCGTAACCCAGCCCCGGGTCTGATCGGTTCGGCGTGGCCGTGCGGCAAACCAGCGATCAAAGCGTTCGTGCGTGTAGCGCGGCAGCGGTCGCTTGGCCGCAAACCCCAGCCCCCACTCCATAAGCTTGCGAAGCCACCTCATGCCGAGGGCGGCATTGGCCAGGCCCGGTGCCGTACAGCCCAGCCTCCCGAGCAGGTCGAAGCGGCTCACGAGCACTTCAAGCAGGCTCAGGCCGGCCTCCTGGTGGTACGCATGGACCAACTCCGATTTCAGTAGCGCCATGTCCACGTTAGACGGGCATTCCGCCTTGCAGGCCTTGCACGACAGGCAGTTGCTCAAGGCTTCGGCCAGCGCGGCCGAACTCAGCGGGTCGTCACTGTCAACGATGCGGCCCTCGAGCACCGCCCGGATCGTGTTGGCCCGCCCCCGCGTCGACATGATTTCATCACCTGTGGCCATGAACGTCGGGCACATGGTCGGGGCCTCTTTCCGGCATTCGCCACAGCCGTTGCACTGCTCGAGATTGGCGACGAACAGCCCGTCCCGTGCTCGGAACGCTAGCGTGGGCTCAAAAGGCGTCGGGATCTCGTGGCCGTCGCCCAGCCGCAGGTGGTTGTCGATCCGGTAGTCCCGGTCCGGGAAGATCTTGCCGGGATTCATCAGGCCCTTCGGATCATAGAGCGCCTTGATCTCCCGCATGACGTTCATGAGTTCGGGGCCGATGTGGTCCTCCATGAACTCGGTGCGCGCCATGCCCACGCCGTGCTCGCCGGCCAGCGAGCCGTGGAACTGCTTGGTCAGGGCCGACACCTCGTCGGCCACCTGCCGGTACTTGGCAATACTGTCCGCCCGGTGCAAGTCGATCACCGGTCGCACATGGACAAGACCGGACGCCGCGTGCCCGTAGAACGACGTCTTCAGGCCGAGCGGCACCACGACCGACTCGAGCGCCTTGACGTATTCTGGAAGGTCTTTCGGGCGGATCGCCACGTCCTCAAGCCCGCCGATCGGCTTCGCCGGACCCTTGAGGCTCGTCAGCAGCGACAGGCCCTGTTTCCGCAGTGCCCAGACCATATCCATCTCGCGCTGATCCGTGCACAGTTGGGTCCGCAGGCCCAGCTTGCGGCGCGACAATGCCGCGAGGCGATCCGCCACATGGTCATAGAACTCGACCACCAGGAGGGCGCCGCATGATTCATCGTCAAGGCGCAGGAACTCGCGCGTGGCCTCGAAAGCCAACTGCCCCTGCGTTTGGTCGAATACCAACCGATCCACGTGTTCAATGGCGGCCGGTTTCAGATCCAGCAGATGCACCGTGGCCCGCATCGCCTCATCCACCGACGCGAAGAACACCAGGCCCAATCCTCGTTTCTTCGGCACAGGCACAAGCCCCAACGTCGCCGACGCGATTACCGCGAGCGTGCCCTCGCTGCCCCCGATCACCTTGCTGAGGTCCCCTCGCGCCCGAAGATACCGGTCGAGCTGATAGCCCGGCCAACGCTTTACAAGGATATCGGGGAAACGCTCGCGGATCAGATCCGCATTGCGCCCGACAAGCTCATCGATCACCGCCAGGTGCGGCTGCGCATCCTCATGTTCCGCGCCGACGCGCGAGATCGTGCCGTCCGCCAGAACGATCTCCGCCTCGACCACGTGGTCGACAGTCACGCCGTAGATGGGCGCCCGCGCACCCGACGAGTTGCTGCTGATCATCCCGCCGAGGGTCGCGCGCGAACTCGTTGCAACATCCGGCCCGAAGCACAGCCCGTGCGGCTTGAGATAGTCATTGAGCTGATCCAGCACCACGCCCGCGCCCACGCGCACAGTACGACGATCAAGGTCAAGATCCAGGATCTCCTTCGTGTGCCGGGCCATGTCGACGACGAGCCCATCTCCGACCGCGCCACCGGCAAGCCCCGTCCCTGCCCCACGCGGTATCACCGAGAGGTCGGCTTCGGTGGCCGCCCGGAGGGCGGACGCCGCCTCCTGCGCCGAGCGCGGAAACGCAACCGCATACGGCTCAATCTGATAGATAGACGCGTCCGTTGCATACAACTGCCGCGTCGGCCCGTCAAAGCGGACCTCGCAGTCCGCACCCGAGAGTAATCTCCGTCGCTTAATGGCTCTGATCATGACCCCGTTGTCCGTTTCCAGCTTGTATGGTATCGCGAAAGAGCCCACATTCTAAGTGAACCTGCCCTGCAATGTCACGGCATGCAAGGAACTGCCCTGCGCGACCCCGACTGGCGATTCGGCCGCCGCAAAGCCGCAATGTCGAGTTCCCGCTATCCAATTGCCGAGTACGACAGGCCGCAAGCCGCCGCTCTCGTTTGTTGCTTGTTGACGATCAGGGATGCGATGACCCCCATTGGGCTGCTTCGCGAATCCCTTGCCGTTCTGCGCACCTCATCCCGATTCTTGTCTGTTTCC
>Ga0272441_10014094_pt1 | contig 11400 bp, 9 predicted proteins | sample SSMProp6N_FD_193582 | JGI IMG/M metagenome (GOLD analysis project Ga0272441, IMG submission 193582) | Marine sediment archaeal communities from Little Sippewissett salt marsh, Falmouth, MA, United States - SSM-Prop-6N | ecosystem: Environmental > Aquatic > Marine > Wetlands > Sediment ... | reverse complement strand
AAGTTATGACTTAGAACACTTGGATCAATAGGCTTCCCCTCTACAGACGCAAATACCAAATCGTCTATGGTTAGCTCTTTACCCAAGCTTCGGTATAATTCCTCACGTTCACGCTTATATTCTCTTAGAAAACAGGCTAACTTAGGGGTCATGCTAACGCGACGTCTACTGTGACTTGTCTTAGGTTCTTTGAATTCGCATACGCCACGACGCTTGTAGAGTGTTTGATTAACCGATATCGAAAGGTAATCCAAGTCAATACAACGCCAAGTTAGTCCTAGTAATTCGGCTTGTCTAAGGCCAGTAGAAACAGCAGTATATATCACAGGATAGAATCGGCTCTCTGATGCATGATCAAGCAGTATCTCTAGCTCATTGGGTGCAAGGGTGCGCATGGGTTTCTTACGTGGTGATGGTGGGTCTACCATTTCACAGGGGTTACGGCCTAAATAACCTTGGCGTATAGCATATTTCATGGATTGCGATAACACACGATGATGGTGATGAACTGTTAAAGCAGAAAGGCAATGTATATTGAGACAGCGAAAACCACCCACCTTAGCATCTGATAATATCCGTAGGGCAAGGAAGCTACAGCACCAAGAGAAGGCCACTTGCTATTAATGCCGGTATTAAGTGAGGCCTTGATTTCATTGCCTAATTAATTACCTAAAAGACATCGATACATTATAATGCTTAAAGAACCCATCATTCAGCCGATGTTACTACCATTGAACAAAAATTGGGATGCCTGTTAGCCTATGTTAAATCTGAATTCGAGGCCATTCGTAAGGTAATTTCCATTGCTAAGTATCTAAATCTGGTTTAAACATCCGGCGCGACGATTATCTTAAGTTGGTTACTGCCGGGGTTGAATAGTACATTAAACCCCTTTTCCACGATCTCACTCAGTTTGATCTCGGAGGTTATCAGCTTCTCCACCGGGGTTAACCGCTTCTTAAGGAACTGCAGCACCATCGGGAATTCATCGGCGTAATAGCAGCAAATACCCTGCAACTGAATCTCATTCAGGGTGAAATCCGTCGGCAGCACCGGAACTTCTCGGGTTATCTGACCCACGAGCAGCAACTGGCCACCTTTGCGCAGGAAACCGGGGGCAGAACGGAAGGCCTGCGCGACCCCCGAGCAATCGTAAACGACGTCAATGCCCTTGCCCTCTGTCAACTCGCGGACCCGGACTTTAATATCGGGGCATTCCCGGGGATTGATAACACTATCAGCCCCGAACTTCATGGCCAATTTCATCCGGCCGGGCATCGTTTCCGAGACGACGATTAACCCCGCTCCGGCGTGTTTCAAAAAGGTAATTAGCCCCAGACCAATCATCCCGGCTCCCAGCACCATAGCGCTGTCTCCCGGTTTCAGGGCCGACATCCGCAGGGCGTGCAAAGAAACAGCCAACGGTTCAACCAGGGTGCCGGAGGCAAAGGATACCTCGTCGGGGAGACGGGTCAACCGTCTTTCGGGAGCGACTAGTCGGACATAGCGGGCAAAGCCCCCGGCGTGCTCCAGACCGGGGCAGCAGCCGAGGAAATGCTCCGTCCCCTGCTCGCACTGCGACCAGCGGCCGTGATGGCAGCCGTAACACTCACCGCAGATATAAAGCGGGTTGACGACCACTCTGTCACCCTCTTGCCAGCCTTTAACGTGTCGGCCCACCTTCGCCAGGACACCCGCTATCTCATGCCCCATGTAGGTGCCGGGCTGATACAGTCCGCAGTCGGGAATAGTGTGAACGTCACTGCCGCAGATACCGCAGTACTTTACCTCAACCAGTACTTCATCCTCCGAAATTACCGGGACAGGTATCTCGTCCAGCACCACTATACCGGGGCTTTTTAATAACACCGCTTTCACCTTTCACCTCCTGAATAACGTGCCGCAACCGTATTTAGTCTATTGTCCGCCATCAACTACCAGCCGGCAGTCGACGGCAACGACCCCACCCCCTATCTCTCCCACCATCAATGGATTGATATCCAACTCCGAAATCTGCGGGAAATCGCTAACCAGCTGCGAAAGCCGGAGCAGGCAATCCTCAATAGCCGGAATATCTGATGACGTTTCATTACGAGTACCAGCCAGCAGCGGAAAAGTTCGAATCTCCCGAACCATCGCTGCCGCGTCCTGAATGGAAAGAGGCGCCAGCCGGAAGGTTACGTCTTTAAGTACTTCAGTGTAAATCCCGCCTAACCCGAACATCACCAGATGCCCTAATTGTGGATCACGGCTTATCCCCAGAATCACCTCACGACTTCGAAGCAAAGGTTGAATCTCGACTCCGATAATATCAGCTTGAGGATTGTAGAGAAGTGCGCTCTCACATATCTCTTCATAGCTCCGTCGGATATGATCTGCTCCCTGGATTCCTACCCTGACCCCACCGGCTTCCGTCTTGTGCAGGATATCGGGTGATACAATCTTCATGACTACCGGATCTTTGGTTTCGGTAGCTGCTTTAACTGCCTCGTCAGCGCTCCGGGCGATAATGGAAACAGCTATCTGAATACCATAAGCACGGATAATCTCACCTGCCTGATGACTCCCCAACTGTTGTTGCCCTTCCTCTCTACTCCCGTTTAGAACCTTCACAACAGCCTTTTTATCAACATCGTAGGGTACGGGATATTCGTGCTTGGTTGCCAGAAACTTGCGATAAGTATTCATCGCCACAAAGCCACTAACTGTCCGTTCCGGGGTAGGAAAGTTAGGTATCCCATGTTGGCTGAGTATCTCCTTACCTTGAGCCACATCGGGACCGCCCAAAAAATTTACCAATACTGGCTTGGTAATTTCGGTAGCCGAAATGATAACTCTTGATAACTCTTCAATATCAATCGGCGCTTGCGGCGAAAGGAATACCATCGCTCCGTCAACATTAGGGTCGCCTATAACTCCTTTCAAGGCGGCTTCATAGTGCCGCGGACTACCATCACCGACAATATCAACCGGATTGCTGGTACTGGCCATCGAGGAAAGCTTACCGGCCAGGGAGTTGACGGTCTCATTGGTGAGCTCCGCCAGCTTCAGGTCGACCTTCTCACAGGCATCCGAGGCCATAATCCCCAGCCCACCACCGTTGGTCACAATCGCCAGCCGATCTCCCTTAAGCGACGGTTGTTTAACGAACACCGACGCCCAGTCGAACAGTTCCTCCATTGAGGACGCCCGGATGACTCCCGTCTGTTTAAAGAGTGCATCATAAGCGGTGTCGGAACCGGCCATCGTCCCGGTATGTGAAGCCGCTGCCCTAGCCCCGGATTTACTGCTGCCGGCCTTGAGTACGATTAAAGGCTTCACCCTTGTGAAATCGCGGGCGACCACACGGAAACGCGTCCCGTCCTTGATACCTTCCAAGTAGGCGATAACCACCCGGGTATTCTCATCCTCTTTCAGATACTCAAGGATATCCGACTCATTAATATCGACCTCATTACCCAGGCTGAAGAACTTACTGAGTCCCATGCCACTTTCGCGGGCCCAATCCCAGAAGGCAACCCGCATCGATCCGGACTGGGCAAGCAATGAGATACTACCCGAAGGCAACATCCCAGCCGCAAAGGTGGCGTTCAGAAACAACTTGGTATCAATATAACCCAGGCAATTGGGGCCCATTATTCTGATACCATACTGCTGGGCCACTACCAGCATCTCCGTTTCCAGTTCCTGGCCCTTAATCCCTATCTCTCCGAAGCCGGCGGTGATTATAATTATGCCCTTGATCCCCTTTTCCCCGCAGTCGTTGATGACCTTAAGGATCTGCTTTAGGGGAACTATAGCTATAGCTAAGTCCACGTCACCGGGTATGGACCGAGCATCGGGATAGCAAGGTAATCCTAACACCTCATCCACGGTTGGGTTTACCGGGTATACCTTACCCTGAAAACCATCTTTTACGATATTCTCCAGCACCGAGTAACCCAGTTTGCCCGGCCCGCGTGACGCTCCGAAAACGGCCACCGATTTAGGAGCAAAAATAGACTTATCCAGCATTACTGAAGCTCATGTCTCTTAATCGACCTTGAGGACTGACCGACTGAACTAGTCGGTAATGATCGTGACATGTTCCCATGGATTTTCGATGACTGATGTCATTTCGTTAATGAAACTGGTGATAATACCGCCACCATCTAACAGACGGTGATCGTAAGTCAGCATATACGTCATTACCCGTCCGGCAACCACTTCGCCTTTTTTGATGAGCGCACGGTCGGTGATTCCCCCCACGGCCAGAATTGCCGATTGCGGCGGATTGATGATGATGGTATCGAACCGCCATCCGGAGCCGACCGAACCGAGATTACTGATGGTGAAGGTGCCGCCATCAATCTTATCAATGGTGATGGTCCTGTCCCTGGCCGCCCGGGCAAGCTCTTTCAACTCTTTGCTTATTGCTACTAGGGATTTGGTATCGGCATTTCTGATAACCGGCGCAATCAACCCTTCTTTCAGGGATATCGCCACCGAGATATTGATATCTTCCCACACCTTAACCTCGCCACCGATGATACTGGCGTTAATCAACGGGTATTTCTTGAGCATGCGGGCTACGATGTAGATCAAAATATCACTATAGGTTATTTTGGTCCCGAGCTTCGCCTCCTGGGCAACCAGACCGGAGCGCAGATCGATCATCTCCGCCATGTCCATCTCACCCATAACCGTAACCTGGGCGGAAGTGGATTTGCTGAGCAGCATGTGCTCGGCAATCGCCTTGCGCATCCCGGTAAGAGGCATGGAGGTCTTAACCCTCACATCCTGATATCCTTTACCGTTTCCGGCATTATCAGCAGCCGCCATTCCCGCTCTTCTTTCTCTCCATCTTCATTTCAATAGATTCCTCCATGACGATTACGATTCAGCCGGATACGAATAATCAGGCGGCATATCCTGAGGCGGTTGCGCTACCTCCCAGATAACCTTCAAGGCATCCGCGGTATCGTAGTAGGCCCAGTAGCCGTCGTTCTGATGGCCGCTCTGGGTCAAGGCAAAGCCCATTGTTTGCATCGCCTTGGTAGTGGCGTCAACATCGTCCACCAGGAACAGCAGGTGATGCACTCCCTCGCCCTTTTCCCGCAGAAAATCGCTGTAGATATTATCTCCCGACGTCGGCTCGATTATCTCCAGCTCAACCTGACCGACCATCGCAAAAGCCACCTTCATCGTAAATTCTGCCGGCTTACCGTGATAGGTCAGCCCCCAGGTCTTGGGCGGCTGCATGTAATGGACGTCCCAGGGACCGATACCCAGCGTCTTCCAGTATGTCTCAATCGTTTTGTCCAGATTCTTAACCACGATAGATACCTGAGCAATCGTCTTCACGTCTACCTTTCTGCCAACTGATTCCGTCATCATCAGCCCCCTCTACTGTTAATGCCCCCGGCCATACTACGCCTTGAGCACTTCTTTCACCGCCGTGATCAGATCGTCCTCGTCCGGCATCCACAGCTTCTCCAGAGCCGGGCTGAAGGGTACCGGGGTATCCGGCGCGGAAACCCGCTTAACCGGAGCCGCCAGCTGCCCGAAGGCCTTCTCGTTAACCATCGCCGAGATATCGGCCGCCGAACCGCCGGTGAACGGCTCTTCGTTCATAATCACCAGACGGCGTGTCTTTTTTACCGATTTAAGGATCATCTCCTCGTCCAGCGGCACCAGGGTGCGCGGGTCGATAACCTCGACGCTGATGCCCTCTTTGGCCAATTGCTCAGCCGCATTCAGGGCCCGATGCACCATCAGCAGAGTGGCCACCACGGTGACATCACTACCCTCCCGCTTGACGTCAGCCTGTCCGAAGGGCACAGTATACTCATCCTCGGGAATCTGCCCGTTCAAACCGCTGGTGAGTAGCTTCTTATGCATTATAACGATTACCGGATTATCATCCCGGATTGCTGTTTTCAGAAGCCCCTTGGCATCATAGGGGGTGGACGGAACGACCACCTTCAGGCCAACGATGCCCATCAACATCCCGTCCAAACAGGAAGAATGTTCACCTGCCGCTGATATTCCAGCACCACTGGGGGTCATGATAGTGACCGGTAGGGTAACCTTACCACCAGTCATGTAACGCAGCTTACAGAGGGGATTGAGAATCTCAGACCAGCAAACTCCCAGGAACTCGGCGAACATGATGTGAGCGATCGGCCGGAGGCCGGTTTCGGCGGCCCCGATGGCCGAACCCATAATGCCCCGTTCGGCAATCGGCGTGTCCAGCACACGCATGTCCCCATATTTGTTCCACAGCCCTTGGAACTCCCCCAGCGGGGCGCCCCAAGCACGGACGTCTTCGCCCATGATGAACACCATCGGATCGCGCTGCATTTCTTCGTCGACAGCCTCGTTTATCGCCTTAAGATAGGTTATCTGTTTCATTTCATTCTCCTTAAGCGAAAACATCGGTCAAGAGTTCTTCCGGCCCGGGGAAAGGGCTTTCCTCGGCAAACCTGACCGCCTCATCCATCTCGTCAATAGCTTCCTGCTTAATTGCAACGGCATCAGCCTCCGTCAGCAGCCCCATGTTGATCAGCTTGCTGCCGTAGTTCTTTATCGGGTCACGTTTCTTACACTCGTCGAGTTCTTTCTGGGTGCGATAGTTCTGACTGTCACCCTCGAAATGTCCGCGCCAGCGGCAGGTCTGGGCCTCAATGAATGTCGGCCCCTGGCCCGCGCGCGCCCGCGCCACCGCCCCGTCGACCGCCTCGTAAACGGCCATCGGGTCGGTGCCGTCAACGACAATACCCGGCACCCCGTAACCAATCGCCCGATCGGTGAGCTTGGTTAGGTTGGTGCTGTCATAGATGGAGGTAGACTCCGCCCAGACGTTATTCTCGCAGATACAGATTAGAGGCAATTGCCAGGCAGCTGCGATGTTAATCCCCTCGTGGAAGCTGCCGGCATTGATACAGCCGTCGCCGATAAAGCTGACCGCAACCTGATCGGTTTTCCGGTACTTGGCGGAGAGGGCAGCCCCAGTCGCAACCAATACCTGAGTCGCTAGGATGCCATCGGCCCCCAAATCACCGATATCGGGATTAGTCAGGTGCATGGAGCCGCCTTTACCCTTCATCACCCCAGTTGCCTTACCGTAGAGCTCGGCCATCAACGTCTTGGTATCGCCGCCCTTGGCAATAAGATGACCATGACCCCGGTGAGCACTGGTTATGTAATCATCGAGACGAAGCACTGCCATTGGGCCGGCAGCGGTGGCTTCTTGCCCCTGACTCAAATGAACGAAGCCGGGGATTTTACCTTCGGCAAAGCCCTTGGCCACCCTGTCCTCGAACTCTCGCTGTCGCACCATTGCCCGGTACATCCAGACCAGCTTTTCTTTATCGAAAACCACCTTTAATATTACCTCCTTTTCAAAACCACACCTTAACCACGGGTCTTAATTGAGCTTTGTAGATTCCTAAAACAATAAATAATTACATCGCTTTTATTGACGTGAAACCGCCGTCTACGATTAACATCTCAGCCGCAATATGAGATGCTTCATCAGAAGCCAAGAACAAAACTGCATGTGCAATTTCCTTAGGCTCACTTAATCGACCTTGAGGTGTTACTTTCTTCATCTGCGAAATAGTTTCCTCATCCCACTGATCCATCACCATTTTAGTCGCAGTGGGGCCCGGTGACACGCAGTTAATTCTTATGTTCTGGTTAGCGTACTCGACACCAGCTACTCGGGTTAGCATTATCACTGCTGCCTTGGAAGCAGCGTAGGCTGGAATCCCTTTATGGGCTCGAGTTGCTGCTGTAGAGCCGAAATTAACAATAGCGCCGCCGCCATTCTTCAGCATCTGAGGAATGGCATATTTCATACCAAGCCACACGCCCTTGACATTAACCGCAAAGGTTTTATCGAATGCATCTTCACTACAATCTACAGTAGAGCCTTCGTTGGTTGTAATAGCTGCATCATTTATTAGGATATCCAATCGCCCAAATTTATTAACCGTCTGCTTAACCATTTCCTCAACGCTGGCAGGCCGAGAAACATCGGTCTTTACAAAAAAAGCCTCACGACCATTATCCTTAATCATCCCTACAGTCCGTTCGCCGCCATCAACCGACAGGTCGGCTACTACTACATTGGCCCCTTCTTCAGAGAAAAGAAGCGCTATCTCAAGTCCGATTCCAGAACCAGCCCCGGTTATAATAGCCACCTTGTTATCAAGTCGTCCCATTTTTATTTGTTCCCCCGTATATTTCTCGCCAGAATGGAGCCACCGTTTCTGGATTATCGAATCGCCTTTACGCATAATCCTTTACGGTAGCTCCATATCCAGCAATTATGGTTTGCTACATAAGCAATGAATAAAAATAGATTGAGTTTTAGTAGCCTTGGTACTGCATTCGCAAGGCCTCAGTCGGCTGCGGAAGACCTATTTCAGCACAATCTGACGGCGGCCATAGATCCCACCTGCCTGGAGGTAGTAGAGGATAAATCGGAATTCCCAGCATCTTAAGAGTATTCACGTTCTCCGGGGTCACCAAGTACATAGGAACTGACAAACGTGCAGGGACATTCTGCCCAAGAACTGAATAGGTAAATGCCACTTGGGTAGCAATGTCCTGAAGGTCAACAGACTGATGAGATCCACAAGCATCAACCGTACCTTCCTGTACTGATTGTGCAACGAGAGTATCGATGTCATTGGTTGCCACGATTACATGATCAGGATCGTCTACAGGTAAAAGCCGCCCGATCGACCGTAGTCCTTCAACGACACCAGGAGCTTCACCTCCTTGAGAATATATACCACCAATCTCAGGATGAGCTGTTAACTCATTCATAGTGATATTAGCAGCTTCCTCAGGTGACCAATTTGAATCAGATGATTCAATAACGGTAATTAATGGGCTAGCATCAATTGGCTTGCGGAATCCGGTATGGCGATCCTGTGCAGTCTGGAGGGAGCGTTGTCCCCAGATCTCGAGGACGGTCATTTCTTTGTTTTCTGCCTCAGCGCGGTCAACAAAATACTGTCCAAGCAAGTTCGATCCCTGAGCTCCCGCAAAATCATGAAGGATAAAAGATACTTTGTTATCCGAGAAAACATCGATATCCCAAATAATAGACGGGATACCCGCGGCCCAAGCTTGATCGACAACAGGCACAAGCATGTTTTCGTTAACAGCTTGGAATATTAAGCAGTCAGGTTTATTCTGACCAGCAATGAGGTCTTCAATCCAGCTGATCTGCTTTTGAGCATCAAGACCTGGGTCAGCGAAAACTGAATCCCCACCAGCACGGTCAATTATACTCTCTTGGAACTTAGCGCCTTGGGACAAAGTGTCAACTCCTAGGAACAGGACACTATAAGCAAATAAATATGGCGTACCATCTGGTTTTGTAGCAAAAGATTCACCAAAGGGATTGCGCTTGATCCCGGGTTCTACTAAACCTGTATCAACCAATAATTCTTGATACTCTGCATCTAGTGGATCAACCACTGGCGTATCAGGAGCAGATGGTGTTGCTGGAGTTGATGGTGTAGATGGTGTGGATGGGGTTGCCGGTGAACTAGGAGTAGATGGCGTCTCTGGAGAAGTTGTAGTACACCCAGCAATCACAACAGCAATCAATATCACGGTTATGAATAGTGGTATAAATTTTTTCATCTGGTTCTCCTTCATCATTTAATGAGAATGTAAACACTTAATAAACCTTTGACATAGGCCTTACCCCCAAAATGAATTTAAATAATTATAAATATATCTAACCGTTAATTAATTATTTAACCATTACGCCTTCTTCTGATGTGATCGACGGCGACTGCAATGATAATAATTAGTCCTTTTACCGTACCTTGAACAGAGGGGTTGGCACCCATAACGCTCATCGCATTATTAATAACCCCTATAATAAATACACCCAGTATTACGCCAATAAGACTGCCCTTACCACCAGCTAGACTTACACCACCCACTGTAGTCGCTGCAATTGTATCTAGTTCGAGACCTTCCAGAGTTATCATTGAGGCAGACATAACTCTTCCAGTAATGATGACAGAAGCGATTCCAGCTAAAAACCCGGATATAGCATAAACTGAGAATAATACGTTATCGACATTGATACCGGAAAGCCAAGCACTGACAGGATTTCCTCCCACAGCATAGACTGAACGGCCATAGCTGGTGTAATTTAGAATAAAGTATCCGATTACCGCTATAATAATGAAAATAACAACAGGGACTGGAACTCCAGCTATCTTCCCAGACCCAAAGAACAGTAAAGAATCGGGAAGAAAACCAATAGATTGTCCACCGCCGACCTGGAAAGCCATGCCTTTTGTTATTTCCCACATACCCAGTGTTACGATAAGGGGCGGCATGCCTAGCCTAGAAACCAGAGAACCATTAATCGAGCCCCAACCAATACCCACAACTACCATAATTGGCAATGCTGCTAGTAAAGGAATCGGGCGGCCGAGAATATTCATGAAACTCGAGGTCATTAGCGAAGCCCCAAGGATTGAACTAAATAGCCCGATACCGCCGACAGAAACATCGATACCCGCCGATAGTATTACAAAAGATTGACCTACAGAGACTACTCCTCGGATAGCACTTTGCAAGGCAATGTTAGTAACGTTAGCTCTCCCAACAGTAGCCCCCTTTGTAATGATGCCCATTATCACAATTAGTGCAGCAAGTACTATTCCTAAGACTGCATTTTCATGATGGAAAATATTACGGGAAACATTTTGTATTCCCTTATCGGTAGTTGTCCCTCTTTTCCCCATTTTGATCATGTTGATCTCCTCTTAACAATTCAAATCAATTTCGCAGTGATTAATTCATACGAATGCATGCCCATAAGAGTTTGAGAAAAAGCATATAAGTACTATCGTTTCTTGATATTATTTTTTATTAAAAACAATTCTTTTTCATCAGGTAAATAATGTATTATTGCTAGATTATATGACTATATATTAGGATTGGTAGTTAATTTCATTTATTTTTTTCAAATACCTGTGAGCATTGGGGATATACCACTTGAGTTCTAATTAGTAGAAATTGAATTATTATTCAAAAGTGTATATATTATCTAATAACCGAATAACGAGGCTAAGCATTATTGAAATATCAACTGAAATCTAAATGGATTTAGTTCGCCTTGGAGTTATTAATTTGGAAAAAATAAGAGTCTTAGTCGCCGATGATCACCCTATTGTCCAAGAGGGACTGGTAAGACTCTTCGAGCACGAGGAAGGATTTACTTGTGTGGGATCTGCCAATAATGGAAAGGAGGCTATTAAAATGGCTCGTGAGTTGAAACCTGATATAGTACTAATGGACGTTGCTATGCCGGAAATGGACGGAATCGAAGCTACTAAACTTATTAAATCTATTAGTCCTGAAACAAAAGTTTTG
>Ga0272441_10014093_pt1 | contig 11400 bp, 12 predicted proteins | sample SSMProp6N_FD_193582 | JGI IMG/M metagenome (GOLD analysis project Ga0272441, IMG submission 193582) | Marine sediment archaeal communities from Little Sippewissett salt marsh, Falmouth, MA, United States - SSM-Prop-6N | ecosystem: Environmental > Aquatic > Marine > Wetlands > Sediment ... | reverse complement strand
TTGCCATCATCGCCGCCCCCAACTGGCCCTTACCCCCGTCAATCAGCACCAGGTCGGGCCGGACGGCCCAACTGCTGCCCGCCGCCTCCCCCAGACGGCGGAAACGACGGCCGAGCACCTCGCGCATCATAGAGTAATCATCAGCCCCGGAGCCAGTTTTGATACGGAAGCGGCGGTAGTGGGCCGGCTTCGGCCTGCCGTCCTCGAAGACAACCATGCTACCCACCGCCAGTTTACCCTGAATGTTGGAGATATCATAGCCCTCCAGGCGCGCCGGGGGGGCGGGCAGGTTAAGCTCCTTTTGCAGCTCGGCAAGGGCCGCCGCCGCCTGGGACGACTGGGCCAACTGCTTAATTTTTAATTGCTCCAGACCCTGGCGGGCATTATCGGCAACCACCTCCATGAGGTGCCGCCGGCTGCCCCGCCGCGGCACGCGCAGCTCGACTGGTGAGCCCCGCTTGCCGGAAAGCCAATCGGCGATGGTGGCCTCATCCTCGACGGGGTGCTGCACCAACAGCAGGGGAGGGATATGGGCCGCAGAGTTGTAGAACTGCTTGATAAACCCGGTCATAACCTGCGACGGAGTCTCGTCGCGGGTGCCCTCCAGGACAAAACTCTCCCGGCCCATCAGCTTGCCGCCGCGGATGAAAAAGACCTGAACGCAGGCCCGGTTGATATCCGCGGCGAGGGCCACGGCATCCAGCTCGCCGCGCACCAGAACGGCGGTCTTGTGCTCGCTGATGACCCGTTTCACCGCCTCAATCTGGTCGCGGAGACGGGCCGCCCGCTCGAAGTCGAGGGCACGGGCCGCTGCCTTCATCCGGTTCTCCATCTCCCGGAGAACCCGGGTCTGCTTGCCCTCAAGGAAGAGGGTTATCTGCCGGATGACCTCGGCGTACTCCGCCCGGCTGACCGCCCCGATACAGGGGCCGGGGCAGTGGTGCAGATAGTAGTTAAGGCAGGGGCGGGGAGCGTCGCCGCTAATCTGCCGGGAGCAGGTGCGGAAGGGGAATATCTCTTTGATGACCTTAAGAGTCTGGCGCACCGAGCCGGCGGAGGCAAACGGCCCGAAGTAATGGCCACCGTTCTCCTCCAGGCGGCGGGTAACATAAATCCGGGGCCACTCCTGAGTGGTGTCTATCTTGAGATAGGGAAAGGTCTTGTCGTCCTTGAGACGGACGTTATAGGGCGGGCGATGGCTCTTGATCAGGTTAAGCTCCAGGATAAGGGCCTCGGTCTCGGTGGTGGTAAGGTAGAAATCGAGGTCGCGGACGCGGCTCACCAGCCGCTGCGTCTTCGGCGGCAGCGTCTCAGGGGCAGCGAAGTAGGAGCGCACCCGGTTGTGCAAACTGGCGGCCTTGCCGACGTAGAGCACGTTGCCCGCCGTATCCTTCATCAGATAGACGCCGGGGCCGGGTGGCAGTCTCTCAAGCTGGGCTTTCAGGCTGGCAGACATAGTTTTCATAACTGAATACTTAAAAACGATTTTCGTAAATGAAATGCGGAGTGATTAGTTATTCAAGGACGACGGCCGTGCCGTAGGCGAGCACCTCGGAGGCGCTCTGCATAATCATCGAGGTCGCCAGGCGCATCCCGATAATAGCGTTGGCCCCCTGCGCTTCGGCATCCGCTACCATGCGCGCAATGGCCTCGTCTCGGGCACTGGCCAGCATTTCGGTGTAATCATCAAGTTCCCCGCCGACGATACTCTTCAGCCCCGCCCGGATATCCTTACCGACGTGGCGCGACTGGATGGTATTGCCCTTAACCAGCCCGATGGTACGGGCGACGGTCTTGCCCACTACAAAGTCTGTCGTGACGATAATCATTCTTCTTCCGTCTCCTTTTGCGTTTCGGCCCGGCGGCGCCGCAGCCGATTTCTAATATTGATAATGACCAGCGCCAGGATGCCGCCGCCAATCGCCCCCACCCCGACCCGTAGCGCCAGATGAACGCCGGGGTTGGTGAAGAAATCACGCATCCCGAAGGCCATCAAGCACACGATGGCAATCCCGACGATAATAATACCGGTTTGCATCAAACCCCCTCAAGCACCACTACTTACGCTTCCAGACCGTGCCCGACGGCCCGTCCTCCAGCACCACCCCTAGCCCGTCGAGCCGGTTCCTGATTTCATCCGCCGTCGCAAACTGCTTCTGCTTACGCAGGGTCGCCCGGGCCGTCACCAGCCAGTCGATATAGGCCGCCGCCTCATCGCTCTCCGGCGCCGCCAACCCCAGGCCCGGAGCCGCGGCGCTAATTTCAGCTTGTAAGTCGCGGAAGGGTGCGGCATCGAGTGCCGCCTGCTCCCGCGCCGCGAAGGTCAGGCCGATGATGCCGCCCAGCTCCCGCAGCAGCGACTGGGCGGCGGTGACATCGGCGCCACTATCGGCGGCGCGGTTAATATCACGGGCCAGGTCGAACATGACCGCCAGCGCCCGTGCCGTGTTGAAGTCATCGTCCATCGCCGCGACGAACTGCTCGTGCGGCGCTTCAAGGTCAATCTCCGCCGCCGCATCCCCACCGTGACGGCTGGCAACCGCCTCGCGCAGCCGCTCCGCCCCCCGCACCGCCGCTGCTATTGTCTCCACGGAGTAGGTCAACGGACTGCGATAGTGCGAGCTGAGGACGAAGATGCGCAGGCCATCAACGCCGTAATCGGCAAGCGCCTGACGGATGGTGACCAGGTTACCCAGCGACTTGCTCATCTTCTCGTCGCCGAAGACCAGCATCCCGTTGTGCAGCCAGTATTTTACGAATGGTTTGCGCCCGGTGAAGCACTCCGACTGGGCAATTTCGTTCTCGTGGTGGGGAAAGATCAAATCCTGACCGCCGCCGTGGATATCGATGGTCTCCCCCAGGTATTTCAGGGACATGGCACTGCACTCGATGTGCCAACCGGGGCGGCCCTCACCCCAGGGGCTGGGCCAGCTCGGCTCACCGGGCTTGACCGCCTTCCACAGTGCAAAGTCCATCGGGTGCTCCTTATCACGCTCGATGGCGCAGCCACCGCTCATCATCGTCTCCAGGCTGCGGTGGGAGAGCTTGCCGTAGTCGGAACAGCTCTTGACCCGAAAGTAGACGCTGCCGCCCGCCGGGTAGGCGTACCCCTTATCAATCAGACCGCCGATGACCTCGATAATCTTGTCGATCTCGCCGGTGGCCCGGGGGTACTCTTCCACCCGCTCAATGTTAAGGGCATCCATGTCCTCGAAGAAACGCTCGGTAAAACCATCGGCGAGGTCTTTAGCCGAGATACCACGGGCGCTGGCCCGGTCGATTATCTTATCATCGATATCGGTGACGTTCTGGATGTGCCGTACGCGGTAGCCGCGGTACTTGAGGTAACGCCGGATGACATCGAAGATGATATAGCTCATGGCGTGCCCGATGTGGCACTCGTCGTAAGGGGTAACCCCGCAGACATACATCTTAACCTCATCACCCTGAGGCTGAAAATCTTCTTTCCTGCCGGATAATGTATTGAATACTTTCACGCTATCTCCCCTCCATCTCCTTGAGGCGCTTTTCCAGCGCGGCGGTTTGCGCTTCCAGACTATTTAGCCGCTCTCCGACCGGGTCGGGCAGCTTCTCCACGGTATCGGTATCGGGGTTACGCACTGCTACCACCCGTCCCGGCACCCCGACCACGGTGGCATTGGGCGGCACCGATTCCAGCACTACTGAGCCCGCCCCCACCTTTGAGTTACGGCCGATGGTAATGTTGCCGATAAGCTGCGCCCCCACCCCGACCATGACATTATCCTCCAGCGTGGGGTGGCGCTTGACCCGCTGGGTGCTGGTGCCCCCCAGGGTTACTCCTTGGTGCAGGGTGACGTCGTCACCAATCTCGGTCGTTTCCCCGATAACCACCCCCATCCCGTGGTCAATGAAAAGCCCTTCGCCAATCTTGGCGCCGGGGTGAATCTCGATGCCAGTTAGAGTCCGACTGACGTTAGCCACCAGCCGGGCGGCAGTCTTGCAGCCATGCCGATAGAACCAGTGGGCCACCCGGTGATGTTGCCGCGCCTGAAAACCGGGGTAGGTCAGCCAGACCAGCAGGGCACTGCTCGCCGCCGGGTCACGCTCCATGGCCGCCCGCACGTCCCGTCTCATACTGCTAATTAGCGACATTAAACTACATCTCCTCCTTAAACTAGACGCTAGCCTAGCCGCCCCGGTCAGACCCGGGGCCCGTTACAGATGCAGTTTCGTACCATGAAATGACAAATTAGCGTTGAGATTATCATTTTACTCTTCGATTCCACATATCAGGGCCACCGCCCTGGCTTCGATAGCCTCGTCGCGACCGGCCGGGCCCAGCTCGGCGGCAGTGCTCGCCTTGAGGCTCACCTGACCATCTTCGACACCAAGAGCGGCGCTCAGATTCTGCCGCATCTCGGGGAAATGTCCCACCAGCTTGGGCCGCTCGGCAACCACGGTGACATCGACATTAACCACCCGCCAGCCTGCCACCGCCAGTTTACTGACCACCGTCTCCAGCAGTACCAGGCTGGAAATACCTTCGTAGCTGGCCTCGCCGGTGGGAAAATGCACCCCGATATCGCCGAGCGCCGCCGCCCCCAGCAGAGCATCAATGACGGCATGGGTCAGGCAGTCGGCGTCGCTCCAGCCATCTAGGCCCAGCTCCGCGGGAATGGTCACCCCCCCCAGCACCAGCTTCCGCCCCGCGGTCAGGGCGTGAATGTCATAACCGATACCGACCCTTAGTTCACTCTTCATAGCTCTCCAGCAAGACCCCGGCCAGCGCCAAGTCGAACTGAGTAGTTACCTTTATATTATCATACGCGCCGGGGTAAAGCTTAACCCGGCCGCCCCATTGCTCCACCAAGGCGGCATCGTCGGTAACGTCAGCAGCCACCTCCCGGTAGGCCGCAGTGATTACATCGTGGCGGAAAAGCTGCGGCGTCTGCACAACCCACAGTCTTTCCCGCGGCAGCGTCTCTTCAACCACCCGGTCGTCACCGGCCAGCTTGATGGTATCATTCACCGGCACGGCGGCCGCGGCAGCTCCCGTTTCCTGGGCCGCCGCCAGCCCATCGCTAATCAGCTTTTCCCGCAGCAGCGGCCGGGCGCCGTCGTGAACGATCACCCAGTCGCACCCATCGAGCTCCTTGAGGCCAGCCGCCACCGAGTCCTGCCGCCGCGCCCCACCGGGACAAACGCTAGTCACCTTTGACCAGCCGGACTCCGCTACCAACGCCTTACCCCATCCGATATTGGACTCGGCAAGCACGATAACAATCCGGTTAACCGCCGCGCAGCCCACGAAGACGGCCACCACCCGGCTGAGAACGGGCTGTCCTCCCAGCGGGGACCTTATCTTCTCGACACCACCCATCCGCGTCCCCACCCCGGCGGCGACGATAATCGCCCCGACCTCCGATTTGATGTTGCTTTCAGTAATCAATGCCCCTTGATTATAAGGCAAAAACGGCGGCCATATCTACCATGACATAACGCACCGAAAAGCCAGAGTTACAAGCCATTTGCAAAATGCTATAATAGCTCCGTAAAGACAGGGAGGTGGTCAAGTATGAAGATTATCGATTACATCGAAGTCACGCCGGTCAACGAGGTTCCCGGGGTCGCCAAGTACGACGTTATCACCGCCGCCGACGGCGCCCCCAATTACTGCATGCGGGTCTTCGAGGTCCAGCCGGGCAGCTCGACGCCGTCCCATACCCATTCCTGGGAACACGAGGTCTTTATCATTTCGGGGAAGGGGATCGTCGTCAGCGAGACCGGCGGCACCGAAATCGGCAAGGGCAGCGTTATCTTCATTGCCCCCCACGAGAACCATTGCTTCGTCAACAAGGGCAACGAGCCGCTGCGTTTCGTCTGCGTGATCCCGATACTGCCCGAACAACCGTAAGCCAGCCGTGGCGTGCTAGGCTTCTTGAGCTGTCGCCCGCTGGCGGCGTAGCCCTTGGGTGATAGCCGCCTTGAGGCTGGCCGCGGTGACGAGCTTAATCCCGCGGCTTTTGATAGTGCCACCGACCTCGGGCACCAAGCAGCATTCGAAACCGAGCCGGGCGGCTTCACCAACGCGGCGCTCCAGTTGAGAGACAGCCCTTAGCTCGCCGCTCAGGCCCACCTCGCCCACAGCGACCAGGCCGGGGATAACCTCGGCATCGCGGTAGCTGGAGGCAATCGCCAGGGCAATCCCCAAGTCGGCGGCCGGTTCACCGATGCGGAGACCGCCGGTAACATTGACGATGATATCCTGATTCCCCAGCTTCAGGCCGCAGCGCCGGCTGAGCACAGCGGTAATCATCAGCAGCCGCCCGAAGTCAACACCATTGGCCGTCCGCCGCGGCAGACCGAAACTGGTGGGGTTGGTCAGCGCCTGAATCTCCACCAGCAGCGTCCGGCTGCCTTCCAAAGCGGGCACGACCACCGAGCCAACCGCCGCTGCCTCCCGCCGCGCCAGCAGCACCTGCGAGGGGTCGGCAACCTCAATCAGGCCCGCGCTCTTCATCTCGAAGATGCCGACCTCATTGGTGGAACCAAAGCGGTTCTTGTTACAGCGCAGCAGGCGATAGGCGCTGAACGGCTCGCCTTCAAGGTAGAGAACGGCATCGACGATGTGCTCCAGTACCCGCGGCCCGGCGATGCTGCCGTCCTTGGTGACGTGGCCGGTGATGATAACCGGCACGCCGCTCTGCTTGGCCCAGCGCATCAGCCGCACGGTACACTCCCGCACCTGGGCGATGCTGCCGGGGGCAGTATCCAGCTCAGACTGATAGACCGTCTGGATGGAGTCGATGACCGCCAGGGCCGGTCTGAGTTCCTCAAGCTGGCCGATAATAACGTCGAGGGCCGTCTCCGGGATCAGGAAAATACCGTCCCCGCTGACACCAAGCCGCTCGGCGCGGAGCTTTATCTGGCGGGCGGTCTCCTCACCGGAGACATAGACCACCCGGCCCGACTGGCGGGCGACGAGGTCGGCGACCCGGAGCAGCAGGGTGGACTTGCCGATACCCGGCTCCCCGGCGATCAGCACCAGCTACCCGGCCACCACCCCACCCCCCAGCACCCGGTTGAACTCGGCGAGGGGCACCACGCAACGCTCTTTACGGTCGGGGGAAATCTGCGAAAGCTCCTCGGGAGGAGACAATACCCCCGACGAAGCCCGTCCGCCGGGGGTATTTATTTTAGTCGTCTCAACGTAGGTATTCCACTGCTGGCAGCCGGGGCAGTACCCCAGCCAGCGCAGGCTCTCTTTGCCGCACTCCCGGCAGACGAACACCGTCGTCGTTTTACCCGTCTTACCCACGGGATAACTTTACCCTATCCCATGCGATAACGCAATCGATTGCTAAGGCCAATTACCCTAGGATACCCATGAAGATGCCAGCCGCGGTGGCCGTACCAATAACGCCGGCCACGTTGGGCCCCATGGCATGCATCAGGAGGAAGTTACGCGGGTTCTCCTGCTGGCCCATCCGCTGCACCACCCGGGCCGCCATCGGCACTGCCGAAACGCCAGCAGCACCAATCATCGGATTAATCTTCTCCTTGAGGAAGAGATTCATAATCTTGGCCAGTATCACCCCGAAGAAGGTCGAGGCGGCGAAGGCAGCCACCCCCAGACCGAATATCATCAGCGTCTCCGGCCGGAGGAAGCTCTCGGCGCTCATGAAGGCACCGACCGAAATCCCGAGCAGAATCGTCAGGATGTCAATGAAGGCATTGGAGGCGGTGTTGGCCAGCCGGTCGGTAACCCCGGATTCCTTGAGCAGGTTACCCAGGGTAAACAGACCGATAAGCGGGGCCGATTTGGGAACCAGCAGGATGATGATAATGGCCCCGATGATAGGGAAGAGCATCTTTTCCAGCTTGGAAACCGGGCGTAACTGGGGCTTCATATAGATGGCGCGCTCCTTCTTGGAGGTCAGGGCCCGGATAATCGGCGGCTGGATAATGGGCACCATCGCCATGTAGGTGTAAGCCGCCACCGCCGTCGCCCCAATAAGCTGCGGCGCCAGGCGGTTGGTCAGGAAAATCGTCGTCGGGCCGTCGGCGCCGCCGATAATACCGATGGAAGCGGCTTCGTTAAGGCCGAAATTGGCCACCCCGGCACTCCCCAGCGCCAGGGCAATAAAGAACGCCGCGTAAACCCCAAACTGCGCCCCCGCGCCCAGGATGAGCGTCTTGGGGTTGGCGATTACCGGCCCGAAATCCGTCATCGAACCTAACCCCAGGAAGATAAAGGCGGGCACTATCTCCCAGACTAGGCCGTAGTGAAAGACCCGGGCCAGAATCCCCGCCGGCTCCCCACCGATGGCATAGGCCTCGACGATCTGGCCGTTGACGATGGTTTCCATCAGGCCGCCGAGCGGCAGGTTGATCAGCAGAACCCCGAAACCGATTGGCACCAGCAACAGGGGTTCCATCTTCTTTACAATACCCAGAAAAAGGAAAACCCCGCCGATAGCGAGCATTATCCCATTCTCCGGGGTGAAGCTAGCAAAGCCGGTTTCAAACAGACCGAACATTAAAACCTCAACTCAACAATAATTTTAACTAGTAATCGATTACCGCTACGGTGTCGCCCGGATTGACAACCTGATCAGCGTTAACACCGATCTTGCTGACTTTACCATCCACTGGGGACAATATCGGGTTTTCCATCTTCATCGATTCCAGCACGCAAAGCACGTCACCCTCTTTAACCTCATCGCCCTCTTTGATGCCGACACTGAGAACCTTACCGGTGATTGGGATTTCGACAATTTCCTGTGGCAATTTCCTATTCCCCCTTCACAGTTTCCTTATTTTTATTACGCTCTATTCTCCTAGTCGCCAGCCCGACAATGGTAATGACTACCGCCAGGATCACTAATACTAGAAAAACGGTACCGAAACCGATACCGCCTATCTGCGCTGCATAACCCCAGTCTATCTCCATAAACCAAATCCCTCCGGGCTAAATATAATTTGGTGTGGCCGGGAAACTAGTTCCGCCCCCTGAAAACTGCACAAAAGCGCCATTAGCAGTAGCAATAATAACATAAAATCAGGGATGATTCAAAACCAGGGAGGACTTCACAATGTTTCCTCGGTTGGATTAGTCCTGACGCTCTCCGTCAGTTTCCCGGCAGGCTTTTCAGCTACTCATTCCCCTCACCCGGCAGCACCGTCACCGGTTGGGAATTAACCACTATTTCGTCCTCCTCCAGGTCAACCACAATGGTATCACCGGACTGGAAACGCCCGGCGAGCAGACCTTCGGAGAGTCGGTCTTCGACCATATCCTGAATCACCCGGCGCAGGGGCCGGGCACCGAAGACTTCATCGTAGCCCTTCTCGCCGAGGAAGTCCTTGGCGGCATCAGTTACCTCTAGGGCCATCCCCTTCTCCTCCAGCCGCTCGGTCACCTTGGCCAGCATCAGCTCGACGATCTCGCGGATGTGCTGTTTGTTCAGGGGGTGGAAGACGACCGTAGCATCAACCCGGTTCAGAAACTCGGGGCGGAACGATTTCTTCAGCTCGTTGAGCAGTTTCTCTTTCATCTGCTCGTAGGAGCGCTCGCGGACTTTCTCTTCATCATTGGACACCGCAAAGCCCATCGCCGAGCCCTTGCGAATCAGGTCGGCCCCAATATTACTCGTCATAATGATGATACTGTTGCGGAAGTCCACCCGGCGGCCCTTGGCATCGGTGAGATGGCCGTCGTCGAATATCTGGAGCAGGATGTTGAACACATCCGGGTGCGCCTTTTCAATCTCGTCCAGCAGGATGCAGCAGTAAGACTTGCGCCGCACCGCCTCGGTGAGCTGGCCGCCCTCGTCATAGCCGACGTATCCCGGCGGCGCCCCGACGAGACGCGAGACGGCAAACTTCTCCATGAACTCGGACATATCGAGGCGAATCAGCGTCTCCTCGCTGCCGAACATGAATTCCGCCAGGGCCCGCACCAGTTCGGTCTTGCCGACGCCGGTGGGACCGAGGAACATGAAGTTACCAATCGGCCGCCGCGGGTCCTTGAGACCGGCCCGGGCGCGCCGCACGGCCTTGGCGATGGTAACAATGGCCTCGTCCTGGCCGATGATACGCTGGTGGAGTACGCTTTCCATCTCCAGCAGCCGCGCCGACTCGTCCTCGGCGAGCTGAACTACCGGGATGCTGGTCCACATGCTGACCACCTCGGCGATATCCTCGGCGGTGACGATAGCTTCATGCTGCTCCTGCTCGGCCTGCCACTCGGCCTCAAGCTCTTTAATCTTGGCTTCAATCTGTAATTCGCGCTGCCGGAGCTCGGCAGCGTAATCGTACTGCTGAGTGGACAGGGCATCATCCTTATCCTTGCGCACGCTGTCCTCAAGACGCCGCGCGTCCTTCAGGGTCATCGGTATCGTGCGGTGGCGGATACGTACCCGCGAGGCAGCTTCGTCCACCAGGTCGATGGCCTTGTCGGGCAGGAAGCGGTCGGGGATATAGCGGGAGGCCAGGTTGACCGCTGTCTGCAATGCCTCGTCGCTGATGGTCAGCTTGTGATGCTCCTCGTAACGCTCCCGGACGCCCTTGAGAATATCGACAGCCTCCTCGACCGACGGCTCTTCAACCAGTACCGGCTGGAAGCGCCGCTCCAGCGCCGCGTCCCGCTCGACGTACTTGCGGTAATCATCCAAGGTCGTCGCCCCGATGCACTGTAATTCCCCGCGCGCCAGCGCCGGTTTCAGCAGGTTAGCGGCATCAACCGCACCCTCGGCAGCACCGGCCCCGACCATAGTGTGAAATTCATCAATAAAGAGAACGCAGTTGGCGGCGGTCTTAATCTCGTCGATAATCTTGCGCAGCCGCTCCTCGAACTCGCCGCGGTACTTGGTGCCAGCCACCAGCGCTCCGATATCGAGTGCCACCAGGCGTTTATTCTCCAGCGTCTCCGGGACGTCACCGGCAACAATGCGGTGGGCCAGCCCCTCGACGATGGCCGTTTTACCGACCCCCGGCTCACCAATCAGCGCCGGGTTGTTCTTGGTGCGGCGGCTGAGAATCTGGATGACGCGCTCAATCTCTTTACTGCGTCCGATAACCGGGTCGAGCTTGCCAGCGCGGGCGGCGTCGGTGAGGTTAATCCCCAGCTGGTCCAGGGAAGGTGTCCGGCTGGCGGCCCGCTGGGTACGCGTCCGCGAGGAAGACCCTTTGCTAAGAACGCGCTCGACTTCGGTGCGCGCCCGCTCCAGGGTGATACCGAAGCTGTCGAGTACCCCGGCGGCGACACCTTCGCCCTCGCGCAGCAGGCCGAGCAGCAGATGCTCGGTGCCGATGTAGTTATGGCTCAGGTAACGGGCCTCGTCGATGGCCAGCTCGATGACGCGCCGGGCCCGCGGGGTCAGCCCCGTCTCGGTGGTGCCCGACTTCTCGCCGCGC
>Ga0272441_10014091_pt1 | contig 11401 bp, 12 predicted proteins | sample SSMProp6N_FD_193582 | JGI IMG/M metagenome (GOLD analysis project Ga0272441, IMG submission 193582) | Marine sediment archaeal communities from Little Sippewissett salt marsh, Falmouth, MA, United States - SSM-Prop-6N | ecosystem: Environmental > Aquatic > Marine > Wetlands > Sediment ... | reverse complement strand
GATCAAGAGAGAAGATGGTAATGTCAGGATTGGCATTGGCAATTTCCTGAAGAATATGGTAGAATAGAGCAGGATTGCAGAAGGGTACCAGACAGGTTCAGAAATCTCATTAGGGAGGCGCCATCGAATGCATCGCGTTATGCTTAAAGACGTGACTAAAGTTTATTCGGGGGATGTGGTAGCGGTCAAGGATGCCACGCTTGAGATCGCTGATAAGGAATTTGTCGTGCTTGTGGGGCCATCAGGCTGCGGCAAATCCACCACCTTGCGCATGATCGCGGGTCTGGAGGAAGTAACCGCCGGGGACATCTACATTGATGGCGAGCGTGTCAACGATGTTCCTCCTAAGAATCGTGATATTGCCATGGTCTTTCAGAACTACGCGCTCTATCCGCATATGACGGTCTACAACAACATGGCCTTTGGCCTCAAACTGCGCAAATATCACAAGAGTGAGATACAGAACCGTGTGCAGGAAGCCGCAGAGATACTGGGTATAAACCATCTCCTGGATCGCAAGCCAAAGGCTCTATCAGGCGGGGAAAGACAGCGCGTCGCGGTGGGTCGCGCCATTGTACGCCAGCCCAAAGTGTTCCTTTTCGATGAACCCCTCAGCAACCTGGATGCCAAGCTCCGCGTCCAAATGCGTACAGAGATCAGCAAGCTGCATAACCGTCTCCAGGCAACGATAATCTATGTAACTCATGATCAGACAGAAGCCATGACAATGGGAAATCGCATTGTAGTTCTGAATCAGGGGTTGATCCAGCAGATCGACGATCCCCTGAGCCTTTATCACTCACCCGCGAACCGGTTTGTGGCCGGATTCATCGGAAGTCCGCCTATGAACTTCCTTGAGGGTACATTGAGGGAAGAATCCGGGAATCTCATATTCGAGAGCCAGGGCTTTTCATTAAAGATACCAGAAAAAATTCATGAAGCACTGAGTCAGCATGGATCAACTGAAGTCACTTTTGGCATTCGGCCCGAAGATATAATGGCAGAGGACGTCCCTGAAGACGCCGCCGTAGAAGCCCAGGTCGAGGTTGTGGAACCGCTTGGTAGTGAGGTGATTCTGTACCTGATGGTGGGAGATCAGACGCTGGTTGGGAAGGTGGACTCCTCCGTCCATCCTGAACCAAATACCAGCCTCCGCATAGGTTTCAATATGTCGCGCTGCCATTTCTTTGATGCAAAGGAAGGACGGGCGGTTGTGTGAATCCTAATAAGTGTTGGTATCAGAGCACAATCCAGTATTGCAGCATAAATAGTAATCAAGGATCCCAAAGGCCTATATACACCCCGTTATTTTTGCGAAAATGTAGTTAAAGAAAAAAGCTCGATGAAAACAACCCGTTATTTTAGAAACAGTGTCATGATCCGTCGTCCTTATCTCAAAACGAAATGGATTGAGCATGTTCTCAGTGAACCAGTATATACAGAAATACAGACTAATGGGCGTATTCGTCGTTGGGCCCTTATTTCAGAAATGGATAGGTATTTACGAGTCATCACTGAGCCAGACGGGGAAACAGTGCATAACGCCTTTTTCGATCGTCGTTTCAAGCCATGATAGGAGGTAAGTCTATGGTCTTTCAATATTACTCAGATACAGACATGCTATATATCAAATTTGCTGACGGGATAAGCACTGAGTCTGAAGAAGTCGCTCCGGGAATTGTGCTGGACTTTGACGAACATAATAGGATTATTGGCATTGAGATTGAGGATGCCAGTAATCTTATTGACTTATCGCGACTGGAATTGAAATCTTTACCCGTTGTCAATTTGGTTCTCAGTGAGATAGTTCCTGCCAGAACATAATACAGCCAGGAAGAAAGAGAGAAACTCGAAATGTCTCATAACCGCAAAAAAATGAGCCACTGGCTGACGTTGCGACCACCTCATCTTATATTGGCGGGGATTATTATCATCGTGGTTGTGGTAGGCATCGTTGAGCAGCGGCCGACCCTTAAGGACGATTTCGACTCCGATAAGAACGCGGCTTTTGCTAATACCTGGGACAAACGGCTTCATCTTTCGTATTGGGAGAAATGGGGTTCCTTCGAGCGCGAGGCATGTCAGGGCATGGTTGACGCGTTCAACCGGTCGCAGGACGAGATTTTTGTCCACTATATCAACACCTCGGAAGTGAACCGCAAGGCCATGCTGGCTATAATGGGACATGATCCGCCGGATGTCGTCGGCCTTTGGGCAAACAACGTTCCATCCTTTGCAGCGGCCGGGGCGCTTCTCGACCTTGAGGATCTCATGGCTTCGACGGGGCTTGATAAAGAGCGTTACATATCCAACTATCTGAAGCTTGGAATGTATAATGAAAGGGTCTACGCCCTTCCAACAGCACCGGCGTCGTTGGGTCTTTACTACAACAAAGAACACTTCCGCGAAGCGGCCGACGCGCTCCGAGCCGCCGGGCTTGATCCCGACCGCGCGCCTCGCGATACGGAGGAACTCGATCGCTACGCTGACGTTCTAAATATTTTTGATGAAAATGGACGTCCGCTCAGGATGGGCTTTCTGCCCACCGAGCCGGGCTGGTTTAACTGGACCTGGGGATTCTACTTCGGTGGAAAGATTTTTGACGAAGAAAGAGGAATTGTCACTGCTGACGATCCGAAGAACGTGGAGGCATTGCTCTGGACGAAACGGTATGCTGAACGCTATGGCAGAGAAAAGCTGCTCCAGTTCCGCTCCGGGTTTGGGAACTTCGATTCACCGCAGAACGCCTTTATTGACGGTCTTGTATCAATGGAGGTGCAGGGAGTCTGGTTCTCCAACTTCATCCGACGGCACAGGCCGCATCTGAAGTTCGGCGTTGCGCCCCCTCCGGCAGCTCCCGGTCTTCCCGGGCCAGTATCGCTGGTGGAATGCGACGTCATCGCGATACCGCGTGGCTGTCGTCACGTGGAGGAGGCCTGGCGATTCATTGATTTTGCTCAGCGCGAGGGTCTGGCCATCCTCTGCCGGCTTCAGGGAAAGCATATGCCCATCAAAGAGCCGCCGCCGAATTTCCGCGCAGGACATCCGAATCTGGAAGTCGGTCTTTTCGAGGAATATGCTGCATCACCATATACCTTTATACAGCCCAGAATTCGCATCTGGACTGAGTACAGCCATGAACTGGAAAAGTCCTTCGAGCACGTCTGGAACTGGCCGGTGCCGGAAGACCAGCTCTCCGGCCTCACAGGGGATGCAAGACGGCAGAAAGTGGATGATCTCTGCCGCATCGAGATTAAGCAGACACTTCAGGAGGTGCGCGAAAGAATGCAGAGGCAGTATAACAACCTGCTTGAGCGAGATAAACTGCGTTTGAGAGAAAGTGTCGTGGGCATTGTGGAATAGAGAACGGGGTGATGAACAATGAAAATTCGGTATCACCCACATGCTCAAGAGATTGGGAGGGAGGAATATGAAATTCACATATGACCCCCGATATAACATTGCCTATATCCGGTTTCAGGAGAAACCGGCCGAAGTGGAAGCAGTCAAAGTAAGTGACGGACTCGTTGTGGATATGGCGCCAGACGGAACGATCTACGGCATTGAGCTGTTAAACGCAAATGAACAGTTGTATAGTGAAGATATGGGCACGCTTGTTGTAGTCAACGAAGCGACCGGTGAACGCACCGAGTTGTCACTAGCCGTCAGTGAGGATGAGCCACGCAAAACCCCTTGAGATGGTCGAACAACTGTCGTGGTGTAAGGAAACAGCATGAAACGCTCAACACATTTAACACTCACAGGATACGCCTTCATCGCTCCATGGCTGGCGGCTATGGTCTTCCTGATAGGCTATCCGTTTGCCGCGTCGCTCTATTTTTCCACATGCGAGTATCCGCCGCTCAGAGGGCCGCTCTTTATAGGCGCGGGAAACTACCAGGAGCTTGCTCATGATGCAGTATTTCGCGGCTCCATGCTGATAACCATCATCTTCGCTGTGGTCGCTATCCCGCTGGGAGTCGTTTTGGCGCTCACACTAGCCCTGTTCCTGAACAGCCGTATCCGGGGTCGGTCCATATACCGCGTTGTGTATTATTTGCCACATCTTGTGCCTTCCGTGGCTGTGGCTATACTCTGGATGTGGATGTTCAATCCACAGTTTGGTATTTTAAACGTGCTGCTCTCACCGTTTGGGAAGATAATTTCCCTTCTGTTTCGTCCGTTCGCTGCTATCACATTAGGCGTACCGGCGTGGCTGGGATTGATACTCGTCGCTATAACCTTCGCCCTGTGGCGCTGGCTGAAGCGGCTAAGTTCCCCGCTTTTTCAGAGTGAGGTCAGAGGAGATTCTCTGAAACCAGGCAAGCTCTGGAATCTCAATCAATGGAGTGAAGGAAGGCGCGTGCTGGCCTCACGTCTCTCAGGCGCACTTTTCGCCGCCGCGATGCTCTTTGCCCTTGCCTTGTGGCTCAGCCCATCCGATATCATGAAGGTACAGTCTCCGGGCTGGCTTACCGACTCGAATCCCTTCCCATCCATGCTTTCTGTAGCGCCATCCTGGGCTTTATGGGCGCTTATTTACATGTCCCTATGGGGCGTGGGACAGATGGCCATCATCTATCTCGCGAAGCTTCAGGATGTCCCTGTATCACTCTATGAGGTAGCTGATCTGGACGGCGCAAACTGGTGGCAAAAGACCAGATATATAACCATACCCATGATTTCACCGGTGATCCTCTTCAACGTGGTGATGGGGATCATAGGCGCGTTTCAGGTTTTCACAGAACCTTACATCATGACCAGCGGAGGGCCGGAAGACCGAACGCGTTTCATCGCAATGTTCATATACGATCAGGCGTTTCAGTATCAAAGACTTGGCTACGGTTCGGCAGTGGCGTGGGTGCTTTTCCTCGTCATCGTTGGTCTGACGCTCTTAGCTCTGAGAATCTCGCGTGATCGCGTCTACTACGCGGCAAGATAGGAGATACAGCATGTCCTCAAGCGATAAACCAACGCCCTGGTATCTGGCGACCCCAGTACACGGGATACTCCTGGTAGGGGCGATATTCTTTGTGCTGCCGCTTCTCTGGATGATCGCCACCTCCTTCAAGCCGCTGGAGCAGACGCTAAAGGTTCCTGAATCCATCACCGAAGCTCTGGTAGGAGTTGGACATCGCGCAGAGATCGACGGTCGGGTCTATGAAGTGGTATTGGAGCGACAGATCATGCCGTCGGCTGATGATCCTTACTGGATCGTCCGTCCGCTTGAGGAGTTCCCCGCTGGCGAGATGACCCACCCATTTGGCCCTGAGACGTGGCGCAAATATCCTATCTTCAACCAGGAAGAGCTGCAAAGAATGGAGGCAATCGTCACCTCCCGGATGAAGGTACTCGCAGATCGAATTAATCCCTACGATGATGAAAACGGGATCCTACGCCTCCAATCTGGTAGGGAAGTGAAAGCCGAACTGGTCAAAGCTTTGCAGTCGGTGGATGGCGGCGAGCAGCTCTGGCTGGTTCGGGAGTGGCGTTCGGAGGATACTGATACTAAGGAGGTTGGGTCTACTTCGGCTGATATAACACGCGCATGGGCTGTACTGCCGGAATCCGGTATCCGCCGCTCCATTCGGACTATACCGCAGAACTATCCGGCAGCGCTCAGGCGGGTCAACTTCGTACGATCGTTCCTGAATACCATGTTTGTCTGCGTGATGACGGTTGTTGGGGTGCTCATCTCTTCGCTGATCGTGGCCTATGGATTCGCCTTTATTGATTTCAGAGGTCGTGAATCTCTTTTCAAGATGACTCTGGCGACTATGATGATACCTTTCCCTATCGTGATGGTTCCCACTTACCTGCTCTATCGAAAGCTTGGCTGGGTGGGCACGTTCAAGCCGCTGTGGGTCTGGTCATGGTTCGGGAGCGCGTTTTTTATCTTTCTTCTGCGGCAGTTTCTACTGGGACTGCCAAAGGATTTACTGGACGCGGCGCGCATAGACGGATGCTCGGAACTGGAGATATTATGGCATGTGGTAGTACCGCTCACAAAGGCTCCACTGGCCATGGTAGCCCTCTTCCAGTTTCTCGGCTCATGGAAGGACTTTATGGGGCCGCTGATTTACCTCAACAACAGCTCGCAATTTACGCTATCGCTCTCGCTTCAGTCCTTCTCATCGGAACACGGCGGCACACCGTGGCATCTCTTGATGGCAGCCTCCACAGTCTTCAGTCTGCCCCTTATCATTCTCTTTTTCTTCACCATAAGAACCTTCATCCGCTCTATGAGCACTACAGGTTTGAAGGAATAATCAACGCTGTAAAAAGGAGCCTCTGCATGGCATCTGATCTAACAATGGAAGTAAAAAAAATCGCGAGGCAGGCTGGCGCTGATCTGGTGGGCATTGCCTCGATTGATCGATTTGAGCACGCGCCGGCCCACGTTCATCCTCACTCGATTTTCAGCCACACCCAGAGCGCCATAGCAGTTGGCCTCCGTATGGTGAGAGGTGCGCTGAAAACAGCGGAGGAAGGACACTACTGGCAGGCATATAACTGCGATTCCTACCAATATTTGAACGAAATTCTTGCGCCAGGCATACTGCGCAGGATCGTGCTATTTCTGGAAGATCATGGCTATACTGCTGTGCCGATCCACAACCCTTTCGGCGCTAATATGGGACGTCCCGTATATCCGGGCGGCCCACGCCCCGATGGTATGATAAGCCTGCGCGTGGTAGGCTGCGCGGCTGGTCTGGGAGAACTGGGACTTAGCAAGCTGTTTCTATCACCGCAGTTCGGCCCGCGCCAGCGCATGTTTGCGGTTCTGACCGACGCGGAACTTAAGCCGGATCCGCTGCTTACCGATCCCGTCTGCGACGAATGTGGCGAGTGCATCCGCGGGTGTCCCGCTGAAGCCATGTCAAGCGAACGCACGGTGGAAGTTCGTATCGGTAACCACATATTCCGGCACGGCGACTTTGATCCGAAAAAATGTTCGCCTATCCATCAGGGATGGGATCCGCGCTACTCGCCGTTTCTCAGAAAGGATTCCAGCCGGGAAAATCCGCCGCCGTATTACCGTTTTCTTGATCATCGGTTCCGTCACCACTCTATCTGTGTCGGGCGGGGTTGTGTGCGAGCCTGTATGGATCACCTGGAAAAGAGCGGACGGCTTGAAAAACAATATAGAATACCTATGATCGAGGGTAAACAGTGGGTCATAGAAGATCCCCTTGACTGAAAAGTGTGGTGAAATGGAGGAAATCCCATGGCGACTATACTGGTATTATTCCTTACCGCTACCATGTTCGTTGCTTTGCTCAATTCGACGGCTAACGCAGAAAATGCAGATTCGACACAAAAAGACGCTGCCTCTGGTAGAAATCGAGTTCCCAATCCCCGGGAAAGGCGGCTTCCAAAAGGCGTTAAGGTGGAGCGGGACATTGTTTATGCGCGCGTTGGGGAGAAAGAGCTTCCACTTGATCTTTATCTTCCTGAAAATGCAACAAAGCCATTACCTGTAGTAGTCTGGGTGCACGGCGGCGGCTGGCGCAATGGCAGCAAAGGCTCCGGCGGTCCGGCATTGCCAATGGTATCCAGAGGCTTTGCCGTGGTGGATGTGGAATACCGTTTAAGCGGGGAGGCCATCTTTCCTGCACAGATTCAGGACTGCAAAGCTGCCATTCGATGGATACGGGCCAACGCGAAGGAATACGGGCTGGATCCGGATCAGATTGGCGCGTGGGGTTCTTCTGCCGGCGGTCACCTGGTCGCTCTTATGGGCACTGCGGGTGATGTAAAGCAGTTCGATACGTCGGAAAATGGCGAATATTCCAGTCGCATACAGGCTGTGTGCGACTGGTTTGGGCCTACTGATCTTTTGCGGATGGATGATTTTCCGGGCACAATGAATCACAACGCGCCCAATTCTCCGGAATCACAACTCATCGGCGGCCCTATTCAGGACAACAAGGAACAGGTTGCCAGAGCCAATCCCATCACATACATAGGTGAAGATGATCCGCCGTTTCTCATCGTGCACGGCGAGAAGGATCAGACCGTTCCATGTAATCAGAGCGAATTGCTGTACGACGCGCTAATAAAGAATGGAGTGGAAGCGACTCTCTACCGCGTCAAAGACGGAGATCACGGTTTTCGCGGAGCGACCGAGGATACGCACTCGGAACTGGTTGAGATGGCCGCGAAATTCTTCGGGAAGCATCTGAAATAGTGACATTTTGAGGTTGGGCTGATTCACCATCAGTTTTCTGGACACAGTAGAAGACCGCATTATGTAAGGGGAACCAGCGACTGATACGTAGGTTAGCCCAAGAATCATTTATGATGTCCTTAATCACATGGATTAGAGAAAACTCCTTTCATAGAAGATCGTAGCCCTTTCAGAATCGCGTGATGCTCATACAAAAAGAAAAGGCGTCAAAATGACGCCTTTTGCAATTGGACATTGGGCTCCGGCTACAAATACGCCAAAGCCCTATATGTGGATGGAATAAATCCTAGCTTACCATCGCTCTCTGCGACCGTAACCACCGCCACCACCAGAATCTCGGCTTCGCTCTTTTGGTGCTCTTGCTTCGTCAACCTTAAGGGCGCGTCCACCGAGATCCTTGCCGTTCATAGCTTCCTTAGCTTTCTGTGCATCCGCTTCCTGGTTGTATTCGACGAACCCAAATCCTCTGGATCTGTCAGTATCCCGATCCTTAACAACCACTGCGGAAGCGACTTCTCCATGTTCGGAAAATGCTTGCTCCAATGCTTGATCAGTCGTGTCAAAACTTAGATTGCCAACGTACAGTTTGCTTCCCATTATCTTTACCTTCCTCTGGATGAATACATACGAATTTGCTCAACACCACATGCAGAGCTAGTCGCATAATACTGATGTAGAGAGATACTACACGTATCTCCCACTGAACCTATTCTAATTACTCTCAGGAAAACTTGCGTAAACATTTGATCAGAGCTATTGAATACCAGATTCCTTAAGACGTAACTAATAAAAATAGGTCAAATATAAAGTTATGTACAAGGTGTCTGCTATAGAAAATTGGTGTGCAAAAGAGAGGAATTTCGGTAAGATGGAAACTCAAACAGTCCATTCCGCAACAAGTTTTCTGTAACGCTGCCCAAACACAGCTTCATGTATATAATATTAGCACAAGGAAACGTTTCTGTCAATAGTTATTTTGTGCTGATTCACCATCAGTTTTTGTAGAATACGGATATGACGTAGTTTCAGAGCATGGAGATATGAGAAAGATTTGAAAATGCTGGGATAAAATGATATACCTCCCTTGTTGATGTTATGAGTAGTTGTCATGATCACTAGCTCACACCCAACGATGAAAATGCGTCCGGGAGAGCGAAGCTCCTGCTGAGCTATAGAATTTTCGGGAAAGAGTTGAGGTTTTGGGGATATAGTGTCCGTAGTATAGGGGCTTGTCCCCGTATGGAAAGACGCCCACAAGGGGCTATACTACGCAAGTATTTCATAATGCGACTCTTTCCCGGAAATTCTATAGTAACCATTAGGCTCGACGGGATTCTCGCCCTCCCGCGCTGAACGCTATTTCCTGAGTAGTTAATAGCTCTTAATCCGTCCCCACGTATTGGCAAGCTTGTGGCCCGGCTCTACAGCAAAGGCATTCATAGACGCCACGATCTCCGCGTCGGTTTTGACCCAGGGCGAGAGACGAACTTCATCCAACATTCCGTCCAGGGCGTATCTATCCGGAGCTATGTTTGATTGGTATGTCCCAAGTGACACCTTCCCACCGACGACCGTTGCCGCTTTGTCGGCATGCTTCTCTTCATGGATCTGCTGGCCGTCGATATACCACTTAACCACTCCGCCATCATTGCCATCAATCTTATGCGTTATAGCTATGTGAGTCCATTTGCCGAACTCCCAGTTAACCCTCGCTGATAGTGTAACGAAATTTGCGCCATTGGCATACTGATAGGCAAGTCTTTCGTCTTGATATATATAAATCCAGTGGAAACCGGCGGCGGTGCTTTGCGAGTTTTTGCTGTAGATGGTTGACCAGTTTGCTGTAAGGGAATTGAGATTTATCCATGTCTCAAATGTTATTTCCTCGCCTGTATCCAGATTAGGAGATGCTGGAATTTCAACATAATTGCTGTCGAAGAATTCCAGGGCAGTGCCATACCTTTTGTCAGGTCCATCCACCCAGTTTGGCAGTTTGCCACCGCCGAGGCTGCCATGATTCTCGTTCCCGGAGTAATCGGACACTTCCTTGCCACCATCCTCATCGAAGTGGAATGAAAAAATGGTGTTCTCATCATATCTACCCGGCTCATCTGCCTGAACCATCCCAAGCGGAATGACCAGGGCCAGGGTCGCGAGTATGCAGGTTGTCTTTACCAGAAGATTCAGTCGTTTCATTGTTATCCCCTTCCCAAAAGACCGAGGCACTGTCAAATTTCTCACCGCAGAGGCGCGGAGAACAAAAGAGTTTTTGCATCCTTCCTCTCAAATCTCTGCGGATCTCAGTGTGCTCTGCGTCTCTGCGGTTATTTTCATTTTATCTTTGACAATACCAAGACCGAAAACCTCATCCATCGCTACTCCAGATTTCTCTGATGGTTTCTTCCTGATTGAAGCCGTCGGGTACGGCTGCGCTGTTTGTATTGGCGTAATATAATCGTTTCCCGTCCACCGGAGATGCCAGACAGCGGCTTCCGGGCATTTCAAGAAAGCCGTTGCTGTCATGTTCCCGCACCCACCTCCAGGCGTATCGAAGCCAATCGTTTCTATATCCTTCATCCTGATGGCCGAACCAACTGATCTCGTCATAGCCCCATATCCAATGTCCGCCTATGTTCTGGCCTTCTCTGCCGCTTGACCCGAAGTTGTCCAGCTCCACCAGAAAGGGCAGTTGCTCACAAGCCCATCCGCTAGGTGTTATACCGCCTTTGCTGCGACCGAAGATGCTGTCGAGATAGCCCATCTTCAATACACCCTCATGAGGTGAATCCGCCACTTCCTCGATCCGGAGCGGGAAGGAGTGAAAGTCGAAGAGCAGTTTTCCTTCAGTCACGATCCCTCCGCTGGGCACGTGAGCATCGCATATCACCAGATGGCGGCGGGCATTCTGAGCGGCGTAGCGGCGCACTCGACTCATCATCTCCCACCAATGCGCGTGATCTGGATCGCTATCATCCATGATCTCCACCTGACCAAAGTGTATCGCCTCGATCCCCACGTTAATGTAAGAAGCCGCAGCGTAGAAAAACCACATCCTTGTTTCCAGTTGGCTCATATCTGGTATAGATGCGCCCTTGCGCCAATGATCGCGTTTATGGCCGTCGGTATAGAGCATAGTCTCGTAGCTGAAGTTTCTTTTCTCCGGTGATACTCCGAATTCCTCAAAAACCCATGTGGGAACCGGAACTCTCG